>Ga0180436_10002039_pt1 | contig 19371 bp, 16 predicted proteins | sample SS_ome_2_FD_132434 | JGI IMG/M metagenome (GOLD analysis project Ga0180436, IMG submission 132434) | Hypersaline lake sediment archaeal communities from the Salton Sea, California, USA - SS_3_S_2 metaG | ecosystem: Environmental > Aquatic > Non-marine Saline and Alkaline > Hypersaline >...
ATGATTAGCTATACCCTTGACCCTGACCAAATCAGCCTGGATCGCTTTCAACAGTTGACCCGGGAACGTCAGATGATACCCAGCCGCGTGGAACTCCAGGAAGAAATGGAGGAACGATTCGAAGTCCTCAGGAGCGCGGGCATATCCAGGCTTGGGGAGCTGATAAGCACTCTTGGGGCCAAAACCAAAGTGGAAGCATTTTCAGAAAAATCAGGATTGACTGCGGATTACCTGGTGCTGCTGAAGCGCGAAGCAGGCTCCTACCTGGCCAGGCCATTTCCCCTATCCAAATTTCCGGGAATTCCTTTTGAATACACCGAGGTGCTCAAATCGAAGGGCATTAAGACCTGCAGGGACTTTTTTGAACGGGTGCAGACTCCGGCTCAACAAACTCAGATATCGGGAGAATGCGGAATACCGGCGGCCCGCCTGAAGGAATTATGGGCCCTGAGCGATCTAAGCAGGATAACAGGCGTGGGGGGTGTATTCGCCAGGGTGGTTTACGAGGCAGGCATTCGCTCCGTCCGGGAATTTGCAGAAACACAGGCAAGCTCGCACTACCTGAAATACATGGCAGTGATAGAAAAATTCGGATATTCTGCTGGCCATTTTTCGGAAGGAGACATCCAGTTCTGTATTGACTATGCCAGAGTAGTGGATGAATCCGACCATCGAAGCCTGGCCAGGGAATGAAACTACCGATCCTGATTAGTATTCTGCTATTGGCTGTTATGGATTTGCCGGGCAGCCCTCCGGAAGGGAACGATACCACCGTTTACCTTTTCCCCGGACAGGGTTCTGACGGGCGCCTTTTCAAAAACCTGAAACTTCCACCCCGATACGATACCGTGCATATTTCTTTTCCCGTACCCGAGAAAAGGCAGAGCCTGGAGAATTATGCCCTGAGCTTCCTTCCCCTAATTGATACAGGATCCCCTTTTATTCTGATCGGCGTTTCCCTGGGAGGAATGATCTGCACAGAACTTGCCGACACCCTCGATCCACTGCATACCATTATTATTTCCAGTGCCAAATGCTCCGATGAACTTCCCGGGAGGTATACCTTCCAGAAATCCCTGCCCTTGAACCGCATCCTTCCCAAAGGTCTGATCAAAGGCGGGGCAAGGGTTTTGCAGGGCATTGTGGAACCCGACCGCAAATACGATAAGGATACATTCATAGCCATGCTGAAGGCAAAAGATCCACTGTATCTGAAAAGAACTGTCGACATGATTATCAACTGGGAACGAAGCGAGTATTCCGATGAGATTATTCATATTCACGGGGATAAGGATCATACCATTCCCCTAAGAAACCTTCACTATGACTATCTGCTTGAGGACGGATCGCACATGATGGTCCTGACCCGTGCAGAAGAGATTAATAAAATCATCTGGCAAATCCTTGGTTTTGGTCCAGCTGGCTGAAAAATTATTAGATTTGCTTCTTGCAAATCCAAAAAATACATAGCATGAGAAAAGTGACCCTGGCAGGATTACTGATCCTGTTTACCATCACCCTGAGCGCCCAGAAGAAACAATACGAATCTTTGCTGGATGCCTTTATGAGCGGATCCTCCCTGCGGGGCGATGCAGGCCCTTCCGGGGTTGAATGGATCAAAGACAGTGACAGCTACTCATTCACAAAACGTGAGGATCGCAGTCAGCAAATCTGGATCCAGGACATTAAAAGCGGTGAGGAGGAGATGGTTTTCTCCAGTGCGGATCAGGTATTCCCCGGTAGCGAACAGGCATTCAGCTACCGTTCTTTTTCGTGGACCAGGGACTATCGCTTCCTGCTTTTTCAGAGCAATTTCCAGTCCATCTGGAGATATTCCGGCAATGCCGATTACTACCTTTACTCCCTGGAAGACAAGAGCCTGAAGGCCATAGTAAAGGGAGCCTTTACTGCTGAGGTTTCGCCCGATGGCAGCAAGGTGGGTTACGGAAAGGACGGGGACCTCTTTACTTTTGATCTGCTTACGGGGAAGCACACACAACTTACGGACGATGGTGCCGATAAATATTACAATGGCCGTTTTGGCTGGGCCAACGAAGAGGAGTTCGGACTGGTACAGGCCTGGTCATGGTCCTACGACAGCAAGTATATGGCTTTCTGGCAGACCGACGAAAGGGAAGTTCCCGTATACAAACTCACCGATTTTTCGGGTCAACATCCCGAATACATGGAAGTCCCCTACCCCAAGGTTGGCGACACGCCTCCGGTGGAGCGGCTTGGAGTGATCGATACGGAAACCGGCGAGAAAAAATGGCTCGATTTTGATCCTGAAGGAGGATATATGCCCAGGATTTACTGGACCTCCAAAGCCAATACCCTGGCTGTGGTCTGGATGAACAGGGCTCAAGACCACCTGAAATTATATCTCTTCGATGTGGTGAGCGGTGATAAGCAGATGATCCTGGAAGAGGAGCACGATGCCTGGATTGATATCTTTGATTTTTTTGCAGGTGAATTACACCTTTTCTATTTTCCCGAGGACCTGGATTCCTTTTTCTGGATTTCCGACAGGGACGACTATTCCCATGTATATCACTATGACTATGAAGGCACGCTGCTGGGACAGGTAACTCAGGGAGAATACGACGTGGTGGCGGTAAAAGCGATTGATCCGGACAAAAAAACACTCTACTATCTCTCCTGCGAAGTTTCGCCCATGGAACGGCATTTGTACAGTGTCAAATTTAATGGTAAGGGTAAAAAGCAGCTAAGCACTTTTCCCGGAAACCACAGGGTCAATGTGGCTCCCGACGGAAGGTACTTTATTGATACTTATTCAAGTACAGAGACTCCTGCCAGCATAGATTTGCGCAGCGGCAAGGGCAAATTGATCAAGAACCTGGCCGGTCACAAGCGCGCCCTGGCTCACCTGGAGGAATATGCGTATGCCCCCAGGGAATTGTTTTCCTTCACCACCTCGGACGGACAGGCGATTGACGGCTACCTGATCAAGCCCATGGACTTTGATCCGGAAAAAAGTTACCCGCTGCTGATGGCTGTATACGGAGGTCCCGGATCCCAGGGAGTATACAACAGTTTTGAAAGCAGTGGCTGGAACCAGTACCTGGCCCAGCAGGGCTACGTCGTGGTCAACATAAACAACCGGGGCAACGGAGGATATGGCAGCGACTTCGAAAAAGTGGTACACAAACAACTTGGCAAGTGGGAAACCCACGATTTTGCGGAAACAGCCCTATACCTGTCCGAAAAATCCTGGGTCGATCGCGAACGTATCGGGATCATGGGTCACAGTTTCGGCGGATTCTCGGCCGGCATGGGCCTCCTGCTGCACCCCGGGGTATTCAAAGCAGGCATTGTGACCGCTGCCATCTCCGACCACAGGAACTACGATTGTGTGCTTACCGAGAAGTATATGGGGCTTTATGAAGGAAACGAAGAGGGTTATGAACAGAGCTCCATGGTGACCCAGGCGGGAAATCTGGAGGGTAAATTGTTACTGGTGCATTCCCTGCTCGACGATAATGTTCATCCCCAGAATACCATTCAGTTTAATAAGGCCCTTATAGATGCCGGAAAGCGCTTCGACCTGAAGATCTATCCTCCGGGGGCACATGGTGTGGCCTACGACATGAACAGCCAGATTCACCTTTACCAGGAATACCTGCAGTGGCTGAATGAAAATCTGAAAGAAAGCGAATAAACAGTCCGGATGAAAACCCAGCTTTTATACCTGGTCCTGATCCTGCTCCTGAGCTCCTGCACTACGACGGAATTGTGCGAAGAGGATAGTATTTCGGAACTGGTGGCAGTTTTTAAGACTGAGACAGGTGGAGAATTGAAAGATACCTTTCTAGCCGATTTACACATTTACGGTATCAGGGAAGGTCAGGCCACCTGGTTCCTTTACGATTCAGATTCCTTGTCTGAGATACTCCTGCCACTGGATCCCCACAACGACCTAAGCAGCTTTGTGTTCCTGGCCAAGGGGTTCAGCGACACCCTTACTCTTGTCCATAGTTCCGAAGACTACCTGATTTCCTTTTCCTGCGGATTTGGAAAGCTTTTTACACTTCCTGAAGATCCAGCCGCATATGAAGGGGGAATGATAAAAAAGGATACTGTATTAAACCCAGTTATTAGCACTAGCCTTGAAGAGGATGAAACACATATCTGGCTGTATTTCTAAGGCTACTCTGGTCCTGTTCCTGGTCCTGACCATGTTACAGACAGCGGAGGCACAGAAGGATACCCTGAGGACCTACGGTCCCCGCTTTGGTCTGGACCTGGCACGCTTTGCCTACATCCTGGCCGATCCTTCGGAAATCGGGGCCGAAGTATCCATGGATTTTGAGCTGGTTAAAAACCTCTACCCCGTCGTGGAACTGGGCTTTAGCAGTATTTCTGAAGATGAAGATTTCTTCTCTTATTCGGCAGGAGGAGCCTATGGACGTTTGGGTTTCGATTACAACCTGATCAATCTAAAGGATCGCAGAGATCATCATTCCTTCACCATTGGTATGCGTTATGGGCTTGCTGTTTTTAGCCAGGAAGCCCGCAATATCCATGTCCCCAATCCCTACTGGGGAGACTACTTGCGCTCTACGTATGAAAAGTCGCTGCAGGGCCATTGGACAGAAATTGTGGCTGGGGTCAAGGCCGAAATGCTGCCCAATCTCTTCATGGGCTGGTCCTTGCGGTATAAAATACTCCTGAATCCCGATATGGATCCCCAGGTCCCTCCTTACCTGGTACCTGGATATGGAACCGGAGGAAAGGAAACTAACTTCGGTGTCTCCTACTCCATATTTTACAAAATTCCCCTAATCAAAAAATAAAAAGCAAAGCTATGACACATCAGGCATCCAAAAGCAGGTACGAGCAGATGAAATTCAATCGTTGCGGAAACAGCGGCCTCTTGTTGCCGGCTGTATCGCTTGGACTCTGGCACAACTTCGGCGATGTGGATGATCCGGCAAGCATGAAAAATATCCTGCTCAGGGCCTTTGACCTGGGAATCACCCATTTTGATCTGGCCAATAACTACGGACCTCCTCCGGGTAGTGCAGAATCCAACTTTAAGAAAATACTCCACTCCGAGCTCTCAGCATACCGGGATGAGCTCATCATCTCCACCAAAGCAGGTTACCTGATGTGGGAAGGACCCTATGGAGAATGGGGCAGCCGTAAATATCTAATGGCCAGCCTCGATCAGAGTCTGAAACGAATGGGACTGGATTATGTGGATATTTTCTACTCCCACAGGCCTGATCCACACACTCCCCTGGAAGAGACCATGGGGGCTCTGCATAGTGCAGTACAGCAGGGCAAGGCTCTTTATGTGGGGATTTCCAACTACGATGCCGAACAGACTAGCCAGGCTGTGGATATACTGGAAAGACTGGGAACACCCTGCCTCATCCACCAGCCCAGGTACAATATGTTTGACCGCTGGGTGGAAGATGGTTTGCTGGAAGTACTTGAAGAACGGGGTGTGGGCTGCATCCCCTTCAGTCCCCTGGCCCAGGGCTTGCTCACCGACCGCTACCTGAAAGGTATACCGGAGGGATCCAGGATCGCCAGCGAAAGCATCTTCCTCAATAAGGAACATTTGGATCCGGAAACCATGGTCAAGGTGAAGGCACTCAACCAGCATGCGGAGCAACGCGGACAGACCCTGGCACAAATGGCCCTGGCCTGGATACTGAGCAGGAAGCAGATTACCTCCGTATTAATAGGTGCAAGTTCGGTGGCTCAGCTGGAAGCCAATGCAGCCAGTACGCTAAACCTGGATTTCACCAGGGACGAACAGGCCTACATTGAAAATATCCTGGTCTGAGACCGGAGCTAAGGTAAGGGTGAAGGCTCCGTATCGGCCGATCCGCTATGATTTCGTTTATAGCGCTCAAAACGGCTTGCATTTAGCTGGGGCGGCCAGTGGTTGTTACCTGTATCGCAGTCTGCTGTTTCCTGATTGGGATCCAGAGTAATGGCAGCTACTTCTTTTTCAAACAGAAAAAGCTTGGAGGTCTTCAGATTATTCTTGCTCCAGATCTGCGCCGGCACATGTTTGATTTCCTTGCTGCCGTCGGCAAATTCAAACTGAATCACCAGGGGCATCAGCATCCCGCCCACATTGGAAAAATCCAGCTGATAGTAAGTCCCCGGGCCTCTTTCATTCTCAGCCCTTATCACCGTATCCAGGGCAATATCCACACGATCGGTGGTATAGAACCAACCCCGCCAGAACCAGTCCAGATCCATGGCTGAGGCATCCTCCATGGTACGAAAGAAATCTTCAGGAGTGGGATGTTTGAACTTCCACCTGTTGGCGTATTCCTTAAAGGCAAAATCGAAGAGTTCCCTGCCCATGATGGTTTCCCTGAGAATCATCAATCCGGCAGAAGGCTTGCCATAGGCGTTGGGACCCCTGTGCACCAGCAATTCGCCGTTCATCATGATGGGAGCGATACCCGTATGGTCCCCCTTCATATAGTTGATAACACTTTGGGGCATCCCCCTTTGAAAGGGATAATCGGCTTGCCACTCCAGTTCCGCCACGGTCTGAACAAAGGTATTCAGGCCTTCATCCATCCAGGTCCACTGCCTTTCGTCGGAGTTTACGATCATGGGAAAGTAGTTATGCCCGACCTCATGAATGATCACTGAAATCATGCGATATTTGACCCTGTCAGTATAGCTGCCATCCTTTTCGGGCCGGCCCAGGTTGAAGGAGATCATGGGGTACTCCATGCCTATCTGTGCCGTATGTACCGAATAAGCCACCGGATACGGATAATTAAAAGTCATGCGTGAAAATACTTTCAGGGTATGGGCTACGGCACGGGTGGAATACTCCTCCCACAGGGGATTGCCTTCTTTGGGATAGAGGGAAGTGGCCAGCACAGTACGGTCGCTCATCTTCACTCCCATGCCATCCCAGATAAACTTCCGGGAGCTGGCAAAGGCAAAATCCCTCACATTCTCAGCCTTGTATTTCCAGGTCTTTGTTTTGGTAGACTTGTGCTTCTCTGCCTGGATAGCCTCCTCTTCGCTTACAATGAAAACCGGATCTTCCAATGAGAGCATGGCAGCATCCAGCCTGCTTATCTGTTCTTTACTTAAGACTTCTTCCTTGTTCAGGAGCTCGCCTGTGGCCCCTACCACGTGGTCGGCAGGCACTGTAATCTCCACTTCATAGTTACCAAAGGGAAGCGCAAACTCCGCCTTACCGAAGAATTGATTGTTCTGCCATCCCTCCACCTCACTATATACCGCCATACGTGGGAAGAATTGAGCAATGGTAAAAATGTAGTTATCGTCTTCTTCAAAATACTCCATTCCCGAACGTGCACGTTCCTTCATTCGGTCGTTGATGTTGTACCACCAGGTTATGGCCAATTCTGTTTTCTGGCCCGGCCGAAGTGCCTCGGGAAGATCGATACGCATCATGGTATGATTAATGGTATACGGCAAAGCATTACCTTCCCCATTGGTCACCGATTCGATGCGGAAACCTCCGTCAAATTCATAACTGTACAAACTGGCCAGTCTGGGATTTCGCAGGTCTTCGATCCGAACCGGGGTGATGGCCCGGGTAATGTTGTCCTTCTGCCTTCGATTCTGGTCCAGCTGAACCCAGAGGTAGGTCAGTACATCCGGCGAATGGTTAATGTATTCAATGGTCTCCTCACCGGTGATCGTCTGATTTGATTCGTCAAGCTTCACAGAAATCCTGTAGTTGGCCTGCTGTTGCCAGTAAAGCTGTCCGGGTGCTCCGGAAGCGGTCCGGTAGGCATTGGGAGTGTTAAATTGGGTTCCCATTTGCCTGAATTTATTATGAGCGGGGATCATTTGCTCCTGGGAGATACCCCATACGCTTAAACAGCCAAGTAAGAGGGTCAGAAATAGATGCTTCATGTGCTTATATCTTAGGAATTGATATAAGTAACACAAGGACAGGTATATTGTTCTGCCCATAAAGCATTTAAGGGAAGGTATCTCCTCTAAAAATCTTAGGGTCTGGGCGAAGGCTCGGTATCCTCAGAACCGCTATGATTTCGTTTGAAGCGCTCAAAACGGCTTTCACTTAACTGGGGAGGCCAGTGGTTATTGCCCGTATCGCAGTCTGCTGTTTCCAGATTGGGATCCAGAGTAATGGCAGCAACTTCTTTTTCAAACAGAAATAGCTTGGAGGTCTTCAGATTATTGTTGCTCCAGATCTGCGCCGGGACACGTTTGATTTCCTGGCTCCCGTCGGCAAAATCGAATTGAATTACCAGGGGCATAAGCATTCCACCCACATTGGAAAAATCCAGCTGATAGTAAGTCCCCGGGCCTCTTTCATTCTCTGCCGTGATCACTGTATCCAGGGCAATATCCACCCGGTCGGTGGTATAGAACCAACCCCGCCAGTACCAGTCCAGATCCATGGCCGAAGCATCCTCCATGGTGCGGAACAGATCCTCCGGAGTGGGATGCTTAAACATCCATCTCTGGGAATACTCCTTGAAGGCAAAATCGAACAGTTCCCTGCCCATTACGGTCTCCCGAAGTATATTCAAACCGGTGGCGGGTTTGTTGTAAGCATTGTTCATCATTTGCTTGATCAGTTCCCCGTTCAGCATAATGGGTGCAATATTGGACTGGTCTCCCTTCATGTACCTCACAATATCTGAAGGCGTTCCCATGGAGGAAGGATAATTCTCCTCCCATTCACGCTCGGCTACGCCCTGCAGGAAGGAGTTAAGGCCCTCGTCCATCCATGTCCATTGCCTTTCATCGGAATTGACAATCATGGGAAAATAATTGTGTCCCACCTCATGAATAATTACGGAAATCATGGAGTATTTCACCCTGTCGGAATAGCTGCCATCCTTTCTGGGCCTTCCCCCGTTAAAACAAATCATGGGATACTCCATGCCAATCCTGGCCGTATGCACAGAGTAGGCAATGGGATAAGGGTATTCAAAGGTCATGCGCGAATAGACATTCAGGGTATGTGCCACAGCCCGGGTAGAAAATTGCTCCCAGAGAGGATTACCTTCTTTGGGATAGAGAGAAGTAGCCAGGACCGTACGATCGCCCAGCTTTACACCCATGCCGTCCCAGATAAACTTTCGGGAACTTGCAAAAGCAAAATCGCGAACATTTTCTGCTTTGTATTTCCAGGTACGCTTTTCTTTTGATTTTTGAGATTCTGCCTCAATGGCTTCCTCTTCAGTTACAATAAATACCGGGTTGTCCAGGGATTTTTTTGCTTCCTCCAGTCGCTTGAGATGCTCCTTGCTGAGAACCTCTTCCGCATTCACAAGCACCCCGGTGGCACCCACAACGTGGTCGGCCGGAACGGTTATATCCACTTCGTAATCCCCAAAGGGCAGGGCAAACTCCGTGGATCCAAGGAACTGGTTATTCTGCCAGCCTTCCACATCGTTATAGACCGCCATCCTGGGAAAAAACTGGGCGATGGTATAGAGGTAATTGTCGTCCTCTTCAAAATATTCCATGCCGGAACGCCCTCCCATTTTCATGCGATCGTTTATATTGTACCACCAGCTAATGGCAAGCTCGGTCTTTTCGCCCGGCTGCAGGGGCTGGGGAAGATCGATCCGCATCATGGTATAATTAATGGTGTGGTCCAGGGCCTTTCCCTCCCAGTCGGTCACTGAGCCAATTTTAAATCCCCCGTCGAAGGCATCTTCAAAGATCCGCCGGTAATATCCGGAGCGAATATGCCTGGTTCGCATGGGTGTGATGGCCAATCCGAGGCTTTCCTGCTGACGGGTATTCTGATCCAGCTGTACCCAGAGGTAGTTAAGCACATCGGGTGAATGATTGATATATTCAATTTTTTCTTCGCCGCTGATTTTCTGATTCTCGTCGTCCAGTTCAACAGAAATCCAGTAGTTGGCTTGCTGCTGCCAGTAGAGCTGACCGGGAGCCCCTGAAGCGGTCCTGTAAGCATTGGGAGTGTTGAATTCGGTCCCCATTTGCCTGAATTTGTTTTGTGCAGGAATCATCTTCTCCTGGGCAAAGGCCTGCAATGTGAAGCCGCTTACCAACAATGCAAATGCAATTCTTTTCATATTAACTTTGGTATTTAGAATCGTTAAAGTTAACAAAAGAATCATCATATTTGTTTCTGAAAACATGGTAAGATGACCCTGAAACGGAGAATATTAGCATTAATCCTGTCGGCATTCTTCCTGCTTGTGGCCGGTGCCTGGGTTCTGCATGAGTTTTACGTATCATTAACGGAAATTCGACACAACCCGGTTTCAGAGCGGCTTGAGCTTTCCCTGAGGATTTTTCCGGACGACCTGGACGGGGCGCTGCTGGAAAGATCCGGGATCCAGACTCAGCTGGCCACCGAAAGAGAGCATCCCTCGGCCGACAGCCTCATCAGTGATTACCTCAGAGAACATCTGGAAATCCTTATTAATCAGCAGGGGATCAAGCTAAACTACCTCGGTAAAGAACCCGAAGGAAATGCTCTTTGGTGTTACCTGGAGTCGGATCAGGTGCCTGTTCCGGAAGAAATTTTTATTGATAACACTCTACTGATCTACACCCTGCCCGAGCAGGTAAATATTGTCCAGGTATATGTGGGTAAGTGGAACAAAGGCCTCTTACTGAATAAGGATAAAACTACAGGAGCCTTAAAGCCCCGAAACTAATCAGTCCAATTTCAGGTCCAGCTTGTCGAGCTGACTGCTGATTTCCTGCAATTCCTCTTCGCTGAGCTTCACATCCATGGCTCCGGCATTCTCCTTCACCTGTTCTTCAGTTCTTGCTCCGACCAATGCCACGGTCATTCCTGGCTGATAAAGAGTCCAGGCTATCACCAGCTGCGATAAAGTGGCCCCTTTGGCTTCAGCCAGGGGTTTGATCTTGTCCAGGAATTTATTGGTCTTTATCAGGTTATTCATCTTAAAATGGGCTGTCTCTGGTCTGGAATCGCCTGGCGCAAAAGGATAATCGGGTGTGATCTTCCCGGTCAGCAATCCACGCTGTAAGGGACTATAAGCCAATATCCCGCAATCATTTTCCATGCACCAGGGGACCACATCCTCTTCAATCTCCCTGCGCACCATGCTATAGGGAACCTGATTGGAACTCAATTCAACCACTGAGGAAGCACTGATCATTTGCTCCACCGAATAGTTACTTACTCCCGCAGCCCTGATCTTGCCCTGCTGGAGCAGGATGCTGAATGCTTCCATGGCCTCTTCAATGGGAGTGGTGGTGTCGGGCCAGTGGACCTGGTACAAGTCGATGTAGTCGGTTCCAAGCCTTCGTAAACTATCTTCACATTCTGCAATGATGCTCTGCTTACCCGAATAGGTGTATATTTCCCTCTGGATTCCGCTGTTATCATTCGTGGTAAAGAAATAATTTCCCTTGGTACCCTCCCAGCGCATTCCGCACTTGGTCAGGATTTCATAACGATCCCTCTTTCCTTTGATGGCCTCTCCAAGCACCTCCTCAGAATGTCCGAAACCATAAATGGGAGCTGTGTCGATGGAAGAAATTCCGTAATCCAGACAGGATTCAATGGCTCTCAAAGAGTCTTTCTTATCGGATCCGCCCCACATCCAGCCACCAATGGCCCAGGCTCCCAGAGTGATGGGTGAAACGGGGAGTTTAGATTTTCCCAATGCTCTTTTTTCCATAATATGCTAGCTTTTAAATTGTTGTGCAATTCCTGTAGGCAGGTAGTTATCGTAACTCAGGCAAACTGCTCTGGAAAACTCCATGGCCAATCCGATAAGCTCCTCCCATTGAGTCTGGCTTAAATGGGCTAGTTGCTCCTTTGCATATCCATTGTTCCAAATTCCATACAGCAGACCTGCATTAAAGGTATCGCCTGCCCCAATGGTGCTGATGGGCTTGATGCGATCCACCTCCATATGCAGGGATAAGGATTCAGTCCGCAGAAACACTCCTTCTGCATTGGCCGTGTAAACCAGGGCATCGCAATTTTTTCCCACCTCTTCCCAGGCCTCATCGGCATTCCCGGCTTCAAATATGTTCCTCAGGTCCTCGTCGGATGCGCGAACCAGGGTGGCAAAATCCATGTTTTCCCGGATGCGGGGAATGAGCTCCTCTCTTTCAGGCAGGTGCGAACTCCGGAAATTCGGATCATAGACTATGGTGGCTCCGGCCTGGTCTGCCTTTTCCAGTAATTCCTTCACCCTGGGCCTGATTCCCGGATTCAAGGCATAAAAGGAACCGAACATAAGCAAATCATCAGCCTGGAAATCGGGAAAATCCACTGCCAGCCTCTGGTGCGGATAATCCTTGTAAAACTGGTATTCCGCATCGCTCTGCTCATTGAGAAAGGCAAGTGCAATGGCAGATTGTCCCTCTTCGAATCGGGAAAGATGACTGGCATCCACACCATTCTGTTCCATAAAATCCTGGATCAGGTCTCCTACCCTGTCCTTCCCCATCTCGCTGATGAAGGTGATGGGAGCCCCCAGTCTGCCCAGGGTAATGGAAGCATTGAAGGAAGAGCCACCGGCTTTGGCGGTTTGTGGTTCCACTCCTTTAAATATAATATCCAGTATGGTTTCTCCTACTGCGTAAATTTGCATATTACTTCTATTTAACCAGCCTTGAAATGGCTTTGAATTCTTCCGTACCTGCCACTTTTGTCAATTCAAACAGAAGGGATTCACTGGTGCTAATCAGAGCACCTTCCGAGCGCATTCGTTCCAGGGCCACCCTCTTATCTTCCGGATTCCTGGAAGAAATACAATCTTCCACAACGACCGGGGTAAAATCCTCTTCAATCAGGTCCAGTACAGTTTGCAATACACATACATGTGCTTCGATTCCACACACAATAATTGTGGATCTATTCAGGGAACGAAGGTGGCTCATAACGGCCGGATCGCCGCAACAGGAAAAGGCAATTTTCTCAAGCACCTCATGCTTTCCAAGCTGCATGGATACTGGCTCCAGGGTTGGTCCCAGTCCTTTGGGATACTGCTCTGTAAGCATCATGGGGATCTGAAGTACTTTCAAACCCTCCAACAGGATGGAAGTCCGGCGAAGCAGCTCCTCACTTTCATGCATGTGGGGAAATAATTTCTCCTGAATATCAATGACCAGTCCGGCCGCTCGTTTCCGTTCAATTCTCATTTCCTGCCTCCCTTGATTTTTCACCCAGATACCCTCCGTGGTGCCGGCGTGCATAATCACTGGCAGTAAATCCAATCCTGTTCATCATAAGCACCACCAGCACATCTCCGATGACGGCCATGGTGGTGGCCGAAGTGGTGGGCGTCAGACCCAGGGGACAAACTTCTTCAGGATTTCCGGTAAAGAGAACCAGTTTGCTTTGAGTGGACAGAGGGCCTTCAGGATTCCCGGTAATAATCACCACAGGAATGCCTGGATGAAGGAGATGGGTAAGTTCCACCAATTCCAGAATTTCACGGGTTTTACCCGAATTACTTAAAACGAGGAGTACATCATTTTCCCTGATTATTCCCAGATCACCGTGTTGTGCTTCACTGGGGTGCAGAAAAAGGGCCGGAGTCCCGGTGGAACTCAGGGTTGTGGCCATGTGATTGGCTACATGCCCTGCTTTCCCCATGCCACTGGCAATAATTTTTCCTCCCCGGCCATGAACCCGTTCATAGATCAATTCCACCACCTTTTCATAATCGGGGCTCAGGGGAATGGATTGGATGGCTAAGGCTTCCCTGTCCAATACCTTCCTTATATTGTCTTGTATAGTAGCTTTCATTGGCTTTTTGTGTCAAAAGCCAAAGTTAATAAAAAGAGCGGATCGCCCTTTAGTCATTGTCGTCACCAAGTTCTCTGATAATGGCCTCAGTACTGGCCACCCTGGCATAGCTGCCCTGCAAAGTATTCAGGGTGGAAAAATGCACGTGAGCCGCCGGTATTATATGCTCTTCATACTGCAAGGCTCTGGTGGCACAGGCATCGGAAGCAAGGATGCAGGTGAATCCCAGGTCGCGTGCGGCCCTGACTGCCGCCTCCACACACATATGGGTCTGCATCCCGCAAATCACCAGATTTTCCACGGAATCCTTCCTGAGTGCAGATAGTAACTCTGTATCGGCAAAGGCGTTGACCTGATCTTTGGAAAACACCCTCTCTTCCCCGAGAGGCCTGACATACTGGTGAATGTTTCCACCGGGCTCAAAATTATGTCGCACATGGTAAACCGGATATTCCATATCTCTGAACTGATTCAGCAAGAGACCGGCGTTCATGCCTGCGACTTCCGGATTCTCCAGCTGCATGCGACCTCCGGGAAAATAGAATTCCTGAACATCAATGATCAAAAGGGCAGTTTTTTGTGCTTGCAGATTAGAGCTCAGTCCCATTAGCAGAAACAGCAGAAGGGAAAGTATAGGGATTTTCATAGCGCTCAATTTAAGGATTTGATTGAGACTAGTCAAGAAAACAAAGGCAGTAAAGAGTTTACAAAATAGGGGGTCGTTTTCATTTTTATGCATTTTTTCAATATACACCCCCTTTTCTAATGGGGGTATAATTTAGATTTAATATATTTTTTAATCTTTTTATTCATTTTTTAGGGGGTCTGTAAATTATTTGAATACTTTTGTTTCGAATTATAATTATTTCAACCCAAAAAATTACAGTTATGAAAAAATCTCAAGTTTCTACAGGAGTATTGATGTTCGTGATCATCGCACTATTAACTACATCGGTTGATATAAGGGCACAGGAAGAAGAAAAATCTTCACCCTTTAGTGTGGGAGGTGATCTGGTGAGTAGTTATCTGTGGCGTGGTACCAAGTTCGGCACCGGTCCGGCCATCCAACCCTATCTGGAACTTGCTCTGGGTAATTTTACCATTGGTGGCTGGGGTTCCTATTGTTTTACCACCGATGAAGCCGCAGAAGCCGATCTATACCTAAGCTATGGATTTGATTTTGGACTGAGCATAGGCCTGACAGACTATTATTTTCCCGGTACCGAATATTTTGATGTCTCGGAAGCGACAGGTGCTCATGCCTTTGAAGTCAATCTGGGCTATGAAATCGGTGGGTTCTCTGTGGCAGGTAATTACATGCTGAACGAAGCCGGGGGTGCTGGCACTGCCGGAGGTGATCTGTATTTCGAACTGGGATGGGCTTTCGAACATTTCGGCCTCTTTGCAGGTGCCGGTGATGGATGGCACAGCACTGACGGGAGTTTTGCCCTGGTCAACATTGGCGTCTCTGCGGAAAAGGAGATCGCTCTTTCCGAAAGCTTCTCCCTGCCTGTGAGCGGGGCCCTGATCTGGAACCCCGACAGGGAAGAGTTTCACGTAGTAGTTGGAATATCATTTTAAAACAATAAGTCATGAAGAAAATTGAAGCAATAGTACGCAAGACCAAGTTTGAAGAGGTGAAAGAAGCCCTTCATGAAAATGGCATTGAATTCTTTTCCTTCTGGGAGGCTCGAGGTGTTGGCATGGCCAGAGAGAGCAGGGTATACAGAGGTGTTTCCTACGATACCAGCAGCATCGAAAGACTCTACCTGGAAATTGTAGTTCGCGAGGTAAACCTGGATAAAACCATTGATACGCTGCTAAAATCTGCAGTCACCGGAGAGGTGGGGGATGGAAAAATCTTTGTCTCCACGCTGGACGAAAGCATACGCATCAGGACCGGGGAGCGAGGCGACGAATCGCTGTATATAAAAGACTGAATCCATTAAGCACAACACGAAAAATTTAGGAATCATGGAAGATTTAAACACAATAATATCCGAATTTACTGTATCCGTCGATACCATCTGGATCCTGGTGGCAGCCGTACTGGTCATGTTTATGCAGCCGGGTTTTGCCCTGGTGGAGGCCGGATTTACCCGGTCCAAGAACACTGCCAACATCCTGATGAAGAACCTTATGGATTTTTCCATTGGATCTCTGATCTTCTGGCTTCTGGGCTACACCCTGATGTACGGGGAAGACCTGGGGGGCTTTGTGGGAAAAATTTCGCTCTTTTTCGGAAGCAATGAGATCAACGGGGTGCCCGATAAGGCTTCCCTGATGTTTCAGACCGTTTTCGCAGCCACGGCAGCCACCATTGTGTCCGGTGCGGTGGCAGAACGAACCAAATTCTCCTCCTACATCGTATTCAGCATTGCCATTACAGCGGTAATTTATCCCATTTCGGGACACTGGGTATGGGGAGGTGGATGGTTGTCCACCATGGCTACTCCGTTCCACGATTTTGCAGGTTCGACCGTAGTGCATTCGGTGGGCGCCTGGGTTGGATTGGCCGGTGCCATTGTCATTGGTCCCCGTCTGGGAAAATATACCAAAGATGGAAAACCCAGGGCCATACCCGGGCAGAACCTTGCTTTGGGTGCCCTGGGGGTATTCATCCTCTGGTTCGGCTGGTTTGGCTTTAACCCCGGATCCCAGCTGGCCGCTGCCGGATCTGAAAATGCATCAGCCATTTCTCACATTTTCATCACCACAAACCTGGCTGCAGCAGCCGGTGCCGTCACAGCCATGATCATCACCTGGGCCCGATATAAGCGTCCGGGCCTGTCTCTGACCCTTAACGGAGCCCTGGCCGGCCTGGTTGCCATCACTGCCGGCTGCGACACGGTAAGTCCGGGCGGAGCGGTTATCATTGGCATCGCGGCTGGTATAGTGCTGGTTTTCGGAGTTGAATTTATTGACAGGAAGCTGAAGGTGGACGATCCCGTGGGAGCCATCTCGGTGCACGGCCTGAACGGAGCCATGGGCACCATTGCCGTGGGACTGTTCAGCACTTCCAACGGTTTGTTTTACGGAGGCGGAGCTGCCCAGCTGGTTTCTCAGCTAATCGGAGTGGCGGCTGTGGCTGCCTGGGCCATGGGGCTGGGCTTCCTGGTGTTCATCGGACTGAAGAAGACCATTGGAGTCAGGGTATCCAAACGGATTGAAGAAGAAGGCCTGGATATTTATGAACATGGAGAATCGGCCTATAATTAGTCTCTCTTTGCTCGCGCAAGAGCTTGATTTTGCGCACTAAACAGCAAGAAAGGGCTTGTCCGCCGCAGTGGACAAGCCCTTTCAATTTATAAGTTATTATTCCTGTTTTATGGCAAAAATGTAGTTTTATAGGGTCTGTATGTTTTGATTCGATATTATTATGGCCTATATTTGCATTTTGAAATAAGCATATGAAAGCACATTCAAATCCAAAAAACAAGCATGTGTCAATGAGGATTGACTTGTCGGGATAAGAATGGTGTGAAGAATATAAAAGAAAGCCGTTCGCAGACATACATGAGAACGGCTTTTTTTGAATGGACACGCAAAGAATTGACCCATATGGAAAAAGAGAGACCTGTCCAGGCCGGATTATATAGGAACGACTTTGAGCACGATAACTGCGGAATCGGTTTTGTGGCGCATTTAAAAGGAAAGAAATCGCACGATATTATTCGACGCGGACTGGAAACCCTGGTGAATATGACACACCGGGGCGCCGAGGGATCGGATAGCAAGACAGGCGACGGGGCCGGTGTGATGATTCAGGTGCCCCGCGATTTCTACCTGATGCAGGGCTACAGTCTGCCTCACGAGGGACAATTCGGAACGGGACTGGTATTTCTTCCACAGGATGAGGAAGATGCTAAAAAATGTGAAGACATTCTGGTCCAGATAGTTAAAAATGAAGGGGTTGATCTCATCGGTTTCCGTGAGGTCCCCACAGACAGTAGCACCATAGGCGATATTGCCCGGAGCGCTGAACCCACCATCAAACAGATCCTGCTGGGAAGTGATCTGAAACAGGAGGAATTTGAAAGGAAGTTATATATCATCCGGAAACGGGCCGAAAAATATGTTTCTTCCACCAACATCAAGCAGAAGAGTTTCTTTTACCTCCCCAGTTTATCGTCGCGTATTCTGATATATAAGGGCATGTTTACTTCCGAACAACTGGGGGAATACTTCCTGGACCTGAAAGACAGCAGGCTGGAAAGTGCCATTGCCCTGGTGCATTCCAGATTCTCCACCAATACCTTTCCCAGTTGGGATCTGGCCCAACCCTTCCGTATGCTGGCCCATAACGGAGAGATCAATACCGTGAAGGGTAACCGATTCTGGATGCAGGCCCGGGAATCCATTCTGAAGTCGGAGGTGCTGGGTGACCTGGAGAAGATCTATCCGGTGATTGAACCCGATAAAAGCGATTCCGCCTCCCTGGATAATGTACTGGAATTTTTGGTGATGAGTGGTAAATCCCTCCCCTATGCCATGTCGGTGCTGATCCCTGAGTCGTGGAACGAAAAAAATCCCATCTCGCCCGAACTAAAGGACTTCTACCAGTATCACTCCACATTTCTGGAACCCTGGGACGGTCCGGCTTCCCTTATATTCAGCGATGGACGCTACATCGGGGGGATGCTCGACCGGAACGGACTTCGTCCTTCCAGGTATGTAATTACCAAAGACGATCTCATGGTCATGGGATCTGAAGTGGGCGTTCAAACCTTCAAAGCTGAGGAGATCAGAGAGAAAGGGAGACTAAAGCCCGGCAAGATAATATTGGTGGATGTGGTAGAGGGTAAAATCCACAGAGATGAAAGCCTTAAAGAACAGCTGGCAACAGCTTTTCCCTATTCCCAATGGATCAGGAAGAATATGGTCAGCCTGGAGCAGATCGAGACCGGAAACATCATACCCCCCGGACTTGGAGAAGAATACAAACATTACCTGACCTCCTTCAATTACAGCCGGGAGGATATAGAAACCATCATCAAACCCATGGCTGCAACGGCCAAGGAGCCCATCGGTTCCATGGGTAACGATGTGCCGACCACCGTGCTCAGTAAAAAGCCCTACAGGCTTTTTTATTACTTCAAACAGCTCTTTGCCCAGGTCACCAATCCGGCCATCGATCCCATCCGGGAAGAAATGGTGATGACTCTTACGGGTTACCTGGGGTCTCTGCAAACCAATGTATTGGATGAATCGCCCGACCATGTGAAAATGGTCAAGTTTAAAAGCCCGGTTATCAACAACACCTATTTCCAGGTAGTGAAAAACCTCCGGTATAAAGGTTTTTCAAACCGGGTACTTTCCATGCATTTTGATGCCAAAAAAGGTGCTGCTGGTCTGGAAGCTGCCGTGGCGGATCTTTGCAGGCAGGCCGAGGAAGCCGTTGATGAAAACAACAATTACATCATACTCAGCGACAGGGATATAAGCGAGGATAAGGCCCCCATTCCCTCACTTCTGGCCGTTTCTGCTGTCCATCACCACCTGATCAACAAGCGCAAAAGAATGCAGATCGATATTGTGGTGGAATCGGCCGAACCCCGTGAGGTGATGCATTTTGCCCTTTTGTTCGGTTATGGTGCCAGCATTATTAATCCCTACATGAGTTTTGCCATCATTGA
>Ga0180436_10002041_pt1 | contig 19348 bp, 17 predicted proteins | sample SS_ome_2_FD_132434 | JGI IMG/M metagenome (GOLD analysis project Ga0180436, IMG submission 132434) | Hypersaline lake sediment archaeal communities from the Salton Sea, California, USA - SS_3_S_2 metaG | ecosystem: Environmental > Aquatic > Non-marine Saline and Alkaline > Hypersaline >...
CCGTGCATAGGCGTGCGCAATCAACCTGTGCGTGCATGTCCGCATTTGGGAAGCCAGCGTAGCGTTCGTTCTAGGTCACGACCCCAATGTCGATGCAGGGCTGAGGAACGACCACCTCGTCTTCAAACTCCTCGATGCCTACAAGGCTGTGATGAAGAAGTACCTGCCTGATTTCCTGATTTGCCTGACCTCCGGCAAGATGAGCGTGCTCGAAGTCAGTGCTCAAGGCTCCCAGCAGAATCAGCCGAAGCGGAAGTCCGTCACCGAATGGTGCAGGGCGGTGAACGAGAAGGGCTGGTTCGGACTATGAGGTAGTAATGTCTCTTTTCAGCCGCAGAACGTTAGGGATATTCTGGCCGACCACAACACGTGCCGAGGTGACGCCGAATTGACGGACGCTCCAAGTGCCTATTCTTGCCAGGCAGAAGCAGGCAACCGCCATAAAACCTACGATCTACCGTCGAGCACCTTCCGCCGCGACTCGCATCACCGCACCAGCCACTTCCGTCGGCCCTGGTTGGCCGAGCCGCGCCCAACGCCCGCGTGGGCGCCCACGGCGAGCCGCGCACGTCCACGCCGAAGTCTCGATGGCACCGGCCCGGCCGCTTCGTGCATAAGGTCCCGCCCACCTGCGTTGGCTGGCGCAGTCGGAGGATTGGGGCGAGTGTCGTCATTTTGACTGCGTCTTTCGCCTCGGGGCGCGACAGCACCGAGCCGGCTACCCCGTTGCAGCGGGCGTTACCGCGCGAGTGCGGGTTGTACGCTTCCGAGAGTTTGCTCGCATCATTCGCCGGGGCCCTTGGCCCACGCTCGGTTCACCGCAATGTTTGAGCGGGCCGCTGTCTCGCCGAAGACGGTCGAGCCGTGGGGGGACTTGGCGACCTCCCGCCGCGGACAAGATCCCCCGCCTGCCCGGTGAGCTTCAGGTAGTGGTCGCTTGGCAAGCCTTCATAGGTAAGGAAAGCCGCTCCGTTTCCAACCGGCGGATGGTTGGTGCATTTGAAGATTGCCGTGCCTTCATCGACTTCGTCGAACATGGCGACGTACAGCATATCGCAGCCGGACCTTTTCGCGGCGACGATCTGCGACCAGAAGAACTCGCCCTTTCGTCGGGGAATCTGCCCCAGCGGCGACTCGCCCCGCTTCAGGTTGTGCCAACTGAATCCGGGAAACACCGTCGGCAGGAAGTCGATCTTTCGCTCGCGGCACCACTGGAGGTCCGGCGCCCAGACCGTCCGCGCGTGGCGACGGGCTTGCTCGGGGGTTCGGTAGCGGCCGACCGTCCACGGACTGACGACGTCCGCCCGGGCGACAACCCTTTGTAGCAACGGATCGTTCACCGCGTCGCGCCGGCCCTCGCGCCAGAAGGACGGCACGCCAAGCATCACCGAACAACCGTCGGACTTCAGCCGCCTGACCAACTGAAGGCACTCCCGCAACGTGTAATCCTGACCGCCGCCGAAACCGACGCCCCAGACGGCCACCAACGGCTTCCCGTTGTGATGGAGATAGCTGGCGTCCCCGGCGATCCTCGACTCCCGGCGCAGCCGACTCCAGTCTGTGTGGACGCGATCCACTTGCCCGGCCTTCAATCCGCTGAGGTCATACATCACCGCAAAGGCCCGGCCGGATTGCTGCGCACCGAGCCGTACATGCGACAGCACCGTGTCGGTGTTCTCCTTCATCGCCGGGTTGGATAGCTGCGTCGCGAACCGCTGAACGAACGCGCCGTCGATCCCATAGTCCCGCATCCAGCGAAAATGTCGCAGCACGGTCTTGCGATTGGCGCTGCTGAATACCTCAGCGGGTGAACCGTCCGCGTGTTGGAACCCCGTGGCGTACCGTTCGTCGGCGTCGAATTCGGAAAGATCCGGCCACAGATCGACGGTCACATTTCCCGGGGCGAAGGCTCGCTCGCGTTGTCGCGCCCAGTGCTTCCACCCCAGCCCAGCGCCGTCGCCCTCGCAGTTAAACCAACCTTGGTAGCCGATCATCACCTTGCCGGTCAAGGTCGAGCAGTCGACCGCACACGAGCCCTCCGCGGCCGACAGGCCATCGGTGGTGGAGAGGAGTGCCAGCAGCAGGCCGGCACCGCGGTATGCTATTCGAAATTGCATTGCAACTGCTGATAGGAAGTCCGGGCGTCCCGCCGCTTCTGCTAGTCCGATTGACCAGGAGGCTACCGACGATCCGCTTTTCGGCCACTCTGTTTACGTTCCCAGTGAAAGTCCTCGCCGTCAAGCACTAGCCGCAGCTCGCTACGCGGCGTAGCGCGCGGGGCGAACGTTGCGGGGGCACTCGCGCGCAGCTTCCTTCGAACATCCACCAGCGACGGCTGGCCCGCCAGGTTGTGCCACTGGTTTGGGTCGCGCCGGCGATCGTACAGTTCCTCAGTATCGTCGTTGTAATGGATGTAATGCCAGTTGCGGTTGATGATCGCATAGCTGCCCGGTTCCATCCCCGGCAGGAACACGTTCCGGTCTCGCGCCGAAGGGGGATCGGCCAGCGCGCCGGCCAGCGACCGGCCTTCCAGTCCGTCGACCGGTGGCAAACCGCAGAGTTCGACGAGCGTCGGGTACATGTCGATCAGGCTGACCGTGGCGCCGATCTTCGCGTTGCGGGCAATGCCCGGCCCGGACCAGATCAGCGGTACGTTGGCCGTCCGCTGCCAGAGCGTGTGCTTGCCCCAGTGACCCTTTTCGCCGTGGTGGAAGCCCTGATCGCTCCAGAAGACGACGATCGTGTTGTCGGCGTACGGGCTTTCGCGCAAGGCTTTCAGCACGCGGCCGAGCATCGCATCGGCGTACGACGTACACGCCAGGTAGCCGCGGATCGCATCTGCCACCGCGCCCAGCGCCTCGAGCTTCTCGTGGTGCTGGCGCCGGCGGTTCTCCATGCGACGGCGAATCCGCGGCGGCAGGTCTTCGAGGTCGTCCGCCTTGTACGGGGGAGTCTCAACCTGCTCGACGTCGTAGAGGTCGAAGTACTTTTGCGGGGCGTAATTCGGAAAGTGGGGAGCGTAGAGCCCGACGGCAAGGAAGAACGGCCGCTCATGCTTGCGCTCGAGCACCTCGCATGCAAACTGTACCCGCCGGGTGTCGGCCATCTGTTCTTCGCGATCGTTCGGGATGCTCCCCCATTCAAGAAACAGCCCTCCGGTGACCTGTTTGCCCCGGTTGTAGACGCTGGCCGGGAAGGGGTCGGGGAACGGCACGTCGCGTTCGGCCTCGGCCATCGGCCAAGTCTCGATCCGCCAGCCCTTGCGCCGCAGCGTGTCGTTGCGGACGAAGAACTGGTCCCAGCCTCGGCGGTCGAGGTAGCCTTCCCGATGATGGAACAACTTGCCGGCGCCGAACGTCGCATAGCCGCCGCGCTGGAGGGCCATTTGCAGCGGCACGATCTCCGGGTGATCGTAGTGATACACCTCCGTGGTATAGCATCCGGTCGTGGAGGCGTATCGGCCGGTGAAGATCGCCGTTCGCGAGGGCGCGCAGAAGACGCCCGGCGCCTGGGCATTCGTGAACAGCACACCCGAGCGGGCCAGGGAATCCATGTTCGGCGTGATCGCCTGCCGGTGGCCCATGGAGCCCACCCAGTCGCAGAGGTCATCCACGGCGAAGAAGACGACGTTTGGACGTTCGATCGCCAGGGCAACCGGTGCCGGAACCGCGAAGGCCAAACAACAGGCCGATAGACATACCAGTCGGTGGCAATATCGCTCGATTTGCGTCAACATTGTCACTTTCCTTCAATTGTGCAGACTGCTGGGAAGGACTGTGGAAATGGGGTCGGGTCTCATTCTGTTCGGGAGGTGAGGGGACCGTCAAGCGGTGGATATGCCGACGCGCTCGAGGATGACAATGGCAAGAAGGAAACACGTCGCCGATTACTGTTTCTTGCCACGTCTCGCAGGAGGCATGGGAGCCGCCATTTCCGAAGGACTTGGAGCCAAGGCCCGGAGTCGTTCGATGAGACGAGCGTACTTCGGATTGTCAATCTGGTTGGTCCATTCGCGCGGATCCGTGGAGGCGTCATAGAACTCCTCCTGGCCCTGGGCATAGCGGACATAGCGCCCCGTTTTGTTTCGGACGGTGACATAGCCTTGTAGCGGCTTGCCCTTGTCCGACAAACAGGTGATCGCCGTGCTCTTCCAGGCAGCCTTCGGGTCCTCGAGCAGCGACACCAGCGACCGTCCGTCCAAGTACGACGGGGGCGTGATGCCGCACAGTTCGGCCAGCGTCGGATAGACGTCCTGGAGCGAAACGAACCGTTCGCACGCCACCCCGCCCGCCGACACGCCGGGGGCCCGGATCATCAACAGGCAGTGCGTGGCCTCTTCCCAAAGGGTCGCCTTCTGCCAGTGGTGCTTCTCACCCAAGTGAAAACCATGGTCGGACAAGAACACGACAATGGTGTTGTCTCGGTAGGGGCTTTTGTTCAAGGCATCGAGGAGGCGGCCGAGTTGCGCGTCGACATACGCGGTCGTGGCCAGATAACCGCGAACGGCGTTCCCATGCAAGCCGTGTTCCAGGATGCTATCCACGAATCGGCTTTTGCCTTTCGTCAGCGCGCGGCCGAGCGGCGGGACGTCATCCAGGTCGTTGGGGAGCATCTTCGGCGTGGTAACTTCGTCTAGCGGAAACATATCGAAGTATTTCTTGGGCACGTACCAGGGCATGTGCGGGTTGAATGTACCGCAGGCGATGAAGAAGGGCCGATCGTGCTTCCTCTGCAGTTGGCGGATGGCCGCATCGACATTGCTGGTATCGTTCATGTCCTCTTCGGCCAGGTGGATGGGCCCCCAGTCCTGCTCTCCTCTCCCCACGGGCGTGAGCGGGGCTCCCGGCGGGGCCGGGTCGCGCTTGTGCCCGATCTTCTCGTCCCAATGCCCTTTCTGGTCCCAGCCATGGGTTATCTTCCCGTATCCCGCAGTGGAGTAGCCAGCCTTGTGGAACATGCCGGCCAGTGACAGAGCTTGACCCAGCGGCTTACTCTGGTCCGTTTGCTGCGCGTTGTGGTATACGCCCGACTTCCACGGACTCACGCCCGAAAAGAAGGCCGTTCGCGAGGGGCAACAAACCGGGGCCGCCGTGTACGCATGACGGAAATTGACGCCACTTTCCGCGAGCGCTCGCAAGTTCGGGGCCACGACCTTGCCGTCATAGCGGTTGGGATCGTCAAGTAGCCAAGTATTCATGTCGTCGGCGACCAGGAACAGGACGTTCGGTCGCTTCTGCAGTTCATCGGCGTGGGCAGGTCGCGTCAGCGGAATCAATAACGTCATCAACATCAACAACAGGAAATAGATCGTTTTCATTTCAGTAGATACTCGTTGCGGGGTGATGTATCCGGTTACGGCAACAGGTCGGTTGTGACGGGGCTTCATTGTTCGTCCTTACGTTTGCTCTTTGCATTGCCTTGCGGCTGGTTCTTGGAGGCCCGTTGCCTGGGTCTCTCGAAGGTCTGGAGATACGGCTTGTACGCTTCCATCTCCGGCCACTTTTCGTGGCGTGGCGGCTGGATCACTTTCCTTTCCGGATAGTCCTTGCCTTCGGCGCTGTTGTCCACCGACTGCAGGATCGCTTGCGCTTCGGCCTTCATCCGCTCGAAACGTTCGGGATGCTCGGCGGCGACGTCCTTGGCTTCGCCGGGATCACGCTCCAGGTCATACAGCTTCCAGTCTGCGCTGTTCGGTCTACTCGCATTGAGCAGCTTGTAATTGCCGTCGATGAACGCGCGGCCCTTGGATGTGAACGGGATGGAGTGTTCGCGTTTGGGTGTGTTTCCATCAAACAGCGCCGCAATGCTTTCCCCGTCACGGACGGCGAGCTGCGCGTCGTCCGGGAGGCGCAGCAGGTCAACAATGGTCGGCATGATATCCATCGTCGACGCGGGGAAGTCGGTGATCATCGGCTTGATGCGGCCGGGCCACTCGATGATGCACGGCACACGGATGCCGCCTTCATAGAGACTGCCCTTGTGCCCTCGGAGCCCGCCCACCGAATCGGGGTCTTCCGGGAGCCCGCCGTTGTCGCTGCAGTACCATACCAGCGTGTTCTTCCCGATGCCCAGATCCCGCAACCCCTGCCTCAGCATGCCGACGCTGCGATCGAGAGCGACGATCTCGCCGAGATGATTGGCGAGCTTTTCTTTGTTGCCGCTTGGCAATCCGCGTCGGTCTCCTTCGCGCGCCGTCCACGGAAAGTGCGGAGAACCGAACCAGATGACCACGAGAAACGGACCGTCCTTCCGGCTATGCATAAACTTGAGGGCTTCGGTCACCATCAATACCGACGAGTCGCCCTTGAGTTGTACGAACGTGCCGTTGCGGCTCATCAGAGGGTCCATGTCGAAATAGTTGGTCACAGCGAGCCACTCGTCGAAGCCGTAGTGACCGGGATGATTGGGGTCTTCAGCGAGGATGGGCACGCCGCGACCTCCCACCCCGTTGAGGTGCCACTTGCCGAACAGGGCCGTGGCGTAACCGGCCTGCTTGAGGGCCTCGGGCAGCGTTTTCTCCTGCAGGCACAGGCGATTGCCGATCGCGGGAACGCCGGTTCGTGCCGGGATTCGGCCCGTCAGAACCGAAGCGCGAGTCGGCGAGCACGTCGGTGTGGCGTAGAAGCGGTTGAATCGGATACCGGCAGCAGCCATCACGTCGAGGTTGGGCGTTTTCAGATGAGGATGCCCGTTGTACCCGACCTGACCCCAGCCTTGATCGTCTGCCATCACCAGCACGATGTTCGGCTTGTCGGCGGTTGCGGCGGTTACTGTGCTGGCAAAACAAATACAAGGCGTCATCGTCGCGAGCCCCATCCACGCCGCGAACAATCCGGCGATGTTCCTGTTCTGGTTCGATCTGTCGCGTATTGCGATCATCATCTGTGTTCACCTCCATTTTTCTTCTTGCCGGCTTTGTCTTTGTGGGAGTATCTATATTCGGGTTCGATCGCCATGAAGTCGTCGAGGATCTCGCGAAGCCGCTCATGCTCGTCGCCGTATTTGTTTCCTGACGTCTTCTTCTCGCTGTAACGTCCCTTGTCGGAGGTGACCGGCAAGTCGTAGAGCACGCCGTTCTGATCGAGCCTGAATCGCATGTCGCGCACGAAGAAGCCCTTCGGCGCTCGCACTCCTCACGCGCTTCGGCGGCGACGACGAACGATCAGCAGGCAGCTGATGCACAGCAGCGTCAGCGAGGCCGGTTCCGGCACCGGCGGCGGTGTCACGTTCGTGGAAATACTGGCCCCCGTCACGAAGAGCATCCCGTCCGTCTGCGGGACGTTGTCGCCCATGTACATCCCCCAGCGGAAGCGTGTCGTGCCCTCCGGCCGACTGTACGAGCCGTCGCCTACGTAGTCACCATTGAAGAACACCATGTAGTCGAGGCCGTTGTCGTAAACGGTGAGATCAAACGGTTGGCCGATCATATCCCGCGCCAGCACACGGTCCTCACCCCGGCGACGGTTCAAGCGCACGTCGCCCTCGTAGTTCATGTTGATCTGGACGGACCAGTCGTTGCTACTGTTCCTGGCCTGGAAGATCGCGGAGCCGATCGGCTTGATGATCGTGTAGGTTCCCCGCCACTCCTGCCACCCGTCGCCGACTTTCCATTGGATGTCCGGTTCGAACGCCTCGATCCGGGCCGCGTTCGGCCTGTCGTTCTGGACGTTCTCTTCATCTTTGAACAGGCGGAAGACCTGCGTGTTGCCGTCCTCCTGGTACCAGCGCGACCATTTGTCAAACCCGCCGCGCATCACGCTCGGGTTGCCCAATGTGTGCAGGCGCAGGCTGTTGATGATCGGCTGGTTGGCGTTGGGTCCGACTTCCACGAGCGAGTTGACGACGTCAATGGCCGAACCCTTCACGCCGGCGGTGGAGGTCACGCCGATCGGGATGGCGTTGTCGTCGAGCAGTTCCTGCCAGGTGCGATCAGTCCCGGTCTGCACGTAGAGATCGTTCACGTCCGCCCGTAACGCGGCGGGTAGCCCGACAAGGCCGGCCAGTGTAAGCATGGTCAGTTTGAACGTGTTCATTGCCTCTCTTTCGATGGCTGCATGGAGATGTGCTTCGACGCGGACCGGCGTCAGGGCTTCGAAATAAACTTCCTCTTCTATCTGAAAGCGGTTCGTTGAGCAAACGTTTCGTCGAGCAATGAATTCGCCATTCCCGGCGGGGGGGAAGTGCAAAGCCAGGGTGATTGCGCGAAGCCGGATGATCTGCTACGGTCTAGGCAAAGCGGTCCGTCGAATCGGCCGGAGGGTTTCCGGCGGGCGGATTGCGCGCGAACAGGAGGTTCGTCATGCCCACGACGACATCGGCTCGTATCCAGGACCATTTCAACAATCTGACCGACCCGCGACGGCGCGAAGGCACGTACCCGCTGATCAACATCGTGACGATTGCCCAGGAGATCATCGACGCCGAGGCCGACTACGTGCTGGCGGCGAAGGACAACCAGAAAACGCCGCGCCAGGGCATCTCGTGGTTCTTCCTGAGCAAGCAAGCCGAGGACTTCCGCGGCGTGCGGGTCAGTCGTTACGAAACGCACGAGAAGGGACAAGGGCGGAAGGAAACCCGTCAATACTTCGTCTGCGCTGTACCGCGCGATTGGTCGCAGCGCAAGCGTTGGCCGGGCCTGAAAGCGATCGGCTGGACCATCAGCACGACGGTGCGCGACGGACGTACGTGCCGGGAGATGCGCTACTACAACCTTAGCCGCAAGCTGACGGCGAAACAGTTCGCCGCGGCCGTTCGAGGTCATTGGTCGATTGAAAACAGTTTGCATTGGCAACTCGACGTCACGTTTCAGGAAGACCAATCGCGCGTGCGGAAAGGGCATGCCGACGCCAACTTCAGCATCCTCCGCCGCACAGCCCTGAGCCTGCTGGAGAACACCTTTGTGATGACAGTACATCGGACGATTCCGCCCCGGGACGCGGATTGGGACATCCGCGCGGTAGCGCGCTCCAAAAAGCTCCAAGGCGGCGTGAAGAACAAACGCCCGGGCGCCGCTTGGGACGACGCCTACCTGCAGCAAGTGCTGCTTGGACAATGATTTATGGTGCAATCGCCCTGTCTTCATACCTTGCCTTTCACGGGCCTGTTACTTCTCATCGTCTTCCAGCGGGCGCTGGCTCTCGAACGGGCCCCACTGTTTGCGGATGTCGTATGCCTTGTCCCGCTTGTAGACCTCGGGGTCGTAGTCCGGATTCATCCTAGGGATGCGCGCGCCGACCTGCTTGAAGTAGGCCATCATCTGCTCGAAGAGCTTGCGGTATTCCGCGGGGTGGTCCCGGGCGGTGTTGTTGATCTCGCCCTCGTCCTTCGACAGATCGAACATCATGGGGATGTCGGGGCGTTCGTAGAAGATCATCACCTTGCGTGATCCGCTGACCATCGCCGAGTGCGGCATCGAAGTGCGGTAGTGCGGGTAGTGGAAGTAGAGACAGCGGTTGACGAACGCGTCGTCCGGCTGCGCACCGGCCATATACGGGGCGAGACTGACGCCGTCGATATCCTTCAGCGCTTTCGGATCGCCGCCGGCCCACTCGAAGAAGGTCGGCAGCAAGTCGATGTTGGCTACGTTCGCATTAAACACCGAGCCGGGTTCGATGCCCGGGCCCTTCGCGATCATCGGCACGCGGATGCCCCCCTGCCACACCCACCATTTCGCCCCGTGCAGCGGCTGCGTGAGGCCCGGCAAGAAGTGGTGGCGGTAGCCGTTGTCCGCGACAAGCACCACATAGGTGCTCTCTTCGATCTCGAGTTCCTTGATGCGATCAAGCACCGCACCGATTCGCCCATCCAGATCCTCACCCATGCCCAGCCAGACCGCGGGATCGGCTTTTCGTTTGACCGTTTCAGCCGTCGTGCCGTGCTGCTTGTAGTAGGCCTGCACCTCGGGCATCCGGGTGTACTTCTCACGCGTCGCCGGCAGGCACTCGCGGCCCTCGTGCATCGCGTAATGCGAGATCTGCAGGTAGAAGGGCTTGCCCGCTTTGACCTGCGTGTCCATGAAGTCGATCGCCCGCTCCGTGACGCTGAACATCAGCTTCGGATCGGTCAGGTCGTCGGGGAGGCGCACACGCCCCTCGCCGGTCACCGTGTTGCCCGGCGTGTTCGTGGTGTCGCCGTCGTGCACCGCGTAGCCCTCAGCGCCGGGGTCGCCCCGCATGTGCCATTTACCCAGATGAGCACAGACATACCCCAGCGGATTGAGCGCCTCGGGGATCGTCACCGCGTCCGGGTCGATGGTCATGTCCGAAATGCAGGGGATGACGGGGAATTTCCCAAACCCTTTCCTGTCGTAGTAGTCCTGCCCCTTGTCGTTCATGAAGACGGTGAAGCCGCTACGCGCCGAGGACTGACCGGTCTGCACACACACACGGGCCGGGGAACACTGCGGCGACGCGTAGGCATTGCGAAACTTCATGCCCGCGTGCGCCAACCGCTCGACATTCGGCATGCGCAGCACGGGCATCCGCGAGTTGGCCATCGTGTCGTCCATCGCCACCGGCGTGCCGTTCCAAGCCCAGTCGTCTACATACAAGAGCACGATGTTGGGTTTGTCGGTTGCCGCGGCATAGACAGAACCCGCAAATACCAACACCACCAAGCAAACCGTGACTCGAAGTGCTAATCGATGGCTGGCAATAATACCTTTCTCTTTATGAAATGCGAGGGTTGGGCTAGTCGGCATTCTTGATATCTCCTTTCCACTTGGGCGTAACCGGTGTTCCGCTATGCGGTCAGTTGGAGTTGGAGTTGATTTAGGAAGCGACGTTGCGGGTAGAGGCGTTGCGTTTCGGTATGGATTCGGTGGCGTTGGAAGGCCTGCCATCCGTCGTTGATGTACGTGCTGCGAAGGTCCAGCATGGCTTGGGCGCCGTCGATGGTCCAGCGCATGCCAGCCCGTTCCATCCGGTCTTTGACCAGATGGCGGCAGGCGGCGTCCCACAAGTAGCTGGTCACGTGCAGTAGGTCTAGAATTTCCACCCGATCTTCCGGTAAATGCTCTGCACAGGAACTCCACAAGCTCCGCTGGCCGTCCATCAGGCAGACCAAAGGCTGGTCGTCGCGACGCCGCAGGTTCGCCTCGCCGGCCATCCAGGTGAACACCTCGGTCTCCGCGTCGACCTGGATGTCGCCCCATTGGTAGCTGAGGCTCGACCAGACCCGTTTGTGCTGGGCAACTGGTTCGGAGGCCCGCTTGCGCGCCTCGGTAGGCCGCTCCCGGAACAGCGCCGCCACCACCGACGACTTGGCCGCGAAAACGTCCGGGTAGCGGAGCCACGAGAGGGATCGTGCCACCCACCGGAGGATCGCCCGTGCGACAACAGAGGGCTTTGATTCACTTCCTTCGCCCTGCCGGGGCGAGTGACCGACATGATCTCTGATACCACGGGTTGCGCTGCGCTCCACCCGTGGCTACATTCCGTCGTCCCTCCGGGACGGGCGCACCACCCGCGTCGGGGGCTGGTACGTTTTTCGGCTGACGTTGCGCTGCGCTCGGGGGACAAGCGCCGACCGAAAACACGTACCTGTCCCCTTCGGTTAATCAACCAGCACTCTCGGACCGGGACCTGTTAGGTCCCGGCTAGGGGCTGTAGGGTGGGCATCGCCCACCATCGATTCGCCAAAGGTGGGCGGTGCCCACCCTACGGGTTGTTACCTCCTCCGCCGCAGGCAGAGCAGACCCAGCAGCCCGGTGCCCAGCAGCGCCAGCGAGCCGGGCTCGGGAATGACGGTGAGCTCAAGGGATTCGTATGCCGAGGTCGCGTCTGCATCGAAGTAAAGTGCCATCAGGCCAACGCCCTCGATGGGAGTAGCATTCAGATCGGGGATCGTTCTGTAGGAAGTGCCATTGATCAAATACTCCGCCGACCAGTCTCCGGCACCCGCAGTGGTATCCAAAACAAAGGTGAGTGTGGCGGTAGCTAGATCGCTATCGGTAACAGCTACACTGTTATCGTTTCCGCCAGTCAAGCTATGAAACGTCGTGAACCCATTGCCGCCTGGGTTGATGGTCCACACGGTACCTGCACCAGCTGCTAGGTTGTTTCCAGTGTAGGTGTCGTCAGCGACAAAGCCCGCCCCTTGCCATCCCTCACCACTAAAGGCGCTTTCCACCGTGAGGGTGTAGACATAACCGGTTTGCGGAGTGAAGGAGAGCGAAGCGGTCTGACGGGTTGCAGGTGAATTGTCGGTCGCCGTATAGGTGCCATCCGCATCGAATAAAGCGCCTGCCGTCCACGCTTCGTTTTCGATGGTTCCGTACTGGGCGTGCTGGGCCGAAGTGGCGCCCGAAGTGTCCACGACCACGCCGTTCAGCCCGCCACTACCAGTAGTGAAATCCGTCGAGTAGAGAATGATTGCGGCGTGGGCCGGCGCCGCAATCAGCACGGCTGCAACCAAGGCGATCGTCATCACCAACATTTTCTTCATTCCGCTGTACATGAGATGTCCTCCTAAGAAGGGGTCAGAACGTGGCGCGATTCGCTCGCACCGGAAATACAAATTGCCTCTCGTTCCATTCTCGCGCGACAAGTTGTCTCTCGGGGGTCTACATGGGGTCCTCCTAGGGGTGCGCGGGTCGAGTTCAATGATGTTTCGATGGAGCAGCTCGCCGGTTGGCAACGGGAACGCCCAAAGACCGGACTTCGCCGAGGCCCGCGGCATTGCCGCCCGCCCCACGGCTGGAAGCTTTGTCAAAACGTGTCAGCCGGACTTTGTCGGCGGCCGGATCGGTCGACAGGCCCTCCGCTGGCCCGAAATTGCGGGTGTCGCCACTCTGTTTTTCATTGGACTCGTTCGCTTCCGGCGAGCCGGACTCGGGAACGGGGGTCGCGTTGAGGCGAACGTTATCGTAATTGGTCTGGAGCGCGGTGCCGTCGTTTACGGCCTTGCCCGCGCGCAGGCGGATCTCAAGATTCCCTGAGACGACCGCGCCCGTGGTGAAGCTCGCCGTGACGTCTTTCCATGTCCCCGGAGCGGGTCCGCTGCCGGTGCCGCCGTTGGTGGTGTCCGCATCGAAAGCCGCGAGAACCCCATCGGCCCAGAGTTCGATCCGGTAGCCGGGGTAGTTGGGGCGAGAACCTTCCGCAAAGTCTTTGCGCCAGCCGGTCGCGACGGTGAGGGTGTACGTGGTGTTCGCCACGAGAGCGCCCACATCCTGGCCGAGGGTGTCGGCCGGTTCGTTGAACCACGCGTAGTTGACGCCGTCGGGAATCCCGCCGGGGTACTGCGCCGTCTTGGCGTTGCCCGTGCCCGCGCTGCCTGCCACGTCGGTCCAGCCGGTGTTGGCTCTGGAAGCGTCGCCGGGAGCGTAAACGTCCGCCTCAAAACTGTGGTTGGTGACGGTGATCGGCCCAGCGCGGCCAAGTGTTTCTCCGCCCGCGTCCAGCGCGGCCGGATTTGTGGGGCGGATCTGGCGGACGATCGCCAGCCGGTCCGGCTGGCCGGAGCCGGAGGTGATGTTGCCCTGGCGGTCGGCTCGGGCCGTTTGGCCGGCGTTGAGGTGGACCACTTCGCCGCTACCGGCGACCGCCATGCTCACCTTGCCGCGGTAAACGCCCACGTCGATCGTCTCATCGCCCACCTCGACGCCGAACTCCGTGCCCAGGTCAGTGACGGTGCCGAAGGGTGTGTCGATGATGAAGCCCTGCGCGCTGCTCATCTCCACAGTCGCGGCCAGCTTGCCTTGTTCCAGTCGCGCGGCGTTGCGGCCCTGGAAGGTGATCTTGCAGGGCCCTTCGACGACCACTTCCGCGCCGTCCTTGAAGTTGATCTGCACCAAGCCGCTGGCCAGTTCCGCCGTTTTGCCCTCGAAGAACCCCCGCCCGCCGCTGGGGATGCCCTCGGCGCCGTCTGCCCAGACCGCTCCTTCTTGGTCCCTGAGGTAGGCGACCGCGTATTCAGGCTCTTCCGGCTGCACCGGCTTGGGCGGCTTGGGCGCGTCGGCCACGTGCATGTCCGGCATCGCCGACCAGACCAGCCAGCCGAAACTGCCGAAGAGCAGGGACCCGACGAACACGAACAAGATCCAGAACGTGGCGCGCGGCGTCCGCCCGTCCAGCACCGAGGGCAGGCTGTCCCAGAGGGCGGGAAAGAACCCCGAGGGGTCGGCCTTGGGCATCTCGGGCGTGGGCGAGGACGTGGGCGAAAAATCGTCCACGATCGATGTCGGCTTGTCTGCCGCACAAAGCAATCGGAGGTTCGTGGTGTCTAACATAAATTCCACGTACTCCAACTGAGCCTGTTCATCGGACTCGAGAATTGCCTCTAGTCGTCGCAAATCATCCGGGGAACCCGAACCATCGAGCACGGCGCCGGCGAGCAGATAGATCTCTGCTCTCGCTTCGTCGGAAAGTCCTTGGCGCTGTTCCATCAGCGATCCTCCTCTCGCAGCCGGTTCCTGACACAATCGGCAAGTGCCAGGCGGGTTCGCTGAATTCGGTTCCGGAAACTGTCGAACGTATAACCCAGTCGCTCGGCGAGCGATTTCATCGTTTCGCTGCCGGCGTAATAAGCCTGTATCAATTGCCGATTGGGGGCCCGGAGTTTCTTAAGACAATCGCGGAGGGCCTTCGCTCTCGCCTCAGTCGTGACTGTCTGTTTGTTGGCGCGCTCGGCAATCGATTCAAGAAGCTGCTCGTTGAACAATAAGCTTGCGCCCTGCTGCTTCCTGCGCCACGTGAGTACCTGATAGTAGGCAATCGTCCGGGCCCACGCGCCAAAATCTCGCTCGGGATCATATTCCGCGAATTGCTCCCAAAGGCGGACGCGGGTTTCCTGGGCAATGTCATCAGCAGTGCTCCAGTCGGGCACAAGCGCAATAATGAACGCCATGAGCGACCGCTCATGTGCGCCCAAAAGACGGACGAACCGTGTGGTCCGATCTCCTTCAGAGGAACGCTTGGCTGGATCCGATGTCATGGTCGCACTAATTACGGAATCGCGATCACGCGATGCACAATAAACAGGGGTAAAGGAGCGGCTGCGGCCGGACGAACATACCACTCTCCTATCCTATTTAGGCCCGGACCGCCTATTTGCGCCGAAAAAACCGTTGAGATTTCGAAAAAAGACCACGCCGTCTAGCCTAAGGCGTTTACTGGTAGTAACTTGCGACCTGCAATGAAGTCTGGTCGTGCGTCACGGGCGATGGGAAAAACCTGGGGGGATCGTACACAGAGAGCCGTCATCGCACCGTCGGCCAGTCTTGGCTTGGTGAACGTGCATTCACGACGTAAGCTGACGTAGTTTCGTGGCATTCAGGCGTAAAAGAACGCTGGGCCCGATAAGGTGTGTCATCACATTGACTGCGCGAGCCGACCGCCTTTCCCAGACTCAACCCGCTGCTCGCTTCATGCACCCGGACGAAACGACAGTGGCCGTGAGCCTGACGCACTATGCCACGTTGAGCCAGGAGTCGACGTTTTCGATCGTCCAGGGCTCGCGCTGTTTGCGATTGAGCAGCGCGTTGGCCTCGTCGTCGCCCGGGAACAGTTCCCGCGCGGGGTCCCAGCGCAGCTTGCGGCCTGTCATCATGGCGATATTGCCAATATGCGCGACGCTGATCGTGCGGTGGCCGATCTCCGCGGGGGCGTAAGGCTGACGCCCCTGCTTGATCGCATCGGTGAACTCCATGTGCTCACCGCCGGAGCCGTCGGTCCGCGGGCGTCGCAGCCGTTGTTCTTCCGGCAGTTGTATCGCGGTTAGGTCGGGGAGGTTCGTCTTCCACGAATTGGGTGCCGCGCGCCAGCCACGCGAGAGCACCCAGCCGTTGGTGCCCTCGAACTTCAGTCCGGGCGCGTCGGTGAAGAGTTCGGTCGTCAGGCCCGAGGCGTAGCGGAAGTTGAGGTGGAACTTTTGGGCCGTGTTCCAGACGGCATCGCGCGGCGGGAATTCGCCTTGGCCCTCGACTTCGACAGGGCCGGTATGCTCTTGCCCGGTTGCCCAGTGTGCCAGGTCGATCATGTGGGCACCCCAGTCGGTGATGACGCCGCCGGAGTAGGCCAGATTCCAGCGGAAGTCATAGTGAACACGCGACGCACAGTAGGGCATCAGCGGCGCTTGCCCTTGCCACATTTCGTAGTTGAGATGCTTCGGGGGCGTCGTGATCGTGGCGTCGGCCGTGCGGCGGTGCCGGTTGCTCGGCGGGAGCAGGATCTTCACGTGTTTGATGTCGCCGAGGACGCCGGCCTTGACCAGCTCGATGAGCCGGATGTAGGCCTCGACCGAGCGGTTCTCCGAAGCCGTTTGGAAGACGAGTCCCGACTTCTTCGCCACGTTGGCCAGCGTGCGGCCCTCCTGGACGGTTAGCGTCAGGGGCTTCTCGCAGATCACGTGCTTGCCGGCCTTCAACGCCATCAGCGCCGGGATGACGTGCCAATGGTCGGGCGTGGCGACATCCACCGCGTCGATCTTCTTCTCGTTGATCAGATCACGGAAATCGCCGTACGTCTCCACATGGTACGGCGTGCCCAACTTGGCCGAGTAGTGCTGGTTGACCTTCCGTTCGGCTTTGGCCAAGCGATGTGCATCGACATCGCATACGGCGACGACCTGCTGGTCGGCGTTCTGGAACATCCGGTCGAGGTTCCATCCGCTTCCATGGGATCCGCAACCGATCAGCCCCATGGAGATCCGCTCACTGGGAGCGGTGGCGCCGTCCATGCCCAGTGCGGAGGCGGGAACGACATGGGGAACACCGGCGGCGACGGCGCACGCCTTGACGAAGTGGCGGCGTTTCATCTTCTTGGAGGGGTGCCACATGGTAGGACCTGTTGGTGAGCGATGGTCGTGAGGAACGGGGGGACGAAGGACGGATTTGCCACGCGAGCGCCGGAATTCAAGTCCATGTCACTGATGCCGCGGGCGTACGTGCAGGTAAGTCAGTCCGCAGCCTCCAGCAGGCGGAGCCGAATGTTCCGATAGGCCACCGGGCCGTGGTCGCCTTGGAGCATGAGCGGGCCGGTAGGCTTCTCGTCGCCGAAGGCAGCCGCCCGCGTCGGGCCGGTGACCTCCACGTCCTCGTGGACCACCACTCCATTGTGCTCCACGCGGACGAACTTCGCGTTGGCCGTCTTGTTGCCCTCGACGTCGAACCGCGGTGCCCGGAAAACCACGTCGAAGGTCTGCCATTGGCCCGGCGGCCGGCTGGCGTTCTCTTTCGGCGGATGCCCCTCGAAGCCTCGCCCGTCCTTCCAACGCTGGTAGATCCCGCCACAATCGCCGTGCTTGGGATGCTCAACTCCCCAACTGTCCAGAATCTGGACCTCGTAGCGGCCCTGAAAGTAGACCCCCGAGTTGGAGCCCTGGGGAACCATGAACTCGACGTGGGCCTCAACGTCGCCATGCTCAAGCTTGCTGAGCAGGTTCGAGGTCCGGCCGTTGGGGCCGTTGACGACAACACCTAGCCCCGCCTTGGTGGCGATGCGTTTCGGGTCGGCCGGGTCGGCGGTGGCCTCACCACAGATGGCCCATTGGCCGGTACTCTGCCGCCAGGCAGACAATTTGTCGGCTACCAGCGCGACCTCTTTCTGAGACTCTCCCGCCAGGGCGATCGTCAGCAAGGCCAGTCCAAGCGGCAATCCGAACATCGATGAGATGACTGTCCATCTCAGACTGCTTGTTCGCATTTCTGGTCGCTCCTTATGCCAAACCACGGATCGCCAACGTGACGGGCTGCGGACAGCGAATTCGAATGGCTCATGCAGGAAAAAGTCAGCAAACCAAGCTGCGAGCCCGTCGCAACAAAGATCAGGATACACCAAGGCGGAAACGATTGCAAATAAAGAAGGGTGCGCCAATGCCCTGGACTTATATCGTTTTCCGGTCCTGCGCGACGTGCATACCCGACCCCGCATGAGGGCCGTCGGCCGTGGAAGAGGGATTGTCGGGGCTGGGTGGGGGACGGGCGGAGGGGGGGGATCCTCGTGTCATGGGCCGCAGTGCTTGAGCCGATGGACATACGGCCTTTCAGCATTGTCAGAAGAACTAGATCTGCCCCAGCATATCCTGAAGCTCCAAGCAGTCGCAAAGGAACAGCAGCTACCGCACGAGTTCGCCGAGCGGCTCGAACTCGATGCCCACGCCCGAGAACGGGCGATCGTACGCCCCCACGTTCACTCGTGCGCCCCGGCGCGGGCGAAAGTGCGGGCGACCTAAGCGGGCTGCCTGTCTTCCCCATGACGGAACTCCTCGGTTCGAATGTGAAGTCGCCGATGGGTATTCATCCGGTCCACGGCGGCCGGGGTTCTTTGAGCCAACCACCAGTAGATCAATCGTACCCACCAGTATACCCATCGCACCACAACGAAAGGAACCGAGCCCGGCCGCGATCGCCCGGAAAGCATCGATCCGGCGGCGGCTGGGCGACGACTTCCGGCGCATGTTTGCCCGGGACGCCGGTCCGCGGGAGCCACTTTCGGAGGGCTCCACTTCCCGTACGCCCTTCGGCATTGAGCGTGCCGGACTCGGCTACGGACAGCCTCTCTCACACCCGCTCGCGGGCGCCACGCTTGCCGAGGTTCACGATTACCCCTGGCCTGACCCGGCATGGATGGACGTCTCGCACATTCGGCACGAGGCTGCTTCATACGGCGGTGAATACGCCATCCTCGGCGGCGACTGGTCGCCCTTCTGGCACGACCTGATCGATCTGCTGGGCATGGAGAATATGTACCTGAAGATGTACGACCAGCCCGAACTGGTCGACGCAGTGCTCCAGCATCTGGTCGACTACTACGCCGAAGTGAGCCAGCGGACCTTCGATGCGGCGGCCGAGGTGATCGACATCTACTTCATCGGCAACGACCTGGGCAGCCAGCGCGGACCGTTGTTGAGCGAGCCCATGTTTCGCCGGTTCCTGCTGCCGCACTTGAAGCGCCTGGTCGATCTGGGCCACGACTATGGCTTGAAAGTAATGTGTCCTTCCGGCAAGCGTGAAAAACATGTCGCGCGGGGCCGAGCGCGGGGCGTAAGGTTGCCGAGAGGCGGGCGGGAATGGCCGATTCAGCTGGTGAACCGGGCGCGGAGTGACTGGAGGGCGTCGGTGCCGATGAAGCCGACCCGGTCCTTGTTCAGCATCTTCGAGCACCAGGCGGTGATCTCCGTCGGTGGGAGGTCGCACGTCCGCAGGGCCGTGATGACCACGGCGAGGCACTCCTCGATGTCGTGGCTCATCAGGCCCTCGTCGCTCATTTCGACCTGGTAACTCCCTTCGTCCATGAGTTTCAGTGCCAGGTCCATGGCGGAGCCCAGTTGCCCCAGCGCGATCAGGCGGCGGAAGTTACGTTTGATCTCATCGTAGGCCGCATCGTCGTAGCTGAAATTGCGGTTGATC
>Ga0180436_10002042_pt1 | contig 19347 bp, 14 predicted proteins | sample SS_ome_2_FD_132434 | JGI IMG/M metagenome (GOLD analysis project Ga0180436, IMG submission 132434) | Hypersaline lake sediment archaeal communities from the Salton Sea, California, USA - SS_3_S_2 metaG | ecosystem: Environmental > Aquatic > Non-marine Saline and Alkaline > Hypersaline >...
GCTTGGTGCCACGGTGCACTCTGAGCACGCCATTCCGCTAGTAGGCGTCTGTGAGATCAGCAATGGCGAATTCGTCAGATTCCCCAACCCGCCATGTGTAGTCGAATCTCTCAAGGAATGGCAGGTAGTGCTCCTTGTTCCCGATATGCATACCCCACCGAATCATCGTGCCCTTGCCGCTGTCCGTGAAGGCATCGGGGCGATAGGCCCCCGGTGCATGGGGGACGTTCCCAAGGTACCTGACCGGAGAGACTCTATAGCCTGACTCCGCGACCTGTGGCATCTCGGTTGCACACGCAGGGAGCAACTGGGACTACCGAGGTCCGGCTTCGTCGAGTGCGAAAGGCCGGAAGCCTATCCGGCTTGCCGGGCCATCCTCTGACAGCCGGAAGTCACCATTGGCGGGGTCCTCGAATCCGGGATCTGCGATCACGGAGTGCTGGTCGTAGCCCAGCGCCTGCCACTCCTCCCAGCTCAGGACCGGCTCGTCAGGTTCGTAGAGACGGCTGGGGAAGCGATCCTGGGCACCGAGGACATCTCCGGAGGTCGACCAGACCAGATTACTGTCTGCCTCGAACGTCCCATGCCTGTTGACCTCATGCGCGTAGCCGCCGGCGTACACTGGCGGACCGTTGCTGAGTAGGATGTTGTTGGCAAGCACAAAGCTCGCGTGTGGTTCAGCCCGGGCAAGACAGATGACGCTGGTGTCGCCGAAGGCAAAGATGTTGTTCCGCACCAGGTTGTCCCTACCGTAGTGCTGGTTGAAGCAGCTGTGCCGGCAGCGATAGGCCAGGTTGTTCTCCGCAAGCATGTTGCGGGTGCCCTCGTCGAAGTAGATGGCCCAGCCGCCATACTTGCCGGCATAGATGTCGTGGAACACGTTGTTGCGGATGACTGTTCCGGTCTGATCCCCGAGGGTGTAGATGCCGCCGAGGTCGCTGAGCACAGATCCATCTCCGTCGCGGCGCTTCCCGATGTGGTGGATGTGGTTGTACTCGAAGAGATTGCCGGTAGCCAAGCCGATGCCGTACCCCCAGGTCCACCCGCTGGAGATCGCGGAGTAATAGAAGTCGTAGATCTCGTTGTGATGCACGCGGTTGTCCGGGCTTTGACCGATCCATATCCCCACGGCGCAGTGATAGTAGCGGCCACCATCGTAGATGCGGCAGTCCCCAATCTCGTTGTGGCTGCAGGCATCGCCAGGATCGTCCAGGACGGGTGAAAAATCACGCTGTTCGTTCGCGTCTCTGGTTGAGGGTGGACGGACCTTGGGCCCGATCAGAAGCCCCCCGGCACCCAAGTCGTGTATGTCACAGCGCAGGATTCGGTTGTCGGAGCAGCCCGGCCCTATCTCAATCCCGTAGTTGCCGACCGCGGTGACCTCGCACTCGTCGAAGAGGCAATGTCTTGCGCCCTGGAGGCGCACGGCACCGTCCATATGGATATCCGCCTGCTGCATCCCGGAGGGACCTGAGGACCTCGGGAGAATCCAGGTTGTGTGGCTGAAGGTGACGCCGTGGAAATACACGTGCTCGACATACCTGTCGCCGGCTGCGTCGCCTTCGAGCCGCAGGACACTTGTCAGCGACGGGATCACCGCTGTGATGTCGGACTCACCGGCCCGTGGAAGGTAGTAGAGCAGGTCTGTCTCCCGGTCGAGGTACCACTCGCCGGGCTGGTCCAGCATGGCCCGGCCACCCTCGAGATAGAAGTCATCGTCTACTTCCAGGGGCCGCAGGCTCTTCTTGGTGCAGGTGATGGTGTGGTTCTGGTGGACGATATGGTCCAGGGGCATGTGGTACTCGAGCCACTTGTTGAAGACCACGGCGACGCCATCTTCCACGCCTGCGAAGTGGTGCGCGTCGGTCTGGGCGTAGGTGAGCTGGAAACCGGCCCCGCCACGGCCCATGCTATCCGGGTCCACGTCCGGTGCAGACTGGACCTTGAGGTAGCCGTGGTTGGGCGTGCGGGCTTGAACCGCACGACGTCCGTTGACCCACAGCTGCTCGGACGGAGAATGCCCTTTGGGCAGCGCCGACAGGTCTGCGACGAGCACGCTGTGGTCGTTGAGTTCCGCCTTGGTCCAGTCGCGGACCTGGATCCCGCCGCTGATGACCACAGGTTCGCCTGCCCAGGCTCGATAGGTGATGGGCGCCGTCTCGGTGCCACTGTCCTGCGCCTCGAGCACCAGCGGTCGGCTGCGTGCGTATGTGCCGGGAAGCACGCGAATCTCGATGGGCTGCGCGCATCGCTCGTCGGACGGCAAACCGCGCACAGCGTCGCGAGCGGCCTCCAGGGTCCGGAGGGGGCCGTCGTCTCTGTCGGGGGACGGGCGCTCAAGTTTGCCCGGCCAAGTGTCGTCACCTTGCAGCGATACGTAGTAGCATAGAGGGGCGGCTATCGCGTTGGCACAGTCATTGGAGTTATCGGTGTGTTCTGTCATCGATGGAGTCACCTCGATCCCGAGTCAGTTGGAGGGTCAGTGTAGCATGGATTCCGTCTCGCTCGCCACGGCCTCGTGGCCGTTCCTGCCGTGACTAGCGTGGCACCGTCTGTGGGCCGGTCAGTCCGTTGATCATCAGCGAGCCAAGCTCTTCAGGCAGATTCGGGTTCTTGACAAGTCTGTACTGGAGCTGGGGATCTGTGAAGAGTTCCATGAAGACGTTGAAGTAGATCGTATATGCCTCTTCCGACGTGTCGGACTGGACAACTCCCTCCTCTTTGCCCTCTCGAAGCACCCCCAGCAGCAGATCTGCCATCCTCTCCTTTGCATCGTCACGAATCCTTCGGATGTCGTCATCCTCCAAGAGTTCCGGGCTCCAGGTGAATGCGGGCCTTGCTGCTCCCGGCGGCTGACCGGCTGCCAGTGTGCCGGAGATGAAGCCCAGGAAGGCCGCGAGTTTCTCCCGGAAAGGCGTGTTACACTCCAACACCTGCCGTGCGCTGCCGACCAATTGCTCGACGGCAGCCGTGACAAACTCGCGTGCCAGGGCGTCCTTGCTGCCGAAGTTGTTGTAGATCGTGCCGTGCGACACGCCTGCCTTGCGTGCGATATCGGCCACGCTCACCCTGTCAACGCCGAACTGACCGAAGAGCTCCCGAGCAGCCTCGCGGATGTCCGCCCGGCTTCTTTCCCGGCGTCTCGCGTAACCGTCCATTGGCTGTTCATCATCTGGCCCCTGCTCGATACCCGGCTCCGGATGTGTCATATCTCACCTCAGACTGAGCTCTTGGTAGCACCAAGTTGTGCCGTTGACAACCACCGCAACAGCGGTAATATCAATATCTGTAATCACTATACTATTTCAGTACAGAATATACAAGTAACTGAAGGGTGCGGCAGTGTGTCGTCGAGGGATGAGAGATGCCTGCACCACCCGGTCAAGGGGAGCTATGCCTACGATCGTTCCTTTTTTCGCGGCCGAGACGCCGGGTATCAACCAGACGGGCAGCAAGGCGTTCGCCCTAATGGAGATGCTCAGGGAGGGTCTGCCGGTGCCGGCCGGCTTCGTGCTGACCGTCAGCTTCTTCGAGCCGTGGCTGTCTGAGCTGCGGCGGGGCTCCGAGCTGACGACCCTGCGCGAGGCCGGGCCAGACGGGCTCGAGGAAGCTGCGAGGACGCTTCAGTCCGCCATTTCAGCGCTCGCGTTCACGCCCCAGCAGAGCGATGAACTCGATACGGCACTGAGGGCTTTCCGGGATGCCCATCCCGGCATTCTGTTTGCCGTCAGATCCTCATCACCGGACGAGGATCTGGAGGGGGCCTCGTTTGCCGGCAGCTACGAGACCACATTGGGCGTCACGACCGCTACCCTGCATAGCGCCGTTCGTCATTCATTCGCCTCGAGCTTCGATCAACGGGTTCTCCTCTATCGGCGGCAGTCCGGCTTCGCCGCGGAACTGCCGCGGATTGCCGTGATCGTCCAGCAGCAGATCGATGCGGCTACAGCCGGTGTCGCGTTCTCGCTGAACCCGCTGAATAACTGCTATGACGAGGCCGTCATCAACGCGAGCTACGGGCTTGGCGAGTCGGTTGTGGCCGGCCTTGTCGAGCCCGATACTTACACGATTGATAAGATCGGGCGGAAGGTGATTGACAGGCAGATCGGAGCCAAGGTGTCTGCCATCACCCTGAGGGCCGATGGCGGGACCGCCACTGCCGCCAGGGTCCCCGATGGTCAGGCCTGTATCGAGGACGACCGCGTCCTAGAGCTGACGGACCTCCTGGTGCAACTGGAGGCCTACTACCGCAAGCCCGTAGACATCGAGTGGGCGGTCGCCGATGGACAGCTCTACCTGCTCCAGGTCCGGCCCATCACGACCTACCTGCCCCTGCCGGAGGAGATGGTCACGCCTCCAGGAAGCCGGAAGCGACTCTACGCAGACTCCACGCTGATCGAGCAGGGTGTTCAGGAGCCACTCTCCGTGCTGGGTACCGACTTCCTGCGCTATGTTCTCAACGCGATGACCGGTCCGATGGGTGGCACCGCCGACAGCGTTGAGGATGGTGCGTTCACCGCGGGCGGGAGGTACTACATGAACCTGTCACAGACGCTACAGATGCGGGGCCCCTTTGGTGGCCTGGCGCCGGGCAGTGCCGGCGACGAGAGCGTGCTGCGGACGCTCGACGCGATCGAGCTCGACGAGTACCTGCCCGAAGAAGGATCGCCGCTGGAAGCGATAGGGATGCTCAGCGGGCCGCTCAAGATGCTTCCCAGGATGCTTCCCATCGTCACCGCCCTGCGAAAGCCGGAGTCGTTCCTGCAGCGGTACCTGTCGGCGCTGCCGCAACACCTGGCGCGTATGGAGAGGGCGCTGGATGAGGACCTATCGATGGATGAGCAAGCTACCAGCCTGACCGCACTGCTCGACTTCTTCTTCTACGGGTACGGTGCGCCGATGGTGCTCGCATCACAGATCGCCCAGGCACGCATTAAGAAGCTCTTCGAGGATGATCCTGACACGGTCTCCGAGCATCTCCTCAACTTGGGAGCCTCTCTCCCCGGCAACAAGACGGCCGAGATGGGGGCTGCGATGCTCGAACTTGCCGGCTCAGTGGCGATCCAGGAGCACACCTCTGCACAGACCTTCCTCGAGCACCTCGAGCAGAGGAATCTCGATCCCGCGTTCCTTCAGCAGTGGGATGCTTTCGTGGCGGAATTCGGTGCCCGGTGCCCTCGCGAGATCGACGTTGCCACCCTCAGACCTCGTGAGTCGCCCGCCATACTCTTCGACCAGCTGAAGGGCATGGCCTCTGTGTCCGATGGGGTGGGCGCATCCACCGACATCTTCGAGGCGGCAAGGGCGCGGCGCGAGGAGGCATACGATGCCCTCCACAGGCTGGCGCGGAAGAAGGGGAAGCGGCAGGCCAGGTCACTGGACAGGCTGTACAGAGTTTGGGTCACGCTGGGCGCCTACCGGGAGACGCCCAAGCACTACATCATCAACATCGTCGACATGTACCGGCAGCGGGCGCTGCGGGTTGGGGATGCCTTTGTGGCAGCCGGACGCTTGGAGCATCGTGACCAGGTCTTCGACCTTGCCATCGACGACATCGATCGTGCTCTCGCGGACGACCAACTGGACCTCCGTGCACTCACCGCAGAGCGCACGGCTCTGATCGACCAGATCAGGCGAAGCCATCTGGTCGCGCGCGTGATTGACTCGAGGGGCAGGATCTTCTACCCACCGAGGAAGGCGAGGAGACCGGGCGAGCTGGTCGGCGTCCCCATCTCCGCAGGGACGGTCACGGGCCGGGTGAAGGTGTTGCGCACGGCGGACGAGAAGCGCTTGCTGCCGGGTGAGATCCTCGTCACGCGGGCGACCGATCCGGGCTGGACGCCGCTCTTCATCAATGCCGGCGGTCTGATCCTCGAGATCGGTGGTGCCTTGCAGCATGGGGCCGTCGTCGCCCGCGAGTACGGCCTGCCCTGTGTGTCCGGCATCGATCAGGCCACGGAGCTCCTGCGGGACGGTCAGATGGTCGAGGTCGATGGCAGCAGCGGCGTTGTGCGAGTCCTCGACGGTGAGTTGCCCGATCATACACCGTTGTCCGAAGCAGAGCTTCAGGAGCAGCGGGAGATGGAGGCCAGGAGGGAGCACGAGAGGGCAAAGGAGAAGCTCTCACAGACTCTCATGCGAATCGTGCCTGTCGTGCTGCTCCCGCTAGTTACGCTGGTGGCGGCAGTAGCGATAGTGGTCACAGCCCAGTTGGTCTCGGGCCAATCACTGACGCAAGCGTTGGCCACCGTCCGCCACCTCTGGCAGGTCGGCAGCCCCTATCTCATAGGCGTGACCAATGTCATTGCCGGCTCAGTCGTCCTTGGGTCCCTCTGGAGGAACCGGCATCGGATCCAGGGTGCTGTTCGCAAGCTCCTGCAATCGAAAGGGGACAGAGCTACGAAGCGGAACTGAAGCTGGATGCGGAGGCGTGTCCTCTACTTCTTCGATCGTTTGGCGATCTCCTGCGTCGCGTACCAGCCGGTCAGCATGGCTGTGGGAACGCCCGCTGGGCAGTAGGCCCACTGACCGGCCTGCAGGACGTTGGGAATCGGCGTCAAGACAGACTTCGGGATCTCCGTCAGCTTGGTCACCACCGGGATGTCGGTCTCGAAGGACCAGCCGACGATGGCGCCTTCGGAACTCCCGGCTACTTCGTTGATGGTCAGCGGTGTCGAGGATAGGCGGAAGAGGATGTCGTCCTCTAGGCCGCTGTAGATGGTCTGCGAGAAGAGCTTGGTAATGCGGTCTTCCATGAGAGCCTTGAACTCGTCATACCAACCGGCGTCTCGGATCTTCTCAACGAGGCTGTAGTCGAAGAGACAACTGATCATCAGCCCGGTCTTCCCCTCGGGGGCCAGAGTTGGATCCCGGAGGGCAGGCACGGAGACCTCGTAGGAGTTCAGGCTGCAGAAATCGGCCAGCCAATCCAGGACCTCATCTTTGGACTTCGTGTCGAACTCGTCGACGAGAGCTTGCTGTGCCGTACGGTTGATCTCCCCCAGCCCTTGTCTCGATGGGGTGTAGAACAGGTGCTCGCCGCCTCTCGCTCGGAAGTAGGCGGGCGGGCGATCTACGCCAATGAACACGATGAAACTGGACTCCGCGCCCTTGGCCAAACCAGTCTTCCGCGCCTGAGCGTCGATTTCGCCTACTGTCTCCTGGTCCAGCCCTTCAGTGTTGAGGCAGCGGTAGAGCGTCTTCAGGTCCGCTGCCCATAGCAACTGGTCATAGCCATAGTCATTGCCCTCTGCGTCAATGACCTTCGACGCGGCCGGCACAACCTCGACGATCCGCCTGTTCAGCGCAGTCTCCACGCCACCGCTCGCCAGCCTCTCGGTCAGAACTCGTACCAGGGAACCGGTCCCGCCCATAGGGTAGAAGTAGTCGAGATAGCCGTAGAAGTAGCCCAACGCGAAGTAGGTGGGCGTCCTTCTGAAGAAGACCTGAGTGGCAACGTCGATGAGAGACTGATTGTCGGTCAGCCGGCCCAGGAAGTCCTCCATGGGCTCCGCGTACCGGTTCATCTTCCTGAGCGCGCGGAGGAACTTCACGGTCCAGGGTAGCAGCTTGCGGATCACGTACTTCTTGTCACTCATCACGTCGCCGAAGCTGGGGTTGTCGAACCCGTAGAGGACCTCGGTGTAGGAAGACAGCTTCGCAACCGCCGAGACCAACTTCGCGATGTCCTCGCTGCTGTCGGGATACAGGACCTGCAGCATACGCTCGTAGTCCGCGATCGAGTCCATAGACTCGACGCGCATCAGCTGGTCCTCGATGCCGATGGACAGCGTGTTGTCGACGACATCCCAGTTGATGCCCAGGTCCTTCAGGATGGGCTGCACGATGCCTGAGTTCACGAAGGCCCTCGGCCCCGCGTCAAAGGAGAATCCGCGGTAGTCGAAGGTGTTGACAAGCCCGCCGACCCTGTCGTTTTTGTCCAGCAGCAGCACGCTGCGCCCCTCAGCGGCCAGATAGGCTGCCGCAGTCAGCCCGGCCATCCCAGCGCCGACGATTACGATTCGGTTGTCTTCTGTTTTCATTCCAGTCCACCCAACCTGTGGCTTAGTGTCCAGAGTTCTGTGGCTGCTTCCCTGTCCAGGGCCGGCGGCGCCGGCTCTTCTTCTGTAGTGAGGTTGTAGAATCCCCCGGAGGCGCCGGCTACGTCGGCTGAGACCCCCAGGTAGTACAGAGCCTCAGCCGCGACCTCGGGCGACTTGGCTGTGCTGTCGACCAGGATGCGCTTGAAGAACCTGTAGACCGGGCCGTTGTTCTGGCCGCTGTTGGTCTTGACATTGCCCGGGTGCATCGCGTTCACCGTAACGCCGGTCCCGGCCAGCATCTCATTCAGCTTGATCATCGACAGCAACTGCGCCAGCTTCGCCGCGCCATAGCTCCGCGAACCTGAGTAGCGGTGTGTCTCCCAGGCTAGGTCATCCATGTGCAGTCCCCAGACCGCGAACCGATGGGCCTCGGAGTTCACGAAGATGATCCGTCCGCTGCCCTGCGCCAGAAGCTTTTCCCGCAGGTGGTGGTTCACCACGAACGAGCTGAGGTAGTCTACCTGGAAAACCATTTCCAGCCCATCGTCGGTGAGCGTCCTCTTGGTCGCGTAGACACCGGCGTTGTGGATGAGCACGTCGATCTGACGGTTCATCGCCGCCAACTGCTCGCCGACTCGGTGGACGTCGGTCAGTCTGGCGAAGTCCGCGAGCAGGTAGGTGCAGTCTGCGCCGTGCTGGGCACGCAGGGTCTCGCACAGTCGCTCTGACTTCTCTTTGTTCCTGTTGACACTCAGAACGCGGGCGCCGTGAGAGGCGTATTTGTGAGCAGTGGCGCAGCCTATTCCCGATGTCGCGCCGGTGATGACGACGGTACGGTCGCTGAAGTCATCGGTGCAGACCTCCGGGCCGAGCGCTAGATTGCGCACCATCGCGCCGATATTGGCCCACTTGTATTCCTTGACGTACTTCCGCACCTTGCCTCCGAGCCGGCCTAGACTACGGCAGCTGCCATCGAGGACCAAGGCGATGCACGGTTCGCCGCGTGGAGCACGAAGCTACAGCCTGCACCCGCCCAGAATGTAGGTCCGGACGGCAATCACCGCATTCTATCATGGATAGGCGGGGTGGCACGGTACCCCTTTCGGTAGCATCATCATTTGGTTTGGCACGGATACCCAGTGCGGCAGAGTTACAGCTGGCCCTCGCTGTAGGGACGGTCGTCGCTGAACCAGGTCTGCAGGGCAACGGAGAACTCTCGGAGCCCCATCGATCGGTAGAGGGCGAGCGCCGGCTCGTTGTCGGCGCCGGTGAGGACGTTCAAACAGGTTGCTCCCGACGCGCGGGCCTGCGCCTCCAGTTCGGTCATCAGCGCACGTCCGATACCCCGGCGTCGATAGCCCTCAAGAACGTAGAGCTCAGAGATCTCAGCGTAGGGCGCTTCTTCGCCAAGATAGGGCACTAACCTGAGACTGGCGAACCCCACAGTCTGTCCGTTGAGTTCGGCGACGACGGGATGCTCGATACCCCTGCTCCGGTGCAGCCGCTGCAGAACCTGTGCAGGTGTCGTCGCCAGACCTGTGAAGGCGGTCATCAACTGAGACAGCGCCTCAGCATCGTCGTCACCTACGTCTCTTACCAGCACTGTTTCGTCGCTCATGATCGCCGGGAGCAGACCAGGAACAGCACGCTTGGAATAGCGGCGACCGATACGATGAGGTAGGGGATGGCCGAGCGCGGGAAGTCACCGGCAATCGGCCTGTGAAGCAGCAAGGCCACCACCGCAGCCGCCTGGAAGAGAAGCGCTATCGTGCCGCCCTGGCGCTCCCAGCGCCAGGCCAGACCGAGACCCAGGACACTCAGCAGCAGGAAGACTGGCGGCAGGTTCTCGATGGGGGGATAGTCCTCCACAGCATGCGGGTCCGCGACCCCGGTCGTCAGCCAGCTCCAAGCGTAGCCGATGAAAAAGATCAGAGCGAGGATGATGACGGGAGCGCTCCAGATTCGCGCGCCCCAGCGTATCCAGTTTGAGGCCCGATTGCGTCTGTCGTTGCCTTCAGTCACATGGCACCTCCCTGCCATCGCTAATGCCCCGGGATCGCGGCACCTTCGATGATCATGAATGTATCAGGCTCGCATGCCGGGATGTATTCCAGGTGACCGGCATTGTCCATCAGCCATGACGCTGTGAGAGCGCACGTGTCGGGGTTGTAGACTGACACTGCCAGGCGACTTGAACTGACCAGGGACGTGTCGAGGTGGAGGTGTCTTCGCACCGGCACGTAGACCATGAGGTAGTGGCCCTCGGCGCAGCGCGCGACCGAGATGTGGGCCACGGGGTCTTCGTTGTCCCGGCCGCAGGCGCCGATCAGCGCGTCCTGCGCCGGAATGCGCGTGAAGTAGTCGCGCTCGAGGAGCGCCTGCTTGAGCAGGTCCAGCTGTGAGGATCCGAGCGCGTCGAGACCCTGCTCCCACGTCTTGATGCCGTCGCCATCCCAGGCGTGGCACCGGTCGCCGGCGCGGTAGACCTGGCGGATCGGCTCGCAACCGTAGGTGAAGCCGGCCGCGCCGGCTAGAACGCTGCGGTAGTAGCTGCGGCGGACGTCGTATGCACTGAAGAAGGCGCGGCGGTCACTGCGTATGCCGTTCTGGCGCCCGATGCCGACAGGCATCCACTCGTAGTTGGCCTCCACGTCCATCACGGGCTTGGGCGGCGAGTTTTCGTACAGGGCCTCGATCACCCTGTAGTTGGGGCTGTTCAGGTGACCGTGTCCCGACTGCAGACCGTGGATGTCCAGCCAGTCCTCGCTGTGGAAGGCGGCCGAAGACGCGCCCCCAGTTGGGTGGAACGACATCAACCGATCACCGCTTGCACCGGCACGAATACCCGCTGCCATGGCGCGAACCGTCTCCACGTGCTCCCGTGTCCGAATGGGGCTGTCGCCGCCCATGAGCCAGATGACGTTCCCGCACTCGCCGAGGGCATCGGAGAGGAACCGACCGTATCGGTGTGCCGTCTCCTGGTTGTAGATCACGGGCCCGGCAGAGTTCGAGTGCGACGTCCACTTGTCGCCCCAAGTTGGGAGCAGACCGATCACCAGACCGTATTCCGCAGCCACGCCAGTGATGAGGGCGACGCGATCGGTCCACGCCGGGTTCATCCGCGCCGCCAGAAGAGCCTGCTCGTCGACAAAGGGCCGGACGCCTGCTACGTTGGGCGTGTTGGGTACGAACAGATCGCGGAAGACAACGGCTTGGATCACGGTGAATCCCTTGGTCGCTCTATCTGCGAAGAGCTTGCGCGCCTCGGGTTCGGTGAGTTTGCCGAAGAGCATCCAGACGGTGTCGGCGAGGTAGAAGAAGGGTGATCCGTCGGCGTACTGGATGAAGTGACCGTCCGGGCTTGTTGTCAGTCTCTGCATGGGGCGGGCTCCTTGGACGTCCTTCTATGTGGCCTGATCCATGTCCAGCATACGTGTCTTGCCGATGCGTGTCAAAGAGCGGCGAGACATCCTTGCGACGGGTCTGGACGGTCGGGAGCCATCGAGAGCCAAGCGAAACTGTTGACTTCGCCTCTGTTCTAGTTTACAATGATTACAGATTAGGTACGTGTCCAGATAGGAGGTCGCCGTGGATTCCCTAGATGTCCTCGTGGACAAGTTCCGGCAGAATGGCCTCAAAATCACGCCACAGCGGCGCGCCATCCTGGCGCTCCTGGCCGACGATGAAGGCCACCCCACGGCCGAGCAGGTTTACCAGCGCGTCATCGCGGCGATGCCCGACGTCTCTCGCTCTACGGTCTACAACACGTTCCGGGAGCTGGTTGACCTGGGTGAACTGACGCCGGTCCACGATCTGAGCGACGGCGGTCAGCGCTACGATACCAACAGCACCACACACCACCATCTGTACTGCGTTGCGTGCCAGCAACTGATCGACATTGATCACGAATTCGTAGGACTCAGCCTGTCGCCCGAGGAGACGTCTGGCTACCGGGTCTTGAGCCGGCAGGTTACGTTCTATGGAGTCTGCCCGGACTGCCAAGCCAAAGAGTAGGCCGGACGCCGGTGGCGACTGGATGCCAAGCATAAGGAGGCGTGCCTATCGAACACAGACTGATTCGGCGTGAGCAGCATGGGAGGGACTAGCAGGGCGTTGTGAAGTGAGAGAACGCAGATTTGCACAACAAGCGTGACAACTCGGGCCTCGTGGCCCAGGCTCTGCACACAAGGAGAACGGGAATGGGAGAAGAAAGCAAGTGCCCGGTGACGGGCGCGACAAGCAAGCAGGCGCCCAGCAAGGGGACGTCGAACCGAGATTGGTGGCCGAACCAGCTGAACCTGAAGATCCTCCATCAGCATTCGGTCAAGGGCAACCCGATGGGTGAGGATTTCGATTACCGCGAGGAGTTCCAGAAGCTCGACTACGAGGCCCTGAAGCAGGACCTGATGGAGCTGATGACTGACTCGCAGGACTGGTGGCCGGCCGACTATGGTCACTACGGTGGGCTGTTCATCCGGATGGCGTGGCACAGTGCGGGCACCTATCGCATGGGCGATGGCCGCGGCGGCGGTGGAAGGGGCAATCAGCGTTTCGCGCCGCTCAACAGCTGGCCGGACAACATCAACCTTGACAAGGCTCGGCGGCTGCTCTGGCCGATCAAGCAGAAGTATGGCAAGAAGATCTCGTGGGCCGATCTGATGATCCTCGCGGGCAACTGCGCGATTGAGTCGATGGGCCTGAAGCCGTTCGGCTTCGGCGGCGGGCGTGAGGATATCTGGGAGCCGGAGGAGGATACCTACTGGGGGACCGAGACCGAGTGGCTTGGCGACAGGCGCTACAGCGGCGATCGAGACCTCGAGAACCCGCTGGCTGCCGTACAGATGGGGCTGATCTACGTGAACCCGGAGGGTCCCAACGGCGTGCCGAGCGCGGTCGCGTCCGGCGTCGATGTCCGCGAGACCTTCGCGCGCATGGCGATGAACGATGAGGAGACCGTGGCGCTCGTCGCCGGCGGGCATACCTTCGGCAAGACGCACGGTGCTGGTCCTGCGACGCACGTGGGCCGTGAGCCCGAGGCCGCCCCCATCGAGGGGCAGGGGCTCGGCTGGAAGAGCGACTTCGGCAGCGGCAAGGGCGATGACACGATCTCCAGCGGCATCGAGGGGGCGTGGACGCCGAACCCGATCAAGTGGGATATGGGCTACTTCGATATGCTGTTCGGCTACGACTGGGATCTGGTGAAGAGCCCGGCAGGTGCGTGGCAGTGGGTGCCGGTCAATGTGGACGAGAAGGATATGGCGCCGGCCGCTCACGACGCGTCGAAGAAGGTCACGACGATCATGACCACGGCCGATATGTCTTTGCGGATGGATCCCGCCTACCGGAGGATCTCGAAGCGGTTCCACGAGAACCCCGAGGAGTTTGCGGACGCCTTTGCGCGCGCGTGGTTCAAGCTGACGCATCGCGACATGGGGCCGTGCTCACGGTACCTGGGTCCTGAGGTGCCGGCCGAGGAGCTCATCTGGCAGGACCCAGTGCCTGCCGTGGATCACGAGCTGATCGATGCTCAGGACATCGCGGACCTCAAGGCCAAGCTTCTGGCGTCAGGCCTGTCGATCCCCGAGCTGGTCTCGACTGCCTGGGCGTCAGCTTCGACCTTCCGGGGTTCGGACTACCGTGGTGGTGCCAATGGCGCGCGCATCCGGCTTGCACCGCAGAGGGACTGGGAGGCCAACGAGCCTGAGAAGCTGGGCAAGGTGCTGGGCGCCCTCGAGGGCATACAGGCAGCGTTCAACGACGCGCAGACCGGCGGCAAGAAGGTCTCGCTGGCCGATCTGATCGTTCTGGGCGGCTGCGCAGGTGTCGAGCAAGCTGCGAGAAACGCCGGCTTCGACGTGACGGTCCCATTCGCACCGGGACGCACTGATGCGTTGTCGGAACAGACCGATGTTGCGTCCTTCTCTGTACTCGAGCCGAAGGCCGATGGCTTCCGGAACTACCAGAAAGCCAAGTACGCCGCGACGGCAGAGGAGATGCTGCTGGACCGGGCGCAGCTGCTGACGCTGACGGCGCCTGAGATGACCGTCCTCGTCGGCGGCATGAGGGTTCTGGGCGCCAACTTCGGGGGGGCGCCGCACGGCGTCTTCACCGAGCAGGCCGGGACGCTGACCAACGATTTCTTCGTCAACCTGCTGGACATGGGCACGATGTGGAAGCCGGCCTCAGAGGACGGCGACGTGTTCGATGGGTTGGACCGCGCGACGGGCGAACGGAAGTGGACGGCCACGCGCGTTGACCTTGTCTTCGGTGCGAACAGCCAGCTGCGAGCCCTGGCTGAGGTCTACGGCAGTGCGGACGGCCAGGAGAAGCTGGTGCAGGACTTCGTGGCGGCGTGGGATAAGGTGATGATGCTCGATCGGTTCGATCTCGCCTGACCTCGTTCGCTCGTTCTATGAAGTTCCGCCGGGCAAGGGACTCAGTCCCTTGCCCGGCGGCATTCTGGTCACAGTGGTAGCCACTCGGACTCGGGCGCGACGGCGTTATGGTTCAGCTCGACCACGCAGGATCGTCCCAGCAATCTCTGCGAATCCCATGCCGCCTTCGTGACTGGCGATGTAGGCGGGGAGATGCTCGATTTGACCTGCGAAGTCGAGCAGATTCCTGACCCCAACGGCATACGGGAAGTACGCGAACATAGGTTCGTCGTTGGGGGAGTCTCCGCAGAAGATGAACTGCTCTCTGCAGTCATCCAGCTCGAGCCCCCATCGTTCCAGGACGAAGCGCTTGGTCATGCCCAGCTTGTCGTAGTCGCCGAACCAGCCGTTGACATGGATCGACGATACCTTGTAGGTGGCACCATGGCTACGGAAGATGTCGCAGATTCTGCCGACATCCTCCCAAGCCAGGCGCGGTACGTCCTCGCAGAAGTCGATAGCAAGATCCGCTTCCCTGTAGGGCTGGTCGCCGGCGACGGCCGCACCCGGCACAGCGAGCAGGATCTCATCCCTAACCGCGGCTAGGCGGCGGCGGTTCTCCTGCCGCACGGGGTCAGGGTCGATGAAGCGCCGTCTTACCTTCTTTTCAAGCTCATCGTACCAGAAGTACAGCGCGCCGTTCTCGCCCACAATCCCGTGCACGGGCCACATCCGCGCGATGTGATCGCACCAGCCGGCCGGCCGTCCGGTGATGGGGACGACCCTCAGCCCCGCGTCCCTGAGAGACCAGAGGGCCTGGAATGGCTCGGCGTGTATCCTGCCGTGCATTGTGAAGGTGTCGTCGATGTCAAAGAAAACGCCCAAGAGAGACTTTGCCGCTTCAGGGGGGAAGCTTGGTATGGGGGTCATCATAGTTGCCGGCTCCTGACTCCTGGAAAGTGCTAACGGACACGCCGTGCCCGATCCCGGCGGGCCGCGATGATCTCCTCGGCCCGCTCATCCGGCACCGGTGCATAGCGAGCGAACTCCATCGTGTACCGTCCCCGCCCGCTGGTCTGGTCGCGCAGCGCGGTCACGTAGCCGAACATCCGGCTCAGGGGTACGGTAGCCTCGACCGCGTAGCCCGTCTCCCCTTCCATCAGCTGCATCTGCAACACGTGGCCGCCGCGGGCCGTGATGGAGGAGACAACCGGACCCACATAGGCCTCGGGCACCCACGCTGTCACCGCCATCACGGGCTCCAGCAGGATGGGGCGTGCCCGCCTGAATGCGTCCTTGAAAGCGATGCTGGCTGCGATCTCGAAGTCACGATTGTGAGAATCCACCCGGTGGTGCCGGCCACCGATGACCACGACGTGTACGTCCACAACGGGATAGGCAGCCAACGGACCCTCTTCCATCGCGCCCCGGATGCCGCGCTCGATGGCACGCTCAAACTGCGGTGGGATCTCGCTGGCAGACGCACGGTTCTCGAAGGCAAGCCCCAATCCTGACTCGGACGGAACGAGGGCGAGACGGACCTCGGCGTAGTGACCCGAACCACCCGACTGATGGACGTAGCGCCCCTGCGCGCGTGCACGTCCGGTCACCGTCTCGTGGAACGCGGCCTCGGGCGGCGCAACGGCGCACGGTACGCCGAACTCGCGCTGAACCCGATCGACGAGGACCTCCAGGTGCAGCTCGCCCATTCCGCTGATGACGGTCTCCTCGGTCTCGTGATCGAACGCCACGGCGAAGGTGGGATCCTCGGCGGCCAGCTTGCGAAGCGCCGCCATCAGACGCTCCTGGTCCATGGGATCCTCTGGTTTGACGGCGACCCTGATCACGGGCGTTGGGAACTCGATGGACTCCAGAAGAATCGGGTGCTTGACGTCGCTGAGCGTGTCACCCGTGAAGGCATCCTTGAGGCCGATCATGCCCACGATGTCACCCGCGAGACAGTGATCGATATCCTCGCGCTTGGCCGCGTACATACGCAACAGGCGCCCGACCCGCTGAACGCTCTGCCGAGTGACGTTGGCAACCGGCGAGCCCTTCCGCAGCCGGCCAGAGTAGACGCGCACGTAGCCGAGGTGGCCCACGAACGGATCGCTGGCGACCTTGAAGACCAAGCCACAGAAGGGTGCGTCGAGGTCGGCGGGCCGCGACTCGGGCACCGTCGTCTTGGGATGATAGCCCTCCACCGGGCGTACTTCCAGTGGACTGGGCAGGTAGCGCACGACCGCGTCCAGCAGCGGCTGCACGCCCTTGTTGTGCAGTGCACTGCCTACCAGCACCGGCACCAGCACGCTGGAGATGACGGCGCGTCGTAAGGCGGCGTAGAGGTCGGCCTCGGCGATGGGCTCATCCTGCAGGTAGCGCAGTGTCAACTCGTCGTCGGTCTCGGCGATGCGCTCGATCAGTTGCCGGCGGGCAGCGTCGACCCCGGTGACGTGGTTGGGGATCTCACCCTCGGTGGGCGAGTCATCCGCGTCGCCGGAAAAGAACAGCGCCCGCATTCGCAGTAGATCCACGACACCCACGAACGTGTCCGCTTCGAAGATGGGCAGCTGCACCGGTAGCGGCACCGATGAGAGGCGCTCGCGCATCATGTCCAGAGTGCGCGCGAGGCTGGCGCCCGCGCGGTCCATCTTGTTGACGAAGCAGATGCGGGGAACGTGGTACCGGTCAGCCTGGCGCCAGACTGTCTCGGACTGGGGCTCGACGCCGGCGACACCGTCGAAGACAACGACGCCGCCGTCGAGGACGCGCAGACTGCGCTGCACCTCGGCGGTGAAGTCGATATGGCCTGGGGTGTCTATGAGGTTGATCTGGGCGCCCTGGCCCGTCACCGTGTCCTGCCAGGACGTAGTGACCGCTGCTGCCGTGATGGTGATGCCGCGCTCGCGCTCCTGTGCCATCCAGTCGGTGATGGTCGTGCCGTCGTCCACGGAGCCCACGCGGTGGGTACGCCCGGTGACATAGAGCACGCGCTCCGTTAGCGTCGTCTTGCCGGCATCGATGTGGGCGATGATGCCGATCGTGCGGATGGCCTGGGTTTGCTGGTCGCGCTTGTGCACGGCGGCACCGGTCATCGCTTGTCCATCGGCGAGTCGCCCGATGGCGGCTTCCTGGGAATGCCGATGTACCTCGGCGTTCGCTCGCAGTAACGTCGATAGTCGTCCCCGTAGACCCGCGCCAGGTGCTCCTCCTCGGTGCGTACCATCACGTGCGCGATCAACACGTAAACGGCGGACCATAGGGCCCCAGCCAGCGATGGCCAGAGAAGGGCGTATCCGACCACGATCATCAAGTAGGCCACGATCTGGGGGTTGCGGGTGTAGCGATAGAGCCCCGAGTCCTCGAGGCCGGAGACCCGCTGGCCCACCGAGGTGTCGAAGCCCAGCCTGCTCATAGGCACGAGCACTGCCAGCAGCCCGACGGCTATCAGCACTATGGACAGCACGAATGCAGCGCTGCCCGTGTTGACATGCGCCAGCTGTGAGTCCAGGAAGAGGTAGGAAGCAGATCCGTGGAGGAAGAAGATCAGGACCTCCAGGAAGCTGGAAAGCGGCGTCAGACTGCCGTGCGTCAGGTAGTCGGCGCGGACGCGTCCGAAGATCAGGAGGGTTGCTGCGGTCAGGACAGCAGTGGCGATCACCTGATTCACGTATCTCCCTCCCAGATGCTTCTTTGGTGTGGTCGTCTATCTTGAGCAGGCGGACTATGTCAGGGCGCCGCCGCTAGCGAATTGAGTCGGCCAATCTCCGCCTTTTCAGAGTGACAAGTATCCCTACCAGAGACGAAGTGGCGCCGATCACGATGATCCCATAGGGGAAGAACTCAAAGTAGGGGATCGGGCCGATGGCGTCAAGCTCCCTGAGAACAGTCCGGATCAGCCCCTTCGTGACGGCTTCGGCGGTCTGGTTGGGGAAGGCGTTGGCCATCACGGCGACACTCACGCGGGAGTCCGGCAGGTAGACCATATAGGCCGTCGTGCCGATGTTGCCCCCAGCGTGCCCGACGGCTTCCTTGCCAGACGAGAGCTGACGGACAAAGGCCTCCACTCCAAGTCCATAGGCACGCATGTTCGCGTGGGGTCGGAACTCGACGACGTCCAACATCTCATCCATCGACCGCTGCTGCAGAAGCTCGCCGCCAAAGAGGGCGTGTGACCAACGGGCCAGGTTCTGGGCAGTCATGAAGAGTCCTGAGGAGCCGTACCCGATGCTTTCGTGTGACACTCGTGGCAGGAACGTCAGATCGATGTTCGAGCCGTCCTGATTGAAGTTGTCCCCATAGACGTGCGCCTGGTTGTCGGGGATCTCTTCCTCTTGTGAGAGGAAGGTATTCTCCATGCCCAGAGTCTGCCAGAAGCGCTCCCGGAACTCTCCAGAGAGGCTGGATCCGGTTACCTCTTCGACGATCATCGCCAGCAAGAGGTAGTTCGTGTTGGAGTAGCGATAGCCGTCTCCCGGCGCGAAGTAGGGTTCTTCGATGTAGCTCAAAACCTCTTCCGGCGTCCACATCCTGGTGCGATCCGCCTTCAGCTCATCCCAGATCCGCTGGTTCTCCCAGAACATATAGATGCCACTGGTGTGGCTGAGAAGCTGGCGGATGGTGATGTTCGGGTCGACGTGCCGGTAGGCGGGCAGCCATCGTGATATGGGATCATCGAGGGTGAGGGCGCCTTCCTCGGCCAGTTGCAGGACCAGTGTGGCCACCACGTTCTTGGTGATGCTGCCGATGGCGAACAGCATGTCCGGGCCTATCGGGACATCATCATGGGAGATGCCGCTCACACCTGTCCAGACGGACTGGTCAGGGAACACCACCGCAGCGGAGACACCGTGGGCCTTGTGTCGCCGAATCCCTCGATCAAGCACTGCCTGCAATCGCTGTTCCAGGGGCTTCTGTGCGACCGGGGCGCA
>Ga0180436_10002043_pt1 | contig 19345 bp, 12 predicted proteins | sample SS_ome_2_FD_132434 | JGI IMG/M metagenome (GOLD analysis project Ga0180436, IMG submission 132434) | Hypersaline lake sediment archaeal communities from the Salton Sea, California, USA - SS_3_S_2 metaG | ecosystem: Environmental > Aquatic > Non-marine Saline and Alkaline > Hypersaline >...
AATAAGCGGCAAGACCTCCCGCGAATGTCGTTGTCGTATCACCGTGAACAAGCACAATGTCCGGTTTGATGGACTGAAACAGCTCGTCCAGCTTCACAAGCGCATTAGACGTAATTTCAGCCAGCGTTTGCCTTTCTTTCATGATATTCAAATCAAAATCAGGCTTTATGTTAAAAGCTTCAAGCACCTGGTCAAGCATTTGCCTGTGCTGGGCTGTAACCGTCACATAAGACTCAATGTCGGGGTATTTCCTTAATTCAAGGACGAGCGGCGCCATCTTAATGGCTTCAGGGCGCGTGCCGAATACTGTCATGACTTTTAGTTTCTTCATTTTTCTATCACCTGTTTTCTGTATGAACAGCTTTTTTACAAAGAAAGCTTTGCCTATATTTTTCTCGCAGGAGCCAGATTTCTTTTTAATACGTTTGTTATCTCATCATAAAACATATATTTATAAAACCGCAAACCTACCGATGGATAATGAGAATTCTCTTTATTATACAACATCTTTATGCTTTATACCTGTTTACACTTGTTTAAGAATTGTTTTTCTTATATGATGAGTTTGTAATTGTAATTTTCCGGGGTATATCATACATATATTCTGCATACTCTCCGCTTGCTAAAGCGCATTTTTTTCTCGCTGAGTAGAAAACATAGTTTAAGGAAGGTGTATTGAATTGAAGAAAGTTCGTAAAGCCATAATTCCCGCAGCAGGCCTTGGAACACGTTTCCTCCCTGCAACAAAAGCGATGCCTAAAGAAATGCTTCCAATCGTTGATAAGCCAACCATACAATATATTATTGAAGAAGCTGTCGAAGCCGGCATTGAAGATATTATCATCGTAACAGGTAAAAGCAAACGAGCGATTGAAGATCATTTCGATTTCTCGCCGGAACTCGAACGAAACCTTGAAGAGAAGGGTAAAACCGAACTGCTTGAAAAAGTAAAAAAAGCGTCAAATCTCGCTGATATCCACTATATTCGCCAAAAGGAACCAAAAGGACTCGGTCATGCCGTTTGGTGCGCCCGAAACTTTATCGGGGACGAGCCGTTCGCAGTGCTCCTTGGAGACGATATTGTTCAAGCAGAAAAACCTGGTCTTCGCCAGCTGATGGACGAGTACGAAAAAACTCTCTCATCCGTTATCGGTGTTCAGCAAGTCCCTGAAGATCAAACACACCGCTATGGGATCATTGATCCTCTGACAAACGAAGGACGTCTATACCAGGTCAAAAACTTTGTTGAAAAACCAAAACCGGGCACGGCACCGTCTAACCTTGCGATTTTGGGACGGTATGTCTTTACTCCTGAAATTTTCATGTATTTAGATAAACAGCAAGTCGGCGCGGGCGGAGAAATCCAGCTGACAGATGCGATTCAGAAGTTAAACGAAATCCAGCGCGTATTCGCTTATGACTTTGAAGGCAAACGCTATGACGTCGGAGAAAAACTCGGCTTTATCCAGACAACTCTCGAATTTGCCATGCAGGACAGCGAACTGAAGGATTCTCTAATTCCATTTATCCAAGACCTTTTAGCAAAGGAAGAAATATAAAATTCCAAAATAAAACTGGCAGGGATTGGATCGCTGCCAGTTTTTTTATTAGTGTACAGAAGCAACACTCAGACTATGCTCATTATTATCGATAATAAACAGTTGAGTTTTTGTCCTAATTATATACCGGTTCTTGCTCTTATCTAAAATTACTTGATCATCTTTTAGCATTAAAGACTTGGGAGAAACTTTCTGAATATCGTGAAATATAACTGTAGTTGCCTTTTGATTTTCTAAAACATAACTTACATTTTCATACCTAAGATAATAGCCGTTCCTTCCATCCTCAAAGTTTTTTTTCGTTACCCCTTTTAAACCTTCCTTTAATACTGTCTCGTCTTTCCCTAGAAAAGAGAGTAAATACTCATAAGAAGCTTGAGCATTTTCATTGAAATACGGCTTAAAAGCGTTTACTAATAGGTTAGCTTTTGATTTTTCATTCCCCAGAGTAACACCATTTTTAGTAACAAAGTAATTTTTTTGATTGAAATTGATTTTTGCAACTTTTTTATTTTGAGAAATAAGGGTCACTTTTGTTCCAAATTTTAAAGAAACCTTAGTTTTGTGTTTCGCTTCTTTATCACTATATGTTTGAAGGTCTTCAGTTAACACATATCCAGTTTGATTTACCTTCGTAAAACGGCTTGTTTTTTGCTCTTGATGTTGTTCTGTTTTCTTTGCTTCATTTCCCGGAATAGCGCCAAAAGAAGCAATTGTTCGCAAAGGAGTGCTGATAAACATCGTTGCTGCTATTGCAACAAGCAATACAGACAGTATAGATATCTGTATAGCATTAGCAACAGTTTCTGACTTCTTCTCCTTTTTAGAAAAACGAGTTGTTTTCTCCTCTTTTTGTTTAAGCATTCTTTCTTTGACATGTTCAATTTGGTATTTTTTCTTTTCCTTTTTAGACAACTTATTGAACCAATCAACAAAAGCTTTATATTCTTTTACAACTTTTTTGGTTTCACCGAACATGCGCATTTCGCCATAGTGCATCCATGCAACACGGTCACACATTTTCTCAATTTGACTAATTGAATGGCTTACAAAGAAAATTGTTTTTCCACGCTCTTTAAATTCATTAATTCTGTCGACACATTTTTGATAGAATGTCTGGTCACCGACAGACAGTGCTTCATCAATTATTAAAATGTCAGGATCGATGTGAGCTGATATCGCAAAACCGAGGCGCGATTTCATCCCGCTTGAATAGCTTTTAACAGGCTGATTGATAAAATCCCCGATATCAGCAAACTCGACAATTTTATCATAAAGCTCATCAATCTCCTTGTTGGTCAGCCCCATCATCAAACATTTAAGCCGGATGTTGTCCTTCCCGCTCAACTGGTTGTTCAATCCAGCCGAAATTGCAATCAGGGAGGGCTGTCCATTCATCTCGATTTCACCTGTAGTCGGAGGAATAACTTTGGCAAGCAAATTCGACATCGTCGATTTACCAGAACCGTTTATCCCGACAAAACCGATGGTTTCCCCCTCATAAACATCAAAAGAGACATTTCGCACAGCAAAAAACCCTTTATCACTTTTATTAGGCAGGAACAGCGCTTTTACCTTATCAGATTGTTTCTCATAAAGCTGATACTGTTTTGAAACATTTCGAAACGAAACTTTTAGTTTCATCGTATATTCTCCTTACTTTATTAAAGAAAATCAACAAACTTGTCCCTGAATTTCATATGCAAGATGGACCCCACCGTCAACAGCAGTAATGTGAATACCCAGAAATACAAAGTATATTTTACATCTTGGAAAAACCAATCACCATTTAAAAAGCTGTTTCTAAAACCATCAATAATATAGTAAAGCGGATTTAATTTAATAATTGTTACCACATACGGCTTGTTTGCCAAACTGTGTGCCACATCCCAAAAGATCGGCAGGAGAAAAAACAAAAGTCTTGTCCCTGCTTGAAGCAAAAACTGATAATCCCTTACTAATACACTGATTGTTGAATTCAACAGACTGAATGAAAACATAAATGCAATCATACAGAACAGATAGTAAAAATATTGCAGCCAATGCAACGTGGGAAAAAATCCACTACCCATCAGAATCAGGACATAGATCAACGTCATCCCAAAGTAACTGAATAAATTTGAAGCAATTACAACCGCCGGCAGTGAGCTGACCGGAAAATTCATTTTAGACACTAAATTAATTCTTTTATATACACTGTTTGATCCATCAAGTATCGTTGGGCTAATAAAAAACCAAGGAATGATGCCCGCAAGCATCCAAATAATAAACGGATAGTGTTCGACATCTGCTCTAGCGCCTCTAATTCCTGCTCCAAAAACAAACCAATAGGCTAAAATTTGGATCAGCGGGTTTAGAAACTGCCAAACAACACCCAAATAGTTCATTTGATACGTTGACTTTGTTTCATAAACCGCAAGCCGCATAATGAGCGGAAGCGAAGAAAATACCTCTTTCAAAACTTTTATCATTGCATTCATTGGTTATCTTCCTTAAACTAATTTGATTTGGGGTTTTTTTGCTAAAGAAATTTAAAGTACCGCAGTTTATTGTAACAGATGTTGAAAATTTTTTCACATCAAAACAAAGTTAAGAACCTTCATTTAGCATTTTGGAACCAACTCTCCGCGATCCAAATACGAAAAAGGCTAAGTTACCCCTTAGCCTTTTCTTTAAGTATGCCTGAAAAACGTTAATTTGAAATCGTTTCAAAAAGTTTTTTCCAGTCTTTCAATAATCTCTCTTCACTAAACTTCTCAGTTATTTTAGCGGCTTCAACTGACATTCTTTCTCTCTTTTCACCGTCATTTAATAGCTCAATAATTACATCCGCTAGCTGATCAATGTTTCCTCTATCTACAATTTTCCCATCAACATCATTTGAAATAACATCTCTAGGACCATACTTGAAATTGTAGGAAACTGGAACACATCCAGCAGACATACTTTCCATTAAGGAGAGACATATCCCTTCATAATCAGAAGTTACTAAAGAGAGTGCTGATTCAAAAAATACGTTATAAACATCAACAGAAAAGCCTTTTAACAATACATTATTCTCTAAACCGAGCTCCTTGATTAAGTTTTTTAAATTTTGCTCCTCAGAACCCCGCCCATAAAATTCTAGTTTTGCATCCGGTATTTTATCAACAACTTTTTTAAATGCTTTTATGGCATGATCCTGATTTTTCATCTTCTCATATCTTGCCACAAAAACCACAGTACGAGAATCTCGTTGAGTATCTTTGGCAATTACCTTTGGGGCATGGTGCGGTATCGCAAAAAACTTGTCACTTGCACCAAATTGTGAAATTATATCATTCTTTTGTTCTTCTGTTAAAAACACAACTGCACTATAATCGTGAATATGATTAAAGAAGTCAATTTGTTCTTTTCTTATCGGACTGCCAATGGTATATGGTGCAGCAAAGTGATTGCTGTGGAATGTATAAATAACCTTTAAGTTTTGCAACTTACTTTCAATACTCTGCAACTGGACTCGATTAAAACCATATTCAGATATTAAGAACATTTTTTTCTCTTCAGTTAATACATAATTTAATAGCCAATAAGCTAACATCTCTTTTTCATTATTAAACTTCGCCTTGAAGCTGCCGTTTTCATCAAAGTAAATAATTTGGTTTGTTTTGTTAGTTTTTGGGTTTTTTGAAAAACTCAAATAGCAATTTCCTTTTTTGTTAAAAAGCAGAACCCTGGATGGTGTATTTGTTTGATAATCCATATACTCTACTTTTCTTACGTATCCCTTCGAATCAAACCATTCACGTTTCTCCCTGATAAAGTTAGGCAATAAGTGATCAATAAACAATAAATGCCCTTCTTCTTCCGAATACCATTTGAATTTTAAATAAAGTCCATCCTTATAGCATCTATAAACATTCTTCTTAACCTCGTCCTGAACCGCAACCGATCCATCCTGTTCAGGAGAATGGACGATTCCGACTCTCTCATCTCTCTGTGTATCATTAGCGAGTTCATTATATAGATAACGAACTGTAGTGTTGGGCTCGAGTTGATTATTATCTTCTAGGGAATTAATACATTCATCATAGTTAATGTACCATTCGTGTATTAATATATCATTTTTAATATTACTTTTTGATAGAACATTACTTCTTCTTAATACTGAGGTTGCTAAGCCTGTAGGTTTTGCTGGCAAACCGCCAAACATGAGCATGTAAACTTTATAGTCCATGGTTATCCACTCCAATTTTAGGTTCCACTAATACTGGTGATGAGTTCTCGATTTCTCTAAAAAGTTTTCGCCATTTTTTTCCGATGTTTTTTGTAGAGTATCTATCTACATTTATAATTGCTTGATTCCCCATCTTTTTTCTTTTTTCCGGATTCTCAATTAAAAAGTTTAGAGAATGAGCAAATTGATCAACATCACCGTTATCTACTAATATGCCATCTTCATTCATTCTGATTATCTCAGATGGCCCTTTAGGACAGTCAAAGCTTACGACCGGTACCCCACACTGCATCGCTTCAACTATAACCATGCCAAACCCTTCGAAACGGGAACTGAGAGCATAGATTGAGGATTTCATCAATTCATTTTGAATATTATCAGTCGGTCCCATTAAGTAAACATGATTATAAAGATCTTCTTCTATAATGAGGTTATTCAAATTTTCTTTTTCCTGACCAATACCAAAGATTTTTAAATTCCATTCCGGATGTTTTGCAACAACTTGCTTAAAAGAATGAATTAATAGATCAAACCCCTTTTGTTCAACAAGTCGCCCTGCAGCTATAACCGTTTTGGATTCTAATGAAGATTGCATTGGATCTATATCAGGAATAGAATTCGTAACTTTTCTAATTCTGAGTTTTGTTCCTTTAAACAACTTCACATAATCGTGTGTATCATCATCTGTAAGTGTTAATAAATAATTTAAACGAGGGTAGTATTTGAGAATCGACCGTTGCATTCTGCTTGAGTAAACTGAAAAATTCAAATGCTCTTGTCCAACTAATATAACCCCTTTTGGCGCATGTTTAGCTGCAAATAAATTAAAGCTTGGCCTCGTTGTAATCAAAATTCCTTCCTTTATTGATTTAATAAACGTATAAAGTTTTATATCTGATAATAAAGAAAAGAAATGCCGAGCTTCTTCGTCCGGATGAATCATTTTAGATTCTTTATTTAAAAGATAATTACCCATCCTTGCTTTAAAACTCTTTCCTTTTTTATCCCATGTTGTCATATCGTGCAGTACAGTTATTTTTATACGGGGATCTATATAAAAGAACTCTTTCTTTTGCCTCTTAAATAGAGAAATAATTTCGACTGGCTCTCCTTGATCAACCAGATAATTTGCTGTATTCAAGACTGTTCTTACAGTTCCGCCCATTCCAAAGACATTCATAACCAAAAAATATTTTTTCATTATCTCACCCTAAAATATACGATCAATTATTTTTTTTGATGCAAGCCCATCATCGAATTCACAATACTTATTATAAAAATCTTTGTACAGATTTTTATACAGAAAACTAATCTGTTTTATATTATTTATTGACTTAAATAAATCCACTTCATTAGTAACAATCGGACCAGGAGCCTCTTTCCTAAAATTAAAATAAAAGCCTCTTAGAGCAGAAGAATATTTATTTATATCATAAGCAAAAAATATAATTGGTTTTCCGGAATTAGCAAAATCAAACATGACAGAAGAATAATCGGTTACAAGAATATCAGTAATTAAATAAAGATACTTAATATCATCATAGTTTGAAACATTATAAATCAGTCCTTCATATTTGCTTATTTGAGCACGAACTGCATCCCGGTAATGAAGCCGCACTAGTAGCACATATTCTTCACCGAACTTTTCAATAAAGTGGTCTAAATTAAATTTAAATTGAAATGGTTCATGTTGTTTTTTATTGTGGAAATCGTCATCTCTCCAGGTCGGCGCATAAAGGATAACTTTTTTATTTCTCGGAATCCCCAACTCTTCTTTTACAGAATTTGCGATCTTTTCTTTATTGGACACATAAAAAATATCATTTCTAGGATACCCTGTTTCCAATATATCTTTCTTAAAAGCAAAAGCACTCCTATACACAGATGAAGTAAAAGTATTTGGCGAAACAGTAAAGTCCCATCTACTATTTCTTCTAATAAGAGCAGGTGATGTATTTTCTTTATATGAAGGTGAATTCGGGCTAATATCGTATCCTAACTTTTTTAGTGGTGTTCCATGCCATGTTTGGATATGAACAGTCCCTTTACGCTTTCGATAAAAATCAGGAAAGTTACCATTGTTAACAAAATATTTTGCTTTCGCCATGTAATAAAAATACTTTAGTGAATTAGGTTTTACGATAACAGTGTTACTGTTTTCTGTTAACTTTTTGTTTATATTATTTAAAACCCACACGTACTTATATTGTTGGCCCCGTGTTCTCACTAACTCCTCATAAATTGCCCTAGGATTGCATGAATAGCTTTTCCCATGGAAACTTTGAAACACAATGATTTTATTATTAATAGGAAGACTTTTATTAAAAATTCTATAAACCACATTATAATTTTTAAATAATAATCTATTAATAATGTTATTATTTAGTTTTGCTCTATCTTCAAATGAAAATACGCCTTTTTGGGCATCTATATTAAGCTGGAGAGAAATAAATTTGTTATCATCAATATGAACCTTCAATATGGCTAAATCAAAATTAATATCTCGTATTAGATCATTTAAAACATCACGATTTAAGAAGCTGCTAATGAATTCGAACGAATATTCCAAAATGGTATTGGATGTTTTCTCCAAGTTAATTGTTCCCGGGACAGTTATTTTTTCTGTTTTATTTGGAATCCGAAAATAGATAACGGACGAAAATTCACCTGTTAAGGTTTTTGCCATTTCCCCATTTGAAGGATTTACATTAAGAAGGCCGTTTAATATAAAAGAGTCTTTTTCAATTCTGTAATGTTGAATTTTTTTCTGAGCTGCCACTTTACGAATTAATAAAGATAAATCATTGTTTAATGTATAATAAGGCTTAACAGAAAAAAGTTCGTTTAAACTATTTTCCATAGTGTATTGTGGTAATTGAACAATTTTTTGTTTATGTTCGATGTCATCCAATACCTTTGATACACGATAACTATTGTAATTTGTTTCAATATAAATATCCCATATTCCCAGGCCTAGTTCTGCATCCTTCAACAGATTAGCTAAATTGATCTTAATGATATTTGTCTTTATCGGAATTTTCACCACTGAAAAATCTGATCTATTTCTAAAAAGTACAGATGAAACTTCCTCACCTATCGATTTATTTAATACTTCTCCATTGATGGTTAGATTTTCATCTTTAAAATAGACTTCATTCAATTCATAATGACTTTCTATATTCTTGATATATAATTCAAATGTCATTTCGGTTTTACGATTTACCGAGTGAAAAGAGATGGAATGATGGTTAATAAAAATGCTATCCTTCGGAAGCACACTTTTGTTTTTAATGTAGAGAGAGCTTGTATATTCTTCTCCTTTATATCTTGTTTTTATATATACAGATAATTTAGAGGATTTAAATAGAGACAAGACATCCCGAAGATTAATCTCTTTTTCAAAAAAGATTTGACCATTTGCTCTTATTAAATCCAAACTTTTTTCTAAAACTTGATGGTCTTTAGATTCCAATATAAAGGAAACTCCCTCGACCTCTTCTAAATCCTTAATATCAATTCCCCCGGCTACACCTCTTATTAAAAGTGCTCCATTTTCATTGATATGAATTTTTTTCAGCATATAAAATGGTTCTAGTGATGTCACACGAATAGATAGGTTTCCTTTAACCGTCGAATAAAGAATAATATTTCGTCCGAGTTCTTTTATTGACGATGATCTCATCTCCATTTTTGCTGTTAAACCATCATATACTCGATATTTATTATCCGATTCATTATTTAAAATATAGGCATCCCAAAGCCCTACTTGCCCAAAAACGCTTTTATCAATGGTGTATTGAATTGAAATTTCTGTATTGGATGCTACTGCCTCATCAGGGTTTATTAAGATTTCTTCTTGCGTAGACCTATTTTTCAATAAAAAAAGTAAATTATAGTAATCAGAAACATCCACAGTATCATTCATTTTCACATTCAATTTAATTACTTCATCAAAAAATGTAATTGAAAGCAGTGAACTCATCCGACTACCTTTGGGTTTCCACAACTTTTTAAGGAGCAAAATTTTCACCTCAGACCTTAGCTATTAATTGAAATAATTATTTGATCACGAGTTTGCTGTAGCGAAACAGAATAAGTTTGATAATCAAATTGACATGAAGACTGATTTTGATAACCAAAAAGTTTAACCGGAAAGTCTATATGATTATCAAATGCATTATATGTTCGAATAAACAAACGCCATCTCGAATTTCGTTCCATACATCTTAAAAACTCATCATCTAATTTAAATTGGAATATACCATCTATTACTTTCCCAATCAGAGAATGATATACATTTGGTTTATTAAGAGACTTTAATATAAAAAATGTTTTATTTACAAAATAATCCAACTCACTTTCGCTGCTTATAATTGCTCCCTCCAAATTTAATGAATCTTCAGATTTGTTTATTTCAGAAAGATAAACTTCCGTTTCAAAGGGTTGGAATATAAATGCCAGAGTATTATATATTGTGGAAAATGGTTTGAATTTATATAAAGTTTTGTTGTCATATTGATAATCTTCATTGAAATCTTTTCGCATCAGCTTTATTGGATAGTCTTTAACTTGTCCGTTATCCTCTAACCTTAAAAAAAGATCATATACCTCACTAGGGGACATAGCTTTTTTTAAAATCTCTTTCAAATTGGTTTGAAAGAGTAGGTTGTTGTTTACTTCATCTATTTCTATGTCGTATAGATGCTCATGTACATATTGGCCGTATTTATTAGACTTTGAACGTTTTTTAATGGAGAGAATAGGGTTAATGCCTTTCAAGTCGATTTCTCCACAGACCTCAATTTCAACCGTAAACAACTTTTCAGAAAAAGTTGTGTTGACTGCATTAACCACAATGTCATTGTTTCGTATCGAAAAAGTTAAAACTTTATCCTCGCTGCATCCTACCTCTAACCTGCTTAATTCATTATTTTTAAATTTATAACTCTGAGGAGACAGGTCAGTCCCGCAATATACAGGCGTTTGTTCTCCCGTATTCGAATTAAAAATAAACATCTCATAATCGCCTTCTTCATATAAATAAAGCGATTCTAAATCTATTAGTATTTCTCCCTGCTTGTTCTCATATTTCTGAAGAGATAAGCTTTTCGTTTGATCTAATTGATTGACAATTCTAACCGTGAATTCAGGTTGATTTTTTAAATTCAAATTAAAAAAGTTCATACTTATATGCTTTACATCATCAATAACCAATATTACTTATCCCCCAATACCCGATATAAACTATTTTTTTCGCTAAACTAAATAATTATCCAAACGCTCTCCACAAAAAACAACAAAAAATGAAGTAACAGCTATCACTTCTATATGAAGAATTTCAATATTCTAATTAAACAAAATAATCTAAAATAAAATTAAAAAACAATCCAAAAAATTCTGTGGTAATCAAATATTCCTTTACTAATACCAATTCAACATTTTTTTTTACAGTGTTTAATAATGTCTTATGATATCATAAAAGAAGCTGAAAGTTAAGATCTTTAGGAGGTTGATTTTCAAAAAAACATGTCTAACGGTCGAGTTTTTGATTCACAAGGGGGTTATAAACTCCTATTTAAATCAAAAGTGCGAAAAACACACCTTAAACAGCACGAATGATCTATTGACAACACAAAGAAAAAAGAAGGCGGGAGCTGTTTCAAAGATAAAAATAATGCCTTTTGGACAAAAAAAATCCTGATCTTTTATAACTTAGTGACCGCATATAAAATAGGCACTATGTCATTAATCGTTCAACCAAGACAATTCTTAAATACTATTAGTCCCCTTATTTCTCTAGACATTTTTTCGATCTATTTCCAAAGAACTGCACCTTAGACATTCAACAAAAATCATCTGTTAGGCTACAAAGTGTTTTTTCCATGCTGCCAGCGAACTCAGTAAACACCTTACAATGATATGACTTGCTGCCGTCCAAATGCCACATGTAATTTAACCGATTCCACTTAGGATCGCTTTATATCCTTCTTCAACAAGTTTTATTCGTAACCGAAACGACTTCTGATTATAGAGAAATATCTATCTGAACGTCTTACGGTTTTCGCGGCTGAGTCATTCTCTTGAAAATTGAATAAAGCCAAGTTCTAAATGTTTCTCAATTTCTTGAATGATTTCTTAAAGCACAGAGCCAACAGATTCAAGCTGTACTCAAGTCGTCTGCAAAAAATTAAAAGACGATGGACAACTTCAAGCTAAAACAAGGAAATATTAACTGCCATATTACGATTGACTAGCTGAAACTTGTTATTTTCTTTTTTTTGTTTAGAATAAAAAGAAGGTATTAGTACAAAAGACCAAACAGAAACAGACTTTTAAATTAGCCGATAAACTTTTAAGGAGTTGCCAACAGTGTACAAATCATGCGATCAAGATAAAAAAACTATTGTTTCCTTTACAATGGTAAAGAACGAAGCTGATATTATAGAAGTATTTATTAGATACAATTTAAAGTTTCTCGATCATATGTTCATTTCAATTAATCGTCCGAATGATGAAACGAGAACAATATTACAAAATCTTTTAAATGAAGGGTTGCCTATAACACTATGGGAAGACGATGATCCGTCATTTGAACAAAATAAAAAGACCACTGAAGCATACCATAAAATTTCCAAGGAATTTAGTTTCGATGCAATAATTTTTTTAGACGCCGATGAGTTTATATATGGAGATATAACCGAACTCAAAGAAAATATCAAACAGGGTAATATATATCAAATGGATAGGCTTGAGTACGCTTATTTAGAAGACCTTTCGTTTAACGAAAACGTTTTAGAGAAGATACAGTATAGGAGAAAAAAATATCAATCTGCAAAGTCTCTAATTTGCCATGACAAAACAGATTATGAAAATTACAAAATAGGAAATGGAAACCATTACGTTTATTACAAGGGAAAGAAAAAAATAAATGATAAGTTAAACCTAAAATTGGCTCATTTCCCTTATAGATCAACCAATCAATTTATTAATAAAAATATTTTTGAATTGGCTCTCTCTAATGTTTAACAATCCTGCCCTGTTGCATGCTGAAAAAACCATTGGTGTCCATTGGAGAAATTCTTATAAATATCTGTTAGATAGAAATTTAAATCTGTCATCCAATGATTTATTCTCGTATCTTTATAAAACAAGTGATAAAGAAAGCTTTAAAGAGGAACTGATATTTGAACCCTTAAACACAAAAGATATTCATTTAAGATACACTACCCAAAAAAATGAAAAGTCATTACAATATATGCTAGTCAAGGATTTCGAGTCAGCTTTAAATAAAATATACGAATTGAGGAGTACACAGCTTAACTCTTTACCTAACAATGCAGCTCAACCCCAATCTACCACTTATGATAGTGGCTTTAACTATAGCGAAGTCAAATTATTAAACAATGCAAAGGTTTATGCCCAAGACACCCTTCCCCGAATTAGAAAAATAGGAAATGAAGTAGAACTATCGGGAGCTATTAAAGGGATCTCTAAAGGGAAGTCAGGTGAATATATTGAATTCCCAAAAGAGCTGGCACCGGATCGAAACTTTCAATACACCAATGTTTCTTCACATGGCAGTTTAGCATACTGGCAGGTACAACCCAATGGTCGGCTGAAATTATTAAGAGTCACAAATCAGAACGCTGATGATTTATCCTGGTATCCTTTTCATATTCGTTGGTTTGTTTGAAATTGATCAGGAAATAAAAATTCCCCTTTAAAAACACTAACAGTGTACTTAAAGGGGAATTTTTTTATATGGAAATTTGATAAGCATTGTCAATGTGAAAGATGAAGTTATGTTGTCCTCTAGATTTCAATAAGTTAAGGACGCAAAACAGACATATATCAACTTGCAGTCCTTTAATCTTCCATGAAATCATAATTAAACGACCTTAACCCGAAAGGAAAAACGGACTAAGGTCGTGAAGAAGTGTTTTTAATTGTAATGGCATTAAATTCACAAATTAAACAGGTATTACTTAAACTTGCTCAGAACAAACTTCTTTATAAAACATTTTCATTGCTTGTTGATTGTAATCTTCGTAGTTAAATCTCTTGAATCTTCTATTATAATTTAAATCTTTATTTAATGTACTACCCTCGTCTTCCGAGTTGTCTAAGACGAACTTTTCCATCTCAGAAAAAAGCCCATCTAAATTATTTGGAGCAAGCGTTCCATACCCATCTTCTAAAATACTTCTAGAACCTGCAATGTCTGTAGCAATTATGGGTTTATTTAGTACAAGCGTTTCTAACAACACCATTGGCTGTCCTTCATGATTAGAAGATAAAACAAAACAATCAGCTTTATTAATTAGGAAGAATGGATTTTTCATTTGTCCAGTGAATATAACACTGTCTGCTACTCCTAGTGTTTCAACTAGATCACTCAAAGTCTCCTTTAAAATACCGTCACCTATAATATAAAGCTTCATTTTCAAACTTTTATATTTATTGATCAGTTGAGAGAATGCTTTAATTAACTTCTCTTGATCTTTTTCAGGTGATAGCCTTCCCATGTTTACAAAATTGATTTCGTTATGTTTAGGAAGCCTAATCCCTTTCATACTAAATATTCCTGGCTTTTCTTCCTTTTGGATAATATGATCTTGGCCCTCATAGCTCTCGATAGAAAAACCATGATTTTCTACAGAATCTATAATCTTTTCCACATTTAAAGAGTTATGAACGTAAACCATCTTATTCGCATCAACATAATGTGCTAAATTTTCAGCATTTAAATCTCTAGTATGCTTTGCTACAGAAACGATTTTATTAAAACACTTATATAGAGAAAAGACTATACCTAACTTACGTTTGTGTTTATATTTTCCATTAATGATTTTTTCAGTCTCAGCTAGCATATCATTATGTTGGTATATACTCTTTTTAGAAAAATCCCCTAGAGCCATAACCATTGTCCAGAAAGGTACGTATCCACTAAAATCGATTGCTATATCGACCTTAACATTACCCAACATACGATTTATTTCTCTCCGAAAAATCTTTTCAGGGTTTCTTTTCGCTAGTTCCTCAGTGTATCCCCTTCTGTTCATCAATCCATGTAAATACCATTCTTTTATGGTTAAGTTCATACTTCCTACTCGATATACCCGCTTTGCCTTTGCATTTATCCTGCTTATATTGTAAGAAGATTCTTTATCATAGTTTCCTTTATCAATTACAACCACATTATACTTGTCGTAATCTATATTGTTTAACAAGTTTATAGCCGAGGATGTTATACCATTATTCAGGAAACCGCCACAGTAAATCAAAATGGTTTTTTTGTGAGGCTCTTTAACATCAAAGACACAGTCAGACTGTTCTTGTTTGCCTTTAAATATAATATCAACTACCTTTTGAGTAGCATCTCCCACTCTTTTGATGTAAATCTCATTCATTTCTTGATATACAGACTGATATTGTTCTTGTATAGACTCAATATCCTTAATACATTTTGCAAGCTCATCAGTTGTTTTACATATTGGGCCAGCTAGTGTATTAACGTCCAAGTACATTCCTCTTTTTTTCAGATACTGCTCTTTATCATACATAAAATACAGAATTGGTTTGTTGGTTGCCATATAATCAAAGAAAATACTTGAATAATCTGTTATCAGGATATCTACAAGTGATAATAACTCATTTGTATCTATACAATCTGGAATACATTTATTCATTAATTGTTCATCATGTTCAATATATTTAAATAAAAGGGTATGCACCTTTAATACGAGCTGATAATCGTCTGGAATCTTTTCATTCAATTCCGAAATATGATTGAATAGCTCTTCATTAATGTTGGAAACACTTCCTACTTCTCCCCTCCAGGTAGGTGCATACAAGATAACCTTTTTATTAGGATCAAGTTCTATAAAGTTTTCTAAAGTTTTTCTAAGTTCTTCTTTATCTGTATTAAAGGTCAAATCCATCCTCGGATAACCTTCCTCAATAATTTCCCCATTATAAATACCTGCTAAGTCGTGGGAATCAATTAATTTCTCCGAAGTGAATTGATTTGGAGACAAGATATAGTCGCTATGCAAAAAGTTCCTTTGAATATTTTTATGTTGGCCAATAGGCCCCTCCATATCCTTTCCAAGGGTTTTAAGGGGGGTTCCGTGCCACGTATTGATATAGATTTGACCCTCTTTCTTTTGAAAGTAGGTAGGAAAGGTAACGTTATTGATTAAATACTTTGCTTTAGTCAAATATTTAATATATTCCTCACTATGAACTTTAACAAATCTTACATTTTTCAAGCCTTTATACTTTTGGGCATAAGGATTGTCCTGATCATTTAAAGCCCATATATGGGTGAAATTTTTGTATTCTTCATTGTTTATTAAATGCTTAAATATTGCAAATGGATTGTCATTCATTGCTTTTCCATGATAAGATTCGTAGAAAATAATATTTTGATCAATTCTATTCTTCTTGAAATTCCTTGCGAATTTAACAGTGCGTTTGAATTTTTTATTGTTGGTGTAAGTTTTAAAAGGCTCTAATAAAAACTTCGCCCTTCTTTTAGCTATTTTTAATTTCTTATTCATTCCAAGCTCCTCTATTTTCTTACTTATTTTAAAGGTGAATTTATTAGCAAATCCCATACACAAGAAAATTAATTTTTAGGTGATTAAACTTGACTTAATCATCTTAATTTTAATACCTCTCACAAAGTTTCTAAAAAGGAAATATCAAGGAGTAAATCTTTTCCCTACAGTTTTATACATGACAACCATAATAGCATAAGTTTCTCTAAAAGTTAAGAATCTTTGGCAGCCACTAAGAGGGCTACAATACATTAACAATTATAAGAAAGCCATTGCAATAATACAATGGCTTTGAAATGGTCATTAATGGAGATTTTTATTCAAAAATTCTATTCACCACTTTTTCAGAAGAATTGCCCGTCTCCAGGTAACAAAACTTTTCATAAAAAGGCTCAAAAATGTCAGGCAGACGATAGTCAGATGTCTCTGTTTCCTTGATTTTCTCAATTACTTCCTCAGTCGTTTTGACCAACGGTCCTGGTGCTTCTTGTTCAAAGTCAAAATAAAAGCCGCGCAGCTTGTCACGATAGGTTTCAATGTCTGGAACGAAGAAAATCATCGGACGCTTCAAATTTGCGAAATCAAAGAATACTGAAGAGTAATCTGTAATTAACAAATCAGATACCATATAAAGTTCGCGAATATCTTCGTATGATGAGAAATCATATGCGAATCCTTTGTACGGCGATAGGTCAAAGTTTTCCGCGACTAAATAGTGCATTCTTAAAACGATGACATAATTATCGCCGATCTCCTCTCGCAGCTTTTCCAAATTCAAATCAAGGTCGAATTTGTATTTTCCTTTTTTATAGAACTGATCGTCCCGCCATGTCGGTGCATATAAAATGACCTTTTTATCTTCGGGAATATTCATTTTTCTCTTTATGGCCTTCATCGTTTCCGGACGGTTGTCTGTGTACAGAAAGTCATTTCTAGGGTAGCCGGACTCAATCATTGTTTTGTTAAATTGAAAAGCGCGGGCAAAGATTTCAGTTGAATAACGATTCGGGGATATTAAATAGTCCCACTTCGATGCTTCTTTAGTGAAATTTTGCTTGTACTTCTCAGTGTTGGTACCCGGCATGTGCACTTCTTCCATATCGACGGCAAGCCTTTTCAGCGGAGTCCCGTGCCATGTCTGCACATATGTCGTATGCTTTGGTTTCGGTATCCATAAAGGAAGCCGGCTGTTTACAACCCAATATTCCGCCCTTGCCATGGCAAACAGCCACTTCAGCGTAAATCGGTTAATATAAGGGACATTTTTTTCTTCGAAAATTTCTGTATAACTCGGGTTTACACTCCATATTAAGTTGTATTCCGGATGATGTTCATTCATATACTCGTAAATTGCTCTCGGATTGCAGCTGTACTGCTTACCGGCAAAGCTTTCAAAAATGACGGTTTTCTTTTTAACAGGCAGTTTGCCGGCCAGTCCAAAAGTAAAATAGTATGCTCTCTTCACCATGCCCGAAATCTTTTTCTTTACTTTATTCTTGCCTTTGCGAATGACTGACATCAGCCTTTTGCTCTTTCCTTTGGCAAAATAAACCGCACGGGTTTTGATCGTATAGTCGTTCATTCTTAGACGCATACCCCGTTTTCGTTTCTGCGGATAGATGTGAAAGCGAGCCGGTCCTTTTTTTGTGTCAACAATTGAAAAACTGTCTATATCATCTATAAGCCTGAATGCCCTGCTTTTTATAACGGTTTCCTCCCCTGTTACAGCATCTTCACCTACGTATTCTATATAAAACTGAAAGAAAGCAGGCATCCTGTTCTCTTCATACAGCTTTTTCAGATCGATTTCAGCCTCAAATCCAACGGCATGATCTGAAGAATGAGCTGACAAATCGCTGCGCTGAACGTCTTTTAAAGGAAAAATGAAAACCCTTTCCTTATCTTTTTGACTAATTTCCTTTAAAACCAGCCTTCTGCTTTTTATTATCGAACATTCTTCCGCATCGAGCAGAAAAGTATAGCCTCTGATCATTAGTTTTCCTTCGGAGCTTAACTTAATGCTGTCCGGTTCCGCTACTGCTTTTCTCCGTGAAACATCAAGAGCGAAGTGGCCTTTTCGGGTCGTATACGGCAAATAAATGAACTGTTTGACTCGATCCTGATGCCAATACAGCTCAATCGGTTTTGAGGCTGTGTAAATCCTCTTTTTACATTGATTTTTTTCATTATTTTCATATAGCACATAAAAATCAATGACCGTTTCGTCTATTATCAGGTTAGAAAGGTTATTTAAAGATATCTCCGCTGCTTTTAACTGCCCTGAATCGCTTATTTTGTTACAAGTTACACGCATCTCTTTTTTCGAATTGCGGTTCACTGCCAAAATACCGACATGATTAAGAGAGATAGAACTTTCGAACACAAAATAGAGGCGAGCGTCGTTAATTTTTATTTCTCGCAGCTGAAATTCTATCGGAATTGCACTATCCATAAAATCAGTCTACTCCTCTTTTTTTATTCAAAAGCAAAGCCGTTCATACTTATTATATTAAAATGATTCGTATACGAAACAAAAAGCACTTCTTATTTTTTTTAAGAAGTACTTTTTGAATTTTATTTAACTGAGCCGACATTAAAGGTTCGCGATTTCCTCTTTGATCTTCGTCGTGGAAATCCCTTCGGTTCTCGGAAGGTAAACAACCTCGCAATGATCCTTCAGGAAGTCGAATTTTCCTTCCCAGTCATCCCCCATGACAAATACATCGATGTCATGGTCGATCACATCTTGTACCTTTTGATCCCAGTTTTTTTCCGGGATGACTTCGTCTACATAGCGGATCGTTTCTAGAATGAGCTTGCGGTGCTCATAGCTGTGATAAGCTTTTTTCTGCTTTTGAAGATTGAATTCGTCAGTCGAAATCGCTACGACGAGATAATCCCCCAATTGTTTTGCCCGTTCCAATAACTTGATATGTCCCCAATGTAATAAATCAAACGTTCCATATGTGATGACTTTCTTCATTGTCATGCGCTCTCCTTTCTAATCT
>Ga0180436_10002046_pt1 | contig 19339 bp, 16 predicted proteins | sample SS_ome_2_FD_132434 | JGI IMG/M metagenome (GOLD analysis project Ga0180436, IMG submission 132434) | Hypersaline lake sediment archaeal communities from the Salton Sea, California, USA - SS_3_S_2 metaG | ecosystem: Environmental > Aquatic > Non-marine Saline and Alkaline > Hypersaline >...
CCAATCCAATTGGTCTAATTTCGTTCGCAAACAATCTTCACCGTTGGGGTTGGTGTCGCTTTTGGGCAGCAGGCGATTATGCTCGCCCCACATGGCAAACACCACCGCAATATTTAGGGGACGCGTGATGCGCAGGATATTCCGACGCGACCTGACCAGCATGACCGCCAGTCGGAACTCCAGGGGCGCACTTGGTCCGCGGGCGGCTGTCGAAAATACGTCCGAATGGGATTCAGGCAGGCTTAGCAATTTCTCAGTTAAGGTGATTAAACTCTCCTGATCATCTGTTTTGGTCAAATCAAAATCTGTTTTCGCTTTGGCAATTAACCGGTTCAATTCGGTCACAACTTGTCTCCTGAAATACGAGTCAACTATGCTTGTCTGTCTGAAGGTTGAATTAAATTTGATTTACGATTGCCGGGTGCCAGGTCCTTTAACTGTCATTCCCACGAAAGTGGGTCCAGACAAAGCCGAATGCCCTCAGCTGTTGGCTAGCCTGGATCCCCTTTTCCAAGGGGATGACAAACGGTGACTGAAGTTTTTAGCTATAAGCCATAAGCTCTATGCAGGTCTTTTGTCTTCTGAAGTGGCCTATTGCTGACCGCTGTATTCCGACATCCGATTTCTGGATACTGGATGTTTAAGGTTCACGCTGTGCAATCCCGATCCCGATTTCGATTTCGATTTCGATTTGGCTGCATACTGCTTACTCCTTTCTGCCTACTGAGCGCTGGATGGTCACGCAACCCGTAACCCGTAACACGTGACGCGTAACGCGAAACCCACTCTCATCAAAAAATTTAGTGAATACCCGGGTTTAATTACTTCCTTTTATTACTTAACACAATGCCCATCTAACCATTGGGCCACATCCTGCAACACCTGCTTATGCTCGGGTTCGTTGAATATCTCGTGGTATAAACCATCATAAAACTTTAAGGCCTTATCTTCGGAGCCGACACTGTCATACAGGAGCTGGGCACCGGACGGATCGATCATTCGATCGGCACCACCTTGTAGGATCAAAATCGGCAGCGAAATTTTATTGGCCGCCCGGGTGACTGTTTCCATCGTCTTGAGCATTTCGGCCCCCAGCCGGGCGGTGACTTTACCGGTATGCACGAGGGGATCATTGATGTAGGCATCAACTACGGCCCGATCCCGGCTGACAAGTTCCGCCTCCAGCTGAACAATCCCCACCTTGGGCATGATGCCGGACAGCAATTTGCCCATGAATATCACCATCGGACTGATATCATCCGGGACCTTGATTCCCGGACCGGAAAGTACCGCACCGGCCAATTCATGTTGGTATTCCAGCAGATAGGCAGTGCTAATCAGCCCGCCCATACTGTGCCCCACCAGGAAAATGGGCACGTGAACTTGCTGGCCCCGGATCATGTCGAAATAGGTTTTGAGCGTGAGGGTGAAATCCTGAAACCGTTCCACATATACGCGGTGACCGTCAGATCTGCCATGCCCCAGGTGATCCAGAGCGTAGACCGCATACCCCGCCGGCACCAAATGATTGACCACATTCATATAGCGGCCGCTATGCTCCCCCAATCCATGCGCAATTAAAAGCACCGCCGTGGGCTCTTTTTCAGGGAACCAGGATTGAAAGTAAATCTCATGATCACGTACACCTTTGAAATAACCTTCCTGATGATTCATTTTCATCGACCTCACTCATAGTAATTTGCATGCTTTTAGCGAACGCAATTTACTTCAAAGCGCCTTGCAGCAATTGCATGGTCTTTTCTCCACCTTTATTTTGGACGTAATCCAAGATAATGCAGATGGACTCATAAAACCCAACCAACAAATACCGAATACCATACATATGCGCGCTACTTTTTAACCATTACATGATCCCTTTCTTTTACGTTTCTATGATTTTATTAAATCAGTTTTCCCGGTTCGGATGGCATCAAAAACCAATTTTCCGGTCAACATCAGTTTGTTCAGTCGGCCCTTTTTATTGTCTGTGATGATATCCAACAGATCTTCACGCGTCTCCGGCGGGACGGTATCCTTGCTTTTTTTCTCCAGGGAGATCGCGCTGGTCGGGCATGCTGCCACACAAATACCGCAACCGATGCAACGATCCCCGGCCACCACAGCAACTTTCGACTGTGCAGATATTGTCACGGCATCCACCTGACAATGCCGCTGACAGATGCCGCAACCGGTGCACAATTCGCTGTCCATTGTGGCCTGAAAATTCGAAGCCCAGAAATCCAATGGCAACGGCAGCCGTTTCTGAATACGTAACATGCCGCAACAGCAGCCGCAGCAGGAACAAATAAACTCGGCCTTTTGGGTATTAGAGGGCTGGAGTACCAATCCGTCTTTTTGATTTTGGGCGATGATGGCGATGGCCTCATCACGCGGTATCTCGCGACCCAATTCGCTGGCTAAGGCCATATGGGCCATATTGCCGATGGCCATACAGGTTTCGGTTCGATCGGTAACCCGGCAGGTTTCACCCTGTAGGGCATGCTTTTTGCGGCAAATGCATTCCAATATCACAAACGGTGCTTCAGCCTGCTGAAGCAGTACCAATACATCATCATATGAACTCACATGATGCTGCAAGGGGATACTTTGCCTGACAGGGATGGTTCGCATTTGCGGCAATTCGGTGCTTAAGAACTCGATTCCAAATTTTCGATCCGACGTATACGCATCAAAATCGTCTATAAATTGGGGTGTCAATCGCTTAAGCTGAAACTCGTACATGCCCACCACCAGGGGCGCATTGCAATAATACCGATTGCCATTTCTTTTTTGGAATTCGATGCCGCCCTTTTTTTGAATATTAGCTAGGATCTCTTTTAACGCCTGCATCGAATCCACCAGGTGGGACACACGTTTATATATGGTCTTAAGCGGTTCAGGTTTTTGGCTTAAGAAGCAACTGATGCGGGCTTCGTCTGGTGTAAAAATATGTTGAAGCAGCTTGATCTCTGCGCCTGATTTGGTGGCTGGGAATCCAACGGCTTGCCGATTTAGATGCTTTTGCAAATCCACATAGGCCGAATCACATGCCTGAATCTTGGTCTTACGGGTGTGCATATCCTTTGAAATATACCACCCGCATAATTTTGTACATGAATTTCGTAAGATTCATGTGAGAGCCATGATTTGGATTGGTCGGAAGCATACCCGGTGCAGTGCTGTTATTTATCGGATATGACCTGGTATACCGGAATCGGTTCGGAGATATTCTTTAATGTGCGTTCCCCGACAAAATCACATTCAAACTCATCCTGGACCAAGGCATACGTATCGGGACCAATCAGAAGCTGGGTGTTCTCTGATATGGAGCCTATCCGAGCCGCCAGCACGGTAACGACACCGGTAGCGGTATAGGTCAAGCGATCGCCGGTTATACTTTGCATTCTGGTGGTGCCCACAAAGGCCTCACCGGTATTGATCCCCAAGTGCAGCTGAACATCGCCCCAGGGATAGTCCAGGGTACGATTCAGATTTTGGTTTTCAGCAATGATTTCCAGGCCGGCAGCCACCGCATTGCGAGCGTGCTCCATCTCATTTTCGCCCTTGAAAATGATCATGAGACCATCGCCGGAAGTCTCATTCAATTCACCGTCGTATTTGCCCACGCACAACAAATATTTGGAGAAATGCTTTTCGACCATGTCGTTGACAAGCCGAGTATCGTGATTTTCCAGAAGGTTGCCAAACTTTTGGATGTCTATAAATAAAATTGACACACCCATGGGCAATTTTTCTCCGACCACGCTGTCGGGTTCCCGTTCCACCATCTTCACCACTGAATGCGGAACAAATTTGATGAGCTGACCTTTAACTTTCTCGAGCTTTTCGTTTAGAATAATGGCAGCCTCCAGACTGGCCGTATAGGCTTGTACATCTTCGTACAGGCGTGCATTTTCAATGGCGATAGCCACATAATCTGAAATGTGGCGCAGAAACTCGGCATCTTCAGGCGTAAAATCTCCCTCACGCCGGTTGAGGGCTTCCAGTGCGCCGATGCACTTTTTCTCACGATTGAAAACCGGGACACAAAGGACATTTATGGTTTGAAAGCCGGTGCGGCGATCCACATCCAAATTAAAACGTGAATCTTTATAGGTGTCATTGATGATGAGCTCTTTTTGGTTCTGAAAAACCCATCCGGCCAGCCCGGAATCACTTTTTATGCGAATTTCATTTTTTTCAACGCCCGTTGCCACCAGGGACCACAACTCGTCGGTATACTCATCGTGCACAAAGAGAGTGCTGCGTTCAGTTTCCATGATCTGGTTGGTTTGTTCAATAACCATTTCGAAAATGGGTTCCATGTTCAATTGCGATGTAATTGTTTGCCCGATTCGGTAAAGCCTTTGATAGCGCTTGCCCAGATATCTGATGACAAAGTCCTCTTTGCGCCGGCCGGGATTGCGTTTAATTTTTTTCGTCATAAAACGTTTCCCTTTTAAAATGGGACAACTGAATCCAAAAAATCGTAGCGGATGGCTATATATTTTCGGAAGCAGTACTTATTCTCCCCAGCGGATCGCCAACATGGTAATGTCATCACTTTGGGATGCATTTTCAATGAACTCAAACAAATTGGCCTTGATACAATCCATCAGGGCACTGGCCGAGGACATCGTACAATCCTCTACAGCTGATTCGAAGCGCTTACGCATATAGAGTTCGCCCTGGGGGGATCGCGCCTCGGTAACACCATCGGTAAACCCAAAAAGAATGTCACCCGGCTCGAGCTGCAGTGTCTGGATTGCGTATTTGGATCCCGGCATCACACCGACTGCAGGTCCGGTCGGATTTAAACGCCGCTTGATGCCATCAGAATTCACGACAACCAGGGCATCATGTCCGGCGTTGATATAAGAAACCAGGCCACCAATGGGATCGAGGACACCAAAAAACAGGGTTGCAAACATACCTTCTTCACCATGCTCATAAGCGATATAGTCATTTGCAAGCGCAACCGCATGCAAAGCGTGTGAATGGGTCTGTTGTGATGTCCGGTCTCGTGCACCATTGGGCATCAGACCGCACAATACGGTCTGTTCTGTGCTGTATGACTGCGATTGCCCGGAGTAGACACGCAGCAAGCTTCTAAGCAGAGCCATGAACAAAGCAGATCCAACCCCCTTGTCGCTGACATCGCCGATGACCACGCCCACCTGGTTATCAGACAGTAGGAACACGTCGTAAAAATCACCCGACAACTGCAGGGCCGGCTGGAAAAAATGAATGACCTCGCAATTGGCCACAGATGGCAATTGAGACGGTAAAAAATTTTTCTGAATTTGACGGCCTTTTTCAAGCTCCCGGTCCAGGGCTTTGGAATAGGTTTCAATGGATTGTTTGGCTTTTTCGAGCGAGCGATAGGATGCGTCCAGCTGAACATAGAGCTTAGCGTTTTCGATAGCCAAGGCGATCTGGTCTGCCGTCATTTGCATCATCTCAATGGAATCCGAGGTAAAATGTCTGGGATGGGAATGAATCAGCGTTAAAATCCCGAATAGCCGTTTGTGCCTCAGAATCGGTACCGCCAAAGCCGAACGCACGGTGTAGGGTTCATTGGGTAGCGACAACCAGCGCTTGTCTTCCTTGGCATCTTCCACCAATCCGATTTCGAGGTTCTCGCGAACCCATCCGGCCAAACCCCGGTCGAGTACAGTCCCAATAAGGTTTGAGCGTTTTTCGCGACTGACCTCACCCCGGGTTAGAATGCTGTCGGTGACGACACCGTCGTCATTCAACAGAAACAGGCTGCCTTTTTCCGCCCCCGACAGCTCACAGCTTACCTCCAGGGTATTAATCATGGTGGTTTTGAGCATCTCTCTCTGGGCTGAAGAACGCGCCATTTCAATCAGGTTCTCGAGCAAGCGATTCTGAGCCTGAAAGGCGGTTTTTTCCCGTCTCAGCTCCCTGAGTTCATCCTGTACTAGCGTTGATTTCATTTTTCGGCCGTCTTGGAGTGATTATACCGGTTGTCATGAATATGGCACGGTCGTTAATCATCCCTAACCCGGGAAACGCTACGATTGAAGAACTTAAGTTGGTTTCCCGGGTTGGTTCTAGTGAAACGGCAACACGATGTACTGCCATTCAAATGCTATTACGAAGAACAACTCATAGAGCGTTTGGATCAAGCTATTTTGGACGTTATCAATAATCCAAAAAAGACTCAAAGAATTACCGATTTCGAAACGTTATTCTGACAAACGCTCTATTCTCTTGATAGCACAACTTTAACGGCAGGGCAATTTAAGCTCAAGGGGTTTTTTTGAGAGACTATAAAAAATGAGGGCCGGATGGTGTCATCCGACCCTAGCGCCGACTTCATTATTTTGTTTTATTTATCTTAAGCAAACCACCATCGTTCAGCATTCCCATAGCCATCCAAAGGCCGGGTGCCGGCCAAATTTTCGAAACTTATCAGTAAAGCGCGCTCTGTGTCGGGGGAGTCCATAGGATTGACCTATGGCTTGGCTATCAAGTGCGAATAATTCCCCTACGCATGACCGGCCCTTGGCATGACTACATAGCTACCTGCTTTCTCATTGTTTAAACCGCTCAGTACGCGTTTTTTAGGCAAATTCATTTATGCTTGCGTTGCAAATGTTGTATAATGTTTCGTCGTTACTATCACTTTCTCCGTTTCATGGCCTGCACTTCTTCCTCGGATTCTTCGACAATGGCCCGCAAAGCCGATTTTTCCGCCGCCTTCAATGCCAATGGCTGGTGATTGGCCAACAGATCGGCGGCCCTCTCGGCCGCTCTTTGGGCCAAATCTTGTCCACCGGCGGCCAACCAGTTCTCACGATTGTTGCGCTCGATCATTTTCGGAGCCGATGGCAAGGTCCGCATGTATTTCATGGTGTGATCCTGCAGTAGGAAATCCCCGCCAGGTCCGACCGATTTGATGATATCCACGGCCAGATTCTCGTCGTCCACCTGCATGCCCTGCATGACCTTGCGGATCATTTTGAAGATGTCGTTGTCGATGACCAGTTGCGCGTAGCTGAAGATCAAACCTGAATCCAGCATCCCTGCACCGTAAATCAGATTTGTTCCCGCCATGGCTGCGCACATGCCGGTTAAGGTTTTTTCATGACCGGCCTGGGCATCGGGCACCTTGCTGTCCGCCTAGCCGCCGGCGGCAAAACTGGGCAGCATGTATTTCTGCGCCAGACGCGGTGCGCCTGCATTGAGCAGGCCGCATTCGGGCGCTCCCACCGGTGTGGTTGTCAGTCGCAGATCAAAACTGAGGGACGAACACCCGTACAGCAACGGCGCCCCTTTGCTGGTCAATTGATGCAGGACTATGGCCCCCAAAATTTCGCAGTTGTGCACCACCAGCGAACCGGAAAGGGTGATCGGACCGGATGCACCGGCCATGACCATGGAAATCAGGTTACAGGGTACACCTGCCTTGGCGCTGGTCATAACGCCGGTACAGCAGTTCTCATCCAAAGTCAGCGGACTGGTGGGGGAGCAGTTGATGGTGCAGATGGGGCGCCTCCGCAAGGCTTCCTCTCCGCCTACCAGGCTTTGGGCCATTTTGATGATCTTGCCGGCGCGCCAACCGTTTCCGGGGCCGTATACGGTGTGCTTGGCGGTGTTGGCGAATACCACTTCAGCCTCGTGGATGGGCGCCAAATCTTCGGGGGCATCACCGGCTGTCAGCGAACGCTCACACACATCCACCTCTTCCATGGCATCGGTGAGCAATGCCGCTTTGCCCACATCCTCGGTTACCGATAGCCGCACCCTGCCATCCACATCCATGATGGAAACACCCTGGCCGAATGTGCAAAAATTAACGCCTTTGCCCTCCAGCACGATATCATGCGCAGGGTCCCGACCATAAAGGACGATCTTGGGCGGTGCCGAGCGGATGCATTCCTCCACCAGGTAGGGCGGGAACTTAACGATATTTTTGGCCCGATCGACTATGGCGCCGCCGCCCTCGAGGACATCCATGGCTTCATCCGTTCCCACATACAAGCCGGTTTTTTCCATCACCTCCAGGGTTGCCAGGTGGATTTTGTCGATCTCGTCATCCGTAAAGACATTGAAGCCAAACCCTCCGGCGGTGACGAGTTCGGCATACAGGTTTCGTTTGACCATTGTTTCTCCTCCCTTACGCTTACGTCCTCATGTTTTTCATTTCATTTTTGGCTTTTATGGACCTTTTATACGCGTTTGAAAATATTTCTGTGGCGACCTGCCCAATGACTGTTGCAATAATCGCACAATCCGCCATGCTGAAAGTTAACGGAATTCTGAAGTCACACATAAAATCAAGTGTGTTGCGTGTTTGGGGCAATTCCGGGATATCCTCGATGTATTGCCAGCTTTCCCATGAACTCGTAAATCCAACCGGTTCTTGGGCACCGAACCACTTGATTTCCACACCCCGTTCGGCGCAGGTCTCTAAAAACGTTTTCATCAGGGAATAATCGGCGTCTTCTAGCGTGAATTGGAGTGAGGATCCCACAAATTCCTCTTGCGGCAATCTGACTGGAACATAAATGTGCGGCACCTGGCGCAGTTCCGTCTCAAGCAGGCGGTAGCGACGGTTCCAGCGTTGGCATTGCCGATCCAGATCGGCCAACTGCGGCCGCAACAATGCTGCAATCAGATTGGACATGCGCAGACTGAAGTTGGGGATCAGTTTTTTGTGGCGCTCAAAAATTTCCATGGAAGGGCGCGAGGTATGTCGCTCATAAAGCATATAAGAGCCGGAATAAAGGATGGCCTTGGCGATGACATCGTCATCGTCCGTGACTAACAGCCCCCCTTCCCCAGAGTTCATGTGTTTGTAAGTTTGACTGGAATAGCAACCAACCTTTCCGAATGTGCCTGTAAAGCGGCCATTCCATCGACAGCCGACCGTGTGGGCACAGTCCTCAATCAGCACGATCCCCAAGCGGTCACACATATCAGCGACCTGATCCATATCGACGATGTGACCGCGCATATGCGATAAAAGCAGAAAGCGCGCCCCTGAACGGACGGCCTTGGTTTCCAAATCGTCCAGGTCTGTCAGATAGTCCGCTGTAATCTCGACAAATACCGGGCTAGCACCGGCATTTTCAATCGCACCCGGCACGGGCGCCAGGGTAAAGGCGTTGCAGAGGACCTGGTCACCCGGACCAATGCCCACACTTTTTAAGGCAACATGGATAGCGCTGCCGCAGGATGAGAGCCCCAAGCAGTATTTGGCACCCACATAGTCGGCATACTCCTGCTCCAGCAGCGACACCTCCGATACTTCATCCGCTGCTGTATTGTAGCGGTGTAAACGACCTGACCGCATCAATTCTATTGCGCGTTGAATGCCCGCTTCAGGAATGGACTCCTGGTGGGTGAATTCCTTGGAGAAGGTCGCTATTTTTTCGGTACTGGGTTTCATGGTGTCAGCAAACTTATTACCTTGCTTTACGCGTTCCGTTTATGGTCATACACGTCAAAATCAAACGCTTCGTCCGGGAAATATTTCCGCAGACGGATATCGGCCGCCCGGGCATGGCCTTCCATCCCCTCATACCGTGATATACGCGAAGTCACCGCACCGATGAACCGGTTGGCCGCCTGGGTGAGTTTCTGATAGGTTAAGATTTTGATAAACTTGGCCGCATTCAAGCCACCGGTATAGCGCGCCGCTTTTTTGGTGGGTAATATGTGATTGGTGCCGGATGTTTTGTCACCGTGGGCAACCGTGCAGCCCTCGCCCAGAAAAAGAGATCCATAATTTTTCAAGTTTTCCAAATACCAGTCCAGGTCCGCTGCAATCACCTGGACGTGTTCGGCGGCATAGACATCATTGACCCGGGCCAATTCGTCCCGGTTTTCGCACAATACGACTTCGCCATAATTTTTCCAGGCGGAAGCCGCCACCTCCGGGTCGGGCAGATCGGCGATAACCGTGGGCATAATTTTGATTACGGCATCACCCAATGCTTGGGAATCGGTCACTAGCCATACCGGTGAATCATAACCATGTTCGCATTGACTGACCAAATCTACCGCCACGATCATGGGGTCTGCGGTCTTGTCCGCAATTACAAGCGATTCCGTGGGGCCGGCAAATACATCGATACCAATTTCACCATAGAGCAGGCGCTTGGCCTCAGCCACGTAGGCATTGCCGGGTCCCACGATGATATCGGCGGCTTTACCGGTAAAAAGACCAAAAGCCATGGTGGCTATCGCCTGGACGCCGCCCAGGGCCATCACAACGTCGGCTCCGCTATGGGAAAGTGCATATGCCACGGTCGGATTGATACTGACGCCCCGTGGCGGGGTACAGGCCACAATAAAGGGGACACCGGCGGCCTTGGCAGTGGCGACACTCATCAGCGCGGAAGCGGCATGGGCATAGCGTCCACCCGGGATGTAGCACCCGGCACACTGACAGGGAACCAGCTTCTGCCCCAGGATTACACCCGGCAAAGGCTCGGTTTCAAATGCATGCAGACTGTCGCGTTGTTTTAGCGCAAAACCATAGATCTGATCGTGCGCAAATCGAATATCGTCTTTAACCTGCTGGGGGACCTGCGATACCAGTTCACTGATATCATCAGGATTCAAAATAAATTCACCCGTCCAGTCATCCAACTGGGCAGCCAGTTCTATAACCGCCGACTCTCCCTGCTGTCGAATCCGTTGCAGCAATTCCGCAACCGTCTTTTGGATTTTGATGTCGCTGGATTCGGATGTTTGGATCGATTGTTTTAAATATGTCGCCATGTTCTCTCACGTTCTCCAGATCAGAGGATTCCTATTTTTTGCATCAGTTTTTATCCAGGTAAGCTATGATTTCCCGATCCACTTCGGCCGGAAGTAGCATGTTTTCACGCTTTCGCAATATGTCCTCGTATTTTTCCCGTGCGCGCTGCAGAATATCGGGTTGGCCGGACTGCTCCCAATCCTCAAAGGTATTCCAATCGGATAAGTCCGGCATGTATATCGATTTATAATTCTGCAGCGTGCTGGCACAATTCAAGTAATCCCCCCCCGGACCCTGTGATATCATTTCATCCAAAATATTCTCCGCCGAAACCTGATAAAGACCGGCTGAAAACACGCGCAGGCGATCCAGTAATTCATCATCCAGCACCCATTTGGCATAACTGGTGGTGCTGATGGAGTCCATCACACCTAAACATTCGTTGATGACATGCACACCGGCCATTTTATATAGGGTCAGGTTTTGCATGGTCTCCGCACCGGCCTGAAAATCGACCTGTTTGGCGTCTGTAAGGCCGGCCATGGTGCGGGATGGAATTTGATAGAATTCCCGGGCCATTTGAATGCCGACGATGTTGACCAGCGTGCTCTGGGGTGACCCGGTAACAGCATAGAAATTCTTCATATTCACCATCATGCTGCCGGCCGAATAGACAACGGGGTTACCTGGATTCAGCATTTGGATGCAGGCAATGGCAGCCAGGTTTTCAGCATTGGCCAGCACCGCCAGGCCTTTAAAATCCATGGGACCGCTTAGCCCCGGCAAGAGACCGGGTAGGATAAACAAAGCTTGTTTTTTGCGGGCAAAGGCCTGCATGGTTTTGCAGGTCAAATCTTCAAACCTCAAGGGGCTGGCAGGATTGACACCGTAGGCAATAGCGACATGGTCATCCAGAAAACCCTTCCTTGCCATAACCAATTCGATTACGTCAAAAACTTGATTGGCCTGATCATGGTTTGCCGCTTGACTGATGAGTGGTTTGTTACTGTAACGCATCAAATGGTGCACCAAAGCGGCGGGTTTCTTGGGCTCCGGAATATCAACCGGATCGACTGGAATTGCCCCCACCAGTTTAACGTTGCGACTGTTTTCACACAGCTTGGTAATATTATCAAAATCGTCAATTGTCGCCCGCTTGCGATGGCCGTCCACATCTTGGATGAACAGGGTGCCATTGCCAGGTGCTACAACCAGGGATTCCTGGCCATTGCCGATAACCACGGTTTCGGCATCCTGCCTGCCGGTCATAACAAACGTTTTGGGAACGGTTTCCAGGGCCTTGATTATGAAGGCTTCCGATAAGTAGACTCGCTGACCATCGGTCCGCTGGCCATGCTCACCAAACAGCCTGACTATTTCCCCGTGGTCGAATTCAACCCCCGCATTAGCCAACAGATGAATGCTCTGTTCGTGGATGGATTGCAGGATGTGCTTGGCCACCACTTTCAAACGAAAAGTGTCGTTGTTCATGAGCATTGGCCTTCAGAATATTTAATCCCTGAATCTAATAATACTTAAGCCGGCAATACACTGTCTTTCTCAAGAACCGGTGTCTTCGCCACCACAGTTTCGGGATACTTGAAACCAGTGCCGGTATTGAGCAATACGACCTTTCCATACCCGGTACTGCATTTTGGTCAGCATAGCTGGCTCACATACATGCCCTATTCCTCCGATGTCTACAACAGTCCATTAGCCTCAATTTCGAAGTCAACCCGAAACAAATACCGTGGTGTCGGTTTTTACGGCTTGTGTGTGACGATAAAATCATTCATTTTGTTACTATAATAGTAACAATGGTTGCATATTTAAAATATATGTCCGTAATTTTAATGTTTGTCAAGCTGTTTTTGGAATTCTATGTTGTCTAGGCTTCGGAGGCGGTCACAGCTTCTGAGACTTCGCTGGCAAGCTTGGTCAGAACGCCCGGATACTGCTTTCGAACCATATCCAGTGAATATTCAGCAGCGGGAAAATCAAGGCTGACAGCCCCCACAATGGACTTATCGCGATAGTTCATGATAGGTGCGCCAATACAGATCAAACCTTCAACATACTCTTCGTTATTGATCGAATAGCCGCGATTGCGCGTCAATTCAATGTCCGTGATTATTTTCTGTGTGCTCGACAAGGTATTGGGTGTCAATTTCTTGATCTGGACATGCGCCAATATCGATTTGAAATCCGTGGGTTCCAGATTTGCCAGAACCGCTTTACCCATGGCACGGGCATAAAGGTCATCCATGATCAAGGGCAGGCGGAAATAGATCAAATTCGGCATCTCACGGCGATAGAGGGAGATGAGAGTGTGTCCATGCAATAAAGCGGAATCGATCGAAACGTTATGATCCAAAAATGTTTTGTCGATAATGGGCTTGACGCTTTGCAGTATATCGAAGCCGTGATAAAAATGATGGCCCAAAACAAATGCCTGGGGACCCAATCGTATGAGCCGGTTATTTTCACTTTTACGCAAGTATCCCATTTGAACAAGTGTATTTACAAATCGGTATACGGAGGTTTTGTTAATGCCCGTAATTCTTGAAATTTCAGACAAGCTGCGGCTGGGGTGATCTCTGTCGAACAAATTTAAGATGATAAGGCCTTTTTCAAGGGTACTCGAAAAATAGCTACTGGGATCTTTGGTCATGGTGTTGCTGCTTTTTGGGTAGTTGGATTAGGGTCTGGAACTATGTACTGGAATTTGTGATTTGGGATTTCATCCGTATTGGGGTTTCATATCCTGCTCAAACATGATGCGATTTTAATTGAGAGGTACTAAACTGGTGATGTTTGTCAACTGACGTCCTTGATACGATACTGAACTGCCTGAAATGCGTCGGCACCACTGTCTGCACCCAGACAGAGTGCACCCGACTCTTCAAGGTAAGCCTCTTGCTGTTTAACTTGGTACGGTCGTGCGTCGTTTGGGTAGATAAAGGTGCCATTGGAGCTGTTGTCCGATAAAACGAATTTTCCATCGCGCAGCTCAATAAAAGCATGGAATCTGGAGACTGATTTTTCAGCAACAACGATATCGTTTTGGGACTGCCGGCCTAAATAAATTCGCGGGTTTGTGTGGGTAATCTCATAAGTCAAGTCCTGGGTTTTGAGCTCTAGGCAGACATTTTGGTCTTGCCTTAACTGATTGAGTTTATCGCGGTCAATGGCTACGGTCGTATCAAGATCATCCCAAACAAATTCATACAGTGTGAGTGGTGTCGCGCTTCCTTTTACGGATATGGCGCTTGATTGCTGGGCTGAGGCCTTCAAGCTATCCTCCAGGTCATTGAAGACCACCTCGGTGATCAGTATCTCCCTGGGTTTGGCAGTTTGGGTGACTTTGGTCACGATATTGACCGTATCGCCAAATAATTTATCGCCCTCCACTTGAACGGGACCCGCGTGAATGCCGATATGCAGATTGAGCGGCAGTTGACCATCGGTTTCTTCCATAATGTAGTTATCGATGGCTTCATTCATTTTTTTTGCGGCCGATACGGCGGAAACGGCGTCCCAAAAGATGCAGTTCATCTTGTCGCGAATGGTATTAATCACGTCTCCCATATGATCCTGCGTCGCCTGGTGCATGAAAGAGAGACACGTTTTAATCAAATCGGTTGCAGCCTCATCACCCATGCGCTCATAAAGACGGGCACTATCCGATATGTTTGCAAACAGGACGACAGCGCTTTCGTTTTCTTTTTCCATAATAATTCCGATATGCGGCTTTTATTTAAAGTCAGCTTTAAATACGCACTATATGTTCTTTCAAAAGAAGCGTTACCTGTCAAGTCTACGTTTTACTATAATAAAATTGTGACCCAATTTTATTATGTGCTTATCCATGAAGCTCAAGTTGTGCCTAAAGGAGGCCCGCTGGTGTTCAGTTATAAACCAGGCAACTGTCTGAGTTCTTTAATCACTGTTAGGCCGACGAAATGCCACCTGCTTCTAAATTTACTTAAACGCCTATTATTGATGAGAATTATTTCTAATCGGCGAGCGGCGGCGGCCGTTACAGTGTTTTAAGAACGAGTTTTGGCTGGTGAAAACTGAACTCCAGCGAGCCGGGCTCGATTAACTTAAGACTTATAGAGGACCGCGTTTTACTTTAGTTTCGAATAATCCGCATACCCCTCAGCCCCACCACCATAAAACGTCATAGGATCCGGTTCGTTTAAGTCGGCATTCCGGCGAAAACGTTTCACCAGGTCGGGATTGGCAATAAAAGCCCGGCCAAATGCAATCGCATCGGCGACTCCCTCTTGGATAATTTGGGTTGCGCTCTCTTTGGTAAACTGCTCGTTGGCGATTAAGACACCGCCAAAGGTTTGCTTCAACATGGGTGTTAAGGCTGGCGCCTGAAAATGTTCACGGCAACAAATAAATGCGATCTGATATACGCCCCACGTGCCATAATTGCAGCAGTATGCGGCCGCCGGCACGATGAACGGCCGCTGTCACTTGTTTCCAACCGCTTACCTGCTCCGTTGACCAGATCCCGGGCGTATCCGGATAGCCAACCCCCATGGGAGAAACGGCCGTGGCCTCGGTGATAATTATGCCGGCAGTAGCACGCTGGGTATAATACGCTTGCATTAACTCATTGGGCACACGTCCCCGGCCGGCGCGACAACGGGTCAATGGAGCCATGATTATCCGGTTGGGCAGCGATAATTCCCCCAATTGAATCGGATCGAATAAGGTGACCATGAAATCTTCCTATACGTGTTTAAGCTACCGTAGGTTTGGTTATGCCTGTTTTTTCCAGTACGCGTTCAATCTCCTGGGGCCCTTGGACCTGATAAGCCGCAATGCCAGCTTCTAAGGCGCCGCGTACATTGAGAATGTTGTCATCAAAAAATAGGATTGAACTTGGGCGACAATTCAATTGACGGATGACATGATCAAAAGCTTCCTTATCCGGTTTGACTTTGCCCATTAAATGCGATCCAAAATGGAAACTGAATTTGGTGTCAAGGGCCATGTCGTGCATCAAAATGGGCCAATGTAAGCTGTTGGAATTGCTGAAACAGGCCAAGGTGTAGTCGTTTTCTAAGCCCTCCAGCAGTTGCGGCACGCCCGGGAGCAATCCTCTGGGCCAATGTATGAATCGCTCGATGAATTCATGCGTTGCCACGGGAAGATCCATCTCATTAATAATGTCTTCTGCAAATTGGTCCGGCGTCGATCTACCGGTTTCGAAGGAACGCACCGCAGGCGAGTGTAACCATTTTTCCCACAGCGCTTCGACATCATATTTATGCTTGGTCCATTGCAGCATGATCGGTACACCGGTGAGTTCAACCAGCACACCACCCAAGTCAAATAATATAACCTTGAACATATCGATGCCCTTCGTGTAGGCCTTCACTGAATCCCTGCCATCCGGCTCTGGATATCTCCGCTAACAAGCTTCACAGATCATTTTGAATCACGGCTTGTTAACATAAAAATCTTGCGCTATTCAAGTCCAGCTACGACCATGTGGTGCAAACTCAAATGCTCCTAGAAGTCGTACTCATTGGAGACAGACCCCACATTGTACCATTATAAAAATATGGGCAAATAAATTCAACCCAGAGATACTATTAATATTTTTCTATACAATTCAAACAGTTGTTGTTTTTCGCATCAAACGCTTGCCATTGTCGAAATGGTGACTACTTTTTAAGACTAAAATATGGGCTGGTTCGGATATTATGCTTCCAAATTAAAGCCCAACGTGGTAGTAACCTACGCTCAGTCAAAATAGCGTATATATATTAAAACAAGCACGCTGACATTGTACCAAGCTTAGAAGGAGAATAGAAATGGAATTCTCATGCCCGGAAAAAAAATGTAACTTTGATGGAAATGGGCCTTATGTGTTGAATATACCCCAGGAAGCGTGTGTGGATGAACACAATATCGCCACCCCTTTCTGCCCCTACTGTGGCCAAACGATGACCAAGATTGAAACAGAACCGGAAGAATCAGAAATATAGTATCGCCATCTGGACTGATTTCTTTAGCTCGCCTGCACCTATTTCTATCTGTCTTGCTTAATTGCTTGCTCACCGAAACCCCCCGATTGTGAATCCTTCTCCAGACCGGTCAATTTAGACAACTCTAAAATGGTGCACCTTTGCTTTCAAGGCTGTCCTTCCCTTTTTCCGCCCAGCGGACAGGCATTCAGTTTCTGATATGCAACACACCAAATTTATTGGGAATTATTGCATTGAGTTAAAAAAGACCACCAAACTCTTAACGATTTCCGCCATATAAGCAAAGTCCAGAGTTTGCATGGTATCGGATGGCTTATGATAATGGGGATTACGAAAAAAGGCAGAATCCGTCAGCATAACGGCCCGGTAGCCCTTGTCCCAGAATGAGGCATGATCGCTGAGACGGACAGCGGGCATGATCCAACCATTGAAAGGAACGGTTAAACTGACCACCGGAAGGCTGGGATTCTGTAGGAAAGCTTTTTTCAATCGACGCGTCAAACCGAATGACTTGACATTACCCACGATACCGATGAAATCGCCGGTATCAGGATAGCCGAAGAACTGGAGTGGAAACGGAAATTGCTGACAACCGGGTTCACGACAGGTATAGCCCACCATTTCCAGACAGATCATGCCATCGATTTCAACAGATGATTCATGCGCTGCCTTAGCGAAAACCCGGCTGCCCATATCCGGCGTATTGAAAACCGGTGGCTCTTCCAGGGCAAACGCGACAAAGGTAATCTGAAGTTTTCCATCTGGGTTATGTCTGCCGGCCTGCATAATTCTGGCGGTTTCCAGTAGCACCGCAACCGCGCTAGCATTGTCATCTGCACCTACAGTACCGGCAACCGAATCATAATGGGCCCCCAATACAAAATGAGAAGCGGGTTTGCTCTCTGGCTGAAAACGGGCCACGACATTACTGGCCTCCATATCTTTGTAGGCATACGATTGGCGCTCCACAGCCAAGCCATACACTTGGAACTGATCCTGCAGATATGCCACGGTTTTTTGCAGATTCTCTTTTTTAATAACGCTGCGTTCGCCAATAGTTTGGGTCAACATCGTCAAGTGGCCGTGCAGATTTTGCATAATCAATTTCTTGTCCAGCATCGTCTTGCCCTCACTAAATGCCGTATCAACCCCTCCGTCGAACAGTAGCCACACTATGCTCAATACAATCCAAAAGAATTTAGCCATATTTTTTTCTTAATTCTTCACGCTGGTCCTCCGACAGCGTCTTTAGATAGGATTTCCATCCCGGACACCAGCCGATATGCCATTTCCAAATGCGCCCCAAAAATGAGCGCGGGCTGCGGTCGTATATTGCCCTGAATTTACACTGTTCACAGCTACTCATATTGCCTCCTATTCACAGCATCTGCTGTTCGATTATTACGATATCCATCCTTTTTCACACAAAATTGAATAAAGGATCCAAGGGGTCGAGGATTCAAGGATTCAAGTGATGACAATAAACTTCAAACATTGAACACTCAACACATAGCATCGAATTGCTATTAGCCGATATTTGCATGTTCGATGTTGGAAGTTCGATGTTCATATAATAAAGAACGACCCCTGTTTCTTAAATCATGGGATTTTCGTTTCAAAGGGATGCAAGGATGTTTGTAGGCCAGAAAACTACTATGAGCTATCAGCTATTTGCCGCCCTCGAATCCTTGAATCCTTGAATCCTCGAATCCTATTTTTTTCATTGCACCTTCACCCGATCCGTTGGCAAAAGGCCCGAGAGCACCTCAATATAAATGCCGTCTGATAAACCAGTCTCAAGCTTCCGTCTTTCAAACTGCTGCGGGCCGACAAGGACATCCACAAAAACTTCACCATCCTTGAATATTAAATTCCCTTCTTCCAGCGACAAGGCATTTTGACTCTCCTGCAGCACAATGTCTGCGTTGGCAGAATAGCCGGAGCGAATAAAAAAATCTTTTTCAAGTACAACCTTGGCGCGCAGCCCAAATTGAATCGTTCCGTTAATGAGTTTACCTTTGGGGGCGATATGCTCAATTTCGGCGGCAAAGGTCTTTTTTTCAATGGCGCCGATGGTTAAGATGATGGGCATACCCAGATGCAGCTTTCCCACCTCGGTCTCATCGACATTGCCCTCGAAAATCATATCGCTCATATCAGCTAGCACGGCGATGGTCGTTCCGGATGACTGCGTACTGGTTTCCACCACCCGGCTGCCCTCCTTCACCGGTACTTCCAGCACGGTTCCGGCAATGGTGGCCCGAATCAAGGTGTTGGTTTTATCACGGGTGTTGGGGGTAATACCCTCCTGGATCAGTTGCAGGTTGCTTTCTGCCGCGCTAAGCTCTTCCAGGGCCTGCCGCCGGGCATTCTCAGCCTTTTGAAAATCTTCTTCAATTACATCCAGAGTCTCGGCACGCACCATCTGATAATAGGTGTCTGCCTTCTGGTATGTTTCCTGGGCTTTTGATAGCTTTAAAATTGTATCCTGAAAAATCGAATCCGAAATAACCTGTTTTGCATTGAGTACTTTTTCACGATCATAGTTATCCTGGGCATCCGCCAGACTGAGGCGCGCCTGTTCGAGGTC
>Ga0180436_10002048_pt1 | contig 19337 bp, 13 predicted proteins | sample SS_ome_2_FD_132434 | JGI IMG/M metagenome (GOLD analysis project Ga0180436, IMG submission 132434) | Hypersaline lake sediment archaeal communities from the Salton Sea, California, USA - SS_3_S_2 metaG | ecosystem: Environmental > Aquatic > Non-marine Saline and Alkaline > Hypersaline >...
ACGTGATGATGCCGATCGTCGTGGTCTTGCCGGCGCCGTTCGGCCCGAGCAGTCCGAAGAATTCCCCCTCTTTTACCTCGAGGGTGATATTTTTCAGCGCTTCGAGCCCGCTGTCGTACGTTTTCTGCAGATCCGAGATTACCAGTGCGTCCATCGCCTCTCTATTTCCCCGCCAGTTCTGAAAAATATGCCACGATCTCACCAGCCAGATCCCTGCCCTCCAGTTCTGAAATCTGGACAATCCCGGTTGGACAGGTAATATTGATTTCCGTCAGGTAGCCGCCGATGAAATCGAGGCCGGCAAACTCGATGCCCCGGGCAACCATCCACGGACACAACTCGTCCAGCGCCGCCTGCTCACGGTCGGTGAGGCTGGTTTTCAACGCGTCGCTGCTGGCGAAATTGGCGTGATACCCCTGCTTCGGTCTGCGCAGCGCCGCACCCAGAACGTTTTCACCGAGGGTGATGACCCGTTTGTCACCCTCGAACACCGCATCCAGGAATTTCTGCACCATCACCGGACGCGAGCCGTTTCCGGTGAATTCGGCAATGAGGTCCGTATCCCCTGGTTCCAGCTTCTGCACCGACTTGCCCTGGAAACTGTCGAGCATCTTGATTACGGCCTTTCCATGCCGGGTGATGAATTCGGTTATCACCGACAGATCAGCCGCTACCAGCGTTGGCGGCATATATTTGACGAACGGCAGCGCTATGAGCTTCTCGTTGAAATCACGCAAGGCGGACGGGCTGTTGAGCACGAGCGTGTTGCTCAGCGAAAGCAGGTGCGTCGCGTAGTGGAAGCGCAGATCGTACGGCGGCTCCTTGCGCATGAAAATCAGGTCATAATCGTCAAGAGCGCAGCGCCCCTGGTTCCCGTCCCGATCGCTGACCACGGCGCCGGCCTGCTCCTCGAAATAGAGGGATTCGATCGTCGCCGTATCGACTTCAATCCCCTGCTTCCGGGCCCTGGTTATCACCGCCAGCGACGTATCGGTTCGTGAGATCAACCCGTCGATCGGGTCGAGCACAACAAGCCATTTCATATTCGTTCCTCCTTATCTGGCAACAGAGCGCAGCCTGATCCGGCCGCGACGCTGGACGATATAATAAGACGGCTTAAGCAGATTTGAAGGCTCCAGTATGAGATTCAGGAAAAATATCAGCCGTCCTGCAGTATCTTCAACTGAACACCTTCGACCATGCCGCTGACTTTCTCCCGATATATGAGCATATGCGGGGCCGACAGGTGTGCTTTGAGATGGTCGATACGCTCCCATTTCTCTATTACGGTCACCATATGTTCATCGATGATCTGCGCGTCGAGGCCGGTTGGCGCATCGACCGCGGGACGGTATTCGATGCAGCCATCTTCTGCGGTTACGCTGGGAACATTGGCTTTGAAGATTTCAAGGAATTCGTTTTTCAGGCCCTGCTTGATTGAGATCGATGCAATCACGTGGATCATTTCTACAGCTCCTCTATTTGGTTTTGGGTTCTTATTGTACCTGCATTGAGCTGGTTCAAACAGGGGACAAACCACCATAGAGGATCCCCCGTGACCACCCTTTTCAAATCACAACGTAACCGTACTTGACGCTTTCTCTAACAATTATTATCTTTGGCGCCACAAATAGTCCTGAATTTTTCCACGGACCGCGTCAGCGCAGTCCGCTTTTTTCAATTTTATTACAGGAGTATACAGCATGCTTGAACTGTCCAAAGGCAACGAGATCCTCGCCGTGGTCGGTGGCATCACCACGCTCGATGATGCGATGAAACTGATCGGGGAAAATCTTGACGACGCCAACCTCAAGAAACTGGCACCGATAACCAACGCAGACGCACTGATCAAGATCGCCAACGCTATCGCGCTGTGCAAGCCCAAAGCGGTGTTTATCAACACCGGCAGCAGAGAAGACATCGACTGGATCAAACAGTACTGCCTGGACAAGGGTGAAGAGCGCAAGCTTGCCAAGGACGGCCACACCATCCATTTCGATCTGCCCCAGGACCAGGCCCGCCTGGTCAACCAGACCTTTTATATCATCAACGAAGGCGAGACGATGAATTCGCTGGCCAAGTCCATCATGCGCGACGAGGCAACCGCCTACGTCGGCACCTACATGGACGGCATCATGAACGGCATCACGATGATCATCGGCTTCTACAGCCGCGGTCCGGTCGGCGCCGAGGCCTCGGTCCCGGCGATCGAGATCTCCTCTTCCGGGTACGTTCTGCACTCGGCCGAGCTCCTGTACCGCAACTGCTACGACAAGTTCGACAGCGAAGCCGAACGCATGGGCGTCTTTTTCACGAACGTTCACTCCGAAGGCCTGAACCGCCCGGAAGATGTACCCAATGCACGCATCTTCATGGACCGCAGCTGGCTGACCACGTTCTCCTGCTACTGCACCTATGCCGGCAACACGCTGCTGATGAAAAAGGGCAACCATCGTTTCTGTGTCGACTATGCGACGTACTACAAGAAAAACGAGCAGCTGTCCGAGCACATGTTCATCACCGGCATGACCGGCCCCGGCGGCCGCAAGACCTTCATGGCCGGCGCCGCCCCGTCCGGCTGCGGGAAAACGACCACGGCCATGGTCGGTACCGATTTCATCGGCGACGACCTGGCCCAGCTCTGGATCGCCGCAGACGGCACCATTCGCGCAATCAACCCGGAAAAAGGCATTTTCGGCATCGTCGAAGACGTAAACCGCGAAGGCGACCCCTACCTGATGGATTGCCTCAGGGGAGACGGCACCGAGGTTATCTGGTCCAACGTGCTGATCGATGAGCACGACGTTCCTCACTGGGTCGGCAACGGGGAAACCCCGCCGGACAGAGGCGTCAACTTTCAGGGCGAATGGTGGACCGGCAAGACCGACGCGGACGGCAACCCGGTGCCGATGTCCCACAAGAACTCCCGCTGTACGCTGCTCGCGGAAGCCATTGCCAACCACAATACCGAGGCCGCCGAAGATCCGGCCGGTGTCCCGGTGAAGGTTTTCACCTACTCGGGACGCGACGGCGACACGATGCCGCCGGTCTGGGCAGCAAAAAGCATGGATGAAGGCGTCGTGATCGGCGCCTCGATCGTGTCCCAGGCCACCGCCACTGAAATCGGCGTATCCGGGGTGAGGAGGCAGCCGTGGGCGAACGCCCCGTTCATTCCCGGGTCGCTCGCCGACTACATGGATGCCCAGTTCGTCTTTTTCAACTCCGACAAAATCTCCGATGCCGGCAGGCCGGTGCTGGCCGGCCTTAACTACTTCCTCACCCATGCAAACCGCGGGGGATCCGGAAGCGGGCTGCTCGGCGAGAAAAAAGACGTGAAGGTATGGCTCGGCTGGCTCGAGCTGTTCGCCAACGGCGACGTGCAGGCAATCGATACGCCGATCGGCTGGTTGCCGCACTACGGCGATCTCAAGAAACTCTTCGACACGATCGACAAGGAGTATCCGCAGTCGCTCTACGACATGCAGTTTGCCCTGTATGTCGACAATATCGTGAACCGGATCGACCTGCAGGCGGAAGCATACGGCAAGGAAGACAATATTCCGGCGAAACTGTTTGAGATTTATGAAAAGCAGAAAAGCGAACTCCTTGCCCTGAAGGAAAAATTCGGCGCGGTCGTTGCCATAGACGATCTGGTATAACCCCGCTTGTTTCTGTAAATTCACCAGGCCGCCTTTGCCCAAGGCGGCCTTTCTTGTTTTCACATTTATGGATAGAGAACCACACGCATCGGACCGCGTCGTCTTTTCCTCGGGCGACATGATGCTGGTCGATACCTGTTCGCTGGTCCTCTCCGCCAGGCGGATTCCGCACCGGATCGAGCGCTCTCCGGAGGGGGCTGCATCGATCGTGGTGGCAGTAGACCAGGAAGCGGCCGCCACTGCCGAAATCAACGCCTATATCCGGGAGAACCGCAACTGGCCGCCACCGCCGGTGGACATTTCCGTGGAGCCTCTGTCCTCGCCGCTGCCGACGCTGCTGATCATGGCCGCGCTGGTCGCCTTCTACATGGTCACCGGCCCCTGGCAGTACGAGTCCATCTGGTTCAATCGCGGCGCTGCCGACAGCACGGCAATCCTGAGAAACGGTGAAACCTGGCGGCTGGTCACCGCGCTCTGCCTCCATGCCGATTTTGCCCATATCGCCGGCAACACGCTGATCGGGGGGTTCCTGATGCACTATTTCCTGCAGATCAACGGTGCCGGGATCGGGATGCTGCTGCTGATCGCCGCCTCCGCCACCGGCAATTTCTGGAACGCGCAGCTGCACGGGCCGGGGCACCTGTCGGTCGGGTTCTCCACCGCCGTTTTCGCGATGATCGGGCTCCTGTCGGCTCACCGATTCCTGGTTCACCGGCGGTTCGGCCTCGAGATGGCCGTGCCGTTCCTGGCCGGTGCCGCGCTGCTGGCGATGCTCGGCAGCTCGGGAGCAAGGACGGATCTGGGGGCGCACCTGTTCGGGCTGCTCGCCGGAATCGTCTTCGGGCTCGGTGCCGTGTTTCTGCCGATGCGCAAACTCAGGCGGTCGTCGTTTGTCCAGAACACCTGTCTGCTTGCCGCCGTTTTTGTCGTGCTGGTATGCTGGAATCTGGCCCTCGGGGTCTGATTAAAAATGTTGCTGAAATCCCGTCCTGATTTCCTTTCCGGGGCTTGATTTGTATATTACAGTACTTACTTCTATAGTGAGTTTTCCAAGGCAGCAGGCCGCCGTCATCCGGCGGGCTGCTTTTTACTTACCAAGTATAAAAGACTGGAGTCATTCATGTCCGATCAAGATCAACAACCTCCGTGGGGACGGAAGAACCGTCCGCAATCCCCAGAGGAGATTGTCGCTCAGCTCATCAAGAAACTGCAGGATTACTTTTCCGACGGCGGTAAACCGAAAGGTCCCGGCCCCGGAGAAAGTGAACCGCCGCCAAAACGTACGCCGCCTGTCCCATCATCGATCATTTCGAAGATCCTGCTGCTGGCGCTCGTGGTCATCCTGTTCCAGGGTGTGTATCAGTCCTTTTTCAAGGTCGCCCCGAACGAAGTCGGCGTCGTGCTGCGCTTCGGTAAATACAACCGGACCGCCCAGCCCGGCCTGCACCTGAAGATTCCGTACATCGAAGATATGACGAAAGTCAACGTGCGGCAGATCCAGAAGCAGGAGTTCGGGTTCAGGACCCGCTACCCCGGCCAGAAATCCTCGTTCGACAGCCGCGGCTTCGACATGGAATCGCTGATGCTGACCGCGGACAAGAACGTCATCAATGTCGCCTGGATCGTGCAGTACCGCATCGGTGACCCGATCGCTTACCTGTACAAGGTCCAGGACGTCAAATTGGCAGTGCACGATCTGTCTGAAGCGGTAACCCGGAGAGTCGTCGGCAACATGGACTTCGACTACGTGCTCAGCAACCGCGACCTGCTCGCCGCATCGGTCAAGCAGGAGTTGCAGGAGCAGCTCAACTTCCTCGAAGCCGGCGTCGATCTCGTCACCGTGCAGTTCCAGGACATCAACCCGCCCGATCCGGTCAAGCCCGCCTTCAACGAGGTCAACGAGGCCGACCAGGATATGAAACGGCTGGTCAACGAGGCGGAAGAGACGTATAACCGCGTCATTCCGGCTGCCCGCGGTAATGCGCTGAAGATTGTCGAGGAAGCCCGCGGCTACGCGAAAGAGCGCATCAACAACGCCCAGGGTGAAACGACCCGGTTCATCGATATCTTGAAAGAGTACGAAGGAGCACCCGACGTAACCAGGCAGCGCATGTATCTCGAGACGATGCAGTCGGTGCTGCCGCAGGTCGATACGATCTACGTGATGGACGAGGGACAACAGGGGCCGCTGCCGCTGCTCAATCTGAAAAATACCGCCCAGCCGGCCGCCCGGCCCCAGCAATAAGGAGGAAAGACAATGAAACAGGTAACAAATTTTCTCCTGATCGGACTGGTTCTCCTCGGTATCGTCGTGATCTACGACGGCTTCTATATCGTCGAGGAAGGCAAACAGATCATGATCACCCAGTTCGGCAAGCCGATCGGAACGCCGAAGACGGACGCCGGTCTCTACTTCAAGGTGCCGTTCCTGCAGCAGGTCAACGAATTCGACAAGCGCATTTTCATCTGGAACGGCGAGCCGAACCAGATCCCGACCAACGACAAGACGTTTGTCTTTCTCGATGTAACCGCACGCTGGCGGATCGTCGACGCGTTGAAATTCATGCAGGCGGTGCGGACCGAATCGCGGGCCCAGTCGCTGCTCGATGACATCATCGGCGGCACCGTGCGCGATATGGTCAACAAGAACAACCTGATCGAGATCATCCGCAGTTCGGACTGGTCGCTCGACACGATGACCCCGTCGAACCAGGAACCCGGAACGAAGCCGGAGCGCGGCCGCGACGTGATTGCCGACCAGGTACTCGAGATCGCGTCGAGGGCGACGCCGCAGTACGGCATCGAACTGCGCGACGTGATGTTCAAACGCGTCAACTACATCGAATCCGTCCGGCTGAAGGTATACGACCGGATGATTTCCGAGCGTAAACGTATCGCCGCCGAGAAGCGTTCCATGGGTGAAGGGCAGAAGGCCAGGATCCTGGGTACCGTCGACCGCGAACTCAGGGAAATTACGTCGTCCGCGAACCGCGATGCCGTGCAGATCAAGGGTAAGGCCGACGCCGAAGCTACCAAGATTTACGGCGACGCATACGGTCAGGATCCGGAATTCTATGCGTTCCTGAAAACGCTCGAGAGCTATTCGAAGATTGTCGGCGGCAACACGTCGCTCGTACTGTCGTCAGATTCAGATATCTATAAATATCTGAAGTCGGTATCACCGCAATAGCACGGCACCGCAACGGGGGACATGCTTCAGCGTGTCCCCTTTCTCTTATTTTTCCTCGTGGTCAAACGGAGCCGGATCATCCCCGGCAGTGGGATACGATGGATTGTGCTCGGCCTTGAACGGGATCCGTCCTTTCGCCTCCAGCAGCTCCTCGAAACGATCGAGCTGCTCCTCGGTTTCGATGCCGGCAACCCCGAGCTGATCGAACCTGCAGTTGCAGCCGCTTAGCTGACCGTCGCACCACGGACACTGCTCGACCGGGCACCCGAGCATATGGTGCTCACCAACCCCGACCCCGCACGCAACACAGGTCGCCGCGTCCTGTTCCACGCTGTCCAGGGACGGAAGCGTATCCGGATTGTCGCCAACGGTTTTGCGAAACTCGTCGATGTTGTCAAAGTCGAAATGATTGAGGATCGACGCGTCTTCTACCCCCGCCGCAAGCGCGTCCAGATACAGCACCTGCTCATCGGCAACGAGGTAGAGATAGGCATGCCCGGGAGTCTGCACGACAGCGAGCACCGCCCCCTGCTTTTCCGCGACGATTTTGCAGTCGACCGCCGGCTCTTCACGGGCATCAGGCAATTCCGCGTAGTAACCGTGCAGCAGTCTGACCGCAACCGGGTTGTCCTTGTATCGCTTGTAGGCAGCCAGTGCCGCAGGTTTGTCAGCTTCGGCTACACCGTACTCGATCAACAGCGCCACATCGAGGTTTTCCAGTTCATTAAACAGGCCGGTCATCATTCCAGTTTCTATTGGTATTGCGGGTTTTAACTGTGCTCAAAAAGAGAATAAGTACGAACGGACGATGGGGCAAATCAGGTACAGGTCGGAGGGGAAGAGGCCGGTGTTGAGTCATGGCGAGGGGACATGCTTCTGGATGTCCCCGCCAGCCTCGTTTTTACCGACTACTCTCAAGTTGCCTCCAGAGACATCCTTCATCGTGCACCATCTACTATTTACCCCGAAACCACCCCGCCCCAGACAGCATTTGCTCAATCTGCTATTTCAGGTTATAGTGGTGATGTTGACATTAACCCGGCAGTTTTCCTGCTACAGCCGTTCGGCTGCGTTAATACCTGTCTGAAGCATCAATCCCGAACTGCGGCCTCTGGTTCATTGTCCGTGCTTGAACGGGCCGTACGCTTAGCCATCCTGCTTTTCTATCTGCATATCCGATGGTTGCGCACCCAGGCAGAAACCGACAGATCACTTCAGCAAAAGAGGAATCATGACTGACACAGCACAGTTGATCATCGACGGAAAAACCTACGAATTTCCCATCGTCACCAGCACCACCGGGGAAAAAGCAATCGATATCCGCACGCTGCTCAAGCAGACCGGCCATATCACCCTTGACAGCGGGTATATGAACACCGGCTCGTGCGAATCGGGCATCACCTATCTGGACGGAAAAAACGGGGTGCTCCGCTACCGCGGATACAACATCGATGATCTTGCCGAAAACTGCACGTTCATCGAAGTTGCCTATCTGCTGCTCACCGGCGAGCTGCCCAACCATAAGGAGCTGGACAAGTTCAGGGATGATATGATCCGCTTTGCGCTGATTCATGAGGATATGATCCATTTTTTCGATCACTTCCCGCCGAATGCATCGCCGATGTCCATCCTCTCGACGATGGTGGGCTCCCTCCACGATTTCTATCCGGAAATGGACCTGGATGAGGACCCCTATGGCGGCATCACCACCGCAACCGCCCGCCTGCTGTCAAAGATCAGGACAATCGCCGCATTCTCATACAAGAAGAGCATCGGCCACCCGCTCGTGTACCCGCGCGCCGATTTGAACTACTGCAGCAACTTCCTGAACATGATGTTCGACCGTCCCAATATGCCGTACAAGCTCGAACCGCTGATGGTGGACGCCCTGAACAAACTGCTGATCCTCCATGCCGACCACGAACAGAACTGCTCGACATCCACCGTCCGCCTGGTGGGCAGCTCCGGCGTTCGGCTGTATCCGTCGATCTCCGCCGGAGTCGGGGCCCTGTGGGGGCCGCTGCACGGCGGCGCGAACGTGGCGGTGATCCGGATGCTCGAAACGATTTACGCCGACAACATGGATTATGACAAATACCTCGGGATGGCGAAAGACTCGAACAACCCGTACCGGCTCACCGGCTTCGGGCACCGGGTATACAAGACCTACGACCCGCGCGCCAAAATCATCAAACAGGTCACCCACGAAATCCTCAGCACGCTGAAGATCGAAGACCCGCTGCTCGACATTGCCCAGGAACTTGAATACCGGGTCAGCAAGGACGACTATTTCGTGTCGAGAAACCTGTATCCCAACGTCGATTTCTATTCAGGCATCGTGTACCGCGCGATGGGTATACCGACCAACATGTTCACCGTCATGTTCGCGCTGGGAAGGCTGCCCGGCTGGATCTCCCACTGGCAGGAGATGCATATGGACAAGGAAAACAACCGGATCGGCCGGCCGCGCCAGATCTATCAGGGGGTTGTCGAGCGGGCGTTCCTGCCGATGGAGAATCGGCCGTAGCCCATTTGTTTTTCAGCCGCGGGGACACGTGCATCAGCGTGCCCCCGCGTTCATCGCTGCTATTTGGCCAGATTATCGCCGATTTCCATATTCACCACCAGCGGTACGTCCAACTCCAGAGCCTGTTCCATCGTCTCCTGGATGAGCGGCTTCAGGGTGTCGCATTCGTCCGGGGTCATCTCGAAAACCAGTTCGTCGTGGATCTGCAGCAGCATTTTACATGAGCTCTTTTCCCGCTTCAGCAGTTCATCCACCCGCAGCATCGCCAGTTTGATAATATCGGCTGCGGTGCCCTGGATCGGCGTGTTCAGGGCCGCCCGTTCGGCAAACTCGCGGCGTACCTTGTTGGATGCGCTGATTTCCGGGAGATAGCGCCGGCGGTTCAGCAGCGTCGTCACGTATCCGTCTTTTCGCGCCTGTTCGACAATATCCTCCATGAACTGCTTCACCCCGCCGTACAGGTTGAAATAACGCTCGATGAACATCGTCGCCTCGCGGCGGCTGATCTGCAGCTGGTTGGACAAGCCGAAGCTGCTCATGCCGTAGACGATACCGAAATTGATGCTCTTGGCCACGCGGCGCATGTCCGACGTCACCAGCAGCGGCGACACGGAAAAAACTTCGGCGGCCGTCCGGGTGTGGATATCATCCCCTTCCCTGAACGCCTTGAGCAGCGCCGGATCCTGCGAATAGTGGGCAAGCACCCGCAGGTCGATCTGCGAATAGTCGCCGAACAGAAATACCTTGCCGGTGTCGGGAACAAACGCCTCCCTGATCCGCGCACCTTCCTCCCCGCGGATCGGGATGTTCTGGAGGTTGGGGTTGGAGCTCGACAACCGGCCGGTAGCCGTCACCGTCTGGTTGAACGAAGTGTGCACCCTGCCCGTATGCGGGTCGATCAGCTGGGCGAGCTTGTCGACATACGTGGACAGCAGCTTGGCCAGATTCCGGTATTCGATGATCAGGGCCGGCAGTTCGTGTTGCGGCGCCAGTTTTTCAAGCACCTTGATATCCGTGGAATAACCGGTTTTGGTTTTCCTGCCGTGGGGCAGCCCCATCTCTTCGAACAGAATCGTTCCGAGCTGCTGCGGCGAGTTGATATTGAATTCGCGGCCCGCCAGTCCATATATCTCGGCTTCCCGCTCCGCCAGCTTGGAGCGGTATTCCTCGGCCAGCATCGCCAGATGATCCGGGTCGATCCTGATGCCGTCGGCTTCCATGGCTTCAAGGATCGGTACGAGCGGCATCTCGACGTCGTTGAAAAGGGTGGTCTGATCCCCCTCCTCGAGCATCGGTGAGAAATGCCGCCAGAGCAGCACCGTACCGTACACGTCTTCGCAGGAATAGGAACAGGCAGCCTCGACCGGCACATAGGCGAAGGCATCCGCGCGCTTGTCCCCCCTGGTGACATCCTTGTACGAGGTCATCTGCAGTCCGAGTTCGAGACACAGGTCGTCGAGCTTGAACGAACGGCGCGACGGCTGGGCCAGGTACGCGGCAATCATCGTGTCGAGCAGCGGTCCGCCCAGGTCGACATCGAACCCATGCTTCAACACGGCGTAATCATATTTCAGGTTATGACCCAGCTTGGCCACATTCGGATCGGTCAGGACCGGCAGCAGCAGTTCCCGCACCCGGTCAGCCGGCAATTGCCCGTCAGCCGGGCTTCCGTCCTCGAGGCGATGCCCGATCGGGATATACCAGCAGTGCTCGGGGTCGGTGGCAAGCGATATCCCCACCAGCTCGGCATGACGGCTCTCCAGCGAGGTGGTTTCAGTGTCCACGCACAGCAGGTCTGCACCGGCGAGCTGATCGACCAGGGTCTCCAGGTCTTCAACCCGGTTTACCAGCACAAATGAATCCGCCGGGACACGCCGAACCGGGTTGTCGAGCTCTTTCAGCAGCGAAGAGAATCCAAGTTCCGTATAGATTTCAGTCAGCTTGTCCCGGTCCGCCTCGCCGAGCAGATACCGGTCCGGATCCGTCGGAATTTCGACATCGGTCTTGAGCCTGATCAGGTCCCGCGACAAAAAAGCAGAATCGCGGTTCTCGATGAGCCGATCTTTCATCTTGGATTTTTTCAGCGAGTCAACCTGCTCGTACAGCTGTTCCAGCGATCCGTGTTCCAGAATCAATTTGGCAGCGGTCTTCGGGCCGACGCCGGGAACTCCGGGCACGTTGTCGGACGAATCCCCCATCAGGGCGAAGCAGTCGAGCAACTGCTCCGGGCCGACCTGGTACTTCCCTTTTACTGCCGCCGGATCCATGACGCGGTCGTTCATCGGATCCCACATCGTCGTCGTCTCACCCACCAGCTGCAGCAGATCCTTGTCCCCGGACACGATGATGACCGTCGCCCCCTGCCGGTGCAGGGCTTCTGCAGCCGTGCCGATGATATCGTCGGCCTCTATGCCCGGCTCTTCGAAGCTCGGCAGCCCCAGTGCCTTGACGACATCCTTGATATACGGGACCTGTCCGGCCAGCTCGTCCGGCATCGGCGGCCGGTTCGCTTTGTATGCCGGATACATGCCATGCCTGAACACCTTGCCCCGGCTGTCGAATGCGACCGCCGCATGCGATGGCTGCTTTTCCTTGATCAGCTTGTTGACCATGTTCACGAACCCGAACACCGCGTTGGTCTGAAAACCTTCGGCGTTGGTGAGCGGGGCGACGGCGTGAAAGGCACGGTAGATGAACGCGCTGCCGTCAATCAGGTATATTTCTGCCGGCATGTTTTGCCTCGTTAAAGAAGGGGAATCACGGTGAATAAGAGAGAGAAGAGCACGGGCTGCAGGGGCGGCCCTCTGTGGCCGCCCTCTCCGAACCATGCAGTGGAAGCACCCACAGGGAGGTGCCCCTGCCGGAGGTGCGTCTATACTACGGGTGATCGATGATATGCTTGTGCACCCGCCTGCGCAGCCGCTCGGCGATTTCACCGCCGCGGTACGAGATGATCGGTACGGGGCATTTTCTAAACATCCGTTCGGCCACAGAACCGGTAAAAACGTGGGTGATGTCACGGTCTTTGACGCCCATCACTACCGCATCGATATCGTATTCGACCACGAAGCGCAGCAGCTCACTGGTCGGGTCACCGACGAGAAAGACATAATCGATCTTGTCGTCGGGCAGGCTCAGGTGGTCCGTCATTTCCGCGATCTGCTTGCGCCGCTCCTGCTTGATGGTCGCCAGATACTTCTCGCTGTCCACCTTGTAACCGAACGACGAGATCTTTTGGACCGCATCCAGGTCCCGGTCGCTGACTACGTTGACAATATGGAGCTCCGCCCCCATGAGCTGGGCGATGTCGGCAGCATAGTCGAGAATCCCCAGCGAATATTTTGAAAATGCCAGCGGCACCATCAGTTTGTTTATCATGCGCTCTCCTCCAGGCGAAATGCCTTGCTTTCCAGTTCGGTACGAATATGCACCCGTACTACGCAGCAGCCGTGGATTTTTCCATCCTCCTGATCCTGCCCTTCTGCATATACCAGATCAGGACGAGTAACAGCAAGGCGGGAATAAACATCAGCTGTTTCGGCGGTCGTTCGTTCGGCGTCTGGACGTTCAGAACCTCCTGGTCAAAATCGATTTTGGCCTTTTCCGCGGCACTGGCAAATACGACGTTGTCGATATAGACCCTGCCGTCTTCGTCACGGGTTTCGAAACCGATGGCCTGCATGCGCTCCGCCCCGGTCGCTTCGTCGCCCACCGGCAGCATCACCATCATGGTGAATTCACTGCCGTCCATCTTCTCGCCCTTGAGCTCCATCTTCAGCTGCGATCCGGGCTCCATCTGCTCGATAATCTGGCCGAGATTTTCAGCAGGCTGCTCGTTTAATTCGGGGTAAACCTGATCCCAGAAGAATCCGGGCCGGAACAGGGTAAACGCAACCAGCAGCAGACCGATGGTTTCCCACCAGCGGTTCCGCGTCAGCCAGTATCCCTGCGTCCCGGCGGCAAACATCAGCATCGCGATAACCGCGGCAGTGACAACGATGATAAAGTGAATCGGCGAGCCGATACCGATCATCAGCAATTCCGTATTGAAAATGAACAGAAACGGCAGAATCGCGGTACGGATATCGTAGGTAAAACCCTGGATACCGGTGCGGATCGGATCACCGCCCGATATCCCCGCCGCCGCAAACGCGGCGAGACCCACCGGCGGTGTATCATCGGCCAGGATACCGAAATAGAACACGAACAGGTGGACGGCGATCAGCGGTACGATCAGGCCGTTCTGCGCGCCGAGGCTGACGATGACCGGGGCCATCAGCGTCGACACGACGATATAGTTCGCCGTGGTCGGCAGCCCCATGCCGAGCAGCAGGCTGATGCCGGCGGTGAAGAGCAGGATCAGCACGAGATTACCGCCGGAAATGAATTCCACGAATTCGGTCATGACCAGCCCGATGCCGGTCAGCGTGACCGTACCGACGACAATACCGGCGGCGGCGGTGGCCACACCGATACCGATCATGTTCTTGGCGCCTGATACCATGCCGCTGATCAGGTCATTCCAGCCCTGCGCAAACGTGAAATCGGAACCGCTCGCCTTGCGCATGAGGCCTTTGATCGGCCGCTGGGTCAGCACGATGAACATCATCAGCACGGTCGCCCAGAAGGCCGACAGCGACGGCGACAGACGTTCCACCGTCAGACACCACATCAGGACGACAATCGGCAGCAGGAAATAGTAACCGGCCTGGGCGGTCTCCCCGAGCGGCGGCAACTCCTTGATCTCGGTGGTCATCTCGAGCTCGGGCACCCGGCAGGCGAGCCACAGCAGCGCCAGATAGGCAGCAAAGAGCAGTACGGTCACGATATAAATCGTACCTTTGCCGGCCACCACCTTGATCCAGCCGAGTCCGTAGTACGTCGCCGCGCCGACAACGATGAGCAGCAGCAGCGTACCGACAAAGCTCAACAGGCTTTGCGCAAGCGTTTTGGTTTTTCGTCTGGCCAGTCCCTTGAGCCCGAGTTTACAGGCCTCGAGATGGACAATGTAGACCAGGGCGATATAGGATATAACTGCCGGCAGGAATGCATGTTTAATGACTTCAATGTAGGAGATGCCGACATATTCCACCATCAGGAATGCCGCAGCTCCCATTACCGGGGGTGTGAGCTGGCCGTTTGTCGACGACGCGACCTCGACCGCTCCCGCTTTTTCCGGTGCGAACCCGACCTTTTTCATCAGCGGGATCGTAAACGTTCCGGTGGTTACCACGTTTGCAATCGAGGAACCGGACACGAGCCCCGTCATCGCCGACGAGACGACGGCGGCCTTAGCCGGCCCGCCGCGCATGTGGCCGAGTCCGGCAAAGGCGGTGCGGATGAAGTAGTTGCCGGCCCCCGCCGATTCCAGCAGTGAGCCGAAGAGCACGAACATGAACACCATGCCGGTTGACACCCCCAGAGCAACCCCGAATACACCTTCAGTAGTCAGCCAGTAGTGGGTCATCCCCTTCGTCAAGCTCGCCCCTTTATGAGCAATGACCTCGGGCATGTGCTGCCCGAAGAACGTGTAGATCAGGAATACTGCGGCGACAACCATCAGCGGCGGCCCCAGGGCCCGACGGGTGGCCTCGAGCAGCAGGATCAGCCCGACCACGGCAATAACCAGATCATACGTGGTCGGATCGCCCGGCCGCTGCGCAATGGCCGCGTAGAAAATAAACATGTAAGCGGCGCAGAATGCGGCAATCAGCGCCAGCACCCAATCTTGAAACGGTATGTAGCTTTTTGGCGAGGACTTGAACGTCGGAAAAGCCGTGTAGGCCAGAAACATCGCGAATGCCAGGTGGATTGCACGGGCCTCCGTCGAATTCAGGACGAAGAAGTTCAGCATGAACGGCAGCGGCGACGCGTACCAGAGCTGGAACAGCGTCCACCCGAGCGGAACATAGAAAAGAACCTTCTTCGGAATCGCTCCTTTGGGGTTACGTGCACCGGTATCCACCTCGGCTATCATATCCTGCACATTATCGCCGGCCTGGGGTTTCTCGATGGGCTTTGTCATGTTTACGGCTCCTGTTCGGCAATCATGGAAAACGGGCGGTCGGCACACGGCCTCCCACAGAACCGTCTCCGTGTCAAATCTGGTTGGATCGGCTGCGACTTATCCGCCCCGCATGCACTTCAGCCGGGGGGCAAATCGGCAAATTCGGCGCCGCCTGGAATCAGGCCGCTCGATACAAAAAAAGGTTGTGCACACCTGGCTCCAGCGCACACAACCTTTTGTCAAACTACATGCAAAGCCTAGAGCAGTCCGGCTTCTTTGTAGTACTTGGCGGCTCCGTCATGCAATGGCGCGGACAGGCCGTCCTTGACCATCTCCTCTTTCTTGAGGACGCCGAACGCCGGATGCAGTTTCTTGAAGTCATCGAAGTTCTCGAATACGGACTTCACGACAACGTAGATTACCTCTTCGGGGACCTGGGCCGACGATACGAATGTGGCGCCGACACCGAAGGTCTTCGCATCCATATCGGTTCCGCGGTACATGCCGCCCGGAATCGTGGCGATCCGATAGTACGGATTGTCGGCGACCAGTTTATCGACTTCGGGACCGGCGACGTTAACGATAACCGCGTCGCAGGAAGTGGTCGCTTCCTTGATGGATCCGTTCGGATGACCGACGGTGTATACGAATGCGTCGATCTTGTTGTCGCACAGTGCCTGAGACTGCTCGGCCGGCTTCAGCTCGGAAGCGAGCTTGAAGTCGTCCATGGTCCAGCCCAGCGCATCCATCAGAACTTCCATCGTACCACGCTGACCGGAGCCGGGATTACCGACGTTGACGCGCTTGCCCTTCAGGTCGGCAAAATCCTTGATGCCGGAATCAGCCCTGGCAACAACCGTAAACGGTTCGGGATGCACGGAGAACACCGCCCGCAGATCTTTGTTCGGTCCCTTCTCCTTGAACTTGGAAGTGCCGTTGTACGCATGATACTGCCAGTCCGACTGGGCAACGCCCATTTCCAGCTCACCGGACGCAATCGCGTTGATGTTGTACACGGAACCGCCGGTACTTTCTACCGAGGCACGGATACCATGCTCTTTTTTACCTTTGTTCACCAGACGGGCAATGGCGCCGCCGGTCGGATAGTAAACACCGGTAACACCACCGGTTCCGATGGTCACGAAGGTGGTCTTGTCGGCAGCAAACAGTGCAGAACTGGCTGTCATTACAAAACCGAGGCTCAGGGCCGCCAATAACGCTGTTCTTCTTTTCATACGCTAACTCCCTCTAGTTAGAATTGACGATCATCTCTTAAATAACTCCTACCCAAGAGACACTGACAGTTCGCCGCTCACGGCGAACTACTTTGAACAAAAGGTTGGAACTGAAAGGCCGAATCAGGCGACACCCACCTGATCCGCCCTCACCCGTTACCGTGTCGAAGATCTCCTGGCTCCGTCACGGGGTATGCATTAACTGCTAAATATAAATCACAAAATTTGATTCATAAGTCAAGCCATTTCCCGAACAAGCCAGCAATTGAAGCAGAGATCGTCCAACAGGTAAACAAATAAGCATTTTGTCGATTTCTGCAACGAAATCATATTGATTCGCCCTCCCTCAACGCTTTCCAAACCAGTGCTTGACAAAGCCATCGCATGGGGGTAATGAGACGAGAAACAGAGCTGCTGCGCTCCTATTGCCGGACAAGGCAATTGGAAGTTTCACCCCGGCCCCGGGCCGGCAACCGATAAAAACGTGATTTAACAAGGCTGCATCTGCAGATGGATCAGATTGACTGCAGGCATCGTTTGATGCGGGATCAGCAGTTTTTTCAAGGCACCTGCCAGGCATCGCACAACCGGCCCGGTACGTGTCTTTTTTATTTGAAGAACCTCAGCAATTCTTAAGGAATCCGGCCATGGTTCCCGATGACGAAATACTCTTTACCAATTTCACGTACAATCCCGACTATTACTACTTTCTCTATGTCGGTGAGTTGAAGACCTACAGTCTCAACTATTTCGTTCAGGAAGCACTCTCCCTGCGCATGCCGAACAAGCAGGTCCGCTTCATCGCGATCATCCCCGACGTCTGTATTCAATACAACTACGCCAACATCATCGTGATCAACCCGTCGGGTGAAGAAGCGTTCATCCTGAATCATTCCTTCGCGATGAACGGGAAGGCACCGCGCCAGAGCTGGCGGATCGATACGGCCCAGTTCATGAGCGCCGTCTCGAACAGCACTGTAGTCAGACGTCTGATCGACCAGATCCTGGAACGCCAGAACCAGCTCTATATCAATCTGTACGAGAGCGTGCTGGAAATGACGCTCGACCAGATCGAGCGGGTGTCGATTCTCGGCCCCGACAAGTATCTCGCCAGACAGCTCAACAACAAGATCACCCAGTACAAACTGCTGGAAGGCATCGTGCCGCTCGCAGACCATGAAGTCTGCGAGGACAAGGCCTGCCTGCTCAAGATCACTGCCGATCTCAGGGATAAATGGAAGGACGGTATTTTCGTCAGCGGAGCGTACTCGGCGGCCGGTATCAATTCAGCCGTGACCTACAGCCAGGAGCAGGTGGAAGACAAATTCGGCGCCACCAACGACGTCTATCTCATCTCGAAATTCATCCCGCACCAGCTCGACCCGACGGTTCTGGCCGTCGTCGCCAATGAGCAGGACGTGTATATCGCCGGGATCGCTGACCAGGTAATCGTAGACGGCAATCGCTTTATCGGCTCGAAATATCCGTCGACGGTGAGCGGCGAACAGCGCCAGCAGCTGTGCGACCACACCGTCAAGGTCGGCAGGCTGCTCGGGTCAAAAGGCTACCGCGGCATCTACGGGTGCGACTACCTGATCGATAACGACGGCAACGTCTTTTTCCTGGAAATCAATGCGCGCAAGCAGGGGACGACGCTGGAATTCTGTTTCACGCTCGAACAATCCCTGCCGGAAGGCTCGCCGATGCTTCCGGAGCTTGAATACTACGCAGTCACCGAGAACCGCTTTCCTCCCCATGTAACGGAAATGAACGGCAATATCAGAAATATCCACTGGGGAACGTACAACTATAAAATCGAAACCGCAAAAATGACCACCGGCTATATTCCGCAGAATCCATATGAACGTGAAACATTCAGGAAGGTGGCCAACGGCGAACTGATCAAGGATTTCGTGATTCTCGAGCATCCGGGTACTAATTTTCTCGTGATGCCGGGCACGTTTCTGGCCAGGGTCGTCTCCGTTGCCAAAAACCGCGAAGACGTCGACGAAGGTTTGTGCCAGGGAGTCGGTTTCATCAAACAAACGATCATAGAGGCAGACGCACAATGAACATGGAGAATACCGCAGACACGGCCGAATCGCTTTTTGACAGCTACACGCAGGACCTGCTGGACGAACTGGGGGCAGATGCAGCCGCAGAAGCCGCCCGGGAGGACATCGACCAGGCAGCGAAAATGGTCGAGAAGGCGCAAAGCCTCAACCTGACCCAGCCGATAATCGATCTGTTCGCCTTCCTGCTCGAGCAGAAGCGCACCCATGCCCGCCCCCCCGCCGCATTCAACATCGATGACCAGACCCTCGCCGATCTTGCCCGCAAACACCAGCAGATCGATGAACATATGGTCTCGGTCGGCGGCCGGCTGACCCAGGCGCTGCCCATCGCTGCGGAAGCAAACGACCGCGTGGACCAGTACCTGAGAGAAAAGGACGTCGTCGCCCCCAGCGGCATCGAGGTCTGGGATACGATCCTCGAGAACCAGGCCCGCATCAAACAGAAACTGTCCATGACGGACGACGACTGGAACTCGTTCCAGGGACAGATCCGACACGCGGTAGACTCCATCGAGACGCTCTCCGAGCTCATCGATCTGCCGCAGCGTGCGATCGAATCGATCGGCCGCGTCACGAAGGAATACCGGATGCGGCTCACCCCGTACTACACCAGCCTGATCATGCCGGGGCAGGTCAACGACCCG
>Ga0180436_10002050_pt1 | contig 19328 bp, 20 predicted proteins | sample SS_ome_2_FD_132434 | JGI IMG/M metagenome (GOLD analysis project Ga0180436, IMG submission 132434) | Hypersaline lake sediment archaeal communities from the Salton Sea, California, USA - SS_3_S_2 metaG | ecosystem: Environmental > Aquatic > Non-marine Saline and Alkaline > Hypersaline >...
CTCGGCATTGAGGATCGAGATCTCCTCGGCGGCGAATACCTGCTGCAGGAACGGGAGAAGAAGCACGAAGAGGAGTGGCTGTAGAAATCGCTGCATTTTGTATGAACGGGTCGGCAACAAGGGAAATATGCCAGTATGACAATATCAGAGAATAACTGATCAGCGCTTCAGGCAGCAATCGGCACGGATATATCGGCCGTCAGGAACCGGCCGCGAAGGCCCGGGGACTGCTTGCTGCATCATCCAGGCCAACCACCTGCTCACGGGTTTATGAAGCAGACGAACCGAGACGGGTTATACGGATCGAGGCAGGCGGATGGGAATCGTAGAATGCCGAGTAGAGAGGATCCGGCGTCAGGGTGCTGGCATTTTTCCGGTAGAGATTGACGAGTGCGCTTGCCAGTGATTCCGCACTCGCCTGCCCGGCCGCAAAAGCATCCGCTTCGAACTCGTGCCTGCGCGAATACCAGGCCATCAGGGGGCCGATAAAAAAGGTGAACACCGGAGCAACGAGCACGAACAGCAGCAGGGCCATGTAGCCGGAAGGCTCGCTCACGCCGAGCCCTGTATAGAACCATCCCTGTTGCATCAGCCAGGCGAGCAGTGCAAATCCCGCAAAACTCATGGCAAGTGACAGCACCATCCCCTTGAGTATGTGCCGTCGCTTGAAGTGTCCGAGCTCATGCGCGAGCACTGCCTCGACCTGCGCCGGCGTCAGCTGTTTCAGGAGAGTGTCAAAAAAGACAACGCGTTTTGTTTTGCCAAGGCCCGTGAAATAGGCGTTGCCATGACTCGATCGGCGGGAACCGTCCATGACGTAAATACCGTCGGAACGAAAGCCTGTTCGCTCGAGCAGTGCCTGCAACCTGTCCGCAACTTCACCCTTCTCGAGGGGCTCGAAGCTGTTGAAGAGCGGCGCGATGACTCTCGGGTAAGCCTGGTTCAGGACAACCGAGAAGAGCGCAAAAGCGGCCCAGGCATAAAGCCACCAGTAGCGACCGGCCGTTTCCATGAACCAGAGCAGGATCGACAGCAGCGGCAAGCCAATCAGGGTAACGACAAGGATTCCCTTGAGCCTGTCCATCCAGAAAGTCGCAGCATTCGACCTGTTAAAACCGAAACGCTCCTCGATGACGAAAGTCCTGTAGAGCGCAGCTGGCAAGTCGACAAGGGATGAAATGAAAGCGACACTTGCAATGACCGCAGCACCCGTCACGATCGCGGGTAATGCGAGCCCCGCCCAGAAACGGTCGATGGCATCGAGCGCCCCGCCAAGCGTCCACACCAGCAGCAGCAGGAGAGACAGAACAAGCTCGACACGCCCGAAACGTACTTTCGCATTGGTGTAGCCGGCTGCTTTACGGTGCTCTTCCGCCGAGACCCGCGTGGCGAATTCCGGCGGCACCGTTTGACGGTGCGCGGCAACATGTCGCTCCTGCCGTTTCGAGAGCCAGAATGAGGTACCAGCCCACAGGAACAGGAAAGTGATGAACAAGAGTGTAAATGCGTTCACGATGACAGATTCGCTGCTGATGCCCCGGGACCATGACGGCTTGATGTCACTGTCAATTCTGAAGCCTCGGGGCGCGATAAACACCCTGCGATATACCTGCTTTTGGGTGTATTCAGGGCCTCCACGACGGAAAATGGCCATCTCAGCGCTTTTTTATAGGGGATAACCCGAATTTTTTTCATTCCACAACAACGCGAAATTGTCAGCACATTATGCTTTATCCACCTGATTTCACGATAATTTTGGCATGATTATCAGAAATCCGGTTCAGATTGTCGACAATCCGCGAAATGATAAACATTATTTATATGCTAATAGAAACTATTGAAAGAGAAAATACTTTAAATTACTGATTCTTCTACTAATATTCGACTTTAACCGTTTGTCATCCTTCCTTAACAAACGGTCCTGGCACAGCGATCATTCGGGGATTTCAGTCAATGTCACAACAGGCATCACCAGCGCAGAAGACGTCCATGAACAGCTCAAGCGGCATCAAGAGCTCGAGCAAGGATTCACAAATCAAGCTGCCTGAAAAGAAGAATATCAGGACCATTTTCGAGCCGGCTTCGAAGGTTGCCGTGCTCGGCTACAACTAGTCACACCTGACCTGCTCCGGGCTCGAGGCGCAACCGTCGGGGGCGCCCCGGGACCGCTGACGGCAGTATACTGCTGGTCATCAACCAACTGCTTCCGCCAATCGAAAAAACAGCTCCGACCAGCCACCTCCTAGGGAGTCTCCGGCTTGTGTTATAAATAACCTGTCGATGATCAATGTGAAAGATTCACAGCATGTCAAAGAAACAGCCTTCAGACTCATCCCGCAGCCTCCTTGATCAGAAATTACGAGAAACCGCATCTGAAATATTCGAGGATGTGGAGCATGCCGGTGACGAAATGATCCGGGAGCTGCGCGAGGGCCTCGAATCAATCAGCAAGAGCATGTCAAATGCAGCGAAAGTCGCGCAGGAGACATCGAAATCCGTCAGTAACAAAGTGCGCGAAATCGAATCAAAAGATGTGCTGCTGAAACTCATGGACGAGATCGAGGATATTTCCTCAGGGCTCATGGAGGGGGTCGGCAGGCAATTCAGTGAACTCAGGGAACGAATCGAGGAATCCGGCGCCGCAAAGGCCGAACATGCCGTGAAGAAGAGCGGTAGAAAAAAGGCTGTGCGGCGGAAAAGCGCGAGCGCTAGCAAAAAGGTTGTGCGCAAGAAGAGCTAGCACTCCCTCTTGCAGTCCCTACTCCTTATCCTGATCCTTCTGCTCATCCATCATTTCGCCGGTCTGCTGGCCCGTTCCGTCATCATGACCGGCAAGCTCATCACGAATATGTTCGTTACGGCCCACCTGCTTTCCGACCCAGTAGCCGAATGTAGCCAGCGCAACGCCGGCAATCAGTCTGAAAATCATCTTCAGGTTCCTGTCGCTATCAATTACAGCGAATTGAGCTCATCTCACCAATTTTCAAAATACAGCACCCTGATTTCTGTCTTTATTCAGCACCGGGGAAACTGCTCCCATTAGATGAAATCATGCCAAGCGCTGCCAGGAACATGGGAATTGCTGGACCTGAAAAATTACCTCTGGCTGCCTGCTGGAGTGTCAGGACCATGGCGATCACAAACGCAAGTGTCCGCAAGTCGAGACCACCGGAACTGATTTCACTGATCAGTGAATCGGTTCGCGCCATCCTGGCCGTGACCGCCTGCATTGGCCTTACAGCAGGTGGTTTTTCATCGATCAGTTCGAAAAGCCCAAGGCGTTCCAACTCAGGCCTGACTGCTTCGAAAGTATGAAATGGATGCAATAGCAAGACACTTCCGCTCACAGGACTGACTTCCACCTCGGTAAAGAGGGGAAGAGACGAGAGCGCATTCTCGAGAGAGTCAAAATAGTCGGCGTCCTGGCATTTTTCCGGAAGGCGGAGTCTCAGCCGGCTGCGAATCTGGTGAACAATATAGGCCCTGGGCAGCATGGAGGATCAGTGTACAGAGCCGGCATCCGTGGAGGCGTCAGCAACTGTCTCCGAGACTTCTTCAGCTGCAGAGGCTGCGTCATGCATCTCTTCGTGCACTTCCGCGACGACATCATCGACGGTCTCTCCCAGCAGTTCGAGATTTTCCCGGCCCTTTTCATAGACACGAATGCCGGCCTTGAGTGCCGATCGGGCCGCGGGCTGAAGAACCGGCGCAAGCGCAGCGATAACAAGAGGGGTGAGAATGGCAACACCAAAACCAATCGCCAGTCCCTTCATAAGTTCATTGTTGGGTCCCACGTCAAGTACTCCTCGAATTCAGGAATTCAAACCCTGCATGCCAGTTTATCCCATCACGGAAAAAATGGTAATCTCAATAAATGTCAGCATCGCTTTACTTAAACGGAGCAAGCGATTATGAGAAGTTTAATCGTTACCGGTGTCACCTTCGGTGTTTTCATGACGGAAGCCATCATCCATTACAATATGGGCAAGGCAGATGCCAACGGCCGTTTTCGGCTGCAGCTGCCTCCTCCGAAGGAACTTGCCAAAATCGCGGCTGTTACAGGTGTTTTCTCCATACTCAGCGGTGCCATGATCAGCGGCGTTGAAAAGCGTCTGCCAAACATCAAGATTTAACATCTGCCAGCTATTGTTGCCTGCACCATTTGCCAATGAGGAATCAAGAGGCTTTGAAATGCTGCGCATGAATCCCAACATGAAGGTAACAAGATGACCTCCCTGCAGGTCAGCCCGATCATCAAGGATGCGGAAATGGACCAGCTGCGCTGGGCCTATCACCACCTCGAGCATCCCTCTCTCGCAGCACGCATGTCAGCTGTGCTCGCCGTGCCCGTTGAAGAGGGGATCAAACTGTTACCAAAAAAATGGCAGAAACAGATCGACCGTACAGCACAGGCCACGATCTGCAAGCTCTTGCGACCCGGCGCCTTTCCAGTGGTATCCGGCATGTCTCCCAGGACGAGCAACTGGGCACACAAATTCCTGGCGACTGGTGCCGGAGCCGTCGGCGGTTTTTTCGGTCCCCTGACACTGCTCGCGGAAATGCCGGCAGTCACGATGCTGATGCTGCATGCCATCGCGGATATCGCCCGCGAAGAGGGGGAGGATCTGGAAACACACGAATCGCGCCTCGCCTGTGCCCAGGTTTTCGCCCTGGGCGGCCGTACCAAAGACGACGATGCCGCCGATCTCGGCTATTACGCCTTGAGGATCATGCTGGGTCTGCATTTCGAGAGAAATGTCCTGACGGCGGCTGGTTCGCAGATCCCGGGCAGCATCGAGCTTGTACGCGCCATTGCTGCACGATTCGGTGTAGTAATCTCGGATCATGCCGCAGCACGTGCCATTCCTGTCGCGGGAGCCATCACCGGAGCGATGCTCAACCTCATTTTCATGAACCACTACCAGGACGTGGCTCGTGGCCACTTCATCGTACGGCGACTGGAGAGAGATTACGGCAACGACAGAATTCGCCAACTCTACGAACAGCTTGCAGCCGAAGAAGCCAGCGAACAGAGCTACAACCCGGTTGTTGGCTGGTAACTGGCGCCTCCCCCCTGTTCCTGACAGGAATTATTTCAGCAACTTCGCCTTGTCGCTTCTCTCCCACGGGGCATCCAGATCGAGCCTGCCCATGTGACCATAGCTCGCGAGTTGCCGGTAGAAACCTCTCTCCCTCCCATCTGCAGATAACTGCCGGAGACCCAGGTCACGCACGACGGCTCCGAGGCGAAAATCGATAACATCCCGCAACCGTCCGACGATCTCGCGATCAGGTATCACCCCGGTACCGAAGGTACGGACTTCGATATTGACAGGCGCGGCACTGCCCGGCGAATAGCTCAGCTGTAATTCGCACTCTTTCGCGAGACCAGCCGCCACAACGTTCCTTGCTGCATAACGGGCGATGTAGGCGCCGACACGGTCGATGCGCAGGGGGTCCTTGCCGCTCAGGGCAGTACCACTCTGGCGGCAGTAACCGCCGTAGGTGTCCATGCCGGTCTTGCGCCCTGTGAGGCCGGCATGCAGCGAGGGGCCACCGCCAATCAGCTGGCCACCGGGATTCACGGATATCAGTTTGTTTTCGATCTTGAGGCTTTCGCTCTTCAGCACAGGATTCACGACATGCGTGACAAGATCGGAACGAAGCTGCTCCAGGTCAGCTGCAGAACTGTCGACCTGGCTCGCGACGAGATTGATTCCCCTCACGCTTTTCACCTTGCCATCCCGGTAGCCGATCGCCACCTGGCTCTTGCCGTCCGGTAGCAGGTAGGGAACCTTTTCCAGCACCTCGGCAGACCCCATGCGCTCGGCCAGCCGATGTGCAAGCCAGATCGGAACCGGCATCAGCACCTCTGTCTGGTCGCAGGCGTAACCAAAGAGCGTGACCTGCAGTTTTGCCGTCACCTTGTCGAGCCCTTTTTCATCGAGCTCTTCGAGATCGATGCGCGGTCGCTGCGCCGACTGGTCCTTGATGCTGGTCATCACCGTACAATTATCGGCATCGAAGACAGTTTTCGGATAACCGGCCGCGGCGATCACATTGCGTGCAATCGCTGCAAGGTCGAGATTGGCCGTGGATGCATACTGGGCAGAGATAAAGAGAATCCCGCTGGCGAGTGCGCATTCCGCATCGACCGTCGACAAAGGGTCGCGTGCGAGGAAATGATCGACAATCGCGTCGCTGACCTGGTCGCTGAGCTTGTCGGGATGCCCCGCAGTGACAGATTCCGATGTAAATATGGTCAGTTCTTTCACGCTTTGCTCTCCTCTTCGTCGGCCTGAATGTACTCGCCTTCCATAATCTCGCTATCGTCCGTCCCGTCATTATCCCCGAGAATAGCCAGCTCAGCATTGCCGGGCTTGCTTGCCTCGTTGATGATCAACGGAATCAGGACGCCGGCAGCGATGACAGCGATGTCTGCAACACCGAGCGGAGTCGTGCCCAACAGGCGCCTTGCACCCGGCAGCACGCTGACAAGGAACTGCAAGCCACCCATGCCGGCGATCGCCTTGACCAGGTGCGGATTTGGCGGAAGCGAGTGGTCACTGAACAGGATGCGGTGGCTTGATCGCGAACTGAACGCATGCGCCAGTTCATTGAGCGTCAGGGTATTGAAGGCGAGCGTGCTGGCAGCCGGACCTGGTCCGTATCGGCGCAGACCGTAAAGAAACGCACCCAGTGTGCCTGCACCGATGACAGCCGATTCGATCCCCATTTTAGTCAGATCCTTGCCGGCAATCATTTGCTCCCCGGGATCACGCGGTTCACGCAGCATGATGTCGTCTTCGGGTGGCTCCATTGCAAGCGCGAGACCCGGAAAAATATCTGTCACGAGGTTGATCCAGAGTAACTGCATCGGGTTCATGGCCTCGCCGGCCCCCATGGCGATTCCGGCAAGCATCACCTCGATTTCGGTCAGGTTCGTCGAGACCATGAAGTGAATCATCTTGCGGATATTGTTGTAGATGGTGCGCCCCTGGGAAACGGCAATCGTCATGGTGTGGAGATTGTCATCCTCGAGCACCACATCCGAGACATCACGCGCGACATTGGTCCCGCCTGCCCCCATTGCGACACCGATATCGGCAGCCTTCAGCGCCGGTCCGTCATTGATGCCGTCCCCTGTCATGGCAACCACATAGCCCGATTCCTGCAGCGCGCGCACGATCTGCAGCTTGTGGGCCGGGCTGACGCGAGCGAACACATGCACATCCTTCGCGAGGCCAGCAAGCAGGGACGGATCCATCTTTTCGAGTTCGCTCGATTCGAGCACCTTGAGCGGCTGGTCTCCACTGAGTCCGAGTTCCTCCCCGATCGCCTGCGCCGTGGCGCTCTGGTCACCGGTGATCATGATGGTCTTGATGCCTGCACGGTGATACTCGGCGATGAGCCGGTCCATACCCGGGCGCATCGGATCCGCCATGCCCGCGATACCAACCCAGGTCAGCTGCCCTGTTTTAGCGGGCATCTTTTCCTCATCGAGCTCTCGCCAGGCCACGCCGAGCACGCGCAGCGCCCTTCCGGCCATCGCCTCGTTCTGCTTGAGGATCGCCTTCCTGGCCGGAGCTGTGAGCCGGATGCGCCGCCCCCCCCTGAGCTGGTGGGTACACATGGCAAGCACTTCTTCCGGACTGCCCTTCACCGCGAGGAGATAGTGATTGCCCCGGGGATGGAGGGTACTCATGAAGGGGCGTCCCTCTGCACGGTAACGTGTCTTCAGCAACGGGTGCTGCTCTCGCAGGGCGCGCACATCGATACCGGCATCGAGAGCCAGTTCAATGAGCGCCTTCTCTGTTGGCGAACCGTCGAGCATGACGCCATCGTCAGTGTGAACGAAACCGGTTTCGCTACAGAGGGAGACAACCTCCATGAGGCGCACGAGTTCCTTGCGATCGGCAGGCTCGATGGCTTCGCCATCGCACAGGAAATCGCCCTCCCTGATGTCGTAACTGACCGCACCACTGAACAGTGAGACCACGGCCATGCGATTCATGGTCAGGGTGCCGGTCTTGTCCATGCAGAATACCTGGACGGACCCGAGTGTCTCGACGGCATCGAGATGGCGGACAGAGACGTTACGCTTGCGCATCTCGGCAATGCCCATGGCAAGGGTCGTGGTGGCCACGGCCGGCAAGCCTTCCGGGACGGCGGCCACGGCAAGAGAGACGGATGACTTGAGCATCTGGAGCCAGCCCTGACCACGCATCACGCCGATCACGAAGACACCTGCGCAGACGAGGCCACTGACAATGGCCAGACGTGTCCCCATCTCGTCGAGCTGTCGCTGCATCGGCGTCTCGGGCGCCTCGGCCTCGCCGACCATCGTCTGGATCTGTCCAAGCTCTGTCGCCCTGCCAGTCGCGACCACGATCCCCTTGCCACTGCCTCCGGTGACATGGGTCCCCATGTAGGCCATGTTGCGCCTGTCGCCAAGGGGGGTGGCTGCGTCTGCCAGGAAATCATGCGCCTTTGATACCGGCAGGCTTTCGCCGGTCAGCGCGGATTCATCGACGCTGAGCTTGTGGGTATCGAGCAGACGGATATCGGCCGCAATGTAGCTTCCGGGCGTAAGCACCAGGATATCGCCCGGCACGATCTCCTCGACAGGAATGGCTACCGTCTCGCCATCGCGCAGTGCCATGACGTTTGTAACACCACTCTTGGCCAGCGAACTGATCGTCTTTTCGGCCTGGCGCTCGGTCACGAAGCCGATGCCGGCATTGATCAGGACGACGCCGAGAATCACGGCGGCATCGATGGCACCTCCCGTCATCAGCGAGATGACGGCGGAAGCGCCAAGCATCGCGACAGGCGTGCTGACGAACTGCTCGAGCAGTATCGAAAGATCGGTACGCCGGCTGCTTGCCATGAGGCTATTGGGGCCATATCGCTGCAGCAGCGACAGGGCATCCGAACCGGAATGGCCGCTATCAGTTGAAACTCCGAATGTCGCGAGAAGCTCTTCCAGTGCCTCCTGGTGCCAGGCGCTTAGCAGCTGCTCCTCACCGAGAGGCTGCTCCTGTTCTACTGCACCGCTCTTCAGGAAGCCTGCCCAGTCGATACTGTTGACTGCAGGTAACAACGCCTGCAGGCGCTGCAGAAGCTTTCCGGCGCTGTCCGACAGCCCGGCAAAGTCAATTTCGGGAGAGGGATGGCGCGGGGCAGAATTCCGGCAGGGTATACCGGCAGCATTCAGGCTGTCGAGGATCAGCTGACGGACCTCCTCGACAGTCCGCTCACGTGAGTAGACTAGCAGAACACGGCCTGTCCTGGGATTGATCTCGATGGTCGTGAAAAGCGCTTTCTCGCGGAGCTTTTCCTCGAGCACTCCCTTGAGAACAGGTGAACGATAGAGCCCGGCGACTGCAAAACGAGTCCTGCCCGGCACACCTGAGTGCACCGTCAACACCGCATCATCGCGCAATGCCACTTGCATCAGCAGGCTATCTGCGGAGCGTCGATACAACTGGCCGCTTCTCGACGCTCAAAAGCCAGGCGATCATGTCTGTACAAGGTGGCTATCTTGCTGCCTTTTTCTTTGCGACTTTCTTTTTTGCAGCCTTTTTCTTTGCAACCTTCTTCTTCGCTGCCACTTTTTTCTTTGCCGGAGCCTTTTTGACTGCCTTTTTCTTTACGACTTTCTTTTTTGCAGCCTTTTTCTTTGCAACCTTCTTCTTGGCTGCCGCTTTTTTCTTTACCGGGGCTTTTTTCGCAACCTTCTCCCTGACAGCCTTTTCGATCTCCTCTTCCGATTCCATGATATAGGCCCGCAGATCATCGAACTTGTCACCAATCACCTTGACCGATGATTCTCCAAGTTCTACCACCTCGGAAAGTACCGACTTCAACAGCTCTGCCGGCTTCTCGGCGGCTGACATGGTCCTGCCAGCCGCACTGCCGGCAACACCGGAAACCTTGTTAGTAGCGACGGTAACAACCTTCTTGACTTCATCAAGCACTTCACCGGCTGTGGACTCGAGTTGATCCAGAATTTTAGCGACTGCAGCTTTCTCTTTCTGTACAGATTTCTTCGCAGCCTTCTTCTTTACTGCCTTTTTTTTCGTTGCCATGACACTCTCCCGTTTGGGTCATTTGGGAATCAATCTCCTGCCCGGAAAATTTCCCGAGCAGCGTTTCTAATTAAGAATATATGCTCTTTCAACAGGACATGCCATGAAGGACATTTGACACACCTCAAGCCATTCAAAGTCAAGTCGGAAATCAACCAATAAAGGCTACGATTTTTCAATGAATTTTTTGTGACAGCCTCTTCTGCAAGAGTGGCCGGAATTTTCAGACAGGCCTGTTGAAGTCATAAATCGCCCCCCTCCTGGCTGCGAATTTCTCGAACTCGACCAGCACGAAAACAACAAGCGGCAGCAGGAAACAGACAAGGAGCTCGTGCCATTCGAGGGGCGAAGTCTTGAAGATATCGTTGAAGAAGGGAACATAGATCACGATCAGTTGCAAAACGATTGTGAGCAAGACAGCAAAAAGCAATTGCGGGTTGCTGAGGAGACCGAGTGAAAAAAGTGATTCTGTCTCCGACCGGATAACCAGCGCATGGACAAGCTGGGAGAAGGTCAGCACCGTAAAGACAATGGTCTGCCAGTTGTCCGATCCGCCATGCCATGCCCATGCCTGTGCGCCGAGCGACAGCCCGCCAATCAGCATGCCGACCCAGATCATGTGCTGCCAAATGCCGTGAGCGAAAATGCTCTCCTCGGGCGGCCTTGGTGGCCGCTGCATGATGTTTTTTTCTTGCGGCTCGAGTGACATGGCCAGGCCGGGCAGGCCGTCAGTCACGAGGTTGATCCAGAGAATCTGAACCGGCACGAGAGGCAGCGGCATTCCAAGGAAGGGCGCAAGGAAGAGCACCCACACCTCGCCCGCGTTGCTTGTCATGGTGTACTTGATGAATTTGCGAATATTGTCGAATATCCTGCGCCCCTCCCTGACGGCGCGCACGATGCTCGCAAAGTTGTCATCCATGAGCACCATGTCGCTGGCCTCGCGCGCAACGTCCGTGCCTTTCTTCCCCATCGCGATGCCGATATTCGCTCGCTTCACCGCCGGGGCGTCGTTGACGCCGTCACCGGTCATGGCGACGTACTCGCCATGCGCTTGCAGCGCCTTGACGATCTTGATCTTCTGCTCGGGTGATACACGCGCATAAACCGAGATCTCCCTGACGCACGCCGCCAGTTCGTCATCATCGAGTTTTGCCATCTCGGCACCCGTCATGACCCCGTCCGAGGCGATCTCGAGCCTTTCAGCGATGGCGCGTGCCGTACCGGGATGGTCACCCGTGATCATGACGGGGTGAATCCCTGCCGTCCGACAATCCCTGACAGCCTGCAATGCCTCGCGACGCGGGGGGTCGATCAGTCCGACGAGTCCGAGAAACTGCATCTCATGCTCGATTTCACCGGGACGCAACATTTCGGGAACGGCATCGAACCGCCGGCAGGCGATCGCAAGCACGCGATAACCCTGCGATGCCATTCTCTCGGCCTGCAGATGCAAATCATCAGGGAGGGGGATTTCAGATCCGTCGAGATTCAACTGGCTCCTGCAGACAGGAAGAACGGCCTCCGGCGCTCCCTTTGTGAAGGAGAGCACCTGGCCATCATCCATATGCAGTGTCGTCATGCGGCGGCGCTTTGCCTCGAACGGCAGTTCGGCAAGGCGGGGATGTGTCTCCTCGAGGTCATGCTTGATGAACTCGCCATCGAGCGCCCCGAGATAGAGCGCGATCTCCGTCGGGTCACCGATTGCCCTGCCCTGCTGGTCGAGGGTGACATCCGTACTCAGGGCCAGCGCCTTGCCAAGCAGTTGCCACAGCGGAGAGGTGTTGTCCGTTTCACTCAGGCTGGAAGCGTCTGTTCCGGCAGCATGCAGCAACTCGAGTCGCATCTCGTTGGTTGTCAGGGTGCCGGTCTTGTCGGAACAGATCCAGGTCACGGAACCCAGCGTCTCGACAGTCGGCAACCGCCGCATGAGCGCGTTGTGCAAGCCCATTTTCCTTGCACCGAGCGCCAGGGCGATCGCGATGACAGCCGGCAGGGCTTCGGGAATTGCGGCAACGGCAAGGCTTATGGATGTCATGAACATCAACAACAGCCCCTCGCCGCGCACAAGCCCGAAAATGAAGACAACCAGGGCGATCAGAATGATGGCAGCTGCAAGTCGCTTGCTGAACCGCGCGAGACGTGCCTGCAATGGGGTGAGCTGTTTCTCATGCTCCCTGAGCAGCGAGGCGATGCGGCCGATCTCTGTCCTGTCGCCGGTCGCAATCGCGATACCCAGCGCCCGCCCGCGAGTGACATTGGTCGCTTTGAAAGCGATGTTCGTTCGGTCTGCTGCCAGCAGGTCCTCCACATCGAGTTTCTCTGTCTGCTTGTCGACCGTCGTGGATTCGCCGGTGAGCGCAGACTCGTCAACCTGGCAATCGACCGTCTCAAAGAGTCGCAGGTCACAGGGCACCACGTTGCCCGCCTCGATGAGTACGATATCCCCGGGCACGACCTCTTCGGAGGGGACGGTATGAAAGTGCCCTCCCCGGCGAACGCGCGCATCAGGCGCGGTCATTTTTTTCAGCGCAGCGACAGCCCGCTCGGCCTTGTACTCCTGCACGGCGCCGATAACGGCATTGAGCAGCACGATCACGAGAATCACGATGGTATCGACCATGTCCCCGATCGCGCCGGCAATCACTGCGGCAGCGAGAAGCACGAGGATCATGACATCCCTGAATTGCATCAGCAGCTTGTGCAGAAAGCCCGTCTGCTCACTCTCGCGGATGCTGTTGGGACCAAACAGGCGGCGACGTTCGCCGACCTCATCTCTGTCGAGGCCATGCGCCGGATTGACCCGCAGCAACTCGGCTGTCTGCTTGCTGCTGAGGGTATGTGGAGCTGTTGGGTAATCAGCCGGAAGTGGCTGCTGATCGTCGCCTTGTCCGGAAGTCATGGGCATGACGCTTGCCTGAATATATTTTTCAGACTAGAGGCTTTTGAGCGGAAACGGAAGTGATACCGGTCAATGGTCGGCGAATCACTGATCAGGCGAGATTTTCGTCAAGATAGTCGTTGACCGTCTGTTCGATCTTGCCCTTCAGGGGAGTCAGAAGCATGCTAAGCTTGATATCGACTTCGAGATCCTGCTTACCGACACTGACTTTGCCGCTGGCGCCGGAGCGCTTGAAGCTCAGGTTATCGCCTTCCCACTCGTAGTCCGCATCGAGTTTCTCCGACAGCTCGTCGGCGAGATTCTGGACTGCCTTCACCACTTCATCATGCGTTAGAGAATGCTTTCGCTTGATTTTGATCGACGCCATTCCGGTTAACTCCTTCTTGTATGCAAGCAGATGGAGGAATTATCAACGACAACCGGATTTCTGCAAGTCGCAGAGATCGGTGATCACCTGGCGAAGATATTCAGGATCAGCTGTTCTGACCGTGACGTGACCGACCTTTCGGCCGGTTCTGGGTTCCTTGGCGTAATCGTGCATGTGCGCCCCCCTGATTTTCATGACCCTGTCCAGCGGCGGCAATTCTCCGATGCAGTTGATCATGACCGAGAGCTCGAGGGGCTCGGTGGAGCCGGGGGCGAGTCCGGTTACGGCACGCAGGTGGTTTTCGAACTGGCTGGTCTGCGCGCCCTCGATGGTCCAGTGCCCGGAGTTGTGAACTCGCGGCGCAAATTCATTGGCCAGCAACCTGTCACCAAGCTGAAAAAATTCGAGCGCAAGGACCCCGACATAATCGAGGTGTTCTAGCAGACGTGTCGCATAATCCAGCGCGAGTGGCTTGAGCGGGTCATGCGGCTTGCTGATGGCCAGCTTCAGTATGCCGTCGCCATGGACGTTTTCCGTGAGCGACCAGGCTGCGATCTCTCCGTCACGCGCGCGCACGACAATTCCGGAGACCTCGCGATCAAAAGGCACGAAAGCCTCGAGGATTGCGGGTACACCGCCGAGCTGATCCCATGCCCCCGCTACATCGGCAGCTTCCTTGAGAACGATCTGACCCTTTCCGTCATAGCCCATGCGGCGTGTCTTCAGAACAGACGGCAGACCAATCTTTTCAACGGCGCTCTCGAGTTCGGCCTGGCTGGAAACCGGCAGAAAATCGGGCGTGTCGATCCCGAGCTCCCGGAAGAGATTCTTTTCATCTAGTCTGTCCTGGGTTGCTTCAAGGGCCGATACCGGAGGATAGACAGCTACCTTCGAGGCAAGATAGCGCAGGCTCTCGAGCGGGACATTTTCAAATTCGTAGGTGACGACATCCACCGAATCCGCCAGCTTGTCGAGCAGTTCACGATCATCGAAAGCACCGTGGAGATGGCGGGCGACGGGCGCCGAGCAGGCATCGTCGGCAGGATCGAGCACTACGCAACGGATTCCCATGGGGTGCCCCGCCAGCGCGAGCATGCGCGCCAGCTGTCCACCGCCGAGAATCCCGACAACCATCAGGTGGCGACTCTCGGATCCGGACGCGAGAGCACGGCCTCGGTCTGTTGCTCACGAAAACGGTCCAGCGCTTCGCGGGTTTCCGGGTACTTGTTGCCGAGGATCGCGGCTGCCAGCAGTGCCGCGTTGGCGGCGCCTGCCTTCCCGATCGCGAGTGTTCCAACCGGGATCCCGGCGGGCATCTGGGCGATCGACAGCAGCGAGTCCATGCCACTGAGGGCCTTCGACTGCACCGGAACGCCAAGCACGGGCAGCGAGGTCTTGGCGGCCGTCATGCCCGGAAGATGTGCTGCGCCGCCGGCTCCGGCGATAATCACCTCGATACCGCGAGCGGCCGCCTCCTCTGCATAGGCGAAGAGTTTGTCCGGCGTGCGGTGCGCGGAGACCACTTCGACCTCGTAGGGCACACCGAGCTCGGTCAGCTTGTCAGCCGCGTGCGACATGGTCTCCCAGTCGGAGACAGATCCCATGATGATGCCAACCAGTGGTTGCATGTGCTTACCCTCGATCTCTTGTCTGCCGGCCATTCCCGGCAAGGAAAAGCGGAAATTCTACCGAAACGCGGTGGCTGTATCAGCCAAAAATCGTCTTTTTGTCCCCCGGGCATCCTCAAATCGCTCCGGATCAGGCCTCGCGCACCGGGTTCACGAGCCGGCCGATGCCCTCGATTTCGATCTCGACGACATCGTCTCTCTTCAGAAAAATCTGCGGATCACGTGCGAAACCGACACCGGGCGGCGTGCCCGTCATGATCACCGTTCCCGGAAGCAGTGTCGTATCCTCGCTGAGAAAGCTGATGAGTTCGGCGACACTGAAGATCATGTCGCCCGTGTTACCGGTTTGCATGACCTCGTTGTTGAGAATGCAACGAATGTCGAGGTTTTGCGGATCATCGATTTCATCGGCCGTCACCAGTACGGGACCGAGCGGACAGAATCCGTCGAAACTCTTGCCCCGCACCCATTGCCCACCACCGCCGTGCTTCTGCCAGCGGCGCGCCGAGACATCGTTGCCACAGGTATAGCCGAGTACATACTCCAGTGCCTTGTCGACCGGGACATCTTTGGCACGCTTCCCGATCACCACGGCAAGCTCGGCCTCGTAATCGACTTCCGGGCCATGCCTGCTGGCTTTGGGCAGAAGGATCGGTGACCCCGGGTGATTCAGGGCGGTCGAGGCTTTCATGAAGACGACCGGGTTCTGCGGAATCGCCGCCCCCGTCTCTTCGGCATGCGCCCGGTAATTCAGCCCGATGCAGAAGATATTCTCGGGAGTCACCGGCGCAAGCCAGGTCGTCGCCTCGACCTGCCGCTCAGTCTTCACGACGCCGGAAAACAGATCGCCAGCCAGAACCTGCACCTGTCCCTTGCCGACTGGTGTGCCAAGATACTCCTTGCCGTCGGTGGCGATGATACGGACGATTTTCATTACAGGCTCTCCTGGTAGCCGGATGATTCCCTTTAGTGTGCCCTACGGGCGAAAAAAATGCTTGCCGGTGCACGCAGCGACTGGCAAGCCAGTCCGGCATCGTGCCCCGCCCGGTTTCGGCAAGGGATTCTCTTCAGTTACGCAGCGGCTTGCCGGTATCGAGCGTATAACGGATCCGGGCTTGTGTTTCGGGAGTCGCGACAAGACGACGAAACCCCTCGCGCTCACAACGCAGGTACGACTCCTCGTCCAGCCAGCAGCCGGCATCGACGTCACCGCCGCAGAGCGCCTTCGCCACCTCGTTGCCGACACTCAGGTCATGGTCGGAAATCAAGCCGCTCTCATGCATGCCGCTCATGGCACGGCTGAAGTGAGCGATTACCTCGCGTCCGCCTGCACGAATCGGCATCCCGGGTTGCGGGCTGTAACCTGCAGCATTGAGCTTCCTCACCTCGGCCAGCGCCGCATGCAGCACCTCGTTGCTGTTCATGACAATGACGTCGTTCTCGCGCAGGAAGCCGTATTCACGCGCCATCCCGGCGCTCGTTGCCACTTTCCCCCAAGCCGCGGTTTCGAAAAATCGCTTCAGGAACGGAAGGAGGTCGCTGTCACCGGCATTCAGGCTGGCACGCCGCGCAAGTTCCATGCAGCCACTGCCTGCCGGGATCAGCCCGACGCCGGCCTCGACCAGGCCAATGCAGCTCCCGGACGCCGCGACTGTACGATCACACTGCATCATGAGTTCGCACCCGCCACCGAAAGCAAGTCCATGCACCCCGGCCACGACCGGGATCCCCGACTTTCGCATGCGGATACAGCCCTGCTGGAAGCGGACGAGCAGTTCGTCGAGTGCGTTGCTGCCGGGTGACAATCCACTGAGCGCAACCGGCATCAGGGCCTTGAGGTCCGCGCCGGCACTGAAAGGCTCGTCCGGGTGCCACAGGACCATGCCCGCTAGCTGTTCCTCCGCAATGGCCACGGCCCTGTTGAGGCTCTCCAGCACCAGGTCGCCAATGGTATGCATCTTCGTTTTGAAGCTCAGCACACCGATATCGCCGTCGGCAACCCGGAAGCGTGTCGCCTCGTTCTCGAACAGGAGCTCCTCTTGCGAAGCAGGTTTCCTGACGCGGCTATCTGTCATCTCTCTTCCTGGCAGCGGTAGCACCGGGGATCATTTCTCTTTCGGAGCAGGACCCCATCCGCTCGCGCAGACCAGTGATGTAGAACTGCCTGTTCTCTGTTTCGACATAGTCGATCAGTACCGGGAAGAATTGCTCGAAATCCGACCTGAAAAGCCTGTAGTTCTCTTCGAGTTCACTGACGGAATCGCCAAGCCGGCTCGGGCGCCTGAGCCTCGTCTCGATGCCTCGCAATGCGTGATGCACGCCCTCGATGTCGCAGTAGGACTGCAGCAAACGGTTGGAAACCATGTAGTGCATGCTGCGCTGCATTCTCTCCGGGAAAGTCTCCTGCCGCTCACCGAGGATGCCATAGACAGCGGACGCAAACTCATCCAGGGGAGTATCCGACCAGCGGCTCCACTCTGTTGCGAGAAAGTGGTCGAAGAAGATGTCGACAAGAATCCCGGCATAGCGCCGGAATTGCGGCGAAATACGCGCCTTGCTGCGCCTGGTGAGCGGATGAGAATCGGTGAAGGCATCAACCCTGCGATGCAGCAGAATGCCCTGCCGCAGTGACGGCTCGAACTCATCACCTACCCGGCCCTTGACGAAATCGCCCATCAGACTGCCGACGAGGGAACCGGGGTCACTGTCCGAAAGATAGAGATGGGCAAGATAGTTCATACAGCTCCCGGGACGGTCTCCTGAACCATCACGCGGTGAATGCGAAACAGGGGCTCTTCATGATGCATGGAATTCGCGGCATTCGGTTTCACGCCCGCGAACAACGCGCCTGCCGATGAGTGGCCCTCGCGTCTCGGTGACAACCGTGTGCTGTCCTTCCTCGTGGTGGTCGTTGTAGAAATAGATCACAACCCAGTCCCGCGTGCGACCGAGATCGTGGGCCCTGCCGGTGTTCGAAAAGAGCGCCGTGAAATGCCAGCCCTCCCTCTCGGTATGCAGAATCGGCAGCCAGGCCTCGTTTGACGGATTGAAGCGTCGCGGTGCGATCGTCGGGAGTGTTCCTGCTTCGGCCTTCTCGCGGTATTCGCGATCCACATCCAGAAGCACAGAAACGGAAGGCCCTTCGGGCATCTCCTCATAGTCGCGGGTACGGACCCGTCCGAGCATCTTCTCGAGCGAGGCGCGGATCATGGCCGCGCGACGCGGGCCGATACCCTTGAGCGCCTCGAGCCGGCCATCATGGACTGCAAGCTCGAGCCCCTCGAGTGTATCGACATGAAGTTCATCGTGAATCTGCTCGGCCAGCACAGGACCGATACCGGGCACGGCCTGCAGGCGCTGCACCGGGTCCAGCGAACCACGCATACGCTCGAGCTGCGCCCAGCGCCCGGTTGCGAGGATCTCCGTGATGGCTGTTGCGATGCCGCGACCGATATTCGGCAATTCGACCAGTGCATCCTGGCCACCATGTTCCATCAGCGCGGGCAACTCCTCCTCGAGATGCGAGATGGTCTCAGCGGCGCGCCTGTAGGCACGCACGCGAAACGGATTTGCAGCCTGCTGCTCGAGAATATCCGCGGCCTCTCGCAATCTCGAGGCAATGTCCCGGTTAACGTCTACAGCCATGGCCCGTGTGGCGGCTCTGCCGCAGAGCCGTTGTCAATAAAATCTTGAAGCAGTCGGTCAGATTACGCATGTTACCCATGTTAGCGCGAAATCGATGTCGCCGGAGCCCGGCAACCGACATTCGCACATCCGTCATGACCGAACATGGAGTTGCCTGGGCTTTTGACAATGTGGCTTACCCCGGAACAGCTGGCGATCCTGTTTCTGCTGATTGTGGCTAACGGCTCGCCACTGCTGGCAGCCAACTGTTGCATGGGCGGGGAGACCCCCTTGATGGTGGTCGCAAGTTCCTCGATGGCCGCCCGCTCTTCGGCTCGAGCAAGACGGTCTGCGGCATCGTCGCAGCCGTCACCCTGACGGCCTTTGCCTCAGTGGCACTGGGCACTGGCTGGCAGATCGGCCTGGTGATCGGCCTGTTTGCGATGCTCGGCGACCTCTTCTCCAGCTTCATCAAGCGACGCCTGGGCATGCCCCCGAGCAGCCGCGCACCCGGGCTGGACCAGTTTCCGGAGTCGCTCTTTTCCCTGCTGGCGTGCCGGACCCTGGTTGAACTGGGCACTTTCCAGGTCATGTTGCTGGTCCTGCTCTTCTTCGCCGGCGGGCTGCTGCTGTCGAAACTGGCATTCCATCTCGGGCTTCGCAAGCACCCCTACTGAGGAGCCCGGTTCTGGCCCGTGATGCCGCTCAGACAGCGC
>Ga0180436_10002051_pt1 | contig 19328 bp, 3 predicted proteins | sample SS_ome_2_FD_132434 | JGI IMG/M metagenome (GOLD analysis project Ga0180436, IMG submission 132434) | Hypersaline lake sediment archaeal communities from the Salton Sea, California, USA - SS_3_S_2 metaG | ecosystem: Environmental > Aquatic > Non-marine Saline and Alkaline > Hypersaline > Sediment...
CGTCATGGACATGGACTGGCCCCGTTTCCTGGAAGCCTTTCCCTGCGAGCCGCCTCTCTTCTTCGCGGAGGTCGCCACCGCCTCCCCGCCGGAATCGTCCCCGGGAGCTTCCCCGCCGTCGAGCAAGCTGCTGGAAGAGCTGGAATCGGTGCCGCCGGGAGAGCGCCCGCAGGCGCTGGTCCGCCACGTGGGGGAGCAGGCGGCGCGGGTCATGGGCCTGGGCGGAGACAGAAAGATCGAGCCGCGCCAGCGTCTCTTCGACGCCGGCATCGACTCCCTCATGGCCGTGGAGCTCAAGACCCGCCTGGAACGCTCCCTGGGCCGCCCGTTGCCTCCCACCCTGGTCTTCGACTACCCCACGGTGGAGGCGCTGGCAAAGCATTTGGCCGAGGAAGTCCTGGGTCCTCTCTTGGTCGGAGGGTTGGAATCCAGCTCCCCCGACATTGGAAGACGGAAGGCGGAAGGCGGAAGGCGGAAGACCGGCGCCAATGAGAGCAAGACTCCCGACGAAGGCGGTGCCCAGGGAGAAGAAGCCGGAGAGGACCTGGACGACTTTCTGGACGAGATCGGCCGCATGTCGGACGAAGAGGTGCTTCGGAAGCTTTCGGATGGCTCTTAGCGGGCAGTCAACAGGATTCGATCACACTGCGGATCGCCCCGGGAGGGAGGGCGGCCCCCCTCCTCGTCGGCGGGCCGCGAACCGGCAACCGAGGGCAGGATGCCCTCGCTCCCGGGAGAAGCCAAGTCGCGGCGTCAACGAGGTTTGTTGACACCCTATTATTCGTTTACGTCAAGTCGTCGTTCCTGGAACGGCCGCGAACCGGAGGGCGCAACCGGCCATGAAAGTCTTGCGGAGCGTTTCGTCGTCATTCCGGCATGCTTTCAGCCGGAATCCAGAGCGCTGTTCCTGGATTCCGGCCTTCGCCGCAATGACGACGGCGACGAGACGATGGACGACGAAACGTTCCGCGACTTCCGTCATTCCGGCAATCTTCAAGCCGGAATCCATACTTTCACGGTACTGTAGAGCGGGAATTCCATGCTCGAGCGCATAGCAAGCCTCTCTCCCGAAAAGCTGGCTTTGGCGGCCCAACAGTTGGCCCCCAAAGTGGAGCTGGTCAACGCGGACCCCGTCGCCATAACGGGGATGGGGTGCCGCTTTCCCGGCGGAGCGGACGGTCCCGACGCTTTCTGGGACTTGCTGGCTTCGGGGGTGGACGCGGTGACGGAAGTGCCCGCCGACCGTTGGAGCCTGGAGGAATACTACGACCCGGACCCCGACGCTCCCGGCAGGATGTACTGCCGTCACGGAGGGTTCCTGGAGTCGGTGGACCGGTTCGACGCGGCCTTCTTCGGCATCTCGCCCCGGGAAGCCGCCAGTCTGGACCCCCAGCACCGGCTGCTTTTGGAAACGGCCTGGGAAGCTCTGGAAAACGCCGGCATCGATCCCGAAGGGCTGTACGGCGCAGAAGTCGGGGTGTTCGTGGGCACGGGCACCTTCGATTACGCCGCCATGCAGTTCGGGCGGGAGCGGCGAGACCGCATCGACGCCTATTTCGGCAGCGGGGGGGTGCCCAGCGCGGCGGCGGGAAGGCTCTCCTACACCCTGGGGCTGACGGGACCCTGTTTTTCCGTGGACACGGCCTGCTCCTCGTCTTTGACGGCGGTGCATCTGGCCTGTCAAAGCCTGAGGCGGCGGGAGTGCTCCCTGGCGCTGGCGGCGGGAGTCAACCTGCTGCTGTCTCCGGAGCTCACCCTCAACTTCTGCAAGGCCCGCATGCTGGCCTCCGACGGCCGCTGCAAGACCTTCGACGCCTCCGCCGACGGCTACGTGCGCGGGGAAGGGTGCGGCGTGCTGGTCCTCAAGCGGCTTTCCGACGCTTTGGCGGCGGGGGACCGCGTCCAAGCCCTCGTTCGCGGGAGCGCCGTCAATCAGGACGGCGCCAGCGGCGGATTCACGGTCCCCAACGGCCCGTCCCAGGAAGCCGTCATCCGCCGGGCCCTGGAATCGGGCGGAGTGAGGCCGGAGCAGATCGACTATCTGGAAGCCCACGGCACGGGCACTTCCCTGGGAGACCCCATCGAAATCCGTTCCGCCGCCAAGGTGCTTTGCCCCCGGGGGCGCTCCCGCCCCCTCCTTCTGGGATCGGTGAAAACCAACCTGGGGCACCTGGAAGCGGCGGCCGGCATGGCAGGCCTCGTCAAGGTCGTCCTTTCCCTGCGAAAGGAAGCCATCCCCCCCAACCTCCACTTCAATGTCCCCAATCCTCGCATTCCCTGGGAGGACGGCCTGCTGGAAGCGGTCGCGGCGCTGCGTCCGTGGCCCCGGGGAGAAAGGCGGCGACTGGCCGGCGTGAGCGCCTTCGGCTTCGCCGGGACCAACGCCCACGTCGTTTTGGAAGAAGCTCCGGAAGGACAAGGCGGAAGGCGGAAGGCGGAAGGCGGAAGGACAAGACCGACCACCGAGCGGGATCGCGGATCACTCAGTCCTCCGTCCTCGGCCCTCAGTCCTCGGCACGGCACCTGCCCTCCGTCCTCCGCCTACTTCCTACTGCCCCTCTCCGCCAAGACCCCCGAGGCCCTGGAGGAGCTGGCCCGTCGCTACGTGCCTCGCCTGGACGGGAGACTGGAAGCCGCCGACCTGTGCTACACCGCCGCCGCAGGGCGCGCCCATTTCGCGCATCGCCTGGCGGTTGCGGGCCCGGACCTTTCGAGTCTGCGCCAAGGACTGGAAGCCTTCCTACGAAACGAGGATTCCCCCCGTCTCCTTCGAGGGCGTCCCGTGGGCGATCCTTCGCCGGTGCTTCTGTTCACGGGCCAAGGGTCCCAGTATCCCGGCATGGGAAGGACGCTCTACGAAAGGCGGCCGGTTTTTCGCCAAGTCCTGGACCGTTGCGACTCCGTCCTCAAAGATGAATGGAAACGGCACGCTTCCCTTCCGGGAAGACACTCCCGCGAGATTTGCTCGAGACTGGCGACATTGGAGCATCCGCTTCTTGAAATCCTCCACGGGTCCTGCACGGACCTGCTGGACCGGACGGGATGCACGCAACCGGTCCTGTTCGCTCTGGAAACGGCCTTGGCGGAGCTGTGGAAATCCCGGGGAGTGGAGCCCGCCGCCGTCATGGGCCACAGTGTGGGCGAGTACGCCGCCGCCTGGGCGGCGGGGGTCTTCGGCTTGGAGGAAGGCTTGATCCTCGCGGCCGAGCGGGGAAGGGTCATGCAGGACCTTCCTCCGGGAGGGGCCATGGCTTCCCTGATGGCGTCCGAAGAGGAAGCTCGGCAGGCCCTTCGAGGACGCGAGGACCGACTGGCTTTGGCGGCGGTCAACGGTCCTCGAAGCGTGGTGGTCTCGGGTGCTAGGGAGGACGTGGAAGCCGTGCGCTCCCTCATGGAAGCCAAGGGGATTCGCACCGCGGAGCTCAAGGTTTCCCACGCTTTCCATTCCCCTCTCATGGAGCCCGCTCTGGAAGCCTTTCACCGAGCGGTTTCCCGCATAACCTTTTCCCCTCCCCGCATCCGCTTGGCTTCCAACGTCACGGGCCGCACCGCCGGAAGCGAAGTTTGCTCTTCCGACTATTGGGTGGAGCACGCCCGCCGACCCGTGCGGTTCGCCGACTCCATGGCCGCATTGAAGGAGGCGGGCTACGAGGTCTTCCTGGAAGCGGGGCCGCATCCCCTCCTGCTGGGTATGGCGCGGGCGTGCGTTCCGGGGGATTTCGGCGTTTGGCTGCCCGGCCTTCGTCGGGACACGGACGAAGAGGCGGCCATGACCGACAGCTTGGGTCTTCTCTACGTTCACGGAGGAAAAGTCCGCTGGTCGGGGCTTTACGAGCCCTGCGACGGCGTCCCCCTCGGGCGCAAGGTTTCCTTGCCCACCTATCCTTTCCAGCGCAAGCGGTTCTGGATCGACGACGCCCCTGCCGTTTCCAAAGCCCCCCCGGCTTCCTGGCCCGGGGAACGGCTGCGCCTGCCCTTTTCACGGGAAATCCGCTACGAGAGCCGATTTGACCGGGACTGGCCTTCCCATTTGCGGGACCACCGGCTGTTCGGGGCTTTGGTCGTTCCCGGAGCGTCCCATCTTTCCATGGCGCTGCAGGCGATGCCCGGAGCCGTCCTGGAAAGCGTGGTTTTCCAGGAGCCGCTGGTGCTGGGGGAAGAAGAAGCGCGCATGGTCCAACTGCTCCTGACTCCCCGCGAGGGAGAGGGGAGCTACGACTGGCGATTGGCCAGCGCCCCCGCCACCTCCTCCCGGGAAGGGTTGGATTCCGGCTTGAAGATTGCCGCAACGACGGCTTGGATTGAAGAGGACGAAGGGGCGTGGAAGCAGCACGCTTCGGGCGTTCTGACCAAGAAAAGCCTCGAGCCAATACCCGTTTCTTCCGAAAAAGCGGTGGACATGGATTCCGGCCCGAAGATTGCCGGAATGACGGACGTGGATTCCGGCTTGAAGACTGCCGGAACGACGGGCATGGATTTCCGGTCTCTATGCAGGGAAGGGCCTCTCCTGAGCGGCCAAGCCCTTTACGAGAGCATCGAGAAGCGGGGGCATCGTCTCGGCCCTTCCTTCCGGCGGGTGGAGAGCGTGTGGCTGCGGGACCGGGAAATCCTTTGCCGATTGAACCCACGACCCGAGACTCGAGACCCGAGACCCGACAGAGACATGCTCGTCCACCCCGGCCTCCTGGACGCCTGCTACCAGTTCTTCTGCACCTGCGGCCCGTCGTCGATTCCCCCGGAAAACGAGGACGCCCCTCCTGGCGGCAACCCGGGAAACGGGGAAAAGGTCTCCTTCGGCGAGAATCTTCCGGATGTCGGCCAGGGTGAAGAAGCCTTGTTCGTTCCCTTTTCCCTGGATCGGGTGGAGCTTTTTCGCCCGCCCCGGGAAGACGAAAGCCTGTGGTGTCTCGGGCGCGTCGCGAGCCGGGGGGCGGACGATCTCCGAGGAGACTTGGAGCTTCTGGACGACGAGGGGCGGACGGTGATGGAGCTGAAGGGCTTCACGGCTCGAAAAGCCACCCGGGAAGGGCTTCTTCGGGCGTTGGAAAGGGGGGATCGAGGACTGTTTTACCGAGTGCAATGGCACCCGTCGCCCGTTGCAGATCCGGGGCCGGCCGGGGAAGGACCCCAGCGCTGGCTCGTTTTCGCCGACGAGGGAGGCGTGGGCGAAGCGTTGGCCCGCAGCCTGGAAGAGCGCGGCCATCGCTGCCTTCTGGCGCTCGCCGGCGAAAGCTTTCGCAGTCTCGACGAGGGGACCTTCGAGCTTCGACCGGGACATCCCGAAGACTTCGACGCTTTGCGCGAGGAGTCGGGGGCCGAGCCCGTTGACGGCGCCGTTTACCTGTGGGGGCTGGATTCCGGAGAAACCGATTTAGACGCCCTGCGTCGCGCAAGGGAAACGGCCTGCGCGGGTCTCGTCCACTGGGCCCAGGAGACGCTCCGGTCCCGCGAGGAGCCGCCACGCCTGTGGGTAGTCACTCGAGGGGCCCGGGCCGTCGGCGGAGAAGACGCTCCCTTGCGGCCGCACCAAGCCATCCTGTGGGGACTGGCCCAGACCATAGCATTGGAGCATCCCGGCTTTCGCCCCGTATGCGTCGATCTCGATCCCGTTGAAACACCCCCCGGAGCTCCAAGCGAAAACCTCGAACCGGAAACCGGAAACCGGAAAGCGATCTTTTCTCTCCTCGCGGAAACCATCCGGCCCGACGGCGAAGGGCAAACGGCTTGGCGGAACGGCGCTCGCTACGGGGCCCGCCTGGAGCCCTTGGGTGCCCCGACCCGAGACCCGGGACCCGAGACCCGAGATTCGACCGTGAGGAGCGACCGAACCTATCTCGTCACCGGCGGGCTCGGAGCCCTGGGGATCGAGACGGCCCGGTGGCTGGCTGGAAAAGGCGCGGGCAGACTGGTGCTGGCGGGACGCCGGGGAGAAACGAAGGCGGTAGCCCAAGAGCTGGCCGCACTGAGGCGGGAAGGGGCTCGAGTGGAAGCGGTGGCGGCGGATGTTTCGCGCCTGGAGGACCTGACAGCGCTTTTCCAGAGGCTGCAAAGCGACGATGGACCGCCCCTTGGGGGCGTTTTCCATGCGGCGGGGATCCTCGACGACGCCACCCTGTCGGGCCAAAGCCTCGCCCGCTTGGAGCGCGTCATGGCTCCCAAGGTGGAAGGAGCCTGGAATTTGCACCTGCTGACCCGGGGCCTTCCCCTGGATGGCTTCGTGCTGTTCTCTTCGGCGGCTTCTCTGCTGGGCTCTCCGGGACAAGCCAACTACGCGGCGGCCAACGCTTTCCTGGACGGGCTGGCCCATTACCGGAAGTCCCTGGGACTGCCGGCCCTTGCCGTCAACTGGAGCGCCTGGGCGGGGGGGGGCATGGCGGCGACCTTGGGACGGCGGGAGCTGGGCTGGTGGACGGACCGGGGAGCGGGGCTTTTGTCGCCCCCCAAGGCTTTGGAAGCCCTCGGGGAGCTCTTGAATCGGGACGAGCCCCAAGTCGGCGTTCTGGACATTCGCTGGGAAAAGTACGGGGAGCGCTACCCCGGCGGAAAGATCCCGCCCTTTCTGGGCCTCCTGCACCGAGAACGGAAATCGGGGAAGGAATCGTCCCCCGCCGTTCTGTCCGAGCGGCTTCGGCAAATCCCTCCGGCTCGCCATCGATCCTTCCTGACGGACCATGTGCGGCTCCGGTTGGCCGAAGTCCTCCGGCTGGAATCGGCCCGGTCCATCGCGCCCCAGCAGGGGCTCTTCGACCTGGGCTTGGATTCCCTCATGGCCGTGGAGCTGAAGAATCGGCTGGAATCGGATGCGGGACAGCCTCTGCGCGCCACCTTGGTGTTCGACTTCCCCACCGTGGAAGGGCTGACAAGCCATTTGACGGAAGTCCTTTCTCAGGAAGCCCCGTCGCGGCGGGAAGAACGGAAGCCCGTGCAAAGTCCCGACAAAGCGGTTGAAAACAATCCCCACGACCCCTTGGGCGAGGAAGACGACTTGGACGAGCGACTGGCGCGCTTCGAAAAGTGGATGGATGAAAGCGATGAGTAAAGGCGCCCCTTCGTCGCAGGACGCTTTGACCAAGCTCAAGCGCGCCCTGCAGGCCATGGAGAAAATGCAGGCCCGGCTGGACGAGCTGGAGGGCGCGGCGTCGGAGCCCGTCGCCGTCACGGGAATGGGGGGCAGGTTTCCGGGCGGCGGAAGCGATCCCGCAACCTTGTGGGATCTTCTGGTCGGAGGCGGGGACGCCGTCACTCGGGTTCCCGAAAGTAGAGGCTTCGGGGCATCGTCCTCCCTTGAGCTCGGAGCCGGGTACGGGGCCTTTCTCGAAGACGTGGAAAGCTTCGACGCCGATTTTTTCGGCATTTCTCCCCGGGAAGCCGCCCACCTGGACCCTCAGCAACGGCTTCTTCTGGAAGTCGCCTGGGAGGCGCTGGAAAACGCCGGCGAGTCCCCCGCCGACCTCATGGGCGCCCCGTGCGGGGTGTTCGTGGGCATCAGCACCTTCGATCACGCGGCCAGTCGTTTCGGACGATGGAAGATCGACGACATCGACGCCTACTTCGTCACCGGGGGCTTCCCGAGCATGGCCTCGGGGCGGTTGTCCTACGTGCTGGGATTCACGGGCCCCAGCCTTTCCGTGGACACCGCCTGCTCCTCGTCTCTGACTGCCGTGCATCTGGCCTGCCGAAGCTTGCGCCAAAGGGAATGCCGGCTGGCTTTGGCCGGGGGCGTCAACGTCATGCTGGAGCCCCAGATCGGCGTCGCCTTTTCCCGCATCGGCATGCTGTCGCCCACGGGCAGGTGCAAGACCTTCGACGCCTCCGCCGACGGCTACGTGCGGGGAGAGGGCTGCGGCGTGCTGGTCCTCAAAAGGCTTTCCGACGCCCTGGCCGACGGCGATCCCGTCTGGGCCGTCATCCGAGGGTCCGCCGTCAACCAGGACGGGCGCAGCGCAGGGCTCACGGTGCCCAACGGGCCTTCCCAGGAGCGAGTCATCCGAGACGCCCTCCGGCAAGCCGGCGCTTCGCCCGCCGATGTCGGTTATCTGGAAGCTCACGGAACGGGCACGCCCCTGGGAGACCCCGTCGAAATGGGAGCCCTGGGCAACGTCTTCGGCGAGCGCAACGATTCTTCTCCCCTCTGGGTGGGCTCCATCAAGACCAACCTCGGGCATTTGGAAGCGGCGGCGGGCGTGGCGGGCCTTGTCAAAGCCATTCTGGTCCTGAAGCACCGCAAGATTCCGCCCCACCTGCACTTCCGAAGCCCCAATCCCCGCATGAACTGGAACCGTCTGCCCGTGCGCATCCCCGGAGAGCTCGCGGAGTGGACGGGCGAGGGCCCTTTCGTCGTCGGCGTCAGCTCCTTCGGGGCCGGCGGCGCCAACGCTCACGTGGTCCTGGAAGAAGCGCCGGAAGGACAAGGCGGAAGGCGGAAGACGGAAGGCGGAAGACGGAAGACGGACGTAGGGGCGAACCCGGGTGTTCGCCCGCAGTATGCGGCGGGCGTCGAACGGCAGCCCGCCCACCGCGACATTCCCGCCCCCACCGCCTACCACCTCCTGCCCCTTTCCGCCAAAACCCCCGAGGCCCTCCAGGCGTTGGCTCTCCGTTACCGGAAATTCCTCGACGCCCCTTGCCCCGGCGGCGCTATCGGTGACATCTGCTACACCGCCGCCGTCGGCCGGTCGCATTTTTCCCACCGCTTGGCCATCGCGGGCAGGTCCAGAGAGGAATGGGTGGAACAGTTGGAGACATTCCTCAACGACACCGCAAGTCCCGAGTCGCGAAAAGACGAGGCCAAGGGACTCGCGACCCGCGACCCGCGACCCGCCACCGAGGCCATGGAGACGGCGTTTCTGTTCACGGGTCAGGGGTCCCAGTACAAGGGAATGGCGCGGGAGCTTTACCATGCCCGAAAGGTCTTCCGGGACCATCTGGATCGCTGCGACGCCTTTTTGAGAGAAGAATGGCAAGTGCCCCTTCTGGACCTTCTTTACGATCCCCGATCCCCCGGCTCCCGGCTGGACGAGACCCTCTACACGCAGCCGGTCCTGTTCGCTCTGGAAACGGGGCTGGCGGAGCTGTGGAAGGCCTGGGGCGTGGAAGCCGCCGCCGTCATGGGCCACAGCGTGGGGGAATACGCCGCCGCTTGCTTTGCGGGAGCTTTCAACCTCGAAGACGGATTGATGCTGGCGGCGGCCCGGGGACGCTTCATGCACCAAGCCCCCGGAGACGGGGCCATGGCCGCCATTCTCGCCGCTCCGTCGCGGGTGGAGAAAGTTCTCGGAGAGTATCCCGGAGTGACCATAGCGGCTTTCAACGGGCCTCGCAACGTGGTGGTCTCCGGCCACCGCTCCCGAGTGGAGGACGTGATCCGGCGCATGGAAGCGGAGGGCGTGGAGGCGCGTCGCCTCGCCGTTTCCCACGCCTTCCATTCGCCTCTCATGAAGCCCGTGCAGGAAGACTTCGCTTCCGTCGCTCGACGGGTAAGCTACTCTCCTCCTTCCATCCCCGTGGTGTCCAACGTTACGGGAAAGATGGCGGGGCCCGAAATGGCCCGGGCGGAATATTGGGTGGACCACGTCCTCCGTCCCGTGCGGTTCGCCCAAGGGATGGAAGCCCTGGAGCGGGCGGGGTGCCGGGTGTTTCTCGAGATCGGCCCCAAGCCGGTGCTCGCGGGCATGGGACGGTTGTGCCTGCCTCGAAGCGACCTCCTTTGGCTGCCCAGTCTTCGACCCGGCACGGAAGACGAAGAGACCCTGCTCCGCAGCCTCGGCGACCTCTACCGCCAAGGGGCCGCCGTCCGGTGGCGGGCCGTTCACGAAGGCGCGGACCGTCGCAAAGCTCGCCTTCCCTCCTATCCTTTCCAACGGGAGCGCTTCCCGCTGGAGAAAAACGGGGCTCCTTGTGAAGACACCGGTCGCTTGGACGAGACAAGCATCGAGGACGCGGTGCATCCTCTGCTGGGACGGCGACTGGATTCGCCGGCGTTGGGGCCCGGCGTCGCGGTCTTCGAGGGCCGATGGCGAGAGGATTCGCCGCAATTCATGAAAGACCACCGGGTCTTCGGCCGCGCGGTGGCTCCGGCGGCGGCTTACGTGGAAATGGCTTTGGCGGCCATTGGAAGGACCAGGGGCTTTCCGCCCTCCCCCGCTCACGAGACGATTCAAAACGAGGTAACGGACCTTCTCGTTCACCGGGCCCTGACGCTGCCGGAGGGAAAGCCGGTCAAGGTGCAGCTCCTTCGGGAGCGGGAAGACGACGAAGGGCACGCCTTCCGCATTTTCAGCCGGAGGGCGGGGGGCGAGGAGGCCGAATGGATCCTTCACGCTTCGGGACGGCTCCGTCCTTCCCCGGATTTTCCCGGGGGCGGCCGCGCGGGCCGGGGCGAAGGCGCAGGCCAGGGCGAGCACGCAGGCTCGCCCCTACGGGCCCTACCGGGCGTGTCTCGGGATTCCGTGGGGAGCGGGGGGGCGGCCCCCTTCCCGCAGCCCGCCCGCAGGGACCCGGAGGAGCCGAAAAGCCGGTGCCCTCAAGAAATCGACTGCGAAACGTATTACGGAGAGCTTGAAGAAAAGGGGCTCCGGTACGGTCCCGCTTTCCGCACCATGGAAAGACTGTGGCGAGGCGAAGGCGAATCCCTGACCCGCGTGCGTCTGTCGGGACAAGCCGAGCAAGAAGCGGAAGGGCTCACCGTCCACCCCGCTCTTCTGGACGGTTGCTTTCAGGGGGCCTCTGCCGCATTCCCCCCGACGGGCCCTTCCGAAACCTATCTGCCTATGAAGATCCAGCGCATCGCCCTTTACCGACCGGCGGGAACGGCGGCGTGGAGCCATGCCCGCCTGCGGTCCGGGGAAGCGACCCCCGAGATGCTCACGGTGGATGTCGCTCTCATGGACGACGAAGGCCGAGCGCTTCTGGAAGTTCAAGGACTTTCGGCGAGGCGGGCAACGCCCCAAGCCGTTCTGGATTCCTTCGCGGAAGCCCCGGAAGAAGGGCGAAAGATCAAGGGCGAGGAGTGGCTGCACGAGATCGTCTGGCGTTCCGCTCCTCGCACCCCGTCGAAAGCGGCGGAGGCTTCGCCCGGTTTTTACCTCTTGCTGGCGGACGACGGAGGATGGGCGGACGAGCTGGCCCGCTCCCTGGAAGACGGAGGAAGCCGGTGCGTGAAGGTGAAACGGGGAGAAGCCTTCCGGGAGGATGTCCCGGGCCGGGAATACGCCTTGCGTCCCGACAATCCGCGGGACTTCCAAAGGCTTCGGGAAAGGGTCGCCGAAGAGTGGGCAGTGGTCAGTAGGCAACGGTCGGTGGGCAGTGGGCAAATGTTGACGGACCCCTTGGTCCCGCACCCGGCACCCCGCACTCCGCACCCCGCACTCCCCTGCAAAGCCATCCACTGCTGGACTTTGGACGACTTTTCGAGCCGCTCCGTGGAGGAGGCCCAGGAAGCGGGCTGCATCGCCCTGCTGCACCTGCTCCAGGCGGGGGAGCCCTTGGATTCCCTCCATGTGATCACTCGGGGAGCGGTCCCCGCAGGCCCCGAGCCCGCCCCCCTGCGCGTGGAGCACACCCCCCTATGGGGCATGGTCCAAACGTTGAATTGGGAGCGGCCGAATCTCAAGTGCTTTCTGCTGGACCTGGACCCGGCGGAAAGCGACGGGGAAGCTTCCCTCGTCCTGCAGGAGATCGCCCGTCCCGACGAAGAGGACCGCCTGGCTTTCCGGAAAGGCGTCCGCTACGCGGCCCGCCTCGCACCTTTGGCGATCCCGACTCGAGACCCGAGACCCGAGACCCGAGACCGGCGCAGCGAGCCTTCCGAGGAATCTTTGCGGGTGACCCTCCCCCGTCCCGGCGTTCTGGACCACCTCGTTCTCGAGCCTGCGGAGCGCCGCTCGCCCGGTCCCGGAGAAGTGGAAATCCAGGTGGCGGCTGCGGGCCTCAACTTCCGGGACGTGCTGACGGCCTTGGGAACGATCCCTCCCGCAGCCCGAACGGACGAGGGGCATATTCTGTTGGGACTGGAATGCGCGGGCCGCGTCGCTTCCACGGGACCCGGAGTCTCCCGACTCCGGCCCGGAGACGAAGTCATGGCCCAGGGGACCGGGACCCTGGCCCGTTACGCCATCGTGCACGAAAAGGACGTCGCCCTCAAGCCCGCGGGATTGAGCTTCCGGGAGGCGGCCACCCTGCCCGGGCCGTTTCTCACGGCCCTGTACGCCCTGGAGCGGCTGGCGGAGCTGAAGCGAGGGGAAAGCGTTCTCGTCCACGCGGCAGCGGGAGGCGTGGGGCTGGCGGCCGTGCGGATCGCCCGACGAGCGGGAGCGGAAATTCACGCCACGGCCCACCCTGACAAATGGGACTTCCTGCGCTCCCTGGGAGTCGAGAGCGTCACGAGCTCCAGGTCTCCCGAATTCGCCGACCGAATCCTGGAGCGCACGGAAAGGCGAGGGGTGGACGTGGTCCTCAACAGCCTCGCCGGGGAAATGCTCGTCCGCAGCCTGGAAGTCGTCGCCTCAGGAGGACGCTTCGTGGAGCTGGGCAAGACGAAGGTCCTCTCGGAAGAAGAGGCTCGCCGTCTTCGTCCCGACATCGCCTATCTGCCCTTCGACCTGAGCGAGCTGGCCCGAAAGGACGCCGGGCTCGTCCCTTCGCTTCTGGCCGACTTGACGAGGGGCGTCGAGCAAGGGAGTCTGAAGCCCCTGCCCTTCCTGGAATTTCCCATGACCGGCGAGGGGGTGGTGGAAGCCTTCCGCACCATGGCTCGAGGGAAGCATCGGGGGAGGGTGTTGATAACGGGTTCGCGAGTCGAGGGTCGAGGGTCGAGGGTCGATCTTTCTTGCGCGGAGACGCGGGGGCGCGGAGAGAGGAGAGGGACTCCGCAAGAAGAAGCGAGCTGGACCCATCGTCATTCCGGCACGCTTTTAGCCGGAATCGACCCTCGAGCCACCTATCTGGTCACGGGAGGCCTCGGGAGCCTCGGGGTGCTCGCGGCCGAGTGGATGGCGGACCGAGGCGCCCGCCATCTGGTCTTGGTGGGTCGCGCGAATTTCCCTGCGGAAGGGAGTGCCCGCGAAGCCGTCGAGTCCTTGGAGGCGAAAGGGGCCGGGGTTGCGGTCCTGCAAGGGGATGTCTCCCGAAAGGAGGACGTGGCCCGCATCCTGGAAATCATCGCGAGGGACCTTCCCCCGCTTCGGGGCGTCGTTCATGCGGCGGGCGTCCTGGACGACGGAGCGCTTCAAAATCAGAATGTCGAAAGGTTTTTCAAGGTGTTCGCTCCCAAAGCTTCGGGAGCCTGGAATCTCCACCAAGCGACCCTGGACCACGATCTGGACTTTTTCATCCTCTATTCGTCGGCGGCTTCGGTAACGGGGTCGGGAGGGCAGTCCAACTACGCCGCCGCCAACGCTTTTCTGGACGGGCTGGCCCACTACCGGCACGCTTTGGGGCTGTCGGCCCTGAGCGTCGATTGGGGACCGTGGGCGGAAAGCGCCATGGTGCGAAGCATGGGCGACGGTGGAAGCCGGGCCGCCGCTCAAGGGTGGAAAGCCATGTCCCCCCGGGAGGCGCTTCCCCTTCTCGAGGAGCTTCTGCGGCAAGGGGTGCCTCAAGGGGCGGTGCTGCCCCTGGATTGGGATAGGTTCTTGGATGCCTTTCCTTCTCGCACGCTCTCGCCTTTCTACGGGGAGATCGTCGCGGCCAACCGTAGGGGCGGACCCGCGGCCCCCGTCCGGATCCGCGAGCACCAGGGCGAACACCCGGGTTCGCCCGTACAGTCGTTCACCCAGGGCGAACACCCGGGTTCGCCCCTACGGTGTTGCGGCGTGCGGGTGGGAAACGATCCCGTCCGCACGGGCGGCCTCGCGGGATCCTCCGGCAACCGCAGGGGCGGCCTCCCGCAACCGTCCGGCAACCGTACGGACGAACACCCGGGTTCGCCCGGGGTGGCCAACCGTAGGGGCGGACCTGCGTGTCCGCCCGCCAACCACTGGCTGCAACGCATGGAAGCGATTCCCCTCGAGGAGCGCAAGGAAGCCCTCCAAGAGCACGTTCGCTTCCGCATCGCCCAAGTGCTGAGGCTGAGATCGCCCGCAAGCCTGGAGCCCCGTCGCAGACTGTTCGATGCCGGCATCGATTCTCTCATGGCCGTGGAGCTCAAGAACCGGCTCGAGGCGGATGCGGGGAGGCCGTTGCCTTCCACCCTGGTTTTCGACCACCCTACCCTGGAAGCCCTTACCGACCATTTGTACGGGGAGGTGCTGGGATGGAGCGCCGAGACCTTCGGCGACGAAGAGAGCGAGCCCGCGCCACCTCCCGACGACCGTAGGGGCGGACCCGCGTGTCCGCCCGGGGTGGACGACCTTTCGGAAACGGACGTGGCGCGGTTGCTGGAGCTGGAGCTGGACGCCATCGAGAAGAGTAGAGATCGAGGATGAAGCGGAAACCGGAAACCGAAAACCGGAAACCCTCCGAAGTGGAGCTGATGAAGCGGGCCCTCGGCGAGCTGCGGGAGCTACGGGAGCGCGTCAGGGAATACGAGAAGGCCTTTACGGAGCCCGTCGCCGTGACGGGGCTGGCGTGCCGGCTTCCCGGAGGGATCGTGACGGCGGATGGCTACTGGGAGCTTTTGAAAAACGGCGTGGACGGAATCGGCGAGGTCCCGCCGGACCGCTGGGATCTGGAAGCCTGGTACGACCCCCACCCCGACGCCCCCGGAAAGATGTATTGCCGCTACGGAGGGTTTCTGGAAGGAGTGGATCGGTTCGACGCGGCGTTTTTCGGGATCTCGCCCCGGGAAGCGGCACGCTTGGACCCGCAGCAACGGTTGCTTCTGGAAACGGTCTGGGAAGCTCTGGAAAACGGCTGCTACCCTCCCGACCGCCTCTACGGCTCCCCCGTGGGCGTGTTCATGGGCATCAGCGGCTTCGACTACGCGGCGTTGCAGTTGGGCGAGGGAGCTGCGGAGTCCCTGGACGCCTACTTGGGGACGGGCATGGCCCTGAGCGCGGCGGCGGGACGCATTTCCTATCTCCTGGGACTGACCGGCCCGAGCCTGGCCGTGGAAACGGCTTGCTCCTCTTCCCTGACGGCCGTCCATCTGGCGTGTCAAAGCCTGAGGCGCAAGGAATGCGACATGGCCCTGGCCGGAGGCGTCAATCTGATGCTGGTCCCCGAGCTCACCGTCAATTTCTGCAAAGCCCGCATGCTTTCCCCCGACGGGCGGTGCAAGACCTTCGACGCTTCCGCCGACGGCTACGTGCGAGGGGAAGGGTGCGGCGTGGTGGTGCTCAAGCGTCTTTCCGACGCCCTGGCCCACGGAGACCCCGTGCGGGCCCTCGTCCGGGGCTCCGCAGCCAATCAGGACGGCTCCAGCGGGGGGCTCACCGTCCCCAGCGGTCCATCCCAGGAAGCCGTCATCCGCCAAGCCCTGGAATCCTGCAAGGTCGATCCCCGCCACATCGACTACCTGGAAGCCCACGGCACGGGGACCCGCCTGGGAGACCCCATCGAAGCCAATGCGGCGGCCAAAGTCCTGGGGGGGCCTTCCAGGGAGCGCCCCCTGCTCGTGGGGTCCGTGAAGACCAATCTGGGCCATCTGGAAGCCGCTTCGGGCGTCGCAAGCCTCGTCAAGGTTGTCTTGTCGTTGGAGAACGAAGCCATACCGCCCCACTTGCACTTCAAGGACCCCAGCCCCCACATCGCCTGGGAGGAAGGGAGACTGGAAGTGCCGACCCGGCTGCTCCCCTGGCCCCGAGGCCAAAAGCCCCGCCTGGCGGGAGTGAGCTCCTTCGGCTTCGCGGGCTCCAACGCCCACGTCGTTTTGGAGGAAGCGCCGGAAGGACAAGGCGGAAGGCGGAAGGCGGACGCAGGGGGGAGCCCGGGTGTTCGCCCACAGTATGCGGCGGGTGGCGAACGGCAACCCACCCACCGCGACATTCCCCACCCTACGGCCTACGGCTTACAGCCTACTGCCTACTACCTCCTGCCCCTCTCCGCCAAAACCCCCGAGGCCCTTCGAGAGCTGGCTCGAAAGTATATCGAGCACTTGCGGAATCATCCGGATCTGCGTGCCGGGGACGCATGCTTCAGCGCCGCTGCCGGGAGGTGCCATTTCCGGCATCGGGCTGCGGTGTGCGGGCGGGATCTTTCGGAGCTGGTGGACGGTCTGCGGCGCGTCGTCTTCGAGGAAGCCCTCGAGAGCCCCCTCGATCAAGGGAAAGTGAAAACGGACTTCGAGACGGCGTCCAAAAGCTCCGCTCCGGTGTTTTTTTTCACCGGCCAAGGATCCCAGTACCCGGGCATGGGGAGAGTGCTCTACGAAACTCGGCAAGTCTTTCGGGAAGCCATGGACGAGTGCGCCGACATCCTGGCGGGAGAATTGGACCGTCCTCTCGCGGACGTGCTTTACGGAAGCGATGCGGGTCTCGCGGATCCTCTTCGTCAAACGGCGTACACCCAGCCGGCCCTTTTCGCTCTGGAAACGTCTCTCGCCCGTCTTTGGGCCTCCTGGGGCGTCCTCCCTTCCGCCGTCATGGGTCACAGCGTGGGCGAATACGCGGCGGCTTGGCAGGCGGGAGTGCTCGGTCTCGAAGACGGACTGCGCCTCGTGGCTGCCCGGGGAAGGCTCATGCAAGCCCTGCCCGCCGACGGGGCGATGGTCTCCTTTGCGGCCGAGGAACGGCAAGTGCGGGAAGCCCTGGGGCCTTTCGCCGACCGGGCTTCCGTCGCCGCCGTCAACGGCCCCAAGAGCGTCGTGATCTCCGGGGAGCGTCGAGGGGTGGAGGCCGTTCGCTCGCAACTGGAGGCCCGAGGGATCAAGAGCAAGACCCTCGACGTTTCGCACGCCTTTCATTCTCCTCTCGTGGAGCCGGCGTTGGAAGCCTTCGCCGAAGAAGCCCGCAAGGTGCGGTATCGCCCGCCGCGATCCCCTATCGTATCCAACGTCACGGGGAGCTTCGCGGGGGAGGAGATGGCCCGCCCCGAATACTGGGTCGAGCATTCCCGCAAAACCGTTTTGTTCGCTCGCTCCGTGGAAACCTTGCACGAGGCGGGATATGGCGCTTTCCTGGAGATCGGTCCGGCCCCGGTGCTTCTGGGCATGGCCGGGCTGTGCCTGGCCGGGAAGGAAGGCGGGGAGGAGGGGCTTCGGCTGCCCAGTCTCCGTCCGGATCGCGACGACGAGGAGGTCGTGCTGGAGAGCCTGGCCCGCCTTTACGTTCACGGGGCGGATGTCCGTTGGGAAGATTTCCACGCCTCTCGATCACCCGATTCCGATACGGGCGAAACGAGCCGGCTCAAGGTCCCTCTGCCCACCTACCCGTTCCAGCGCAAGCGATTCTGGTTTCCTCGCCGGACGGAGGAACGGCCCCGTCCGAGAGCGCGAGAAGACGGGAAAGGCATCGACCTCGCCTCGGTGCTCGTCCCCGGCGTACGGCGTCATCCCCTTTTGGGAGAACGGCTGGACTCGCCTCTGGAAGCCGTCCAGTTCCACTCGGTCCTCGCACCGGACGGCCCGCCGTTTCTCGACGACCACCGCATGGGCGGCCACGTCGTCTTTCCCGCGGCAGGCTTCGTGGAAATGGCCCTGGCCGCCGGGACCCTGGTCCTCGGAGACGGCGACCTGGCCGTCGAGGAAGTGGAGGTCCTCCGTCCTCTCGTTTTCGGCGACGGGGAAGGCGAGGGAGCCTCTTCCCTTGCGGTGCGCTCGGTGCTGACGCCGGAAGAAGCGTGCTCCGCAGCTCCGAGCGCACGAGGAAGCTACGCCTTCCGAATCCACAGCCGGCCGGGACGGCGGGACCGGGACGAAGAAGGGTCTCCTTGGAAATTGCACGTCCAGGGCGAACTGAAATCATTGGAAAGGGAGGCTTCGCCAAGCTCCCCCGTCTCCGCGGAATCCTTGCGCGCATCCTTTACGGAAATCCTTTCCGTGGAAGAGCACTACCGGGGTTTTCGGGAAAAGGGAATGGAATACGGTCCCGCGCTCCAATCCGTCGTGGAGCTGCGGCGGCGGGAAGGTCAAGTGCTGGCCCGATTGAAGCTCCCCTCCCTTTCGGGGGAAAACGAAGCGGAACGCGGAGAGGGGGCATCGCTCCCCGGCCCCGTCGGCAAGTCCCCCTTCCACATGGATTATCTCCTCCACCCAGTACTCCTGGACGGTTGTTTTCAAGTGTTGCAGGCGGTATTGTCGGCGGGATCCGCCCAAGATCGACGGATGCTCCTGCCGGTGGGCGTGGACCGCATGCGCTTTCATTCGTGTCAAGGCGAGGACGGCCCTTCCTCGCGAGCGCCGACCGAGCTTTGGGTGCAGGGATGGGTGCAAGCTTTGGCGTCCGAGGGGCGTCCGGGAAAGGCGTCCTTGAGGATTTCGGACGGAGAGGGCAAGATCGTGGCGGAAGTGGAGGGGCTCAGGTTCCTGCCCGCCGATGCCAAGGCATTGCTGCGGGATTTCAGGCGGACAGCCGGCCGACGTTTGTACGGAACGACTTGGAAAGCCCGGGAAATCCCCGATCAAGCAGAGCCGGCTTGGTGCCTTCTGCGGGACGACGGCGGCGGGATCGGCGAACGGTTGGCCGAAGAGCTTGGGAGCAAGGGGCATTTCCCCGTCCTCGCGCCGCCGGGAACGCCCGTCGCCCAATGGGGAACGGAAGCCCCCCGTCCCCAACGGAAGCTCCCGATGCATGCCATCTACCTGCCGGCCTTCGGATTTTCGCCCCTGCGGGAACGGGAATCCCTTTCCGGAGAAGACATGCTGAAGGCCGTCGCGTCCCCGTGTATGGAGCTGGTGCGTCTGGTCCGCGAACTGGCGCATGCGGGGCTCGAAAGGCCTCCCCGCCTGTGGGTGGTCGCGCCCCATTGCTCGCGCGACCTTGAAGGAAGCGCCGATGATCGGAAGACAGGGGCCGGGACGCGAAGGCCGGCGGCTGGGCTCGCCGAAACATCCCTCCCCCACCGGCCACCGTTCAGCGACCACCGACCCCTGTCTCCGGAAATTTCCGCCCTTGGGGGGCTGTGCCGCACCATCGCCCTGGAGCACCCGGAATTGCGCTGCACCTTCCTGCACGCGGACGCGGAAAGCCCTGCGGAGCTGGCGGGGATTCTTTCCCGCGAACTGTCGGCTTCCGAAGGGGAGAACGAGATCGCATGGGTGCAAGGCAGTCGGCGACTGCTCCGGTTGCGTCCGTTGGACAAGAAGAGCGGGGACGCTCGTCCCGCCCGGGCAGGCTCGCCGAGTGCCGCCCCCTTTCAGGTGAAGCTTTCCGGGTACGGCTCCCTGGAAAACCTGGCCATTCAAACGGGTTGGCGCCGCCCGCCCGGTCCCGGAGAAGTGGAGATTCAAGTGC
>Ga0180436_10002052_pt1 | contig 19323 bp, 22 predicted proteins | sample SS_ome_2_FD_132434 | JGI IMG/M metagenome (GOLD analysis project Ga0180436, IMG submission 132434) | Hypersaline lake sediment archaeal communities from the Salton Sea, California, USA - SS_3_S_2 metaG | ecosystem: Environmental > Aquatic > Non-marine Saline and Alkaline > Hypersaline >...
AAGATCCAATGTTATCTGGCCACCAAGCCCGCGGACCCGCAATTGCCGTGGCAGAAGGCGGGCGAGGGCAATGTTGGCCTTCAATCCCGCGGCCGGCGTTGTGTCGCCACCAGTGTTCACGTCAACCGCTACCAAAGCCCGCGTAGGTTCGAAAAAGGCAAAGCCACCGCCTTTCAGAGCCACTTCTGCGCTCGATAATACTTGAATCATCTCATCAACCCCGTGGCGGGTAAACCCTCCCGGCGTCTCCTCAAGCAGATCGGGATCAGGCCAATCGCGCCAAGCCGCCAGGTGAGCGTCCGGCCCATCGACAAGGAGTTCCGGCTGCTCGCCCGCGGCATCGGCAAGCACGGCCTCAGCGAGTTCGCACATCGCGACGATGTCGTCGAAGACGTCTTCACCCGCTCCGTCCGCCGCTTCGGAGCGCAGGATGAGCCCGGTGGTGCCCCCCTCGCCCATCGCCTCATGGGCGATTTCGAGGAGCCGCACCCGGATCTCCTCATCCCGGATCCGGCGCGAGATGTTGATCCCCGGCGCCTCGGGCGTGACGATTGCATAGCGGGATTTGAACAGCACCCGGGCGGTCAGCGGCACGGCCTTGCCACCTTCCGCCCAGCCCGTCACCTGGACAAGCACGGGTTCACCCGGCTTCAACCCGCGCGCGCCACGCAGAAACCCGCTGCCCTCGGGGAGCCTGACAAACATGCCCCCCTGCCCTTTCACCGGCCGATCGCAGATCGCCCGATAGATCGCCCCCGGGCGCGGCCCGTCATCCTTGGCATCGATCAGCAGATCGTCCAGCGCCCCGTCAACGAGCCGGGCTGCGGCTTTGCGGCCACCCCATTCGTCGAGAACGACGATGCTGCCCTTCATGCCCATCCCTCCCGAACCGGGTAACCTGCGGCTTCGAGCAGCATCGCGGTTTCGGACACCGGCAACCCCATGACCGCGCTGTAGCTGCCCTGAATCCACGGGATGAATGCCCCGGCCGGACCCTGGATCGCATAGGCGCCCGCTTTGCCCCGCCAATCACCCGACGCGAGGTAGGCATCAATCTCGGGTCGCGACAGGCGTTTCATCTTCACAGTGGTGACAACGTCGCGCGCAAAGCTGCGCGCCGCATTGCGCACCACGACGGAGGTGATGACCTTGTGGCGCCGACCGGAGAGGGCCTCGAGGAAGGCCACCGCCTCGGCTTCGTCCGCGGGCTTGCCGAGGATCCGCCGCCCCAGCGCCACCGTGGTATCCGCACACAGCACGATCTCATCATCCGCGACCGTCATCGCCGCCGCCTTGTCCGACGCCACGCGCCGGCAGTAGTGCAGCGGGGTTTCGCCGCGCACCGGCGTTTCGTCGACTTCGGGGGGGCGGACGGCATCTGGCGTGATGCCGAGCGTCAAAAGCAGTTCGGCCCGCCGAGGCGAGCCGGAACCGAGAATCAATTTTTTGGTCGGGGCTGCGCCCACGTCACTTGAAGCGGAAATTGATCCGGCCCTTGGTGAGATCGTAGGGCGTCATTTCCACCTGGACCCGGTCGCCGGCCAGAACACGGATGCGGTTCTTGCGCATCTTGCCTGCCGTGTGCGCGATGATCTCATGGCCGTTTTCCAGCTCGACCCGGAACGTCGCGTTCGGCAGGAGTTCCTTCACGACACCGGGAAATTCGAGCAGTTCTTCCTTGGCCATGGTCACTCCATTGTTGATGCCCGCTCCTTGCAGGCGCCTCTTAAGTGACCCCAAGCGGCCCGGTTTTCAAGGGAAAACCGCACGCCTTAACCCCCAGTGCGAGGAAATGCCGCCATCTACGACACCCCCGCCGCGGCGGAGCGGGCAACCGCCACCAGCCATGCGGAGCCTGCGCTTTACAGGGCCGGTTCGTTCGCCGATGCTGGATTTCAATCGCAACTTCACCTGCATGGGGTCGAACCGCGTTGTCAAAGCCAACGACCGGCACTGGGCCGCTCATTCAGAACTATGTTGTGACAGGCGTGTCTTCCGGGATCGGCATGGCGACCGCAACCGCGCTGGTCGAGCGCGGAGTGCGGGTCTTCGGCAGCGTGCGCACGGAGGCCGACGCGGCACGGCTCTCCACAGAGCTTGGCGACAGCTTCGTGCCGCTCATTTTCGACGTAACCGACGCGGACGCGATTGCGCGGGCAGCAGAAATCGTCGCGGTGCAGGTGGGCGAAAGCGGGCTGCACGGGCTGGTCAATTCAGCAGGGATTTCGCTGGCCGGGCCGATACAGGACATCGAGCCCGAGCTCATGCGGCGCAGTTTCGATGTCAACGTGATGGGCGTGGTCCACACGATTCAGGCGTTTCTCCCCTTGCTCAAAGCGTCGCGAGACCGGTGGAACAAGCCGGGCCGGATCGTGAACGTGAGTTCGCTCAGCGGCCGCAACGCCTATCCTTTCATGGGGCCCTACGCGGCATCGAAACACGCACTGGAAGCGCTGTCGGATTCGCTCCGACGGGAACTCATGATCTATGGGGTCGACGTGATCGTGATCCAGCCGGGCAATATCGACACGCCGATCTGGGAGAAGAGCAGGGGCATTCGCGAGGATTATGCCCACACCGACTATGCCACCGTCCTGGCGCGGATCGATACGGTCCGGACGGGCGAACACGCCTTGCCCGTCAGCCGTGTCACCGATCGTATTCTCGACGCACTCAACAGGCGCAGGCCCAAGGCGCGCTACCTCATTCCCGACGACTGGGTGCGGTTCTGGATCGCGCCGCGGCTGCTGCCCGATCGCTGGTTTGATTTCTTCGTGGATCGGTATCTGAACTTCGAGCGGGTCCGCGCGCAACTCAGGCGCTCCGATGATTGAGACGGCGGTTATCACCGGCGCGGCGCATGGGATCGGGAAATCCTTCGCAACCCGGCTCGCGGCCGAGGGCGCGCAGCTTTGGCTCGTCGACAAGAACGAGGATGCCCTGGCCGCCCTGGCCCGCCAATTGACCGACAGGCATGGCGCCAAGGTCGAGGCACTGACAGCGAACCTTGCCGACCCGTCCGACCAACGCCGTGTTGCAGACCGTATCAGCGCGTTGGACCGAGTGGATCTGCTCGTGAACGCAGCCGGTTTCGGCGCGCCGGCCGCGTTCCATGACCTCGACCCCGAAGCGCATATGGAAATGCTGGATGTGCACGTGACGAGCGCGGTCCGGTTCTGCCGGGCCGTACTGCCGGGCATGGTCGCGCATCGGCGCGGCGCGATCATCAACATCTCGAGCCAGATCTCCTTCTTGTATTCGGGCGGAAACGCGATGTACGGCTCGACGAAACGCTTCATCGACGCGTTCTCAAGAAACCTTCACGCCACGTACAAACGCAAGGGCGTCCGAATTCAGCTTATGGTGCCGGCCTATGTCAGAACGTCGTTCCACGAATCCGACTACTACAGCGCCGAGACTCTGAAGAAGGTGCCCGGGTTCTTCTGGATGGACGTGGACGTTCTCACGTCCGCCGCCTTGCGGCAGCTGTCCACGGGGCGGCTCGTGTGCGTGCCCGGGTTTTGGCACAAAATCACCTACGTTCTTCTGAGCCGGTATCTCGTCCCGATGTGGCTCCTGAGAAAACTGTCGATCTGAGATGCGCCACGGCGCGCGGTTCCCGACCCTCACGCATCCCAGCTCTCTTCGTCCGGCAGGGGCGGCCCGAACCGGGCAATCATCCGGTCGCGGATCTGGTCGCGGGCCAGGCGATAGGCCCCGAGTTTTTCGGTGCGTTGAGTGCCGAGACCGGTTGGATCGAGCACCGGCCAGTATTCCACTTCGAGATGGTGATACCGGGTCAATTCCAGAACCCGGCGCTGGCTGGCGGGGCTCAAGGCCACGATCAGGTCGTAGGACGACAGATCATCGCCCCACTCCTGCATTTCGTCGAATGAGCGCACCTTGTGCTGGTGCAGCGGCACGCCGATTTCCTCGCAAACGGAGATCGAGAAGCCGTCGATTTCGAGTTCGCTTTTCACGCCCGCCGATTGCACGAACACCCGGTCGCCGTAGAACTTTTTCATCATCCCCTCGGCCATCGGCGAGCGGACCGCGTTGTGATCGCAGCAGAACAACACCGACTGGGGGAGCGCCGCGACCACCAGATCAACCCCAATGCAGCACGCAGATGAGGGTGAACAGGCGCCGGGCGGTGTCGATGTCGACATCGGCCTTGCCCTCCAGCCGCTCCTGAACCACCCGCGCGCCCTCGGTGTGGATGCCGCGCCGGGCCATATCGATGGTTTCGATCTGGGCGGGCGGCAGCTTCTTCACCGCGTCGAAATAGCTCTCGCAGATCTGGAAGTAGTCCTTCACAACCTGGCGGAACGGCCCAAGCGAGAGGTGGAACTCCGCCGCCTTCTCTCCGTCCGCCTCGGTCGCGATGTCGAACACGAGCCGCTTGTCGCGGATCGACAAGCTCAATGTGAAAGGACCCTCGGGGACCGACTGACCCGGCCGGGCGACGGGGGTGAAGCTGTTGTCTTCCAGCAGGTCGAAGATGGCGACCTTGCGTTCCTGTTCAATCTCCGGCGTGGGCGCCGCGAGGCCGGTATCGTCAATCTCGATCTTGCTGATGCGGCTCATGGACTTTACCCCGCGACTGGTCGTCCCCGACAGGTAAACCATGCGCCGGATGGGCACAATCGGGGTTGCCGTCAGCCAGACACGGCCCCGAGGGCGATCCAGGCTCCCCAGACAAGCAGCACGAGGCCGGACGCCAGATCGAGCCACCGCGTGGTCTTGTCAGTCAGCCGGCTGCGCAGGATTGTGGCCGCGCTCGACAGGATCAACCACCACAAGGCAGATCCGAGGAAGACCCCGGCGACCAGCACATAGGCCGCCTGCCCGCCCCCCTGCGACGCGGCACCGAGACCGGCAACCAGGCCGGCAAAGGCGAGGATGGTCATCGGGTTGGAGATCGTCAGGACATAGGTCGACAGGAAATCGGCAAGGCCGCCCTGCCCCCAGCCGCGTGCCTCGGCGGGCTTGCGGGTGCTGTGCGCGAGGTAGCTGCGCAGAGCAAACGTGCCGAGAAGCGCAATGAGCACCCCACCCGCGAACTGCATCTCGCGGGCATGGCGCACGAGCAGCCCGGTCGCGGCAAACCCGGCGGCCACCATCATGCCGTAGGTGGCATCGGCCACGGCAGCGCCGAGACCGGAGCGCACACCGGCGGCCCATCCGCGCGCAAGCGTGCGGCGAATGCACAAGAGCCCGATCGGGCCGACCGGCGCGGCCACTGCGACACCGACCCCGAGCCCCTTGAGGAACACCTCGATCACGGCGCGTCGTCCGCCACCGGGATCTCCCGAGTTTCCTTGACGGCCTGCATGGAGAACACGGTTTCGGTCGTAACGACGGCAGCCAGCGGCTTGACGACGTCCGCCAGGAACGCCTGCATCGCGGCCATGTCGGCCAGGCGCAGTTTCAGAAGGTAGGAATGTGGACCGGAGACATGGTGGATCTCTTGCACCTCCGGGCACGACGAGAGCATGGCAACCGCGTCCGCCTCTCCGTCATGCCGCATATCGACGAAAAGAAACGCGCAGAGGTTTGCGTTGAACGCGGCCGGATCGAGTACCGCGTGCCAGCCCCGGATCGCGCCAGCAGAACGCAGCCGCTTCACGCGGTCCGCGGTGGTTGAGAGCGCCAGGCCGACGTGATCAGCAATCGCGGCCGTCGACATCCGCCCGTCGAATTGCAGGAGTTGGGCGATTCTTCGATCAATCTTATCCATATCCGTCAATACGACGGATTATTCTTACTGTCGACGCTGTTTCCTCGGAACTGGCGGCATATGTCCGGACACATCCCGACATGCGTCAGGATGTGCCCGGAGCATTGTGGTTCAGTGCATTTTTTCGGCCAGGTTGATCGACACGACCTGGTTGTCGAGCCCGTCGATATGCATCACCGGCCCTGCCGCTTCGGCATCCAGCCCCCGGCGCTTTGCCCAGCGCGGCCAGTTGGCCGGGATCAGCCCGAGCACGCGGGTCGCTCCGAGATCACGCGCGGCCTTGGTCATCTCTTCGATCAGATGGACATGCACCAAACGGCGCAGTTTCTGTGGCGTGTCGTGCGCCACGAACACGCGCGAGCTCTCCCACACGTTCTCGGCCACCGGAGCGTCCTCGTAGAGCAGATCCGACGGGATCGAGTCCAGAAGCCCGCGTTGGGCATCGCGGATCATGTAGGTATAGATGCCCACCCGTGCCGTCGTCGGCGTCAGGCGGATGCCGGCATAGACACGGCCGAAGTCATGCACCGCGACCCAGCGGCTGGCCGGGGTGTCGTATTGATCGAACTCCATGCCCATTGCTTCGGGCAGGTCCCAGTTGTTTTTCACAATGAAACTTTGCCGCCGGGCGCGAAGCAAATTCGCGAAAAGCTCGCCATGGTTGTGCAGGTTGGCGAAAGAGAGTGTCGTCGTTTGCATGGTTTTCCTCCAAGTCAGGGTTGAACAGCAGCTATCCGCCCGCCCCCGACCTGGGCTCCCGCATTTTTCGACAGACACGACCGGCCCTCGGCAGACTCAGAGCAGCCGGTAGTCCTTCGCGCGTTGAATGGCTTCGGCGGAGGTTCGGGCGAATAGCTTCTTGCGCGCCGAGGCCAACCGGGCTTTCAGCGCCGACTCGGAGATTCCGAGCCGGGCCGCGCCGGCGGCGTAGCGCTCCCCTGACGCGACAACCTTGAGCGCCTCTTTTTCGGCGACGGTCAGGTTGTCGGGGGGTTCGGTTTCGTGGTGCAGATGCAGAACGATGCCCGAAATCGTCGCGATTTCCTCGTCGGTGAACTCGCGATCGTCACGCGCCACCGAGGCGATGGTGCGCGATGTCATGGGGCCGCAGGAGATACACACGCCATATTTGAGCCCGTATCCTGCGGCTTCGCCCATGATGTCGAACGGGTCGGGGAGATCGATCTCGCTCCAGCGGCTTGCACCGGTCCGCGATATGCCCCAGGCCACGATCGGGTCACGCAGGGCATAGGCATTCTGGGTGTAGACGTCGATCCAGCGCGGATCGTAGGTCTGAAACATCATCAGGGGCGATGCGAAACGCACGTGGAGCGCGAGGTAATACCCCGCCGGGGCTTGGTCCCCGAGCTCCAACAGAAAATCGTCTATGACTTGATTCCGCCCCATAGTCACAAGCTAAGAACGCCGGTTCGGCGCGCACAACCCCAAATTGCTCTAGCCCCGGAAATATTCGCGCGAGGCGCGACATTTGCGCCAGCCCACGTTCCTATCTATCCTAACGGGTAATGCTGCGCCAGAGCGTTCCCGCAAAGAAAACAGGGGAAGCCCCCGTGATTCTCTCGCGCCGCGCATGGCCTAGACCAAACAACGCGGGGCAAACCGCAGCCAAAACGGAAGTCCGGGCGGGCGATTGGTGCGCGCTACGCCGGTGGTGGGGCCGTGCTTTCACGTACGACCAATTCGACCGGGAGTACCACCCGTGGCGGCACGGCAGTCAGTCTCGCGTCGTAGGACAACCGCATGCGCTCCAGCAGCATGCGGGCCGCCGCGCGCCCGATATCCAGGCGCGGCTGGTGAATTGTCGTCAGGGCGGGCACGAGGTGCGCGGCCATGTCGAGATCGTCGAAGCCGACGACCGAAACCTCGTCGGGCACCCTCACGCCCCGCCGCAGCAACTCGCCAATGAAGCCGATCGCCATGACATCACTGGCGCAGAATACCGCCGTGGGGCGATTGTCCGAGTGACACCAGTCAACCGCCGCCCGGGCGCCGGACTCCAGTGAAAAATCGCCCGGGTACACCCAGGCCTCGTCCATCTCGAGGCCGGCCGCCGCCATCGCCGCCTTCGCTCCCTTCAGGCGGGCCTTGGTCAGAACATTGGACGGGGGACCGCATACATGGCCGACCCGCCGGTGCCCGAGCGCCAGAAGATGCTCAACCGCGGCGCTCCCGGCCGCCTCGTTGTCGATCGTCACCCGCGGTCGCTCCAGTTGATCGCTCCACTCACAGGCAAAGACCACCGGCGGCCTCGCCTCGGGCGGGCCACGGCTCACCAGCACCTCGTGGTCGAGCAGGCCGTCGAGCAGAATCAGCCCGTCCACGTGTTGCTTGCTGGCAAATTCGGGGAACTGGTGCCCGGCCTGGGCGAACGGCGTCGTGTCGTTGATCAGCACATTGTAGCCAGCTTCCGACATGACCTCGGCGATGCCGGACAGGATGCTGGAGAAAAACGGGTTGGCGAGATTGGGCACCAGAACGGCAATTGCGCCCGCTTCGCGCTTGCGCAGGTTGCGGGCCGCAACGTTGACCCGGTAGCCGGTTTCCTCGATCGCCTTGAACACGGCCTTGCGGGTGGGCTTGCTGACTTTCTCCGGCGCCGAGAGTGTCCGGCTGACGGTTGCCGTCGATACACCTGCCGCATGTGCGACGTCGCGAATGCTCGGGGCCTTGCCGTTCATCAGCTCGGTTCACTCCTTTTTCGGGCAATGCGTCCCGTCCGGATGCTTTGAAAGCGCTCCGGGTAGGAATCAAGAAAACTCTTCTTGTAAACGATTACATACTCCGTATATTGCCGATGTAAAGGATTACATGTGCGATTCGCAGATGCCGAGGAGGGGCTGTGCGATCACAGCTACTCCTCGCTGGAGGAGGTTCTCAACATGAAAACGATCAAAGGCCCTGCCCTTTTCCTGGCGCAATTTGCCGGCGACGAGGCGCCCTTCAACTCGTGGGACAGCATTACCAAATGGGCGGCTGACTGCGGCTACATCGGCGTTCAGGTGCCAAGCTGGGACGGGCGCCTGATCGACCTCGCCAAGGCTGCGGACAGCAAGGACTACTGCGACGAGTTCAAAGGCGTGGCCGCCGAGAACGGGGTGGAAGTGACCGAACTCTCGACGCACCTGCAGGGCCAGCTCGTGGCCGTGCATCCCGCCTATGACGTGGGCTTTGACGGCTTCGCCGACCCCTCGGTGCATAACAACCCCGCGGCCCGACAGAAATGGGCCGTCGACCAGGTGATGAAGGCGATCAAGGCCAGCAACAACATGGGCATCACGCAGCATGTGAGCTTTTCGGGCGCTCTGGCCTGGCCGTATCTCTACCCGTGGCCGCAGCGGCCAGCGGGCCTCGTCGACACCGCGTTCGACGAGCTGGCGAAGCGCTGGAAGCCGATCCTCGACTTCGCCGACGAGATGGGCGTCGACATCTGCTACGAGATTCACCCCGGCGAAGACCTGCATGACGGCGTGACCTTCGAGATGTTCCTTGAGCGGCTGAATGATCACCCGCGCGCGAACATGCTCTACGACCCGTCGCACTACGTGCTTCAGTGCCTCGACTACCTCGACAACATCGACATCTACAAAGACCGGATCAAAATGTTCCACGTCAAGGATGCCGAGTTCAATCCGACCGGGCGCCAGGGCGTCTATTCAGGCTACCAGCCCTGGGTCGATCGGGCCGGCCGGTTCCGTTCGCTGGGTGACGGCCAGGTCGATTTCGGCGCGATCTTCTCGAAGATGGCGGCAAACGATTTCGACGGCTGGGCGGTGGTTGAGTGGGAGTGCTGTCTCAAACACCCCGAAGACGGCGCGCGCGAGGGGGCGCAGTTCGTGCGGGATCACATCATCCGCGTGACCGAAGTGGCCTTCGACGATTTCGCCTCGGGCGGAACCGACGAGGCCGCCAATCGCAAAATGCTGGGGATCGGAGGCTGACATGGCAGATCGCATCAGACTTGGTATGGTCGGCGGCGGCAAAGACGCCTTCATCGGCGGCGTGCATCGCATTGCCTCGCGCATCGACGGGGAATTCGAGCTGGTCGCCGGCGCGCTGTCGTCAACGCCGGAAAAGGCGCGGGAAAGCGGCGAGGCACTCGGCCTCCCGCCAGACCGCATCTACGGCAATTTCCGCGAAATGGCGATCCGGGAAAACCGGATCAAGGACGGTATCCAGGCGGTCTCGATCGTGACCCCGAACCACGTGCACTACGCCGCTGCACGTGAATTCCTCAAGCGCGGCATCCACGTGATCTGCGACAAGCCGCTCACTTCGAACCTGCCGGACGCCCGGAAGCTGGTGAAGACCTCCCAGGACAGCGATGCGCTGTTCGTGCTGACCCACAACTACACCGGCTATCCGATGGTCCGGCAGGCCCGGGAAATGGTGGCGAACGGAGAGTTGGGCGAGCTTCGCGTTGTCCAGGTGGAATACCCGCAGGACTGGATGACCACCGCCGTCGAAACCACCGGGACAAACAAGCAATCCGAGTGGCGCACCGACCCGGCGCGGTCCGGCGCGGGTGGTTCGACCGGCGATATCGGCACCCATGCCTTCAACCTTGCAAGCTTCGTCACCGGGCTCGAGCTTGAGATGCTTTCGGCCGACCTCACCAGTTTCGTCGAAGGGCGCCGCGTTGACGACAACGGCCACGTGCTCCTGCGCTTCAAGGGCGGAGCCAAAGGCATGTTGTGGTGCAGCCAGGTTGCCCCGGGCAACGAGAATGCGCTCAAGCTGCGCGTCTACGGCACCAAGGGCGGGCTCGAATGGGCCCAGGAAGACCCGAACTACCTGTGGTACACGCCGTTCGGCGAGCCCAAGCGGCTGTTGACCCGCGGCGGCACGGGCGCGCGCGATGTTGCTGGTCGGCTGACCCGCACGCCGGGCGGGCACCCGGAAGGCTACCTCGAGGGATTTGCCAACATCTACCGTGAGGCCGCCGCGGCGATCCGCGCCAAGATGGCTGGTGAAGACATGCCCCCCGATGTCGTGTTCCCGACCGTTGAAGACGGGCTTGTCGGCGTCGCGTTCATCGACGCCTGTGTCCGCTCGTCGGCCCGCGACGCGGCCTGGGTCAAACTGGCGCTGTGAGGCGATGAGCGTTGCCGCCACCATACCGGATCCGGGGGGCGTAAGTGCCCCGGAAGCCGTGCGCCCGGTCCTCGCCTTGCGCAACGTTCAGCGGTCGTTCGGGCCGATCCAGATCCTGTTCGACATCACGATGGAACTGCACCCCGGCGAAGTCCACGCCCTGATCGGTGAAAACGGCGCCGGCAAGACCACCGCGATGAAGATCATGACGGGGTATCTCGAAGCGTCGGCGGGCACCGTCGAACTCGATGGCCAACCTGTAGAATTCAAACATTCGCGCGAGGCCGAGAAGCAGGGCGTGACGTTGATCCACCAGGAATTCAACCTCGCGCAGCTTCTCTCCGTGGAGCAGAACATCTTCCTCGGCCATGAGATCAAGCGCGGCTGGCGGCTCGATCACGCGGCGATGCGGGCGCAGACCCGCGATCTTCTCGGCCGGCTTGAAATGCCGCTCGATCCGCGCGCTCAGGTCTCGGGCATCTCGGTGCCGGAAAAGCAGATGGTCGAGATCGCCAAGGCGCTCTCGCGCAACGCGCGCGTGCTGATCATGGACGAGCCCACCGCGGCGCTCACCAACCGGGAGACCGAGGTTCTGTTTGGCCAGATCGAACGGCTGAAGGCGCAGGGCACGGCGATTCTCTACACCTCGCACAAGCTCGACGAGGTGGCCCGGATCGCCGACCGGATCACCGTCATGCGCGACGGTCACATCGTGCGCACCGCATTGCGCGGCGAACTCGACGAGGACCAGATGGCCACGGCGATGGTCGGGCGCGAACTCACCGACATGTTCCCGGCCAAGAAAGTCTCCGACGGTGCCGACCCGGTGCTCGAGGTCGAAAACGTCACCGTCGGAAAATACGCCAGGGATGTGTCTTTCACCCTTGGCCGCGGCGAGATCCTCGGCTTCGCCGGGCTGGTGGGGTCCGGCCGCACCGAACTGATGGAAGGCCTGATCGGCGTGCGTGCCGCAGAGGGCACGGTGCGGATCAACGGCAAACCGGCGCATATCCATTCGGTCGAGGCGGCGATGAACGCCGGGCTCGTCTACCTGCCGGAAGACCGCAAGGAACACGGGCTCATCCTGACCCAGGACATGCGGCGCAATCTTACGCTTCTGGCGCTCAAGAAGTTCTCGCGTTTCGTTGTCGACCGGAAGGCCGAGGAGGCCGCGCTGAACGCGTCGATCAAGGAATTCGACATTCGGGCACCGGAACGCTCGGTGCTGGTCGGCAACCTCTCGGGCGGCAACCAGCAGAAACTGCTGCTCGCCAAGATCATGCTGGCCGAGCCGCAGATCGTCATCATCGACGAACCGACCCGCGGCATCGACGTCGGCACCAAGCAGCAGTTCTACACCTTCATCCACCGGCTCGCCGAGGCGGGCCATTCGGTGATCGTGATCTCCTCGGAAATGACCGAGGTCATCGGGCTGTGCGCCCGCGTGGTGGTGATGCGGCGCGGCAAAGTGGCCGGCGAGGTGTCGGGCGAAGACGTGAACGAGGACGCCATCGTGCGCCTCGCGATGGGATTGAACATGAAGGGGAATGGCAATGGCTGACACGAGCGCGAATACCCCTGCGAAAACTGGCTTAAAATTCAACGTTCAGGCTTTGGGGCCGATCCTTGCGCTGGTCGTGCTGGTGGTGATCGGGACGATCCTGAACCCCGATTTCCTCGCCGCGCAGAACATCACCAACGTGCTGTCGCGGTCCTCCTTCATCGGCATCATGGCGGTCGGCATGACCTTCGTGATCACCGCCGGCGGGCTTGACCTCTCCGTGGGGTCGATGACCGCCTTCATCGCCGGCGTGATGATCATGATCATGAACGCGCTGATCCCCGGGCTCGGCACTTCCTGGACCGTGATCCTGATCGGCATGGGCGCCGGGCTGGTCGTCGGCGCGCTGCTCGGTGCGGCCAACGGCTTCCTGATCACCCGGCTCTCGATCGAGGCGTTCATCGTCACCCTCGGCTCGATGGTGATCTTCCGCTCGCTGGTGACGTGGCTGGCCGACGGCGGCACGCTGTCGCTCAACTTCGCCCTCGGCGGGCTCTATGAACCGGTCTATTACGGTGGGCTGTTCGGCATTCGCTGGCCGATTATCGTGTTCGCGATCGTGGCCATCCTCGGCGAAATCACCATGCGCCACACCACCTTCGGGCGGCATTGCTCGGCGATCGGCTCGAATCGGCGTGTGGCGGAGTATTCCGCCGTGCACGTCAACCGCGTGCGGATGATGACCTACGTGCTTCTCGGCGTACTCGTCGGCATTGCCTCGGTGCTCTACGTGCCGCGCCTCGGCTCGGCCTCGAACACCACCGGCCTGCTCTGGGAGCTCGAAACGATCGCCTCGGTGATCATCGGTGGCACGCTTCTGTCGGGCGGCTTCGGCCGCGTCTGGGGCACGGTGGTCGGCGTGCTGATCCTCGGCCTCATCGACAACATCCTCAACCTCACGGACCTGGTCAGCCCGTACCTGAACGGTGCGATCCAGGGCGTGATCATCATTCTGGCCGTCGTATTGCAGCGCGCCAGAAAATCTTCCCGGTGACGGGAACAACGCCCCGTTTCCGGGGGCAAACCAAGGGAGTGACAACATGAACATGAAGCACCTTTTCGGCGCGACGGCACTGGCGGCGATCATGATGGCGCCGGTCGCGATGGCGCAGGACACTACGGTGATCGGCGTGTCCATCCCCGCCGCGACACACGGCTGGACCGGCGGCATGAACTTCCACGCACAGGAAGCCATCGACCGGCTCGAGGCCACCTATGAAGAGCTCGACTTCGTGCTCGCCACCGCCTCCGACCCGGCCAAGCAGGTTGCCGACATTGAAGACATGATGGCCACCCGCGACATCGACGCGCTGGTCGTTCTGCCGTTCGAAAGCGAGCCGCTCACCGCGCCGGTGAAGCGCGTGGCAGAAGCTGGCAAGTGGGTCACGGTAATCGACCGCGGCCTGTCAGAGCCCGGCATCGAAGATCTCTACGTCGCCGGCGACAACCCGGGCTTTGGCCGGGTTTCGGGCGAGTTCTTTGTCGACATGATGCCCGATGGCGGCAAGATCGTCGTGTTCCGCGGCATTCCGACCACCATCGACAACGAGCGTGTCGCGGGCTTCCAGGAAGCCATCGAAGGCTCCGGCATCGAGATCCTCGGCATGGAGCACGGCAACTGGAACCGCGACGACAGCTTCGCCGTGATGCAGGACTTCCTGTCCAAGTATCCGGAAATCGACGCCGTCTGGGCCTCGGATGACGACATGGCCATCGGCGTGCTTGCCGCGATCAAGGAAGCCGGCCGGATGGACGAAATGTGGGTACTCGGCGGCGCCGGCATGAAGGAAATGATTGCCCGCGTGCGTGACGGCGACCCCTATGTCAAAGCCAACGTGACCTACCCGCCGTCGATGAGCGGCACCGCGATCGAAATCACCGCGCTGAACTTCGTCTCGAACGCCCCGGTCTCGGGCAAGTTCGTGATCGGCTCGGTGCTCGTGACCGCTGAGAACGCCGAGAAGTACTACTTCCCGGACAGCCCGTTCTGAGGCACACACCGCGTTATCGCGTGACACGCGCCCGGCCTTACCGGCCGGGCGCTTTCTTTTTCTCAATGCGATTCTCGATGCAACCAAGGCACGGGTCGGGTGACGGGAAAAGTCGCGGACGGGCGCGTTTTTCTTTGACCGACCGATCGCAACGGACATAACTTGCCCGGGCGCGCCGGTCCAAAGCAGAACGAGAAACGGCGGCACGGGAGGAGACATGTTCGGCGAAATTTCCTACGGCGGGGCCGCGCTCGCTGGTTTGATCGCGTTTTTCACCCCCTGCATTCTGCCCATGGTGCCGTTCTACCTGAGCTACATGGCCGGCATTTCGATGTCGGAGTTGCAGGGAGATGACAAGATCGCACCGGGCGCTCAGCGGCGCCTGATCGTTTCCGCCGTGTTCTTCGCACTTGGCGTTACCACGATCTTTGCCCTGCTCGGGCTCGGGGCCACCGCACTCGGGCAAGCATTCGCCGAATGGAAGGACGTGCTGAGCTACATCGCAGCCGCGATCATCTTCATCTTCGGCCTGCATTTCCTGCACGTGATACGGATTCCATTCCTGATGCGGGAAGCCCGGATGGAATCGAGGATGGATCCGTCTACCGTGGTCGGCGCCTACGTCATGGGACTTGCCTTCGGCTTCGGCTGGACGGCCTGTGTCGGCCCGGTGCTCGCGTCGATTCTCTTCGTGGCCTCGATGAAAGACACCTTGCTCCAGGGCGGCACCCTTCTCGTGACCTTCGGTCTCGGCATGACGGCGCCCTTCGTCATCGCCGCCGTTTTCGCCAAGCCGTTCCTCGCCTTCATGGCGCGGAACCGCAAATACATGCCCTATGTCGAAAAGGTGATGGGCGCCATGCTCATCGTCTTCGCGATCCTGATCGCGACGGGATCCGTCAATGCGATCTCGAACTGGCTGATCGAAACCTTCCCCGTGTTCTCAACGATGGGATGACCTTTGGAGGAACTCACATGCGTTTTCTGACCGTCCTGGCTGCCGCCATCTCTTTTGCAATCGCCGCGCCGTCCTTCGCCGCCACCCTGGGCGAAGACGGGCTGCACAAGACCGATTGGATGCGCAACGACACGTTCAAGGAAATGGCCGAGGATCTGGCCGAGGCCAATTCCGAGGGCAAGCGCCTGTTGATCATGTGGGAGCAGCGCGGCTGTATCTACTGCACCAAGATGCATGAAGACGTGCTCCCCCGCGAAGACATCGATGCCTTCATCCGCGACAACTATTTCGTTGTGCAACTCAACCTCTTCGGCGACGTCGAGGTGACGGACTTCGACGGCGAGGTTCTGCCCGAGAAGCAAATGGCGATGAAATGGGGGGTCATGTTCACCCCGACGCTGATGTTCTTCCCGCCCGAGGTGTCGGACGACGTCACCGCCCGCGAAGCCGCGGTGGTCAACATGCCCGGGGCGTTCGGGGCGGAAACCATGTGGGATCTGCTGAACTGGGTGGTCGAAGAAGGTTATCTCGGCGAGGAAAACTTCCAGAAGTATCACGCCCGCAAGTTCAACGCCCGCCAAGCGGCGAAACAGGGCGGCGGCGACTGAGCGTCCGCTCCAGGCCATTTTGTTGCGCCGAGGGCGGGCGCCCTGCACGGATCTGCAATGCATACATTCGCATGCGACATTTTGTCATTGCCAAATTGTCGCACGATGTTTAGCGTCCTCCTCCACCAAAACACAAAAAAATGAACCACTCATGGGAGGAGACATGAAGCGGACTATGTTCACGCTTGCGGCATTCGTCGCGGGGCTGGGGATGGCTCAGGCCGAATCCGTAGCGCCGGGTGATGTTGTCTGGGAAGACATCGGTATTCCGGCATCGCTGACCGGCGTTCCGGGCGACCCGGCTGAAGGCGCCAAGGTTCTGGCCAGCAAATCCATCGGCAACTGCATTGCTTGTCACGAAGTGACAGCCCTCAAGGACGAGCCGTTCCACGGCGAGGTCGGTCCGATGCTCGACGGCGCCGGCGATCGTTGGTCGGAGGGCGAACTGCGCGGCATCCTCGTCGACGCGAAGCAAGTGTTCCCGGAATCCGTGATGCCGTCCTTCTACAAGGTCGACGGCTTCATCCGCCCCGGCAACCGGTTCACCGGCAAGCCGGCCGACGACAGCTTCACTTCGCTGCTGACGCCACAGCAGATCGAAGACGCCGTCGCGTTCCTGATGACGCTCAAGTGACGCGCAGACACAACCAGACTACTTGGAGACACACATGAAAATCACGCGACGTGACGCTGTGGCCATGGGTATTGGCGCGACCGCGATGGCGGTCCTGCCGATGCGGGCGATGGCAGCGATTGACGAACTGGTCAACGATTTCACCGGCGGCGCCGACATCGGCACCGGCGACATTTCCCTCGACGCTCCGGAGATTGCCGAGAACGGCAATACTGTTCCGATCGGTGTCAGCGCGCCGGGCGCAGAGGAGGTTATCCTCTTCGCACCGGGCAACCCGACCCCGCCGGTCGCCACCTTCAAGTTCGGCCCGGCTGCCGGCGAACAGGCGGCATCGACGCGTATCCGCCTTGCCAAAACCCAGGATGTGCTTGCGATCGCTCGGATGGCCGACGGCAGCTTCATCCAGACCACGGCAACCGTGAAAGTCACCATCGGCGGCTGCGGCGGCTGACCCGGGAAAAGGAGAAATAACTAATGGCATCTGGTGTTAAGCCCCGCGTCAAAGCCCCCAAATCCGCATCTGCCGGTGAGGTGGTGACACTCAAGACGCTGATCAGCCACAAGATGGAAACGGGCCTGCGCAAAGACGGCGACGGCAACGTGATCCCGCGCTCGATCATCAACCGGTTCACCTGCGAACTGAACGGCAACATGGTCGTCGACGTGACGATGGAGCCGGCGATCTCGGTGAACCCCTATTTCGAATTCAAGGCCAAGGTCGACGCCACCGGTGAGTTCAAGTTCACCTGGTACGACGATGACGGCTCCGTCTACGAGGCTGCCAGCCCCGTGACGGTCGGCTGATCGTCGCAAACAGGGAGGACGACAACATGAAAGCGAAAATGCTTCGCAAGGTTGCCGGGCTGGCCGTCGCCACCGCGATGGCCGCCGCACCGGCAGTGGCGGATGAAGACGCCGAACTGGTGATCAACGGCGAGATCGAGATCGTGACCCGCACCGCGGCGCCCGCGCATCTCGACGGCCACCTCAACGAGGTTATCTCCGGCTGGGTGTTCCGCTCGGATCGGACCCAGGCGATGGAGATGGACGATTTCGACAACCCCGGCATGCTCTTCGTCGACCAGGCGCGCGACATCTGGGCCACCGCGGAAGGCTCTGAGGGCAAATCCTGTGCCGATTGTCACGGCGAGCCGGAAGAAATGGCAGGCGTGAAGCCGGTCTATCCGAAGTGGAGCGACTCGGCCGGCCAGGTGATGACGCTGCAGATGCAGGTCAACGAGTGCCGCACCGAGCGCATGGGCGCCGAGGCCTGGGGCGTCGACAAGGGCGGCTCGATCCCGATGGAAGCCCTGCTGTCATCGGTGTCGCGCGGCATGCCGATGAACGTGGCGATCGACGGTCCGGCCCAGGAAACCTGGGAGAAGGGCAAGGAGATCTACTACACCCGCTTCGGCCAACTCGAGCTCAGCTGTGCCTCGTGCCACGAGGAGAACTACGGCAACATGATCCGGGCCGACCACCTCAGCCAGGGCCAGATCAACGGCTTCCCCACCTACCGGTTGAAGAACACCAAGCTCAACGGCGTACACTCGCGCTTCAAGGGCTGTATCCGCGACACGCGCGCGCATACCTTCAACCCGGGCAGCCCCGAGTTCGTTGCGCTTGAACTCTACGTGGCCAGTCGCGGCAACGGCCTGTCGGTCGAGGGCCCGTCGGTCCGCAACTGACGACAATTGATCGGGCCGCCCTGCGCGGCCCGATCCCTTTGGTGGTAGCGCACCCACCAGCTTCGAACTTCCACTCAGAAAAAGGCGGGGCGATCAGAAGGCTCCCGCATGATGCGAGGGCAACATGATCTCACGGCGTGATTTTCTTCAGGTTTCCATGGCAGCTTCGGCGCTCTACGGCGCGAGCGGTTTCGGCAACTGGGCGCGGCTTTCGGCGCAGCAGAGCCTGACGCAGGACCAGCTCCTGGAATTCGACACCTTCGGAAACGTGTCGCTGATCCACATCACCGACATCCACGCCCAGCTCAAGCCGATCTACTTCCGCGAGCCCGAGATCAACCTCGGCGTTGGCGAAGCCCGCGGTCAGGTGCCCCACATCACCGGCGCCGATTTCCGCAAACTCTACGGCATCGAGGACGGCTCGCCCTCGGCCTATGCCCTCACCTACGATGATTTCTCCTCGCTCGCGCAGGCCTATGGACGCGTCGGCGGGATGGACCGCGTCGCCACCGTGATCAACGCGATTCGCGCCGACCGGCCCGACGCGCTCTTGCTCGACGGCGGCGACACCTGGCACGGCAGCTACACCTGCTACCACACCGAGGGCCAGGACGTGGTCAACGTGATGAACGCGCTCAAGCCCGACGCGATGACCTTCCACTGGGAGTTCACCCTCGGGAGCGCCCGAGTTCAGGAACTCGTCGAGGGCCTGCCCTTCGCCGCCCTCGGCCAGAACATCTTCGACGCCGAATGGGACGAGCCGGCTGAGCTGTTCAAGCCCTACAAGATGTTCGAGCGCGGCGGCGTGAAGGTCGCCGTGATCGGCCAGGCCTTCCCCTACATGCCGATCGCCAACCCGCGCTGGATGTTCCCCGAATACTCCTTCGGCATCCGCGACGAGAACATGCAGGCGATGGTCGACGAGGTGCGCGCGGCCGGCGCCGAGCTCGTCGTCTGCCTCAGCCACAACGGCTTCGATGTCGACAAGAGCATGGCGGCCCGCGTGAAAGGGATCGACGTCATCCTGACCG
>Ga0180436_10002055_pt1 | contig 19310 bp, 12 predicted proteins | sample SS_ome_2_FD_132434 | JGI IMG/M metagenome (GOLD analysis project Ga0180436, IMG submission 132434) | Hypersaline lake sediment archaeal communities from the Salton Sea, California, USA - SS_3_S_2 metaG | ecosystem: Environmental > Aquatic > Non-marine Saline and Alkaline > Hypersaline >...
ACCGGGTTGTTCTTGGTGCGACGGCACAAGATCTGAATCACACGCAGTATCTCGTCATCCCGTCCGATGACCGGATCAAGCTTCCCGGATCGTGCCATCTGAGTCAGGTCGCGGCTGTACTTCTCCAGAAGCCGGTACCGGCTTTCCGCGCGAGGGTCCGTCACGTGCTGTCCACCGCGGATCTCCTGGATAGCGTCCTGGATTCGGTCCTTCGTCACTCCATTCTCAAGCAGAATCTTGCCGGCGGGTGTGTTACGCTCATTGGCAATCGCCAGAAAAATGTGCTCCGTGGAAATGTAGTCATCTTTAAGCTTGTTCGCCTCATCATTCGCCTGATCCAGTACACGCTTCACACGAGGCGTGATGAAGACCTGGCCAATGCCGCCACCACCATAGATACCGACCTTAGGGCTATCTTTCAGAGTTTCATCAAGACGAATCTTGATGGACTCCAAATCAACGCCGAGGCGCTCCAGAATATGCGCCACTGCACTCTCCGGCTGTTCCAGCAGAGCCAACAATATGTGTTCAGTGTCAACTTGTGTATGACTGTAGCGCGCCATGATCTCAACAGCCCGCTGGGCTGCGTCTTGAGCGCGCTCTGTAAAACGATCCAATCTCATCATAGGTAATTAGTCTCCCTCGCTCCCCTTAGATTATGTCTTGAGCGCAGGCGTACGTTCATTATACCCCACATCATCCAACTCGCCAGTGTCCCGTCATTTATTCTGAACCAAGCATCATACTCCAGGATATTCTCTTTGACTTGCTGCGACCACACTCGATGCTTGGAACGCTCCAGCTAGATCTTCGTAAATGAGAGCGCTCCATCCCGCGCATCCACCTGAACCCGGTCTCCCTCGACGAACTCCCCGCGCAGCAATGCCAACGCCAGCGGATCCTGAACTTCCCGTTGAATCACCCGTTTGAGCGGACGTGCCCCATATACGGGATCATATCCAACATCAGCCAATTGCTCTTGTGCTGCCGCGGCAACTTCCAGCTCAATCCGGCGATCCGACAACAAATCCCCGAGACGCCGCATCTGGATCCCAACGATCCTGAGCAGGTCTTCTTTCGTCAGGCTGCTAAACAGAATAATCTCATCGATTCGATTGAGAAACTCCGGACGGAACGTACGATCAAGCTCCTCAAGTACGTTGTCTCGAGCGGCTTCCACTCCCAGGTCTTTGATCCACCGGCTGCCCGTGTTGCTGGTCATAATGACAATCGTGTTCTTGAAATCCACAGTACGACCATGTCCGTCAGTCAACCGACCCTCGTCAAGCAGCTGTAGGAGGGTGTTGAACACCTCCTGATGGGCCTTCTCAATCTCATCGAAGAGTACTACGCTGTACGGACGGCGCCGCACAGCCTCGGTCAATTGCCCGCCCTCATCATATCCCACATATCCCGGAGGAGCACCGATCAGTCGTGACACCGTGTGACGCTCCTGGTACTCGCTCATATCTATGCGCACCATGGCCTCCTCGGTATCGAACAAGAACTCCGCCAATGCGCGTGCCAGTTCAGTCTTTCCAACACCGGTTGGGCCCAAGAAGATGAATGTCCCAATTGGTCGATTCGGATCCTGAAGCCCTGCCCGCGACCGGCGCACCGCGTTGGAGACTGCCCGAACGGCTTCATCCTGCCCAATAACCCGCCGGTGCAACACATCCTCCATCCGCAGTAGTTTCTCCATCTCACCTTCCAGGAGCTTGGAGACCGGTATTCCTGTCCACTCCCCAACGACAGAAGCAATCTCCTCAGCGCCGACCTCCTCCTTGAGCAGCGGATGATCCCCCTGGATCTCACGCAGCCGCTCCTCCTGCTCCTGTAACTGGCGCTCAAGCTCCACCAACCTGCCGTACTGAAGTTCCGAAGCCCGCGCATAATCCTGCGCCCGTTGAGATTCCTCGATTTGATGGCGAACCAACTCCCCTTGTTCCTTAGTTTCACGAATCGCCTGGATTGCGTCCTTCTCTTGTTTCCACCGAGCGCGCAGGCCATCACTGTGCTCCTGCAGGTCCGCCAGCTCCTGTTCGAGTTTCTTCAGACGGTCACGACTGGACCTATCTTTCTCCTTCTTAAGCGCTTCTCGCTCAATCTCCAGCTGCATGATTCGACGGTCGACCTCGTCGAGTTCGGCGGGTTTCGAGTCGATCTCCATCCGCAACCGAGAAGCTGCTTCGTCAATCAGGTCTATCGCCTTGTCGGGAAGCTGCCGATCTGCAATATACCGCTGGCTGAGAGTTGCCGCCGCAATAACTGCAGGATCCTGAATATGCACGCCATGGTGCACTTCATATCGCTCCTTAAGCCCCCGCAAGATACTGACGGTATCCTCTATCGACGGTTCATCAACCTGTACGGGCTGAAAACGCCGTTCCAGCGCCGCATCCGCCTCAATGTACTTACGATACTCATCCAACGTAGTTGCACCGACAGCATGAAGTTCGCCACGGGCCAGCATGGGCTTGAGCATATTGCTGGCATCCATTGCCCCCTCTGCAGCCCCGGCGCCCACCACCGTGTGCAGCTCATCAATAAACAAAATGACCTCGCCAGCCGCATCGGTCACTTCCTTGAGCACAGCCTTGAGACGCTCCTCAAACTCACCCCGATACTTTGCGCCAGCGATCAGCGCACCCATATCCAGCGCTACGACCTTCTTATTCTTCAATCCCTCTGGCACATCCCCACGTACAATACGTTGGGAAAGTCCCTCGACGATTGCCGTTTTGCCAACACCTGCATCCCCAACCAAAACAGGGTTATTCTTTGTACGCCGGCTCAAAACCTGCATTACCCGCCGGATTTCATCATCCCGACCAATCACTGGATCCAACTTTCCCTGTCGAGCAAGCTCAGTAAGATCACGCCCGTACTTCTCTAGAGCCTGGTAGGTCGTTTCAGGATTCTGGCTCGTCACGCGCTGACTGCCACGAATAGACGTCAACGCGCGCAGAATGGCATCTTCTGTGATACCATAGGCTGTCAGGAATCGTGCAGCCTCTCCCCCATGCCCGCCAGCAAGCGCCAGAAACAGATGTTCCGTGCTGAGATATTCATCGCGCATACGCGTCATGGCCTTTTCGGCGTCAGACAGAACTTGCGACAGATCCCGCGACAATCCCACCTGGGTCGTAGCCCCATATACTTTAGGCTTCCGTATCAGATCACCGTCGAGCGCCAGTATCATCTCCTGGGAGTTGCCCCCGAGCTTGATAACAAGCTGAGGTACTATCCCATCCGACTGGCGCAATAATGCCAACAGTAGATGCTCAGGCTCAACCTGACCATGACTGTGTTCGCCAGCCAACGATTGAGCAGCACTGATGGCCTCTTGTGCCTTCTGAGTCAGGCGATTAAGATCCATAAACTACTCCCTCCCACTGACTACAAACCAGAGTGCCGGAACAGGGCCACTCTGGCAGCAATATCCAAGACTTACAGATCCTGGAGAGTCCAGGATTACGACTATAGTGTAACGTCTTCTTGTTAGAGATGCAATAGCATTGTATTGGATTCTCGTAAGATATAAGAACTCGTTGGCCATCTGAGAGTTCATCGAGAATTCCAGGTTTACATGGTTGTGTCCTCTGATCGTTGGACTATAATTCCACTATCATGGACAAATTCGAGAGAATCCTCCGAGAAACAGAGCAGCGGTACCGGGAGCGTCGTGCGGCTCGGACAGCCTCAGAACGAATGATCAAAGCAGGAAACATTCTTGACGCAGACTCGCCAAGACGCGTCGCCCTGCGGCTCAAGCGCCTGGGCATCAGCCGGGCAACAGCTGCGCGCCTGGTCGAGAGCGGCCACGGAGCAACCGCAGCAGCCTCCATGGCTGCGCTTGTTCCCCCAAAGACCGTCTCATTGGAACGTATTCTGGGCAAGAACGAAATGCTTGGTGTCAATTTCTTAGAGATGGGCTTGTCGGCGTCTCGCTCCGTAGCTAGAGTCCGAATCAAAAACTCCGACGATCAAGTTCTCGGTTATGGCACAGGATTCATGGTGTCTCCTCACTTACTGATTACGAACAACCACGTGCTGCACAGTGCAACCGAGGCCTTGCACAGCGACGTGGAATTCAACTACCAAATCGGCATTGACGGTTTGCCGGTCGAATCCCGGGTATTCCCTCTGAATCCCGCTGCCTTCTTCCTGACCGATCGGCATCTAGACTATTCCCTGGTAGCTGTCGGAGCTGTCGAGGAGGAAGAGGAGGAGGAGGAGCTGAGCCAGTTCGGATGGAGTATACTTACCCAGGAAGAGGGAACGATAATCCTAGGAGAATGGCTCAATATCGTCCAGCATCCGAGTGGTGAGCCCAAGCAACTCGCTCTCCGCGAGAACGACCTGGTGGATGTACTGGACGACTTCCTTCACTATCGCACTGACACCGCTCCTGGGTCGTCTGGATCTCCAGTGTTCAACGATCAATGGGAGTTGGTAGCGCTACATCACTCAGGCATTCCACGAAGAGATTCCGAAGGACGGATCCTGACGAAAGATGGACAGATATGGTACTACCAGATGGGCGAGCATCAAATCGACTGGATTGCCAACGAAGGTGTACGTATCAACCGCATATTCCAGCATGTCAAATCTCAGGACCTACCACCGGATCAAGCCCGACTACGTTCAGAACTGCTCGACGCGACACAGCAACCGAACTCATCACCAGAACCAGACAAATCGCCGCACAAACCAGACACAGACGACAGACCCAGAGATAAAGAGAAATCCAGGACCTGGCATATTCCGGTACAGATAATCCTGGACGTTGATCGATCAGGGCAACCCATTGCAAGTAGTATTCAATCGATCGCCGTGCCCACTGCACAATTGGCGGATGAAGACTTGCGAGAAGCCCTGCAGGAATTGAAGAGCGCAGAAGACCGACCATATTACGATGAGGAAGCTGATATGCGCGCCCGTGATATATTCTACGCGGAGATCGAGCAATCATCAACTCCTCAAGACCTCTTCAGGAATTTCAGCGCCCTGATTCGTACGCACCACATACAGATAATCGACTACAGGCCAAGCCTGCACGTATACCCTTGGATCGACCTTCGCCCTGATCTCCTGTTGAGGGGCATCTACTCGGATAAGGCTCATTCACCGGAGGAATTCATCAGACAGGATATCAGCACCAACTATGAACGCGCCGTTCGCATGTACAAGCTCATGAATCGCGAATTATCCTGTCAAGCAGAACGACTCCGACAAGAGCTCATCCAATTGGAAGCGGAGCTGCCATATAACTGCGAGCATGTAGTGCCACAATCATGGTTCCATGGACAACAGCCTATGCGTGGAGACCTCCACCATTTATTTGCGTGCGAGGTGGGCTGTAACAGTTTCCGCAGTAACTGTGCCTACTCCGATTTCGCAGACTTCGAGGAAGCACTGCGCACCGATTGTGGCAAGATGTTGAATGGTCGATTCGAGCCAGACGCCGGCAAAGGTGCAGTGGCCCGGGCAACGCTCTACTTCCTGTTACGCTATCCAGGAGCAATCAGTGCGGACCAACACGTGCTTGACCAGGAGCAACTGGCCATCCTGCTGGACTGGCATGAGCATTTCCCGGTGACCGTCTACGAGAAACACCGCAATAGGGCGATTTTCGAAAAGCAGGGCAATCGAAATCCAATGATTGATTTCCCGGAAATCGCTCGACGAGTAGATTTCACACTCAGCCTGCCCTGCCAGCAGGATGGGAACTGCTAGTAGCGAAGGAGCGCCCCGACTCCGAATTGACTGATCTCTGGATGCAATTCCTCATCAATCACGGCAACCTTGCCTCCATCCTCAATGACCTTGGTGACAAGTGCCTCAGCTGCATCTGGTATCTCAGCAATCTCGCCGCCGCAGAATGGACAGTCGTCTAATCCATGGTCGGTGATGTACCCGCAATTCTGACATTGATAGCCAGCTTGATGATAATGACGCGCGACAACGAGCGTGCTTATGCGTCCCTCGTGCGCCGCACCGAGTGTATCGTCAAGACGAATCACACCACCACGGCCTTTCGCCGCCGCCGTGAAGACCGCATCGACCAGAGCATGTTCTCGCTCTCGTTCCACCCTGCGCAAGACGTCCAGCGACCGCTCAAGCAACTCAGATTCAGCCATGTTCATATCAGCACCGAACGTTCCAATAACCTTATCCTGTATTGCCTTGGGTAGAAGGTCTTGAAAGGATGCCAACGTCCCCTCAACCCCGGCCAGTATCAAATGCTGGGCATCTTTGTCACGGAGAAAGCGCTCAGTTGCCTTCGCAGCATCACGCATGTTACGCTGTACCACCTCTTCCTCGTGCCGGCTTGAAATGGGAGCTCCTCCCCGGCGCCCAGGACCACCGGAGGACCCGCGCCCACTCTTAAGCTTGCGCACGTCCTCACCCTCGAATTTCTCACTCGATCGAGGCTCCCCCATCTCGAAGAGCATCAAGCGCAGATCTTTGCGTCCAATCAGAGCCACAGCATAGCTGCCGTATGCATCAAGTAGCGCTGCCAGGGGCCAGATATGTGGTTTCCGAGCGACAGTAACCCCAGAAGTCACCGGAACGGCAAAGGAGTATGTATGCCAAAAACCCTCACCCATCGCTGAAAAAATAGCAACTCCACGACCATCCCAGTCATATTCGTGGTCAAAGAAACGCTCCGTCGCAGCTATATCATCAGGCATAGCCAAGTCATCCACAGTCTTGAGCATTTGCCGCAACGCCAGTTTGTATTCGTCTGCCGTGTGTTCAGTGGGATCCACGTTCAGATAAACACTCAACACGGGTGTTTCAGCCTGGAATGCCACCAACTCATGCAAATCCTCTTTTGTGAACATCAGCTTGATCACTCCTTTTGTTCAGTTGTTAAGTGTCTGCGAAAGAAAAACACCTAGGGGCGTCGGCCCAGCTTCACAGGAACTTCGAGCTCCTTTCCATCTCGAATAATCGTGAAGACCACTTCCTGCCCTACATCGGTCTCGCGCACCAGATAGGCAATCAAATCATCAAAATCACGCAGATTGTAATCATCGATCGCAATGAGAATATCACCGCCTGCCCTGACAACCGTTCCGACCAGCTCAACGTCCCGATTGCCACCCTGCAGACCAGCCTGGTCGGCCGCTCCACCGGGCGTCACCTCTGAGATCAACACTCCCTCCGTCACAGACAGATCCAATGGGCCCGCAAGCTGCGCCAAATTGAAACGGTTATCCGAAGTAATGCCCAGGTAGGGATAATCGTATCTGCCATTCTCGATTAGACCAGGCACAACACGCTTGACCGTGTTCACCGGCACAGCGAACCCAACACCAGAGTTGACACCAGTTACCGATCGTATCGCCGAATTGACTCCAATAACCCGTCCTCGAGAATCGAGTAATGGACCTCCTGAATTGCCCGGGTTGATTGCCGCATCAGTCTGAACGATCTCCGGGTTTGAGAAAAATCCGGCATTCTGCGCCACTTGAGCTGGCAGTGTCCGCCCCAACGCACTGATGATGCCAACAGTCATCGTACCATCCAACCCGAACGGGTTGCCAATCGCTGTGACGCGCTGGCCCACCTGGAGGCCATTCGAATCACCCAGCTCTAGCACAGACAACCGGTCTGGTGGCACGTCTACGCGTATGACGGCCAGATCGGAATACGGATCAACTCCGATGATCTCTGCCTCTACCACGCTCCCCTCGGCAAAAGTTACTTCAACCTCGTCAGCATCTGCTACCACGTGATTATTCGTGACGATGTAGCCCTGGGAATCAATAACGAACCCTGAACCTGTACCCAACGCCATCGATGCGCCATCGTTCTGCGCAAACACTTCGATAAACACGACGCCCGAGTTAACACGTTGATAGAGATTGATCAACACAGCGTCAGTCGCATCGAACTGTGTTACGATATCAATCGAGAGAGAAGTCGGTGATGCCAGTACAACCGGGGGGGGGACTGATGTGGAAAGAGGTATTCCAGTAGGCTCCGCCTGAGTGGGCTGAAGAGTAGGAGTGAAGAAGGTTTCTTGAGTGGAACAGGTACAGGCTAGAACGACGAATATGAAGGGAATCACTACGAGCACATATCTCCGGGGATTCATATGGCTTGACTCCCACCCCGCAGGCGTACAAGCTCCTGGAACAACTCGCGCTCACGGTCGCTAAGCGACTCAGGTACAACAACTTGTACTGTCACAAACAAATCTCCTGTCTTGCCACGCTCACGGGGATCGGGCATGCCCTTACCACGAAGCCGAAAGGTTCTACCGCTGCTCGTACCTGCAGGAATCTTGAGTGCCACCTCGCCATCCAACGTCCGTACAGGAGTTTCCCCACCCAGCACTGCAGTGTACAAACCCACAGGGACCCTGCGCCGGAGATCATTGCCGTCTCGCTCAAAATCAGGGTGCTCGCTAACCTTGATCTTCATATACAAATCACCCGCAGCCCCATCTCCGCTGGTTGAACCCGTCCCTGGCACCCGAATCTTAGATCCTGTGCGCGCTCCAGGTGGTATCCTCACACGAACTCGACGCCCTCCACGCGCAAGCAGCCGCGTAGTACCCCTGAATGCCTCCAGCAGAGTGATCTCAACCGTGGTCTCAGTGCCACGCTTCGATCGCGGGTTTCGACCGCCCGTCCGACGAAACATGTCCTCCACAGTCTGACCCTGACCAGAGCCCGCTGTGTCGCCGAAAATGACACGGAAGAAATCAGAAAATGAGCCGGAACCCGCTGTACCAAACACGTCTCCCAGGTCACCGTTCCATTGAAAACCACCGCCACCCTGTGTACGCCCGAACCATTGAGACCAATCAAACTGTCCCGGATCGCCGCCAGCACTCTGCCAATGCTGCCAACTTGTGCCCAACTGATCGTATTTGGCGCGCTTCTCAGAATCGGTGAGAACCTCATGGGCCTCGTTGATCTCTTTGAATTTCTCTTCGGAAGCTTTATCACCGGGATTAAGATCAGGATGAAATTCGCGGGCCAACTTTCGGTAGGCCCGCTTGATGTCCTGCTCACTCGCATTACGATCCACACCCAGGATCTTGTAGTAGTCCCGATACTCCATGCAAAAACCTCATGTCGACGCTTGACTTTAAGTTCATTCTATACCGTAAGAGAAACGGTGTCAAGAAATCCGGTTGCCATGTTGCCATACTCCAAGACACAGCCTGTGCTGACGCAATATCTTGCCCAGGCTTTCACCTGCGACCTTCCGTGTAATATGGAAAAAGCGGAACTCCGTCTGGAGCTCCGCTCTCACTCAGTCATTCGAACCCTGAGCAGCTAGATTACGTCTTCTTCCTCTTCTTCCTGAGCCCTGCCGATCACCTCAACCTCACCGAACTCAGGTTCTTCCTCAACGATCTCTTCCTCAAGAATGGCTTCTTCAGCAAGCCGTACGATGCGAACAATCATCTCATCCAGATCCGATAATACATCGATCTCGGCAGGTACAGCCAGATCGCGAACGCACAGCGACTGATCCAATTCCGTCAGTACAGAGACATCTACCTCAAAAGCCTCAACCAAGGCACTGGGCAGACATTCCACCTCAACAGAGGAAATTCCTTGCAGCATCAAGCCTTCGTTTTCCGCGACAATCGGGGATTCCCCGACGATCACAAGCGGGATCTCAGCGGTCAAACGTTCACCCATCTGCACACGATAGAAATCAACATGAAGAAGTTCACGGGTTATCACATCGCGCTGCACATCGCGCAACAGAGCCCATTCAGGCTCATCCTGTCCCTCAATCTGAACAGTAATCAGCTGACTACCACTAACGCGGGAAATCAACCGATTCAGTGTCTTTGTATCGAACTGCAGCGACTGTGAGTCAAAGCTATGTCCGTACAGAACACCTGGGACTAACCCATCGGCGCGCAATTGCTTCACTTGTTTGCCCAGCACAGTGCGGCTGCTGGCGGAAACAACCAGCTCTCCAGCCTGATCCATTTGAAACCTCCCCCTACCACCCTTCTGGGGCGGACTGATATCATTTAGAATGGTGGGAATGGTACCCACTCAAAAGTCGACGTATTCTAGCGCAATCCCCAGTTTTAGTCAAGGCTGCATTCGATCAGAAGTGCTGTTAGCAGTCTTTGGCGACACTTCAATCAGAAAACTTTCTATCCAGAGCTTCCAGAGCCTGGGCATCAATGGAAACAACCTCGCCGATATCAGGCACACTGGCCAAGGCCCGTGATGCGAACTCAGCCACCTCGAGACGATCAAATGCCTCCAAGATTGTGGAACCAGTAGTGAGAGCCCCACTATGCTGCAATAGCAACGTGCTGGTCCGCCGGGAAAGCGCTCTAGATACGTTGGCACTGTCGAGATAGTGCATACTATAAGGAATCAAGGGAATCCTCCCCAGCACAACATAGCCCTCAGACATCTTCGTCGCATCTAGCGACGCACCGGTTACACAGTGAGCCATTGTATAAGGGGCTTGAGAATAAATGATGGCGCCAATCTCCCCATGGTCGCAGTATATGGTTCGATGAAGCTGGGCCGCCCGACTTGGCCGTTTGCCTCTCTCTCGTTTTCCCTCACGTACCAGCACTAAGTCTTCGATATCCAAGTACTTACGGTCCATTCCGGATGGCGTGATCAGAAACACATCCTCCCCAACCCGCGCCGACACCGTTCCTGCGGTACTGGTCATTAACTGGCCGTCATAACCTCGGCGAACGAACGCACACACATCTTTGCGGAGATTACATTCAACGCTTGAGTGCGATGATGGCACGAATTCAGGCAGCTCAGCCACATCAGCAAGCTTCAATTGCTCATCGCTCAATACCTTCACCTCACCAAGACGAGCAGCGTTTAGGATAGTGCGAGCGCAGAATTCCAGCGTCTCAAACCGTTGGAATGCCTGCAACAAATCACCGCCCCCAGTCACCGCACCATGATTGTCCATTATGGCACAATTGAACCCATTGCCGAAAGTGTTTGCAATGACGTGGGCCAGCTGTAAACTTCCCATCATAGCGTATGGAACCCGTCCCACCGCACCACATGTCGCATAGAAATGGGGGGCTACCCGCGTATTCGGCACCTGTCTCGCGATACTGAAAGATACGAGGGCCGAAGGATGTGCATGAACCACAGCACGAATGTCATTACGTCTGTCGTAGATGGCGCGATGAAACCTGAACTCCGAGGATGGTATATGCGTGCCGACAACCGTCAGATCAGGTTTCACACAGACAATATCCTCAGGCCTGAGACTCCCTTTATCAACCCCGGCTGGCGTGACCCACATGTCGCCATTTTCTTCCAGGATGGACAGGTTGCCTCCGGAAGTTGTCGTCATTCCCTGAGCATAAATCCGACTCGTGATCTCAACAATTTGGTCGCGAGGGTGTTGCAGACAAAAATTCATCAATCTCCCTACAATGTGTATTTCCGTCCCTCATCCAACATAGCCAGGTAATTGTCAATCGGGATGTAGTTCGCAACGCTGTTGCCGGTTCCCAGACAATAGCCCCCCCCAGGCAAACAAGCATCGAGCGTTTCCCGTACACGTCGACGAATATCCCCTTCTGTTGATCGGCATAGGAAATCGACGTCAATCCCACCAAGCAAGGCAATCCGTGCCCCATACACGGACTTTGCCTCCGTCACACTCTGGATGTTATCCTCATAGGAGTGCTTCCCATCGATCCTCACATCCCCAATTAGATCTTCCATGATCGCTTCCAGCTGGCCGCAGGAATGAAGCAGATAGGGTCTTCCGGCAGCATGGGCCATCTCTGCCATTACTCTGTGGCCGGGCAGCACAAACTCCCGTAAATCCGAGGGACTGATCAGTGTCCCGGTCTTGAATCCCATATCATCGGAACCCCAGATCAACTTAACTCGCTCAAACTCGAGAATCCTTTCGAGCATTGCGACATAGAGCGACTCAAGCCGGTCAGCAATAGCCCTCACCAGGTCACGCTGATCGTACAGCGCGTAGCACAACGTCTCATAGCCCATCAGCCAGGTAAGGTACTCAGCGAAATGGGCGAAACCACCACTGCCAATCACACACATATCGTCAGGCAGGTTCTTCTCGTACCACTCCAGAGACCGTGTGGTCAGTGCGTCGGGATCAGGCCAAGGATACTGCTCAAATTCCTCCAATGATGTGATCGGCCCTTTTCCTTCATTGATGAAAGATCGCCCCCCTTCTCGCAAGAGTGCGGCATTATCATCAGCGCCCAACCTGTGGAGAGGCATCTCCATACAATCAATCCCCTGGCGCACGTAATCATAGCCCAGGAAACGTTGAACCCGCAGTTTGCGCTCTTCGGAAAAGAAGGGGACATCCGGATCCACCCCTTGTAACAGATCGAAGCGCTCACACACCGCATCCTGTACCTCCTGGTCAAGAAACAGCTCAATATGATAGACTCGATCCGGAGGTCCTTGCCGCATAATACACGAGAGAAAACCTTCCCAGTCTGGCTTGACTCCTATTCGACTGAACACTTCACTCACGACAATCCTCCTATCTAATGCTGAACTGCCAGGCCTCGCATGCAATCCTGATAGATTGAATCAGAGAAACCGACCCGCTAAAAACGATTAAACCATAAGTGAAGCCATTGTACAAGGATAGTTTGGTCCTTTGAAGTGAATGTGCTATTATGATCAAGACTTAAGCGGGCGTGTGCATGTCCGCATTCTAGGGTGCGATAGGAGACAAATGTCTCAGAACCCACAGAACCCTCTAAAGCGAATTATGGTCAGCCGTGGGCTCAGCTCCTGGCAGGTAGTATCGCGCGGGTTGGAGGTAGTACTCGCCACGACTGTATTTGTATTGTTGGATCATGTCATAGGCACCGCCGGATCACTCACACCAATCGCTTTCCTCCTCACGGCAGCACTTGCATTACTTAATTGTCTGGGTTACACCGAACTCGCAGTCAACAGTCCGCGCTCAGGTGGCGCTTACACAATTGTCCGCGAATCAACGGGGCAGGAAATCTTGGCATTCATCACCGGTTGGGCGGTTACCTTGAGCGGCCTGGGAATCAGTGCAATCCTTGCACAAGGAACGGCACGGTATCTGGCATCGCTGTTATCCAGTTTCCTGACAGTAGGATTACCTCTCAATTGGATGGCAAGTATCCTGGTATTTATAGCCGTCGTCCTGCACACTATTCGATTCAAACGTCAGAGACATTTCGATTTCACCATCCCGCTGCTTATTGGTCTCATCGGCTTAATAGGGCTTTCTCTGGGGAAGCCAACTGGGGTCCCACTCCCCACCAGAGTAGGCAGGCCAGACCAGACTGTAAAATTCCTACTGGCTGGCTTCGTCGGGCTGGAGGTTATCACAGGCTACCAGCAGGGAATCCGCCAGCGCATTATCACGTTGCCACGAGCACTTCTACTGGTGCCGCTGCTGGCTGCTGGAACAGGAATCGCAATTTCAGCCGAAATAACATCTGCGATCGGGAGCCCCGCACCATCAGCCGGCCAACCGATCCTTGCACTGTGGGCCGACCGAGTCTTGGGAGGGGCAGGAGAAACGACTGTCCTGGCAATCGGCTTTCTCATCCTCTCCCTCTCGCTGACCCGAACAACCTCGATGGTGGTTCGTCATCTATTCGTCATGAGCAGAGATGGGTTCTGGCCAGAATGGCTGCAGAAAGTTCATCCACGCTATGGTATCCCACTCCGATCTCTTGTAGTGGTGGGAATGACAGTTGCTGGGATCGTCTGGGCTCCCAGCGACTACCTCACGAAAGTCACCAGTATGCTGTATATCGTCACACTGGGATTTGTCAACCTGGCGCTAGCGCTGAAGCAGCGCGGATCAGTTGTTCCCAGCGCCGAACGAGCCCGGATGTTTGGGGATACGGCCCGGCAGACAGGCGGTATTGAATCGCTCGCTCGCTCGAATCGCAGATTTGCCCTGCCATTTCATCCCTGGATTCCCGCGTTAACGGTGGCAGTGGACCTGCTTGTGCTGTCGCTCTGGGATACTCCATCAATTGCGCTGGCAGTCGTCTGCATCACAATTGGCGTCGGGATCTACATAGTCTACGCACGCGGTCGCCGCACCGAAGCGCAGGAAGGCATCACTGTTTTCAGTTCAGCAGACGACGATGAGAAGAAATCACCTTTTCGTGTGCTGGTCCCAATAGCCAATCCAGCAACGGCCGAGGGACTCTTACAGCTGGCCAGCCAGATCGCGCGGGCGAAAAATGGACACGTAGTGGCGCTCCAGGTCACCGTCGTACCCGAAAGCCTGCCCCTTGAGACTGGCCGGTGCCGCGCCGCGCACCAACAGGCCGTGTTCGAACAGGCGCTGGCTTTCGCGGATCAGGCTGGGCTCTCCTTAAGCACTATGACCCGCGCTTCCCGAAGCGTAGCTCAGGGTATCCTGGAGACTGCCAATGAGACACCCATCGATCTGATTGTCATGGGCTGGCAAGAACCAACTCACAAACGAGGGACTTCTCTGGGCGCGATCGCAGACGCGATCCTTCGCGATGCGCCCTGTCAGGTTATGGTGGTGCGCGGGACACCGTCTCAGCCAATACAAAAGATCCTGGTTCCGACTGCCGGCGGGCCACACGCCAGAGCTGCCGCAAGACTCGCCGGCCTCCTGGCAGAGACAGTGGATGCCACGGTCTCATACGTGTATGTCCAATCTGGCCCCGCTACAGAAGGACAGATTGCTGAGACCCGGGACAGACTCATACAGGATATCCGAAAGTCAGCCCCAGATCGAGAACCCGATCTAATAGTTCAGACGGCATCCAACGTTGTAGAAGGCATCGTCGAGGCAGCGAAGAGACACGACATGCTGTTGATCGGGGTATCCGAAGAGAATATGCTCGACAGAGTGCTCTTTGGCAGCGTGCCGCTGCAGGTGGCCAGCCGGGTGCCTGCAGCCACCTTGGTGCAAGGTGATCGAGGTATCACAGGTGTATGGAGCCGCCGTCTGCTGCGAATGGCGCTGAAGACATTTCCCCGCCTGGGCAACGCTGAACAACTGGAACTGCGCCAATCACTCTCACAAGCCGCCAGGCCCGGCGTCAATTATTTCGTCCTGATCATCCTGTCCTGCATCATCGCATCCCTGGGTCTACTACAAAGCAGTCCCGCGGTGGTCATCGGCGCTATGCTGGTAGCACCGCTGATGTCGCCGATTCTGGCTTTTTCATTGGGAATGGCACTTGGTGATTTACGACTGCTCAGATCTGCATTTGAGTCAGTTTTCAAGGGCATCGCCCTGGCTCTCATCCTTTCGGTGTTCATTGGAATTGTGACTCCCACAGCAACACTCACACCAGAGATTCTTGCCCGCGCACACCCCGCACTCCTCGATCTGGGCGTCGCACTGGCATCTGGATTGGCCGGAGCGTACGCAATTGCTCGCAAGGATGTCAGTGCAGCACTCCCTGGAGTGGCGATCGCTGCTGCATTGATGCCACCCTTAGTAACCGTGGGCCTCGGGCTTGCACTAGGGGATCCTGGCGTTGCAGGAGGAGCACTACTGTTGTTTGTAACCAATATCGCAGCCATCAGTCTGGCCGGCGGCATTGTGTTTGTTCTCCTGGGAGTCCGTCCGCTGGCGTGGGGGCCGGATTCACGCCGGCGCCTCCGCATGAGACTGACAGCATCACTCATATTATTGGCGGTCATCGCCACACCCTTGGGAGTGGTCACGGCTCGAACGGTACGCGACGCTGCGCAGGAGAATCTGGTGCGAGCCATCGTTAGCGAACAGATGGAAACCGCAGGTGCGGAGTTATTGACCATAGGGATTGAAAGGGTAGGCGAAGGTCTGAGGATCGTCACAACAGTTCAGTCGGAGCAAGAGTTCAGCGCCACCACCGTGGAAGAGCTGACAACTCAATTACGTAGGAGAATCGCTAGCCCAATCGAAGTAGAAGTGGTCATTTTGCCCGTGATTCGCGCCATCATAGAGTGATATCATACAGACAGACCAGCCAGAGAATTGATTGATGACTATCTATGTCGACATATCCGCTGCTGTCCACCATCGCGCAGGCTTAGGACGATACGCAGAGAACCTGGCCCGGGCGCTCGTTGCTGCTGAGCCGGGTCGTTACAGTCTGTTCTTCAATAAAGAGCGAGGAATCGATCCCTTGCCCAATCTGGAATCAATTCCTGTCCGCACAATCGCCATGGGTTACAAACCATGGCGGATGGCAGTATGGTTAGCGCACATCGTACATGCTGGATTCGAACGCCTGCTACCAGATGCCGAGCTATTCCACGCAACGGAACACCTTCTCCTGCCTGTGAGACACGCGCCGACAGTACTAACCGTCCACGATCTCATCTTCCGACATCTGCCAGAGCATCACAAACCGCTCAATCGCTGGTATCTTAATCTGACGATGCCGCTCTACTGTCGTAAGGCAACCCACATCATTGCAGTCTCGGAATGTACCCGGCAGGATCTCATCCAGGCCTACAATCTGCCACCAGAGAAGATAACCGTCATCCATGAAGCCGCCGCCCCGGGATTTCGCCTGCAGGGAAACGAGTCAATCGCCAGCGTACGACAGCGCTACACCCTACCCGAGCGGTACCTGCTCTTCGTTAGCACCATCGAACCCCGAAAAAATCTCATACGGCTACTCAAGGCTTTCGAGCAGCTCCATACAGAGGAGCTCACCGATGCACTGGTGATCGTCGGCAGACGTGGCTGGCTTTACGACGATTTCTTCGTCACGCTCGAATCCTCACCAGTGCGAGAGGCCGTTTTGTTTCCAGGCTATGTACCTGACGCAGACCTTCCTCCGCTATACGCAGGAGCTCAAGCGTTTGTCCTTCCCAGCCTATATGAGGGCTTTGGACTCCCAGTGCTTGAAGCTATGGCGTCCGGTGTCCCTGTAGCCTGCAGCAACACATCATCCTTGCCGGAGATATCGGGACACGCCGCCTTACACTTCGATCCCACCAATGTACAATCAATCGTCATCATTCTCCGTTCCCTGCTCACAGACCCAGACTTGTGCGCTGAACTCAGGCAGCGTGGGCTCAAGCAGGCCGCACAGTTTTCTTGGAGAAAAGTAGCTGCTGAGACACGCGGCGTGTACGACTCGCTGCTCGGGTTCGAACGAGGCCTGTGAAGACCAAAACCCCTTGTAGAATAAACACCTTATGAACTACTACAAAATCACACGGGCCTTGGATCATCTGGGCGCCTTTGTACCCTGGCCAAAACAAAGCACCAGGCGCACTGTGTTCTTGAGTACACGGCCGCAGCCGGGAGGACCAGGGACCTTTGTAGCCAAAATCGTACGCGAATGGGCCGAACAAGGTTTGGCGATCACCTATCGCAAGCTGCGCACAGCCCAAGGCGCACTGATAGTCAGTACCTCGTGGGGGGATTGGTTTCACAGTCTTTGCAGGTCCTGGCAGGTACGCACCGTATTACGTCTTGACGGATTCTACGTGCCAACTTACTTCGACAACCGTGTGCAACCCTCGGAACACCAGGATCGCCGTCTGACTCTGCACAGGATGCGCATGAACTATAGAGCACAGCGGGACCTTGTGCGCGCTAATTTTGTGATCTACCAATCCAAGTTTTCCAAGGAGATGGCCGATAGATATCTCTACTGCCGCAAGGATGATTTTTCCATCGTGCATAATGGCGTGGACCTGGCCAGATTTTGCCCCGGACATATGCATCAGGGGCGCCGCCGGCTGCTATCTGCTGGAATGCTGCGCCACGAATATATGTTGGGAACCGTGCTGCCGGTTTTCGAGCGCCTGTGGCAGCAGCATGACCTGGAGATGAGCATTGTCGGCCACATGGACGACATCAGCCGTCACCTGTTGAGGGATTTTGCGGAACGAGCCCCTCTTGCAATGGAACGGATAACCATTGTAGGGCCAGTCTCAAACGAGGAAATGGCCCAGCATATGCGTCAGGCGGATATCCTGGTGCACCCTCGCCAGGGGGATTGGTGTCCCAATGTGGTTATCGAGGCAATGGCCTGCGGCCTGCCTGTTGTCTGCGCCAGCTGGGGAGGCGCGGCAGAACTGGTGGGTGATGCGGGAGTCGTCGTTCCCACCGGCCAGTGGATATATGATGATGACTTCGTCACCGATATGGCATCAGGCGCGGAAGAGGTCTTAGAAAACTTGAAGACCTTTCAACAAGCTGCTCGTGCACACGCAGAGGCTCAATTTGACATTCGGAAGGTGTCACAGAAGTACCTGACCGCTTTGAAACTACCGGATCGTGCAGATCGGTGAGCTGGATAATGAACACGATGAGTGGATCAGTGCGATTACCAAGAGACCTGGCGGTCATACCCATCCAGTCTGCACAATAAGAGTTCCTGGAGAACATCGAATGAGAACAATTGACGTCACACAGAAAGTCGCAAACCTGGAAGTCGCTCTCCCCTCCGTCGAGCGCTTTTGGAAACTGGGCGATCTCACAGCGCTGCGACAGGCAAGCGATGGTCGGTTCTACCGGGCAAACTATGAACGCGGGATCCTGTTATATGCTCTCGTCGCCAGGTGCCGTCCACGCTCTGTCTTGGAGTTTGGTACCGGACGAGGCTACGGAAGTATGTGCATTGCCTGGGCTTTGGAAGATCATAGTATTCCGGGCCAGGTTTACACGATCGACGCAACACCTTCAAACCGATCATTCAAGTGGCCGGTAAACTGGGGGGATGGCCCCAAGATAGACCAACTCTCAAGGGATCAGGTCTGGCCCGAGGCTGCGCCACAGACCTGGCTGGACCGGATTCAACAGCTCACCGGGTTCTCGGGCCCGGTTATGCGACGCTGGGAAGGACCTCAGATTGACCTGGCCTTCATCGATGCAGGACACGGATACGAAGCAGTACGGCACGATTTCTACTCTGTGCTGTCCACCGTGGCCGATCCTTTCGGCATTCTGTTTGACGACTATGTCATCAGACCTGGCTTTGGCGTACACACCCTTATCGATGAGGAGGTCGCCCCTCACTTCGATACTGAGTTGATTTACACTGACCGGCGCTGGGCCGGCGGAGAACGAGCGCATATTGAACACCCTGAGTATGGCATGATCTGGATTCAGAGCACGGGTATGCAAGGTTCCATTCAGGAAATCTATCCCCTTGATACCAGAAAACAGGTGCTTCGCCAATACTACCGACGTGAGCGTATCACGACACTGCGGTTCCATCTGATCCGAGCGCTACACGCTTTGCGCAGATGGAACTGATGGGGAACATTCGAGCATGTACTCAATCAGCCGGATAGCCATTCTCTATCGTGTTACCCAGGGACCTTGGGGAGGTG
>Ga0180436_10002057_pt1 | contig 19305 bp, 16 predicted proteins | sample SS_ome_2_FD_132434 | JGI IMG/M metagenome (GOLD analysis project Ga0180436, IMG submission 132434) | Hypersaline lake sediment archaeal communities from the Salton Sea, California, USA - SS_3_S_2 metaG | ecosystem: Environmental > Aquatic > Non-marine Saline and Alkaline > Hypersaline >...
AGGAGACGACCCGATGGCGGCGGTGCAACGGTGGGGCAACAGCCTGGCGGTGCGGATCCCCGCGCGGCTCGCGGAGAGCCTGGCGATGCGGGAGGGCACGCAGGTCGATCTCGAGTGTAAGGCCGGTGCGATCGTGATGCGGCCACGATCGCGGCCGCGACACCGTCTCTCGCAGCTGCTGCGGGGATGCACCAAAGCCACACGCCATCGTGAAACCGACTTCGGGCCCGACGTTGGTGCGGAGGTTGTCGACTGATGGCCGGCTATGTTCCGGACCGTGGCGACTTCGTCTGGATCGACCTCAATCCACGGCAGGGACGCGAGCAGTCGGGGCACCGCCCGGCGCTGGTGATCAGCCCGAAGGCCTACAACCGGAAGACGAGTCTGTGTGTGGTCTGCCCGGCCACCCGCCAGGCAAAAGGGTATCCGTTCGAGGTTTCCGTCCACACGACCGACGGCTCCACGAGCGTGATTCTCGCCGATCACGTCCGCTCCGTGGACTGGAAGATTCGCCGGGTGCGGCGAATCGAAAAGGTTTCCGAAGAGGTCCTGGGCGAAGTTGTCGGCCGCCTCGAAGCCCTGCTTGTCAGCCCCGACTGCTAGGCTTCGCGAGCGAGTGACGCACAGCCCGGTCACTCGGCGAGGGAGGGGTTCCAGAGGTTCCGTGTGGCGGCGGGGTCGAAGGTCTCCTCGATCGCCAGCGGCTCGACGTGGCCGTCGACGAAGAGGTAGTTGGACCGGCCCGCGTGGCGGTCGAAGGCCACGGCGTTTTCGGCGGCCGCGAGCGTCTCCCAGAGATGGCACATGAAGTGGTCGCCAAAGGCCACCGGCCGCGACTCCGCCAAGAGCACCGTCCGCTGCTTTTTGGGAATCAGCCGCATCTTCCGCCAAGTGGTCGGGCTGCCCTCGTAGTCGTCGCCCTTGGGCGAAAGCTCGAAGTGGACGTTCATCGCACAGGTGTATTTCGTCGGATCACGCTCGGGATCGCTCGGGCAGCGGAAGTAGCTGTTGAAGGTGCCGGCCCATTCGTCGAGGTTCTCGGCCTCCGGGTCGCCGAGGAAGGCCGCGATCGAAACCGCCCAGCCCGGTTCGCGGTGGGCCCCGGCGCTGTGGAAGCTCCGCGGCAGCCGCCCGCCGTGGGTGTCGGCATAGAGGTGGAAGGCCAGGCCGAGTTCGCGAAGCGAGAGGCTGCAGGCGGTCTGCCGGGCCGCCTCGCGGACCCCCTGCACCGCCGGCAGCAGCAGCCCCGCGAGCGTGCCGACGATGGCCACCACCACGAGTAACTCAACGAGGGTCATGCCCCGGGCGGCCGTCAGGCCCGGCTGGTGCCGGGCCCGACGGTTTCCGTTTGGCCACCGTGTGAAGCGGAAAACAGGCCCGTCCATCATGCCCGCCACCGCCGCAGCAGCGGCACCGCAAGCACGGCGGCCGCCAAAAGCCCGACGCTCGCGGGCTCCGGCACCGCCGCGGCTTGCCAGGTGTAGGTCACGCTCGCCGGGGTGAAGTCCGGGTCGGCCAAGGCCGCCAGGGCCGCCGCGTCGTACTGCGCCCAGCCGGTGGAGCCGCTGAAGGCCGTGTCGGCGATGAAGACCTCGAACTCCGCGGTGTAGCTGCCGCCCGGTGCGTCGGCTGGAATCGCGAAGACGGTGTGCCACATGCTCCCGTTCCAGAGCACCTGCGAGCCGACGCCTCCGCCGAAGACCTCGTCGAAGCGGTTCTGGTTTTCGACGTAGTTGAAAGCCTGCAGATCTGGCGAAGAGAGGTCGGTCAGCCGAATGGCCAGCGACTTGCCCGTGGGGATGTTGGCCTGACCCATCATCGGCTGCGCCATGAAGCTGAAGCCGTACTGGCTGTTGAAGCGGCCTCCGGACCCGGCATTGGCCGCCGGCGTACCGCCGACGCCCTGCGGCGAGCCGAGCGGCCCCCGCCAGGCGGCGGTGTCGGCAAACCAGCTGCCTCCGCTGAAGTCCTGGAGCGACTTGAGCTCGGGCGTGGCCGGGTTGAAGCCGATCGCGATCGTGCCACTGGTGGGGTCGTTATTGTTGTCGGCGTTGATGATCGAGACCATCGGCATGATCATCCCGCCCTGGTAGTCGGGGCTGGGAATGCCGCTGATCTCGCCGGCCGGGGCCGAGGGCACCACCGCCACGGCGAAGGCGGCCGCGAGAGCCGCAAAAGGCATCAATTTTATCGCACGCATGGGAAAGCTCCTGAGTCGTTGGGGATGATCTTCGCGGCCCCGCGCAGCGACGTGTCACCACGCGTCATCACGGGGGCTGCGGAGACCGGAGGCGGCGCGTCGCGGACACACGTCCGCCGAAACGGCAACGCCCCTGCAATCACAATCCGCCGATCGGCTCAGGCCCGAGGGGGCGGCGGATCGGGAGGAGCGTGCCGCGAGAGAAGATGGTCGTCGGCCATGGCAACGACCCATTGAGCGGGCGAGGGCTCGATCGCTCCGGCCATCACCGGCGGCACGATCGCAAGGCCCGTGGCAAACCATTCCGCCACGACACCCTGACAGGCGAGCATCGCCCCGAGGGAGAGGGTGTGGGCGGACACCGGCTCGCCGGGATCTGTCGTCTTCTGCGGCTCCGGCGACTCTGGCGACTCCGGCGCATCTGGCTCGCAGCAGGCGGTGCAGCAGGAAGGCTCCTCGGCTGCGGCAGTGCAGCAGCCGTCGGCCGCGGCAGATGAGGCGTCGATCGCCACCCGTCGCTCGAGGGCCGCAAGCACCGATGGCTCGACCCGGTTGGCCCGCGCCCAGCGGAGGGTTTCAGCCGGCGTGTGGCAGCAGCAGTCGCGGAAACACTGCTCGGCCGTCATGCAGCCGCAGGGCCGATGCATGCAGGGGAAGGGACGCGACTGATCCTTCCCCGAGAGCAGCATCTCGGCGGCCGCATCGACCCGACCGGCCGGCCCGCAGCAGCCCAACGGAATCGGCAGGCCCGAGACGACCACCGCCTGCACGCCAAGCACGGCCCAGGCGACACCGCGAACACGCGGAGACCGTGACCGACGGCGGCGGGAGCAGGTTGCATTCACGCTTCGAGACTAGCAGCCGACCATGCCGTGTCAAATTGACCGCAGGTAGCCGATCGCATCGGCAAGTTCACGACGGGCGGTGACCGCGTCAATCGCCTCCAGACCGATCCAGCCTCGGTAGCCCCGTTCCTCGAGACTGCCGAGGAATTGCGGAAAATCGACCTGCCCGGTGCCGAGCACCACCCCCCTTCCCTGTCCCGGCATGCTCCCGGCCACCGCGTCGGTGGCATGCACGAAGGCGACATGCCTGCCGAGTAGGGCGACCGCCTCGGCGGGATCGTGGTGGTGCACCACCAGCGAGCCGCTGGCGATGTCGCAAACGAGCGACCCCTCCGGCAGGGCCTCGATGAGCCGCCGCAGGTCCGCCGGTGCCGCCCGGCCCGCCTCGGCGGCGAGGGTCGCGCCGACATGATGCCCCCAGGCCCCGAGGTCGGCGAGCACGTCGAGCAGCAGCTTCCACCGCGGGTCGTCGGGATCACCCGGAATCGCACCGACATGGTTGGTGACGACATCGGCGCCGATCGCGCGGGCAAACCGCATCGCCGACTTCGTCGCGGCGATGCGGCCCTCGAGGGCCTCGGCCTCGCCGTAGCCCCGCCGCGTCGGAAAGGCCACCGCCGCCACTTCCAGCCCCGCATCGGCGAGCCACTTGCGGATCTGCCGGATGCCCGATTCGCTCACCTCGTCGGGCGAGAGGCCGCTTCTGGCATCGATTTCAATGCCCGACACGCCCAGTTCCCGGGCCGCTTTGAGGGCATGCCTCAGCGATCCTGCCAGCGACACCGCGGTGACGGCGAGGCGATGGTGCTGCATGCGGCCGACTCGTCGGTGAGATACCGTGGCGGCCGACGTGGCCCCCTCGGGGCGGCGAGCGATGGGCCGCGGCCAGGATTGTATGATCGGGCGATGGCCACGCTCAACGACGTCACCTCCGCCCTGGAACAGATCGCGCCTTTGTCGCTCGCCGCGGAGTGGGACGCGGTCGGTCTGTTGGTGGGCAGTCGCAGGGAACGCATCGAGCGGGTCATGACCTGCCTCACACTCACCCCCGAAGTGGCCGCCGAGGCGATCGAGGGCGGGGCCGACCTCGTGGTCTCCCACCACCCGCTCCCCTTCCGACCCGTGGCGAGGCTGACCGATGCCACGCCCACCGGCGGTGTGCTGCTCTCGCTTGCCGCGGCGGGAATCGGCGTGTGGAGTTCGCACACCGCGTGGGACTCCGCAGCCGGCGGCATCAACGACCTGCTCGCCGAACGGCTCGGTCTCAGCGGCGTGCGGCCGATCGAGCCGGACCCCGACGTGCCCGCGGCGGGCACCGGCCGGCTGGGGGAGTCGAATGAAACCCTCGGCCGACTCGCCGGCCGGCTCGTAAACGCGGTTGCCGCCCCCGGGGCCCACCTGGCCGGTGATGCCCAGCGACCCGCCGGCCGCGTGGGCGTGGCCTGCGGCAGCGGGGGCGAGCTGCTCAACGCCGCACGCGAGGCCGGCTGCACCACGCTTGTCACCGGCGAGATCAGGCTGCATGCCGCGGCCGAGGCGATCGCCAGGGGAATCGCCGTCGTGGCGGTGGGCCACCATGCCAGCGAACACTTCTCGATGGAGCCGCTGGCTTTGCGGATCGCCGAGGCGGTCGAGGGCCTGGCCACCTGGGCCAGCCGGAGAGAACGAGATCCCCTCGAGTGGCTGCCGGCGGGCCGCTGATCGCTCGATTGCTCGGTGCTTTGAGGTGCCTACAATCATGAAGACGGTTCGCCGGGGCGGCGGATCCCCCGTTCCTCCCGCGTGCTGCCATGGCCCCTCGTTCCGTTTCCAGCTCCGCCCCCCGGGGCTATCTCACCGCGTTGCCGGTTTACAACGAGGCCGAACATGTGGCCGCGGTGCTCGAGGAGGTGCTGCGGCACACCGCCGACGTGCTTGTCGTCGATGACGGCTCGACCGACGGAACCTCGCGGGTGCTCGCCGACCGCGACGACATCCGCCTGGTGCGGCACGAGACGAATCGCGGCTACGGGGCGGCTCTCGCGACTGCCTTCTCCGCCGCGGGCGAGGGCGGCTGGGAAGGGCTCGTCACGATCGACTGCGACGGCCAGCACCAGCCCCGGCTGATCCCCGACTTCATCGCCGCGGCCCGCAAGGCCGGCGGCGGGGCGATCATCAGCGGCAGCCGGTATCTCCAGCCGGCCGATGCCGATGCCGCACCGCCCGACCGGCGGCGGATCAACCGCCGCATCACCGAGGAACTCAACCGACGGCTCGGCCTGCGGCTGACCGACGCCTTCTGCGGCTTCAAGGCCTACACGCGGAAGGCCCTGGGCAGCCTGAAAGTCAGCGAGACCGGTTACGCGATGCCGCTGGAGGTGTGGGTGCAGGCGGCGGCGGCCGGCCTCGAGATCCGCGAACTGCCGGTGCCGCTGGTCTACCTCGATGAGTCCCGCAGTTTCGGGGGCGCTCTGGACGATGCGGCGACCCGTCTGGCCTACTATCGCAGCGTGCTTGACCGGGCCGAAGCCGCTGTCGCGGCCGGCGACCTTCCAAAGTGACCATGCCCGCTTTTCGTCGCACGCACAAGCCTCCGCACGACTCGGGCGGCCGATTGATCGACCCGCCGCTGGGTGCGATGGAGCCCCTGGTCGACAACAACCGCCTGCTGCGGGCGGCCTTCGATACCCGCGTGGGCGATTTGCGTCTCTGGGAACTGATCGCCGCAACCCGCCGCGAGATCCTCTCGGTGGCCGCGGAATACACCTCCAGCTACCACGACGTGCTGCGGCCGAGTGACACGGCCGACTGGATCGCCCGGCCGATCGTGATGGGAGGCCACCAGCCGAACCTCTTCCACGCCGGCGTGTGGCTGAAAAACTTCGTGATCGATGCCTACGCCCGCGAGGTGGGAGGCACGGCGATCAACCTCGTCGTCGACACCGACCGCTGCGGGCCGCCGGTGGTGGGTGTTCCTGTGGGCTCGGCTGCCTCGGCCCAGCTCGAGCCTGTGCCGCTCGACGCCGAGGCCGATCAGGGCGTGGCGATGGCCTGGGAGGAGCGTCGCATCGTCGACCCGGATTGCTTCGGCTCCTTCGGGGATCGCGTCTGCCGGCGGCTCGAGCCGCTGGTGGCCGAACCGGTGCTGCGGGAATGGTGGCCGAGCGTGGTCGAGCGAAGCGGCGAGGCCCACCGCATGGGGCTGGCGATCGCCCAGGCCCGCCATGCCCTGGAGCGACGGTGGGGCCTGGAGACGCTCGAGCTGCCCGTCAGCGAACTGATGCGGCTGCCGACGGTGATGGTGCTTACCGGATGGCTGCTCTCGCAGACCCGACGGCTGCACGATGCCTACAACGAAGCGCTCGCCGACTATCGCCGCGAGCACGGCACCCGCGGCCGCGGCCGACCGATGCCCGATCTGGTCACCATGCCCGGCCGCGACGACGAGGGAACCTGGTTCGAGGTGCCCTGGTGGATCTGGACCCGCGAGGATCCCCGCCGGCGACGTGCCTTCGCCCACACCCGGCCCTCGGGCACCGTGATCCTCTCCGACATGGAGACCCTGCGGGTCGAACTGCCGATCTCGGCGGAGACCTCCCCTTCGAAGTGGGTCGATGCCCTCTCGAGGCTGGAAGAACACGAGGTCCGCCTGCGGCCCAGAGCGGTGCTGACCACGCTCATCGCCCGGCTGCTGGTCGCCGACGTGTTCGTGCACGGCATCGGCGGCGCCGCCTACGACCAGATCACCGACGCGGTGGTGCGGGGGCTCACCGGCTGCGACCCGCCCCGCTACGCGGTCGTCTCGGGCACGCTCCGGCTGCCGATCGATCTGCCGGGAGACCCGCAGCGGAAACTCTCCCAGATCCACCACCAGCTGCGGGACATGGAGTTTCACCCCGAGCGGTATTTCGGAGCCCTGGAGACCTGCCCGCCGGAGGCCCGCGAACTCGCCGGTGAGAAGTGGCGATGGATCGAGACCCATCCCACTCCCGGCCTGGCCCGCCGCCGCTGCCATGCGATCCGCGACGCCAACGACCGCATGGCCGGCTTCAACCGGGCCCGGCGGCAGGAATTGCTCGACAGCGTGGGGCCGCTCGCGGCGGCGGTTCGGGCGAGAAAAGTGCTCGCTTCGCGGGAGTTTCCCTGGTGCTTCTTTCCCGCGGGAATGCTGAAAAATTTCCTGCTACTGGAAACCTCGTGAAAAATTTCCTAGTGTGACGCGCAACGGATTGGGTACGCAGTTCCTAGGGAGAGGACGTATGCCTCGCGCCCAGAGTCGATCCTCTGGCAATGTTGATCAGGTTCGCGACCAGGAAGGTCGGCCAGTCGCCTTGCGAAACAGGCGGGAGGTAGAGCCCACGAGCGGTTCGCGTTCCCGCGGAACCAAAGCCAAAAAGCCCCGCTCGCGAGCCGCAGCCAAGGCCTCACAGGCCGGCTCCGCGGCCGTAGCGAGTGTCGAAATTCGGCCCTCCTCCACGGTCTTTCGCCGTCGCGACGAGGGGCCTCGCCCGGCGGTCTGGCACCGGCCCGAGATGCCTCCGGCACCCGCGGCTCCCCCGGCCTGGATGCTCGAGGAGTCGGAGATTTCGCCGGCCCGCGCCGGCGAGCAGAGCGAGATTTTGCAGCTTCTCTCCGGGCTTGCTTCCCCGCCGACAAAGGCGGAGTTCCACGCGGCGGTCGACCATCCCGACCACGATTCGGCCAATCGTCTCGTCGCCCGCCTCGGTGGACGGATCGTGGGGCATGCCGAGGTGCTCCCCCGCTGCATGTATGTCGCGGGGGTGGCGGTGCCCGCGGCGGTCATCGACCGCGTGGCGATCCTGCCGGAGTGCCGCGGGGCCGGCCACGGTCAACGGCTGGTGCGGGCGGCCGAGGCCCGGATGCGGTCGCTCGGGGCGATGATCGGTCTGACCCGCACGCGGATCGCGGCGTCTTTCCACGAACTCGGCTGGAGCGTGCTCGGCCGCGACGGCGTGACCGCCGGGCGGCCAACCGACATCCTCGCCCGACTGCTGGCCGGCAGCGACGAGGCTGCCGAGCACGATGTCACGATGCGACAGTGGCGGCATGTCGAGCTGCCTGCCATCCTGCGGATCTATCATCAGAACGCGCCCGCCTACAACGGGCCGGTGTCGCGGGAGGAGGTCTACTCCCGCTGGCTGATCAGCCGAGGTGCCTTCGACTCGATCATCGTCGCCCTGCAGGGCCAGGATCGCTACGACCTCTACGAGACGACCGCCCGCATCGTGGGCTACTGCATCCAGTCGGGCAACAGGGTCCTGGAGCTGCTGGCCGACCCGGAGTTTCCCGGGCTGGAGCGGCAGATTCTCGCCCGTGTCTGCGGCGAGGCGATCGAGAACGACCGCCAGGAGATCGTCTTCGAGTCGGGAGCCTACGACTCCCTGCACCAGGCGGTGGCCGGGGGGAGTTGTGATCTTTCCCATGACAGGATGCTCGTGGCCAGGCTCTTCGATCCTCGGGGGGTCTTGGAGGCGATCGCACCGGCGATCGGCAGCCGGCTGGCGGCGGAAGGCATGCGGGAATCGATCGAACTGGGTCTCGACACGCCTTCCTTCCGCGGATCGATCGTGGCGTCCGACGGCAAGGCGACCGTGCATGTCGGCCGGGTCGGACGCAGCTATCTGCGGCTGGCCGACGACGAGTTGGCGCGGCTGCTGCTGGGCCAGTGCGATCCGGCCGAGGCGGCGGCGGCCGGCCGGCTGGCCGCCTCGACGCAGGTCGCCCAGAAGTTTGCCATGCAACTCTTCCCCAGGGCCCCGCTGTGGTGCCCGGTGTGGGACGACCTGCCCGCCTGATTACGCGTCTCACGGCCGGCCCATGCTCGAGCACCAATCACGGGCAGCGGGACTGCTGATGCTGCTGGCGCTGACAGCCAGCCAACCGGCCGCCGGTCAGGCGGTCGTCGACGGGCCGGTGGCGTCGGAGCGTGACGCCGCGGCGGTCAGCGACGTCGTGCGGGCGATGCAGGAGGCCGCCGAACTCACAGACACCGCCCCCTGGGGGCACTGGGGGGATCAGCCGCGTCGCTACGCCGCCTGGTCGAACCACTCCAACCGCCTGGTGCCGGTCTACACCTTCGGGCTCTCCCTGGAGAATCTGGGGGGGCCCGAGAGCGTCTACCGCGACGCCGCCAGGCTGGAGGCCCTCTACGGACGCCTGCCCGAGGCCACGCTCAACCCACGGGCCGACTACTTCGACCAGACCGACATCCATCGCCTGCAGCTTGCCGCGGCCGACGCCGGCAGGCGACGGATCATCATCTTCGTCTTCGACGGCCTCGACTGGACAACCACCCGCGCTGCGGCGATCCACGCCGCCGGCCGCGTGGCCTACGACTCCGGCCGCGGCGAGGGCCTGGCCATGCTCGACTACCGCGGCGTGGCTACCGATTTCGGATTCTGCGTGACCAGCCCGGCCAACGATGGCACGCGGGCTGACGTCGACGCCCAGGCGGTCCGCAATCCCGGCGGCAGGCGGCCCGGCGGCTACGACGCGGCCCTCGGCGGCTCCACCCCCTGGGACCCGCGGGCCGATGCCACCTACCTCACTGGCCAGCATCGCGGCCGGCCCCACGCCTACACCGATTCGGCCGCCTCGGCGACCTCGCTCTTCAGCGGCATCAAGACCTACAACGATGCGATCAACGTCGATCCCGCCGGTCGCCAGGTCGAGCCGGTGGCCCGCACGCTCCAGCGGCGGGGCTGGGCGACCGGCGTGGTCACCAGCGTCCCGCTCTCGCATGCCACGGCGGCGGCCGCCTATGCCAACAACGTCAGCCGCGACGATTACCAGGACCTCTCCCGCGACATGCTCGGCCTGCCCTCGGTGGCCCACCGCGTGGAGCCGCTGCCCGGCCTCGACGTGGTGATCGGCTGCGGTGAGGGGGTGGAGTCGGAGCAAGACGAGCAGCAGGGCCGCAACTACGAGCCGGGCAACAAATACATCGCCGGCTCCACGCTCGCGGCGGTCGATGCCGCCGCAGGTGGCCGCTACCGTGTCGTCCGTCGCACCCCGGGAACCGACGGGGGCGAGCTGCTCGCCGCGGCGGCGGCCGCCGCGGCCGTCAAGGGCCAGCGGCTGCTGGGACTCTTCGGCACCTCCCGGGGCCATCTGCCCTATGCCACCGCCGACGGCCGCTTCGATCCGGTGGTCGTCGAGCCCAGCGAGGGAAGCGACACCGCCCGCCTGCGGAGGAAGTACGAGCAGAGAGAGGAGTATCTCGCCGCCGACATCGACGAGAATCCCAGCCTCGCCGAGATGGCCACCGCGGCAGTAGAGCTGCTCGACCGCCACGAACGCTTCTGGCTGCTTGTGGAGGCGGGCGACGTCGACTGGGCGAGCCATGCCAACAACATCGACGACTGCATCGGTGCCATCGCCACCGGCGATGCCGCCTTCGCCGCGGTGGTCGCCTGGATCGAGAACCATGGCGGCTGGATTGACACCGCCGTGATCGTGACGAGCGACCACGGCCACATGTTCGTGCTCGCCGACCCGCAGGCCTTCGCGGCAACGCCTGATGACCGCTAGCTCCCCGTGGGAAAAGCCCGCTTGGGCGACTCCCCGAAAAGCCGAGGTTTCTGAGGGTCGCCGGACGCGTCCTGCGTCTGCTAGCCGTGGCCGCGGCTGCCGGCGAGCCACTCGTCGGCCCAGTGCCGCACGCCCTCCACGCCCTTGCGATGGCAGAAGTCACCGAGGGTCTCCTCGGCCTTCCGCTCCGCCTTGAAGCAGGCCAGCACGGCCGTGATTTCCTTGACGAGCTCCTCGAAGGGCACCACATCCTTGTAGGCGGCGTTGAGCCGGTCGCCGAGCAGCCTGCCGCCGAGGAAGATCGTGTACTTGCCCTTGGTGCGGCCGACGATGCCGATGTCGGCGTTGTAGGGCCGGGCGCAGGCATTGGGGCAGCCGGTCATTCGCAGGGTGAAGGCGTCGTCGGCGAGGCCCAGTCGGGCGACCTCGGGCTCGAGGGAGTCGATCAGCCCCGGCAGCACCCGCTCGCTTTCGGCCACGGCCAGGCCGCAGGTCGGCAGGGCGACACAGGCCATGCTCCAGCGGCGGAGCGTTGAGATTTCCTCGGAGGTTCGCACACCGTGGTCGTGAAGGATTGCCGATATCCGCTCCCGGTCGATGATCGAAAGGTCGCACAACAGCAGGCTTTGGTGGGCGGTAATCCGCACCGCCGGACCGAGTTCGCGGAGGATCCGCCGCAGGGCGGTCTTGAGCCGGAATTCACCGGTGTCGTGGATCCGGCCGTTTTCGACGTTGAGTCCGTAAAAAAACTTCCCGTCGCCCTGCTCGTGCCAGCCGATGTGGTCGTCGAAGCCGTGCACGTCGGCCGGATGGCAGGGGGCCAGCGGCTTGCCGAAGTATTCCTCGACCTTGGCCCGGAAGGCCTCCAGGCCCATCGTGTGGATCGTGTACTTCAGCCGGGCCACCTTGCGATCCGAACGGTTGCCATAGTCCCGCTGCACCTTCACGATCGCCTCGGCGATCCCGCAGACATCCTCCGGCGGCACGAAGCCGAGCCGCTTGGCGAGCGCCGGAAACGTCTTGGCGGCGCTGGGCGTCACGCCCATGCCACCGCCGGCGAGCACGTTGTAGCCGAGGATCTTGCCGTCCTCGTGGACCGTCAGAAAGCCGAGGTCGTTGGCGTAAACGTCGACGCAGTTATCCTCGGGCAGGGCGAAGGCCGTCTTGAACTTGCGGGGCAGGTAGGTGGGGCCGTAGATCGGCTCGATCACCTCGGGCCCGCCGGCGGCCCGGGTCTTCTCGCCGGTCTCGGGATCGGTCAGCCAGATCTCGTAATAGGCCCGGGTTCGCGGGGCGAGATGGCGGGCGAGCTCGTCGACCTTTTTCTGCATCTCGTCGCGGATGCTGTCGCCGTGGATCGGGGCCGGGCAGCACATGATGTTCCGCTCGACGTCGCCGCAGGCGGCGAGGGTCGTCATCTGGTTGGCATGCACATCCTGCATGAAGGCCTTGAGGTCGCCCTTGACCACGCCGTGGTGCTGGGTCGCTTGGCGGGTGGTCAGCCGAACCGTGCCGTTGCCGAGCTCGTCGCCCATGTCGATTGCCGAGAGCAGCTGCTCGGCGGTCAGCTTGCCCCCCGGCACGCAGGTGCGGATCATGAACGAGATCTGTTTCTCGCTCTTGCCGCCTGGGGTCGGCTTTTTCTTGTCGCGGTCGGCCTGCTGGTAGGTGCCGTGGTTCTTGAGCAGCTGGATCGCCGCCTTGCCGAAGCCGGGAGCGGAATCGGCCAGCTCCTCCGGGATGTCGCCGACGAGATAGTTGCTCGCCTCTTTGGCCAGTTCGACGGCGGAAGGTTTGGGGGCCGCGGCGGGAGCCGGGGAATCGGTCTGGTTGTCTGCCATGGTGTTCCTGGGAGGAATGGTCGGCAAATACCTGGAAAACAGAGGCCGGAGGGCTGCTCCCGAAGAGCCGCCTCCCCTTCAGAATAGGCGAAACGGCTCATCGCGACGATAAGGAAAAAGGTGCCAGCCACCAAATCTGGAGAAGCGGGGAAGCCGCTTTGTGGAGATTGCCCAGATTTGGTGGCTGGCACCTTTTTTTCCCAGTCTGCGGTGGTCATGCTTCGGTGGTGATGGGGGAGGCCGACTCGATCCGGTCGGTCCGACCCTCCCGCACCACCCGCACCTGATCGGCGAAGATCAGCCAGGCGACGACCGGCCCGCAGCCGGCCGAAACAGCCCTCCTCACGCCAGCACCTCGGTGATCGGCTCGACATGCTCCACACCCACGAGCTTTTGATCGAGGCCACCGAAGAAGTAGGAGAGCCGGTTGGGGTCGAGGCCGAGCAGGTGCAGCACCGTGGCATGCAGGCTCCGCACGTGGAAGCCGGGCTTGTCGCCGTTGCCATGGCCCGGCCCCGGCGAGATCGCCGCTGAACCGAGCTCGTCGGTCTCGCCCACGCTCACGCCCCCCTTGATCCCGCCGCCCGCCATCCACATCGTGAATCCGTAGGCGTTGTGGTCGCGGCCGGTGCCCTTGGCGTATTCGGCCGTCGGCTGCCGGCCGAATTCGCCCCCCCAGATCACGAGGGTCTCGTCCAAGAGGCCCCGCCGCTGGAGGTCTTCGAGCAAAGCGGCGATCGGCCGGTCGGTGTTACCGGCGTGGAACTCGTGGTTTTTCACGAGATCGCCGTGGGCATCCCAGTTGTCGTCGTTGTGGGCCCCGCCGGAATAGAGCTGGACAAACCGCACGCCCCGCTCGACGAGCCGCCGGGCCAGCAGGCAGCGGCGGCCGAAGTCGGCGGTGCGGGGATTGTCGAGCCCGTAGAGCCGCGTCGTCTCATCGGTCTCACTCGCCAGATCGACCGCCTCCGGGGCGTGCTCCTGCATCTTCCAGGCCAGCTCGTAGGAGGCGATCCGGGCGGCCAGCTCGCTGTTGTCGCCGCGGGAGAGCAGGTGGGCCGTGTTGGCCTCCCGCAGGGCATCGAGCATCGCTCGCTGGGCCTCGAGTGGCATGTCGTCAGGCGGGGCGAGATCGAGGATCGGCGGCCCCTTGCTCCGCAGAATCGTGCCCTGGTAGGTGGCGGGCATGTAGCCGCTCGACCAGTTCTTGGCTCCCGAGATCGGCCCGCCGGTCGGATCGAGCATGACCACGAACCCGGGCAGGTTGTCATTGACGCTGCCCAGGCCGTAGTTGGCCCAGGAGCCGAGGCAGGGCGCTCCCGACTGGAGCTTGCCCGAGTTCATCTGGAGCATCGCGGAGCCGTGAATCGGCGAGTCGGCCGTCATCGAGTGCAGGAAGGCAATCTTGTCGACATGGCGGGCGATGTTGGGAAACAGGTCGCTGACCCACTTGCCGCACTGGCCGTATTGCTTGAACTTCCACTTGGGGCCGACGACCCGCCCCTTGTTCCGCTCGCCTCCCCGCCCCTTCGTTTTGACCGGAATCGTCTTGCCGTCGAGCGGATAGAGGGCAGGCTTGTAGTCGAAGGTGTCGACGTGGCTCGGGCCTCCGTACATGAACAGGAAGATCACGCTCTTCGCCTTGGGGGCGAACATCGGCGGCTTGGCGGCGAGCGGATTGTCGAAGGGAATTCCGGTGGCGGCGTGCGTCTGCCGAGCAAAAAATCGCTCATCGAGCAGACCGGCCAGGGCCAGGCCGGTGAAGGAGGCCCCCGCCTCCCAGAAAAACTCCCGGCGGGTGCGGCGGCAGAACTGTCCCTGCGGGCGTGGCCGGGTCTGCGGGCGTGCGGGGGATGGCATGACGCGAGTCTCCAACGGTGGGCGAGGGGCCGACGCGGGGCGGTTCAGTCGAGGTAAACAAACTCGTTGAGGTTGAGGACCATCAGGCAGTAGAGCTCGAAGGACCGTCCGGGGCCGACACCATCGGTGGCTTCGAGTTCATCGATCAGGGCGACGCCGCGGCTGACCTCCGTGTCACTCGCCGGCCGCACGAGCGCCAGCTCGATCGCGCGGCGGACCATCGCCTCGGTCTGGTCGGCGTCCGGCCCGCCCACCTCCCGCCGCACGCGGTCGGCGAAGACCCTGGCCTGCCGATGGAGAAACCCGCCGTTGATCATGCCGAGGGCCTGGGTGGGCTGGGTGGTGACAAACCGCACCGGGCATGCCGTGTCGGTATCGGCGAGGTCGAAGCTCGTGAGGATCGGCGTCAGCAGCGACCGCTTGACGTGGATGTAGATGCTGCGGCGGGCCTGCTCGGCCGGCGGCGAACTCCCCCAGCCGTCGCCGGGCCGCGACTGGGTGGCCAGCACGGCCGCGGGCAGTTCGGGGTAGACGCCAGGGCCGAACATCTTCGGGTTGAAGGCCCCACTGGCGACATGAATCGAGTCGCGAAGCTCCTCGGCGGCCAGCCGACGCATGTCGAATCGCCAGCAGGCGTCGTTGAGCGGGTCGGCGGCAAGCGATTCTGCAACCGCCCGGGACGACGCACGGTAGGCCCGCGACATGAGGATCGTTTTGTGGAGCGGCTTGAGCCGCCAGCCTCCTGCAATCAGTTCGGTGGCCAGCCAGTCGAGCAGCTCGGGGTGGGTCGGCGGGTCGCCCATCAGGCCGAAGTTGTTGGGGCTGCGGACGATGCCCCGGCCAAAGTGATGCTGCCAGACCCGATTGGCCACGACACGGGCGGTCAGCGGGTTCTCGGGCGAGGCAATCCAGCGGGCCAGGGCCAGCCGACGGCCGGTCGATCTGCCGTCGGCCGGGGCGGCGATCTGCGGGTCAGGCGGCTCGAGGACCTCGGGAAAGGCCGGCTCCACCCGCCCCTCGGGCAGCTTGTCGGCGTGGGGATTGCCGCGGGCGAGGACAAACGTCTCCGGTGGGGTCGAACCGTATTCACTCACCACCAGCGCCTTGGGCTGGCGGGCGTTTGCCGCCTCGAGATCAGCGAGCGTTTTTTTCCAGCCGGCCAGGTCCCGGCGGGCGAGGTCGTCGAGCGCCTGCTCGCCATGCTCCTCGATTCGCTTGTTGATCGCGGCAATGGCGGCCTTGGCCTCGGCCAGGCGACGATTGCGTTCTTCGACGGCATGGCGGGCCGCAGCCGGCGTGCTCCCTTCGATCGGCAGCGGCCGCTCGATGAAGGCGGGGTTCATCTGCCGGCCACCCATCGGCGTGACGTTGTTGAAGAACGCCAGCATCGCGTAGTAGTCACGCTGCGAAATCGGATCGATCTTGTGATCATGACAGCGGGCACAGTTGATCGTGAGGCCCAGGAACACCTGCCCGGTTGTCGAGACGAGGTCGTCGAGCTCGTCGTAGCGTGCCTGAAGCTTGTCGGCCGGCTCGTCGTCCCAGAGGCCGAGCCGGTAGTAGCCGGTAGCGACGAGCGAGTCGGCGGTGGGCTCGGCCAGTTCGTCGCCGGCAAGCTGCTCGATCACGAACCGGTCGTAGGGCTTGTCGTCGTTGAGGGCCCGGATCACGTAGTCGCGATACCGCCAGGCATGGGGCTTGACGCCGTCGCGTTCGAAGGAGTTGGTCTCGGCGTAGCGGACGAGATCGAGCCAATGACGGGCCCAGTGTTCGCCGTAATGCGGAGAGGCGAGCAGCCGATCAACGACCGTTTCCCAGGCCGTGGCGGAGTCGTCGGCCAGAAAGTCATGCATCTCCTGTTCGCTGGGAGGCAGGCCGGTCACGGAATAGCTGGCCCGCCGCAGAAGCGTCGCCTTGTCGGCCTCGCCCGAGCGGGCCAGTCCGCGGGCAGCCAGCCCCGCGTCGATGAACGCATCGACCGGATTGGCCGACGGCTTCCCGGGGGTTGCCGGAGGCTGAGGCCGCTCGAGCGGTCGAAATGCCCAGTGGGCCTCCCACTGGCCGCCGGCGACGATCCACTGTTCGAGAGCGGCAATCTCTTCGGCCTCGAGCCGTGGCCCCTCCGGCGGCATCCGCACGTCGGGATCGCCGGAGCTGATTCGCACCAGCAGTTCACTCCCGGCGGCGTCGCCCGGCACGATCGCCCGCATGCCGCTGTCGAGTTCGGCGGTTGCCGCAGCCGGGTCGTCGAGCCGCAGGCCCGCCTCCTGGGTCTCGGGGCCGTGGCAGGCATAGCAGCGTCGGGCGAGCAGCGGCTGGATATCACGGGCGAAGTCGCTCGCTGCGGCAACGCCCGCCGCCGGCCACAGACAGGCGGCGGCCATCAGCAGTCGCAACGATGTCGCCGAGCGATGCATTGATCCGGAGCCGGAGTGAAAACCGCGGGAGGCGGTTGTCGTGTCGCACTTCGTCCTTGTATTCTAAACGATGCTAAATAAATGGCAACGCATGGCTTTGCCGGGGATGTCGCCACCGGTGGCGAAGGGTTCTCGGCTCGAAAGCTGACTCGAAAGCTGACTTGTTTCATGCCCCGTTCATGCCCCTGACGAACAACCGCATCGAATCGACGCTGCTTCGCCGCATCAACGAACGGCGATTGCTCGAAGTGATCCAGCAGCAGGGGCCGGCATCGCGAGCGATGCTGACGCGGGCCTCGGGGCTGACTGCACCCACGGTCTCCAAGGCCATCGATTCGCTGCTCAAGCACGGGCTCCTCGAGGAGCTCGACCCGGTCGTGCCCACGCTCGGCCGGCCCGGACGGCTGGTGCGAATGGCGTCGGACACCGCGACCGTGCTCGGCGTGGTGATCGATGCCACGACCTGCTGCGTCGTGGCCGCCGGTCTTGACGGCAAGGTCCGAGACGACGACACCCGTCGCTTTGCCACACCGGCCGACTACGACAAGCTCCTCGACCGGATCACCCGCGAATGTCGTGATCTGCTCGATCTGACGGCCGCCCCGCCACTGGGAGTCGGGGTCAGCGTGCCGGGGCTTGTCAACAAGCGACTTGCGGAGATCGTCTTCTCGCCCAACCTCCACATCCTCGACAAGCGGAACCCGGCCCGTGATCTCGAGGACAGGCTGGGTGTCAACTGTCGTCTGCTTCAGGAGACCGACGGCCTCTGCCTGGCCGAGCGGCTCTGCGGCGAGGCTCGGGGGCTGGACGACTTTGCGATGCTCGACGTGGCCGCAGGGCTGGGGCTGGGCGTGATGAGCGGCGGCGAACTCCTCGGTGGCCACAGCGGCATGGCGGGAGAGATCGGGCACATCACGGTCATGCCCGCCGGCGAGCGCTGCGGCTGCGGCAATCGCGGCTGCCTCGAAACGCTTGCCACCGATGCGGCGGTCGTGCGGATGGTGTCGCAGCAGGAGGGGCGGCGGCTCGACGTGGACGCCGTCGAGACCCTGCTCGCGGAGCGACCGGCCGATTTCACCGGCCCGGTCGGCACGGTCGGCGAATACCTCGCGATCGCCATCGCCGCGGTGATCAACACCTTCAATCCCACGGCCCTGTTCGTGCACGGCAGGCTCCTGCCAGGGTCGCCGGAGCGGTTTGCCCCGGTGCTCGAGCGGGTCCGCCAGCGGACGTTGACCGCATCGCTTGCCGACTGCACGATCACCCCCACCCGTTCGAGCAAACGGCAAGGGGCGGTGACGGGCATCATCCACCACCTGACCGAGGCGTGGGCCCCGGCGGTTCGCTGACACGCCGTCGCGACTCGGTCCGAAACGCTCAACACAACCCCGGAGACACTGATGTCCCAACCCGCCGAAATCCCCTTCTCGCTCGCCGGCCGCGTGGCCGTCGTGACCGGCTCCTCCAAGGGGCTCGGCCGGGCCACCGCCCGCTGCCTGGGCCGGGCCGGAGCCCGGGTCGCAATCAACTATTTCAACTCGCGGGAGCGGGGGGAGGCCACCCTTGCCGAACTGGAGTCCGAGGGGATCACCGCCACGCTCGCCCACGGCGATGCCTCCACCGAGGCTGGTGTCGACGCGATCTTCACGGCGGCCGAGGGCTCGCTCGGACCGGTCGATATCGTGGTCGCCAACGCCACGCCCGACCAGCCGCTCAAGCCGATCGAGGACTACGACTGGGCCTTCTACCAGCAGATGCTCGACTTTTTCGTGAAGAGCCCGTACCTGCTTGCCCGCCGGGCGTTGCCCTCGATGAAGGCCCGCGGCCACGGCCGGTTTGTGAACATCACCAGCGAGGTCTTCCTGCTCGGCGTGGCCCCCTTCTCCGCCTATGTGGCGGCCAAGGGGGGCCAGACCGGCTGGTCGCGGAGCATGGCCAACGAACTGGCACCCCACGGAATCACCGTCAACATGGTGGCTCCCGGCTGGGTTCCGGTCGAACGGCACGAGAAGGATCCGCAGGCGATGAAGGATGCCTACCTGGCAAGCGTGCCGATGGGTCGCTGGGGCACGCCGGAGGATGTCGGCTGGGCGGTGACCTATCTCGCCAGCGACGAGGCGGCCTTCGTGACCGGCCAGACAATCGCCGTCAACGGCGGCAAAACCGTCTGGTAACCCCCCCAAAAAAATGGGGACGGGAGCGATTTTTCAGCGGGGGTTCAGGCGTCGTAATAGAGGCAGAACTCGAAGGGGTGCGGCCGCAGCCGCATCGGATCGATCTCCTTCGACCGCTTGAACCGGATCCAGGTGCGAATCACGTCTTCGGTGAAGACATCGCCCCGCAGCAGGAACTCGTGGTCACCCTCGAGGGCAGCCACAGCCTCCTCGAGTGAGGCTGGAGCCTTGGGCACATCGGCCAACTCCTCCGGCGGCATGTCGTAGATGTCGCGATCGAGCGGCTCGCCGGGAGAAAGTTTGTTTTGAATGCCGTCGATTGCCGCAAGCAGCAGTGCTGCAAACGCGAAGTAGGGATTGCAGGAAGGGTCGGGACAGCGAAACTCCACCCGCTTCGTCTTGGGACTCGCGGAATACATCGGGATCCGGCAGGCGGCC
>Ga0180436_10002061_pt1 | contig 19285 bp, 7 predicted proteins | sample SS_ome_2_FD_132434 | JGI IMG/M metagenome (GOLD analysis project Ga0180436, IMG submission 132434) | Hypersaline lake sediment archaeal communities from the Salton Sea, California, USA - SS_3_S_2 metaG | ecosystem: Environmental > Aquatic > Non-marine Saline and Alkaline > Hypersaline > Sediment...
AATAGAACGCTGGCGGCCGCCAGCAGTGACTTCAGTGTCATAAGCCTTCTCCTTTATTTCCTTGGCTTGTTACTTTCCTTCTACAGGATCCATTCCTGTAGCGTGATGCAGGATACCAAGCTGCACCGTCTTGTCAATTACTCTCCAGAGATCTGCTCTGCCAGGTGGTAATCAACCATTTCTCGCATGACGCTGGTTGCATAACAACCAGACGGGAGGAAAAAACCAAACACCCAGCTTGATGCCGTCTCCTGTTCTGCATGCAGATCAGGCACCGTCAACCTCAGTGAACGTCGTTCCTGTTTCAGGCCAGCGTGTTCCAGACCATTCCTCAGCTCCGGCATAGAAGCCGCAACACCCTGCTCCAGATCACCCACCCCTGAGTGACTCATCAACCGCCCCCTGCCCCAGAGTGGCCCTGTGGGATGGATGTCATGCCGGCTTACCCTGCCCTTAATCTCTTCATCAATCGCATCTGCGGCAAATACGCTATTGCTTCCGTCCAGCTGAAAGACATCACCCATAAGTGGCAAATTCCAGCTTGCCTGCTCCACCCGAGCTGCCAACACCTGATTAAAAAGCTCCGACCTGGCTGCAGATATCAGCAATCCCTTTTCATTTTTATTCCTGGGCCGATATGTGCCCTGGAAAAGCTCCAGGGCCTGTTCAATATTTTGCCCATCACACCCAAATCGCTGTTCGCCGAAGTAATTAGGTACTCCCTCAGCACGAATCTTACCAACGATCTGCTCCACATCAGCAGCACTGCCCTGAGCCTCTCTGGCACGTATACGAAAATGATTACCCTTTAAAGCCCCCCGACGTAGCTTCCTGCCATGATGCGCGATCTCCAGAATCTCGATATCAGGAGCCAGACTGCCCACACTCAGGTCAATACTGTGCGCAGTATCAGGCAGACTAAACCACTGAGTGGTAACGGCATGCCTGTCCTTGAGACCTGCAAAACCAATGTCCTTTTGTTTGACGCCTGTAATCTCTGAAAGCTTCCTGGCAACCCAGGCTGTATTGGCATTCGTCTTGCGCACCCTGATCCACAAATGCTCACCCGTTCCATCCAGGTCAAAGCCCAGGTCCTCCTCGACCTGAAAGTCCTCTGGCAAGGTTCTCAGTACACCCGCCTGGAGAGCAGGCTCATAAACGCTTGGAAGACTCAGCACAAATCAGGCCCTGTAGCCTTCATCAGAAGCCAGCCAGTCCAGCTCTTCCGGCGTACTCTCGCGTCCAAGGTGACCATTACGGTGCGGAAACCTGCCGAAACGACGAACGATGTCTCGATGATGCTTTGCAAACCTGAGGTTCTCTTCGAGGCCCGCGGCATCGAACAGGGCTACTGAGGTGTCCTGGTGTTCGAGGAGTTCACTATGCATCAGCGGCATATAAAGGAAGGCCTTTTGCTTATTAGTCAGCTGCTGGTCAAATCCTTGCGTAACGGCATGCAGGGCAACCTCGACCGCCTTCTGTTCGGTCGAATATCGTCTGCCATCGTCTCGATACATGTTCAGTGGCAATTGATCCAGGACGATGCAAAGCGCAAGGCAGCCTTCGGGCGTAGACCTCCATTCATCGAGGTAACCATCAGCAGCGTGTTTCCAGAGGCCTGCATATTGATCACGAATGTTCTGATCAATCTCCGCTGTAGACGAAAACCAGTGCTTACTCATCGGCTCTGAAAACCAGAATTTCAGGATATCTTCAGGTACGATCATTCAATGTCATTCCAGCTTAATAAAAGTCGTTTGAGAATAAGGACTCTTTATCTATGAAAACAAAATCAATTATCCTTTCCATGACCATCGTCACTTCACTGTGGACAGGCAGTTCAACCGCTGACTCAACTACTGCCCACTGTGAAATCTACCCAATAGGTAAAGATCATCCAGCCAAAGCGCTTCCTTGTACATTCTCGCAGCGGCAGGGTTATATAACCATTACTCTTGAGGACAATGTTAAATATGACTTTAGCCCCGACAACAATCGCCCTGGGGTGTTTCAGAATCAGGCAGGGCAACCAGTTTACCTAGAAAAAGGACTGGGAGACCAGGGACTAATTTTTCGCCTTAAAAATGAGCGTGTATTTGTCTACTGGAATAGCCCCTACTCCAGTGGTACTAGTGAAGAGAATAACTGGTCAGCACCTTTCTCAACTAAAAACTACGATGCAACCACGCGCCTGCGGTGTCGTGCTCTTAGCGATAACAGCATCAGCTACTGTCCGGCCGGCATACTACGCATGAAAAATAACCAGGCTTCCATTGTAGTGAAGAGCCTGGACGGAGATATATTTACTATCAACTTCCTCACTGATTACATCAATGCCACTAATCGTGAGGTGGAAGCAACCCTGAAGGGTGATACGTGGACAGTAATTATCGATGGCAAAGACCTCTATGAGGTGCCTGTAGCCGCCATTGAAGGCGGCTAAACAAACTATGCCCTCCTTCGCCCCATACAAAAAGCGGCCGCCCCACGCAGCTACGAATTTTCTCGCGATTTAGACTAGCTGTGATGCTCTTCCTGATGGAGCAAACTGGGATCATCGAGATCAGTGTCGACACCCGGATCATCCGGAATGTGCTCGACATCCTGGTGCTGGCCATCGATAGGATGATCTTGGTCCTGTGACTGCTCATCCAGCAGGCTTGCCATGGCTGCCGGATCAAGCGCGTGATCCGCCCCAACCTGCTGCACATCCGCACCAGTCCCTGCAAGCACGTCAGCCAGCCCCTCTGGGAGATTTGCAGCTGACGAATCTTCGGTTCCCGGCTCATACATTTCAGCACCAGCCTGTTCAAAGATACTGGCATAGGTGCTTACCGAGTCGCCATGCTCGGCAGCCGCCGTATCCGGCACATCGCCTGCGACAGCGCTGTCATCCCTGGCCGCGAATGCATGATAGGGATCGAGCGCGGCGGCGATGCCCGGTTGCGAATCCGCCGTCTCTACGTCGCCTTGCGGCGCGGGGGTCGTGAGGTCGTCGCCGCTGTCGTGGTCGGTAGCGACGTGTGCGGCCGCCTGGCTGGCAGCGTCTACGGAGCCATCGTCGTCCGCGACAATGTCAGTAGCCATGTCGATCATCTGGTCTTCAACTTCATCGGACTGCGGCGCGGGCGCCGGCGGATCCTGAACATGAACCGTAAATGGCATATCAATCGAATGGTGGGTACCTTCATCCACAACGGTTCCGTGAATCTCGAAATGCCCATCTCCATGGAAACCGATCGGTGGTTCTATCGTCATGCCGGCCAGATCAGCGGGGGTCATGGTGTAGTGATTCTGGCCCATATAGATGCCACCGGGAACGTGCAGTTTCCATTCACCTGATGGCACGTCGACACGGAAGCCCGACGGGAGGCGCTCTCCGGCGTCCGATCCCATCGCAAGGTGAATGTCGAGTGGTTGTCCGTTAAATCTCCAATCATCTTGATGATCGCGTGCCAATATGGTCACATCTTGCGCCGAAAGGGTCAGATCCAAGACCGACCTGACCTCGGCCGTCACATGCCGGACCGTGGTTGTCGTTTCGCCCGTCGCCTCCGTAGAGGTGGCCGTTACCTCGAGCGTAATGCCTCCGGACCAGTCCTTCTCCGGGGTCAGTGTCAACCCTTGCAACTGCGCCGGTGTGAGCGTCCAGCTGCCATCGGCATTGTGGGTGCCGGCCGAGAGAACGGCCCCCGGCGGGAGGTGATCGATTTTGACGCTCAGGGTCTCGCCATCGTCGTGATGGGCGTCCACCTGGATATCCAGCGGGATCGCGCCGGAATGTTCCAGCACCTCGGGCGAATCGGTCGACGTGATGATGGGTGTTTCCGCCACCGGGTCCACCGTCAGATCGAGCTGCATCACTTTCTGGGCGGTGAGCGCGTGATACGTGGAGGTGGCGGTGACCTCCATGTGGATCGCACCGGCAAAGTCGGCCGGCGGCGTCATCGTCAGACCCGGCAGTTGATCCGGGGTCAGCGACCAGGTGCCATCGGCGTTTTGCGTGCCGGCCGAAAGTGTGGCGCCCTGCGGCAGGCCGGACACCACGAGCGCCAGATGCTCGGAGCTGTCCGGGTCACTGAGGGTGATGTGCAGTTCGACGGTGGCATCTTCCGGAATGTGCGCCGTGAAATGCGAATCCGTAGGTGCTGCACCGGCCAAGCGATCGATGAGTAGTGGCTTATCCCAACTGGCCATATCGTTAACAAAAGGATCACCCGACTCGCCCGGGCGATTGAAGTACTGAAGCTTCCAGGTTGTCGACGTCGCGTGTGTCGCACCGTCCTTGAAAACGAAAATGAGGGGGGTTCCACGGTCGCCAGCTTTGATAAAAGCATCGGTAGCGCTGTTGGGGGACCCAGGTGGCCCCGTATCCAGCACGGCCGCGCTGCCGTCGATCGAGGCCACCGCGTAATGGTGCCCATTGAGGATGATCTCCTTGAGATCCCCAACATAGGCCGCGTCGCCCGCGATCAGGCGAATCCCTCCACCCACCATACCCGCACCAAAATCGCTGTCGACGGTTGAACCGTACGCCGCCATGCCGCTGTTCGAGGTTACCTCTTTCGCCGGGTCAGCAACGGCCGCTGACAACTGCACTGCACCCAGGCTGATGCCTAGCACCGGAGTATCCGCCACCGGATTGATATCAATCTGCGCATGGCCGGTGGCCGTGGCCGTGCCGTCGGTGACCTCGACGGTGACGGGCAAATGCGTGCCGTCGCAGTTGGCGGCCGGGGTAAAGGTCCAGCTGCCGCTGGCGTCGCGGGCGAAGCTGCCGTATTCGGGGCTGATGTGCACCGCCGAGACATGCAACGCATCGTGGTCGGCATCAGCGCCGCCCACCAGGTGGATCAGCTCGGCCTCGGTGAAGGTCTTGGCCGTGTCCTCGTCTGTGGCGCCGAGGTTGCCGGCGTGGCCTGCATCGACGGCGGTCACGGTCGGGCCCTGGTTGGTGCCGGTGATAGTGACGCTGGCGGTCTGCTGGATGGTGGCGCTCGGGTCGCTGGCCTGGGCCAGCTCATAGCGCACCTGCACCTGTTGCTGCTGGCTGTGGCCCAGCGTGCTGTAGGCCGCATTGGTCGGGTCGACCTGCAGGGTGTGTCCGTCGGCCGCCAGCGTGAAGCCGGCCGGCACCTGCGTCGACCAATGCTGGCCGTCGGTGGAGTACTCGACATGCTGCACCACCGTGCCCGCCACGCTGCCCGCGAGCAGGTCGAGCGAGGTGGCCGCCGTGCCATGCTGGGCCGAAGTGGTGGGCGTGTCCTGGTACACCACTTCGGTCGTGGCATCGACCGCCGTGCCAAACAGGTCGGTGGCCTGGGCGGTCACCGCCCAGTCGTGATTGCCATCTACCAGCACCTTGCTTTGGTCGAAGCTCAGACTCCAGGCGCCACCAGTTACCGTCGCCTGCAGGTCGAAGGTGTTTTCCGGGTGGTTCTTGTCGGCCAGATGCACGGTGATGGGCGTGCCATCAGGCAGGCCCACGGCCGTGCCATGGATGGCGAGGTCGCTCGTGGCCGTCTCGTAGGTGCTGCCCGCCTTGAGGGCGTTGTCGACGGTGGTGATCGCCAACTGGCCCGGCGTGGCCGTGATGTCGAGCTGGGCATGGGCCTCCACCGTCGAGGTGCCATCGGTCACCTTGAGGGTGATATCGAGGTCATCTGCGTGGAAGTTGGCGGCGGGCTTGAACAGCCAGTCGCCGTTGGCCTGCGGCGCGAAATAGCCCGCCTTCGGGTCGATATGGATCTCGCTGATACTCAGCGCATCGCCGTCCGGGTCGGCGGCGCCCACCAGTTGCAACAGCTGCGCCTTGGTGAAGGTGGTTTCGGTGTTGACGGCGATGTCGGGCATCGGTGCCGGGTGCTGTGCATCGGCGGCGATGGTCAGCGCGTCGTCCACTGCGGTCACTGCCAGTTTCGCGTGGGCGTCGGTGGTGTCGGTGCCGTCCGTGACCGAGATGGTCAGCGGCACATCCGCGCCGTTGAAGTTGGCGGCCGGGGTGAAGGTCCAGTCGCCGGTGGCGGCATCCTTGGAAAACGTGCCAAATTGCGGGTCGACCGTCACCGCGTCGACGTGCAGCACATCGCCGGTATCGGCATCCTGTGCGCCGACCAATTGCAGCAGATCGGCCTCGGTGAAGGTCCTGGCGGTGTCCTCGTCGGTCGCGCCGAGGTCGGCGGGGGTGGCACTCACGCTCGGGCCGTCATTGGAGCCGGTAACGGTGATATCCACTTGATGGTTGGTGCCATCAGCGGATTGAACGGTGAAGCTCTCGTGCTCAGTGCGGCCGTTGGCAAGCGCATCGGCGCGGTCATCTGGTGTATACGTCCAATGCCCATCGGCACCGATGGAGAATTTGCCGTAGTTCCCGGCCATGTCGGACTGCGCGGTAAAGTGAGCCTGCGACGCGTCAGAGTCAGTGACGGTGAGTACGCCTGATACGGCGGTATCATCGTCGGGGGTGGTGCCTTGGTCGTCACCAGCAATGGTTGCGTCAGGGACAGGTTGCGATGGATCGAGGATGACGGAAGCATGGTCAACGGCGGTGACGGCGGTACCGTCCGGACCAGTGGTAGTGATCGCGACGCCGATGTTCATGTTGCCGTGATACGTTGACGGCAGCTGCGCGGTGAGACTGGCCGTGGTCCACCGGGTGATATCGATCGATTCAACAGGCGTGTTCACAGTGACGCTGTGACCCTGACCGTCGCTTACGATTGTTCCGGCAGGAAAGCCGGATACGGCGCGAGCGGTGATGTGATCGCTTAGATCGGCTGAAGGCGACTCTGTGAGATGCAGTTTCAGCAGTGCCCCGGCGTTGGGCGTGGCGATGGCGGTGTCGACCTCGACCTGTGTGACGGTGACCTGGCCACTGACCTCGACTTGGGTGTGGCCGGAGGTATCAACGAACTGTCCGTTCTGCGCGACGATGTTGGCAACCATGTCGGGATCGCCGTGCAAGAGGTTCGCGACGGAATCGGTGGCAAGGCGGCTCGGGTCAATTGCAGTCTTGGCAATGGCAACATTGAACATCTTGCCACTGAAAGCATCCCCAGTGCTAAAGCCGCCGCCAAAGTTGTCCTGATCATTGCCGAGGGCAAACTTGCCTCCGTCGGGAATGGTGGCGCCCTGGCCGACTCCGGTGAGGTGCTTGGACAATTGTCCATCGATAAGGACGTCAAGGGTACCCTGGGTGCCATCCCACGAGAAGGTGTAGCGGTGGTCGTGGCCATCCTGAAGCATGGCCAGGCCGGTAGGATATTCGTGTCCGCCGACCCGGAAGGTAATATCGTCCGGGTTCCAGATATACATTGCGTTGGAGTCTGATGGAACCGCGTAGCTCAGGAACGTCGCGCCATGATTTCCGGAAGTTGCAACCTGTTGCCCACCGAGGATTGTCATGTCGACGGTCAGCGCATGCAGCGCGCCGCCCATCGAAACCGGATGGGTGTTCACAACGCCGGAAGCGGAATTGGGGGCGAATTCCATCACCGCCTGTTGGGCGGTGATAGTGAGCGAAGGCGCCGCCGCGTCGGTAACGGAAGTCACGTCGAGGGTTCCGTGAGCCGTGACCGGGTTGTGACCGTCAGTAACGGTTAGGCTGACGGCAACATCGGTACCGTGATAGTTGGCCGCCGGGGTGAAAGTCCAGTCACCAGTGGCGGCATCCTTGGTAAAGGTGCCGGCGGTGGGGTCAATTGATACGGACTGGACATGCAAGGTATCGCCCTGGTCCGGGTCGGCGGCGCCGACGAGTTTCAACAGTTCGGCTTCGGTGAAGGTTTTGGCAGTATCCTCGGCAGTGGCTCCAAGGTCGGCCACATGCCCCGTGTCTGCTGTTACCGTCGGCGCATCGTTGGTGCCCGTCACATCGATGACGACATCTTTCGTGGAGCCGTCAGTGAAATGCACGGTAAACCGGTCCTGATCGACGACGCCGTCGTCAAGCGCTTTTGATGCAGGCAGATCCGGATCAGCTTCATATTTATAAATACCCATGGCATTGACCGAGAAGGTGCCGAAACTGCCTTGAGCATGATCGATTGCCACAACAGTCGGCGCGGCACTGTCCACATCGGTGGCGCGAATCATGCCGGCCGGAGTATCTGGTACAGTTGGATCAAGGTCTGCTGTGTGGGTACCCAATACCTGTATGGTCGCCGCATCGTCGGTGCCGGTGATGATCACCGAGGCGGTCTGGTGCACTGTCTCGGTCTGTCCGCCGACGGTCTCCGTGATGTCGTATTTGACATGGACTGTTTCAGTTGCACCGGCCGCCAGCCTGTCGAAGGCCGGGTTGGCAGGATCAATCTGCAGGGTATGCCCGTCCGGGCCCAGCTTAAAGCCCGCCGGGACCTGGCTGGAAAAGTGCTGGCCGTCGGTGGAAAACAGCAGGTTGGCGACGCTCATGTCGTCGGCGCCATCGAGCAGGTCGAGGCTGGTGGCCGCGCCGCCCTCGGTGGCCGTCTGCTTCAGGCTGCCTTCGTCGATGATCTCGGTGGTGGCGTGAACCGTTGTGCCGAACAGGTCCGTGGCAGAGACATCGACGCTCCAGTCGTGGGTACCCACCTTGTCGACCTGGCTGTGATCGATCGTCGCGGACCAGGCACCGCCAGTAACGGTCGCATGGAGGTCGAAGCTGTTCGCCGGGTTCAGCTTGTCCACGAGGTGGACAGTGACGGCCGTGCCATCGGGCAGGCCGGTCGCAGAACCGTGAATGGTGACATCACCGGATGTCACCTCATAGGCATTGGCCTGCCAGCGACTGCTCTGGCCGGGGTGATTGGCACCGTGGACGGGGTGGCCGCCCGTGGTCACGTGCTGCACCGCCAGCGCGTTGTCGATGCTGTCGATATGCAGCTGTCCGGGCGTGGCAGTCACATCGAGCTGGCCATGCGCGGTGGTTTCAGCGTGCCCGTCACTGACCTTGATCGTGACAGCCAGGTCATCGCCATGGAAATTGGCATTCGGTGTGAAAGTCCATTCTCCATTGGCCTGCTTCGCAAAGGTGCCATGCGGGGCAGAGACATCAGTCACGTGCAGCCTATCGCCATCCACATCCGATGCACCGACCAGCTGGAGCAGTCGGGATTCCGTGAAGGTCATTGCCTGGTTGACATCCGTGGCGCCCAGATCTGCCGCATGGGGCGCGCTGTCGGCCGTCACGTCCGGCGCGTCGTTGGTGCCTTGCACCAGCACTTCAACATGGCGTGTTGCGGTTGAACCATCAGAAGAGACCGCCGTTACATCAAAGCCTTTGGCAAAATGATCATTCGCTGAAAGTGACTGTGATGCTGCCGGGTCAAGGGTGTAGGTCCAATGACCACTGGCATCGACCGTAAAAGTTCCATGGGCATCTTTGACGGTCTGTGCCTGCCAGGTGACAGCATCATCCGTATCAGCATCATGGGCCTGTAGCTGACCTTGCGCTTGCGCGTGCGTATCTTCGGTTACCGTACCTAATGGTGCCGAAGTAGATGCCGGAGTGTCGATTTCGACACCGTCCTCGGTACCACGAATGTCGACCTGAGCCGGGATACGCGTTCCATCTGCCGTAATAAAGACAATGTGGTCTTGCAAAGACTGGCCTGCCTTAAGCCCCTGGATATCGCCATTGCTATTATTGGCCGTGTAACTCCATTTATCATGACCATCGGTACCATGAGTGAAGTGGAAAGTACCGTAGGTACCGGCTATTGTGTCGGCGAAGTTTGCTGGCAAGGTATGCTCCACGCCGTTAATCTCCACCTTGAGCACTTTTTGCTCTGCTGCACCATCAATGTCCTGAACATCCAGGTTTTGCCAGCCACTGTTGAGGGTACCCGCCGTAGCATCTTCCGTAACAGACAAACCGGCAGTGAGGGTTGCCGCATCGTTAACCCCCTGAAGATTCAGGTCTGCCGTTGCCTGAACACTGGCACCCTGCGGGTCTTGAACGTCATAGGTGAATTGAACCGCGCCGTTGTAGTCAGCATCCGGGTGAAAAGTGAAAGTGCCATCATGGTTGTCAGTAATCTGACCATGATCAGCCTGAAGGTTATGCACACTCAGTAGCGCCGTCTCGCCATGATCAATGTCGCTGGCGTGGGCCAATAGCTGGGCTTTAGTTAAAGTGACTGCCGTGTCTTCCGTGCCTTGCGAGAGGGTAATGCCACCTGAAACCGTTGGCGCATCGTTGGTCCCATGGATGGTGATGTTGATGGTTTGCTGCGTACCATCGGGGCTGTGGACGGTGAAACTGTCGGTCAGCGTCTTGCCTTCACCCAGGGCCTGGACGTCGGGATTCTCATATTTCGGGATATAGCGCCATGCGCCGGTTGGCAGCAGGACGAACGTCCCATACCCGTTATCGCTGTCTCCATGCTGAAAGGTGAATCGCCCTTCCCCGGTATCGACGTCGCTGATGTGGAGAAAACCGTCGGCACTTGTAGCGCTGGAGGTGCCGTCTGGGTGCCGGTATGTTGCGTCTTCCGTCACATCCCCGGCGACATCGCCCGTGATGACAGCGGCGTCATTGACTGCCGCCAGATTCATCGACGCCGACGTGCTGACAGATGCGCCATGGGGGTCCTGCACATCGTATGTGAAACTGACCGGGCCGTTGTAGTTTGCATCGGGATGGAAAGTAAATGTGCCATCATGATTATCGGTGATGGTGCCGTGATCGGCCTGCAGGTTTGCAACGCTTAGCTGGGCAAGATCCCCCTGATCTACATCTGCAGCATTGGCAAGTAGTTGTACTGTAGTTAATTTAATGGCGATATCTTCTGAGCCCCCCGGCAGGGTAACCGCAGAGGAAACCGTCGGAGCGTCGTTGGTGCCTGTCACCATCAGCGTGACGGTTTTCATGGCGACTGCGCCATGTTCGTCAGTGACTGCCACCCTGAAGCTCTCGTGACCCGGCTGGCCTTCCGCCAGCTGCTGGGTGGCTGCCAGACTGTTGTCGAGTGTGTAGGTCCACTGGCCGCTGTTCGGATCCACGGCGATGGATCCATAAGTGCCCTGATCTGTACCAATGATCGACCAGGCCTGGGTCGCCCCGGTATCAACATCAGATCCTGTCAGGGTACCTACGGCGGTAGCTGTTGTCGCGTCTTCTGTGACAGTGCCTGAAGCCGTACCGGCTATCTGCGGTACATCGTTGGTGCCGACAATATTGATCGTGACGACATGCGGGGTGCCGTCAACACTGCCTACAGCAATCTTCTCGGTGATCATGCCCGATTCCGCTAACGCCTGAACCTCCGGATTCTGATTGTTCAGCGTGAATTCCCAATTGCCATTGGCATCTAACTTGAAATGGCCGTGGAGTGTGTCCCTGTCTTCAGCGACGAACTCGGATTCGCCCTGGTTGGGATCGGTGACAGTCATCTTCCCGCTTGCACTCCCAACGACATTTTCCTTGGTCATGCCGGTGGATACACCGCCAATGGCCGCCGCGGTATTCTGGCCCATGATCTTGATATCGATGCCGTGCACGGTGCCGTCAGCGGTGTGCACTTCGAAATGTTCCGGCAGGGCCTGCGAACCCTGCAGACTGACCAGTGCCTTTTGACTGGCATCGGCCGAATAGGACCAGTGACCACTCTGATCGATCGCCAACACACCGTATGTTCCCTTGATCAGCTGTGGCTGGAAGATCGACTCATCGGTGTCTACATCTAATACAATGAGATTGCCGTCGACATGTACGTTCCCCTGTTGAGCTCCAGCGGCAGCAACGCTACCGATGGCGTGATCGATACCGCCGACTACGGGAACATCATTGGTACCCGAAATATGGATATTGATCTGACCAACCGAGCTGCCGCCATGACTGTCAGTGGCCAGGACAGGAATTGACAGGTCAAGGCCTTCTCCCTGCTTGAGATGCTGGTAGTCAGGTGCAGAAGCATCAAAGGTATAACTACCATCAGTATTGAGTGTCAGGCCGGGAACAGGCGCCGGCATGGTAAAGGAAAAGTGTTCATTGTCATCAATATCAGTAGCCTGCAACTGCCCCCTGACACTGCCATCTTCAGTGACATGCTGCAATGGCTGGCCAACAACGGTCGGCTTGTCGTTGGTGCCATTAACAGTGATCATCAAGATCTGTCTGTCAGTACCACCATGGCCGTCACTGACCATCAACGGAATCTTCAGAGTGGTGCTATCACCCGGCGCCAGGTGTTCGTAGGCCGGGTCTGTGGGGTCAAAGGTATAGCTGCCATCCTGACTGAGTTGAAAACCTGCAACCGGCTGGGTGCTGGTGTAAGTCATGCTATCGCCCGAATCGACGTCCATGGCTGCGAGTTGGCCCCGGAAAACCGCATCACCCTCGTGCAATGACGCACTGGGTACGACAAGCATGGTGGGGATATCGTTGGTACCCGTGACGCGTATCAGCAGATCGCTAGTGGTTTGTGCACCATGGGAATCCACCAGGGTGACCGGCACGTGGATCTCTCGCACGTCCCCCTCGGCGATGTTCTGGTAGACAATGTGCGAGGGGTCAAATTCGTAGGAACCATCCGGGTGCATGGTGAAACCAGCAACCGGTCTCGAAAGACCATAAACCACAACATCACCGCTATCGACATCACTGCCGGTGACACGGCCATGAATCACGGAACCATCCTCAACCGCACTTTGCGGTGGCACAACGTTCATCACCGGCGCGTCGTTGGTGCCAGTAACGGTAATCTGTAGGGTACTGGTGGTACTGCCCCCCTGGGAGTCCGTTACGGTGACCGGGATGTTCAGAACATTCTTAGCGCCTTCTGAAAGCTTGTTATACGCAGGATCAGTGGGATCAAACGTGTAACTGCCATCTGGATTGAGCTGGAAACCAGCGACCTTGGCACTCGTCGAGAAACTCAATGTGTCACCATGGTCCACATCGGTCGCGCCAACCTGCCCTTTGAGCAAGGAGGCCCCTTCTGAAACACTCTGTGCCGCGATATTGGTGATGACGGGCTTGTCCTCGGTGCCATGGATAAAGATATGGATCTCGTGCGAGGAGCCATCCTTTGACACAACATTGAAGACCTCTTCAACCTGCTCGGTTGCGCTGAGCTGCTGAGTAGCCTGTAACTGGTTGTTCAGCTCGAAGTTCCAGTGGCCATCCTGACTAACGTTCAATTCGCCATACTTACTGGAAACAGACTGTGGACTGAACAGATCGGCACCCCGAATAATTGCCAGATCACCATCGGCTGTCTTGCTGACCAGCTGGTCTTCAACAACCTGCCCTGTCTGCGAACCGACTACAAAAGGGTTAATGGAAACACCTGGACTCTGGGGTCCAGCACGCTGGACCCCAGGCCCATGGGTGCCGACCTTGCCGCCCTGGATTCCCTGCCCGCTGACGGCGGCATCGGGGCCGTCCGAGCCACCTGCTGCCAGGCCTTCATGCCTGCCGAATGGGGTTTCATAATTGCCAGCATCCGTGTGCATGCCGCTGGCTTCGCCACCAATCAGGCCATCGGGGCGATCCGAGTAACGGTTGTACTGAGCGTAATTATCGTCATGCGACAGTGGCTCGCCTTGCACGTTACCACCGCCTAAAAGGTCTTCGTCTTCATCTTTCTCAACCTGCTCTGGCTGTTCCTTGCCTGATGAAACCTCCTGTTTATTTTCATCAGTCTTCTGCTCTTGTGACTTTTCAGAAGCAGCGCCTTCAGCCGAGCCTTCCCCGTAAAGATCAGCTGTGGTTAGTTCATCCAGAGTCGTGTCATTTTCCGCAGCGACACCAACCACGGCCTCACCATGGGCACCGGCTGTCACACCAAATTTTTTACCCTCAGAATGGCCCGGTTTTCTGGCTTTTTTTACCTTGTTTTGGTTGTCGACCTGAACATTGTTCTGTTCTTTGGGCTTATCCTTATTACCAATTTGCGCAGTAGTTTTCTCGTCGTCACGCTTTCTCATCATTTACTCCCGGGTAAGCCCCTTACCCTTACTCAATCAACGTTCAGTCAGTGCGGTATCCACGGTGGTATAAACTGGTTTTAGCAGGTACTGGAAAATTGTCTTTTCGCCTGTAGTGATATCAGCTTCAGCAGTCATGCCGACCTTGATGCGACGCCCTTTCTCCTGCTCACCGACAAACTCGCTTTCAGGCTCGATCGTGGCCTTGAAATAAGGTTGCCCGGTATTTTCATCCTTGAATGTAGAAGGTGAGACACGTACCACGGTGCCGCGAATGGCTCCGAATCGTGAATAGTCGTACGCATCTACCTTGATCAGCACTTCCTGACCAGTAGCGATAAAACCAATATCTCTGGGCGAAACACGGACCTCAACCTGTAACGGTTGATCGCTTGGCACCAGTTCTGCAACAACACCCCCTGGTTGGATAACAGAACCGGCCTTGGCATTGGGCAGGGCCTTGATGATGCCCGAAGACGGTGCGGTCAGCTTATTCTGCCCCAGAGCAGAATGCGCCTGTATCAGTTCCTGCTCAACCTCATTCAACTTTTCGACAAGATTTGCGCGCTGGGTACGAAACTCTGTACGCATCGTGAGTTCTTCAGATCTCTTCTGTTCGGCCAGGGTGACAAGATCGTTCTTGATACTTTCTAGGCGCCCTTTCATTTCTTCCTCGGCCTGGAGCAGTTCGGACTCGCGCTCCTGCTTCTCAAGCAATTCTCGCTCCGAGGTCAGGCCACTTTTTGCCGCCTCTTCGAACATAGCCACCTCTTTACGGATGGTCTGCACCTCGCCGGAGGTCAGTTTGAGCTGTTTTCCCAGGCTTACGCGGTCGTCTTCTTTCGCAGCAATCTGATCATCGATGGTTTTCAGCTTGGACTCTAGCAACTGAAACTCACTCTCGTATAACTTTTGCTGTTGTTCTGCCATACCTGGAAACTGCTGTCCCTCTGCACCGAAGTCGGGCTTGCGTCCCTGCTCGAGGGCCCTCAGACGCTCTATCTGTAGCATGATGTCGCTATGCTGAACATCCAGCTTACTGATGTCTGCCTCACTGACTGACTGATCCAAACTGGCAACCGGCTGCCCCTTACTGACAACATCGCCTTCCTGCACAAACACCTGCAAAATTTTACCGCCACTAAGGCTCTGTATGACCTGGATATCACCCCCCATGGGGATAATTTCACCACGCGTCTTGGCCACTTCTGGCACCTTGGCAACGCCTGCCCATACTCCCATGAGCGCAACAAATGCAGCGATCACTATTAAGGTTGTCGTTATAAAACGGTCTTGCTGCGAATCAGGGAAAGCCCGAAGGATAAATTGCTTGTTCATTAAGCCTGTTCTCCAGGATTGCTAGTTTCTTCTTTATTCAGTTCTGCGATCTGAGCGACCGCTCCCTTGTCCATGATTACGGCCACATCAGCCTTGAGCATCAGATCATTATCATGCGTGGCAAAAATCATGGTTTTGTCGCTGGGCAGATTGAGTACATATTCTCTAAACGCCTTCACAACTGGATGATCACCACCCTCCAACAGGTCATCGATGATGATGATCGACGGATCTCTGAGGTGCATACGCGCAAGAACAACCCCGCGTGCAACCCGCTTGTCGAGGCGCAGGTCACCATTTGTAATCAGGGGGGTGTCCAGTCCCTGGTAATTCACTTCGAGGAGTTGAAGAATCGAGAACTGTTTCAGGGCACGTCTCATCTGTTCCCGGTCAGCCAGCGGTGCAGCCGCCCTGAGATTGTCGTACACAGAACCCTCGAGGAAATCCAGATCATGATTGATGTAAGCAACCATGTTCCGATAATCAACTGCCCTGAACTGACGAATATTATGGCCACCAACTCTGATTACCCCAGCCTGTGGTCGCAGCAAACCCGCCATACAGGCTAGCAGGGTCGATTTGCCGCTGCCATTGCCCCCGACAACTGCAATCTTCTGACCCGGCTGAACAACAAAACTGGCACCGTTTAGTGCCGCGTCACGGTCCTGGGTATATCGATACACAACGCGATCGACCTCAACAGATGGTGAAATATTGTCTATACTCGCAAAGGTTTTTTCTGGCGCCTGCTCGTAGGGCGTATCCATGATCGCATTGATCTGCCTGATAGACTGCCTGAGCTGTTTCAGTCGTGAAGCTGAGAAAAACGCCAGCTGCAGAGGGCCGGTGACGCGCCAGATCAGCATCATGGCAGCAATCAGCCCGCCAGCAGTCATCTGCTGAACAAATACCAGGTAAATGCCTGTCATTAGTGTTCCCAGCGCGATCAACATACTCAGGCCTCGCCCTGCCACCTGCTGGAGTGCGGAAACCATGCTGTAACTAAAATTGCTTCTTGAAGCACGTACGCTGTCATTGGAAAACTGGGTAATCCAATCTGAATGAGCACCGGATTGTCGCAGCAAAGCCAGTCCGCCAAGTGCCTGGCGCACCCGGATCTGTTTATGCTGGCCAACCTTGGCTGTATTCTTCGCGGCCTGTGCCAGACGGCCATTAAAGTAGACGCCAAGGAGCAGGAAGATCAGGATACCCAGTAGTGGCACCAACACCAGCCAACCAGCGAGGAGACCTATCGCCGCCAGGGCTACAACAATAAAAGGCAGATCGAAAAGGCTGGCCGCCATTGTGCCACCTACGAATTCTCTAACGCGATCTATATCCCGAATTCGTGATGCATTCTGATGCCAGTTGCTCTGCATCAGGGATTCAGAAGATGACAGGGTCAGCTTTGCAAACAGTGAACGTCCAATCTGGTAATTCATGTTTGCGGCTGTTCTGCTAAGGATCCTTGCACGTAACCGATTACCTATTACCATCCAGGCCAGTGCAATCAGAGCTCCGCTACCTACGGCGATTAATCCTGAGATAGAACCCGATGGGATCAGGAAGTCATAAACCGTCATTGTAAACAAGGGCATCGCAAGACCCAGCAAGGCATTCACAAAGCTCAGAATGAATACAGCCAGCAAGGGACCATTAAACTGCTCTGTCAGTTCCTGGAACCAGATACCACGCTGTGTCTGTTTTACAGGTGCAGGCTGAAGTTCTAGCCAGGATAATGAACCCTCCAGATCCCGTAGTGTGACCTCCTGGCCGTCAAGTATCGCTGCTACACCATCAATCCCGAAGGACTTGAGCACCAGTGTCCGTCCATCCTCAAAAAAACCCAGTGTCGGCAGATCACAATCCGGCAACTGCGACAACCTGCCCTTGCGTATCTGACTGGTAAAACCAGCCTTCGCCAAAATGTCACGGATATCACTGATTTCCAGCTCTTCACTGTCCAGAGGTAGGTAGGACAACAACTGATTTAAGGAGCCTTTCCACTCCAGCAGATCCAGTAAGGCCGCGAGACCAGACAAGTTCGCTGAAAATTCACCAGAGGCCTGTTCAAGTTCAAGAGCGAGACCTGCTTCAGTCATCAATACAGCGCTCATGATTGACCTCCATCTACAGGCTGCACTTCGGAGATCGCGTTGACAACCTCGACAGAATTTGAGGTCACAATGCAGGTCATCCCCCCTTTCAGTTCCTTTAATGCCTCAGCGAATCGTTTCTGAGCGGGAAGATCCAGGCCACGGTCCGCATGATTGAGTAGCAGGAGATCGGGCTGACTGACAATAGCTCGCGCAATACTGAGTAACTGCTGGGTTCCTCGATCAATACCACTGCCATGATGCTCGGCTAGCTGGGTGTGATAACCCTGGGGTATATCTATGATGCGCTCATGCAGGCCGAGTTTCTGGGACCATTCAAGAGCCAGCTGTTCTCGTGCAGAGGTAAAGGTTGTCAGGTTTTCAAGCACCGTACCCTGGAATACCCTTGCATCGTCTTCCACCAGGGCTACGCGGATATCGTCTCGGCGTATACCCTCATTCGTGATTTCACAGGATGCAATACATGAGTCCTGCTCACTTCCAAGCAGAAAATGAAAGAATGGTGTCCAGCGTGTCCATCCGGTTTCTTCCAGACGAACAACAGCTCCCGGGGAAATATCCAGGCTAAGGGCCGTATCCACATTCGGCAGATGCACCTGCTTGCAGCGCAGGCCAATCAATTCATCACGCGACTCACCTGACTCACGGAGTTTTCCTTCACCCAGTAATAGCAGGGCCTCGGCCTTTTCCTGCGCATTTTCTGAACTCTGGTGACGACCCCAGAATGAAAATAGCGCACCAACAGGAGCCATGGTGCGACCAGCCAGCAAGGTGCAGGCTGCCAACGCACCGCTACTCATTTCCCCCTCGATCACGAGGTGGGCGCTAAACATAACCACCAGCACGGTTGTAGCCTGCGAGAAAAAGGCCGTGACTAGCTGGATACGCATCATGTACTCGTCCTGACCGGCACGTTCTGTTGCAAGCTCACGATGTTGCCTGTCAAAACGTGCAATCATGTGACCTTCCAGCGCCAGCCCCTTGAGAGGGAGAACTTTTTCAAACATCTGAGCAAGCATGGATGAACGTCGATCAGAAGCCTGCTCAACCTTCCCGGCATAACCTCTGGCCTTTTCTCCGAGCAGATAAACCGTAACAAAAGCGAGGATGAGTATCGTTAGCGGAATAAGCACGACCATCCCACCGACATAGGCAATCATGGCCAGGAAAATAACGATAAAAGGAGCGTCATAGAGTGCCAGCATGGCCTGGCCAGAGTAATATTCCTGCAATCGTCTGAGGGCGGTAAACCCTTCCTCGATACGTTCCTGCCCGAGCGCCTTCAAATCGCTGACCGGGGCAGTAAGCAGGCGTTGCATAACCTCGACATTCGACCAGGCCTCAAATTTCATGCCTGCCCGGTTCAGCAGCCAGGAACGACCATAACGCAGGCCGGCCTCGAGCATCATTGCGCTCAAAACGCCAAGGGCCAGCACCAAGGCAGTGCCATAGCCCTGGTTAGGCAGGATTCGATCATAGATCTGTAGCATTGCAATTGGCAGTGCCAGGGAAAGCAGCATGACTGCCAGAGAGATGAGCAGGAGCTTGAGTTGCAGACCGCGTTTCAATTCATTTAGCGTCATATTATGGCCGCCATACCCCAATTAGTTATTGTTAATTCTTAATAAGCATATTGAACTTGTTGATTATTGAATAGTAACCACGATTTTTGAAGATATAATTGACCAAATGGCGGCCGAAGACCAGGAAATGGCGCTGTTTACAAAGAATGAGGCTACCCCTGCTCCGCCTTTTTCTTTGCCACGTTATCCCTCAGGTACACCGGCAATGCCTCAGCAGCATCGACAGATATGCCCTGGCCAAAATAGGCCGCTCCAAGACGGGCAACCTCTTCTGCACGTGGTAGTGCATCGGCATCAGTAGCAATCAACTGATTGCCTACCTGCTGACGTAAGGCA
>Ga0180436_10002062_pt1 | contig 19279 bp, 21 predicted proteins | sample SS_ome_2_FD_132434 | JGI IMG/M metagenome (GOLD analysis project Ga0180436, IMG submission 132434) | Hypersaline lake sediment archaeal communities from the Salton Sea, California, USA - SS_3_S_2 metaG | ecosystem: Environmental > Aquatic > Non-marine Saline and Alkaline > Hypersaline >...
AGCGGCTACACCTGCAAAAATTAAAGAAGCTTTCATAATAACATGACCCTTAAGTAATGTATTAAGAACAACTGAGCAAGTAAAAGAAACTGCAGCTGAAGCTCCAGCTTTGGTTAATGCATCTTCTGGTATTTGTGAGGTATAATCACTTAATGTAGATGAGTAGGTTTCAATCATTTCCATAAAATCCCTCCTTTTAGTATTCATGGAAGGGGATCTTACTATTAAAAATTCTTATTTGTCTATTGAAATATAGACCAACTGGCAAACTTGCCTTGACACATTGAGTACAAGCCGATGATAATAGAGGTATGTTTTCACTCAACAATATTAGCAAATCATACTTAGCCAATTCACTTTTTGAGGATTTATCCTTTTCAATGCAAAAAAAAATGCATGTTGGTCTTATTGGAAGAAATGGTACAGGTAAATCTACCTTGTTTCGTCTTCTTATGGGAGTTGAAGAAGCTGATAGTGGAACTATTTCTTTTCCTAAAGGGTACAAGGTTGGCTGGTTAGAACAACATGTTCATTTTACTGAAAAAACTGTTTTAAAAGAAGCGATTAAAGGATCAGGCCTTCCGGAAGAAAGGTTCTATGAAGCTGAAAGGATACTGTGTGGATTGGGTTTTTCAGAAGAAGACTTAGAAAAAGAACCATCTACTTTTTCTGGAGGCTATCATTTAAGGTTAAACCTAGCAAAAGCATTGATTAAAGATCCTGACTGCCTTTTATTAGATGAGCCTACAAACTATCTAGACATTGTCTCAATTCGTTTTTTAGAAAGATTTTTAGCTAAATTTCCTAAAGAATTTATCATTATTTCACATGATCAGTCATTTTTAGATCGTGTATGTACCCATACAATGGCTCTTCATAGAAAAAAACTTCATTTTACAAAAGGAAGTTGCAAAGATCTCTATGAAAAGATCAATGAAGAAGAAAAAGTCTATGAAAAGACAAGGGAGAAGTTAGAAAAGAAAAAAGAGCACATGAAATCTTACGTTGAAAGATTTGGTGCAAAAGCAACAAAGGCCAAGCAAGCTCAATCTAGATTAAAGCAGATAAACAAAATGGAATTAGGGCAAAAACTTTCTGACATAGAAACTCTAGAGTTTTCTTTTCAAGAATCTCCATTTTATGGTCGATTGATGTTAGAGGCTAAAAATCTAACTTTTTCTTATGACAAACCCCTTATTGAAAACTTTTCTTTAGAGGTAGAAAAAGGGGAAAGAATTGCAATTATAGGAAAAAATGCTCGAGGTAAATCAACTCTTTTAAGGCTTTTTATAGAAGACTTGTTACCGAAAGAAGGTAGTGTAACTCATAAAAAGAACTTAGAGCTAGGATATTTTGGGCAGACTCATATTGAAAGGCTAGATACTTCTAAAACCATTGAACAAGAAATAGCTGAAGCAAATCCAAAGCTTCAGTTTACAGATGTAAAAAAGATCTGTGGTGTAATGATGTTTTCTCAAGACCTTTCTACAAAAAAAATAGACAAGCTTTCTGGTGGTGAAAGAAGCAGGGTATTGCTTGGGAAAATCATAGCAAAGCCAACAAATCTTCTGATTTTAGATGAGCCTACTCACCATTTAGATATGGAGTCTATTTCAGCTCTTGTTTACGCAGTAAACAATTCAAATCATAGCTTGATCATGGTTACACATGATGAAAATATTTTAAGACAAATACCTTTTACAAAAATTGTGTACTGTCATGACAAAGGTCAGACACACTTTTTAGGAAACTATGATGAGTTTTTAGAAAAAGTAGGGTTTGAAGAAGAAAAAAACCTAAAAAAACAAAAGAAAGAAAACTCCTCTTTTGTAGATTCTAAAAAACGCTCTCTATTAAAAAGAAAAATTCAAAAAGCAGAGCAAACTTTAGAAAAAAAAGAAAACGAGCTAAAAAAGCTTGAAGAAAAGCTTGTTGAAGTTTCAAGCGGAAGTGACCTAAACGAAATTGATATAGCGACTAAAAACTACAATGACTTAAAAGAGAAAATAGATCTACTCTATGAAGAACTTGGACATATGTATACTGAGCTTGATTAATAGTTAAAGCTCTAACTTTGTCTTGATCTCTTTAGATTTTTGAATATAGACCCATTTGGTTTTTGAGGAGATTTCTATTTGTTTTTGGTAGTCTTTTTTTCTTTTAGGATAAGATTTCAAAATCCAATAAAAGACAAGGTAACATAACTGTTTTAGATTTTGCGTGTTTCCATTGCAAATTTTTTCTTTAGTAAAGTATTGTTTGATCCCTCTTTTTATCCCTCTATAAATTAAGGTATAAAGTGGTAGATCAAGCCAGATAATTAAGTCTGCTTGTGGCCAAAAGTAATGACGGTATTTTGAAGCATTTCCACAAATAATCCACGAATCTTCATTAGCTGCTTGTTTAATTAGTTTTACAAATTCTTGCTTATCTCGTTTAACCCAATTTTCAAGCCAGTAAAACTCATCTAAATCATAAAGTTTGATTCCAAGATCTTTAGAAAGTTTCTTTCCTAGTGTGGTTTTACCACAACCACTAACACCAATGATTACTATCTTTTTCATAAAAATTCCTTAGTGAGGTCTTAAAGGATAAATCTAGGAATTATTTTTCACAAGTTCAAATAAATAAAGTGGTAGATTTATAGGAATAATCATAGGAAAAATCTAGCAAAAGTATCATAATGCATTTTTTAGGATGCTTATGTTTACACTAGATAAAATAAAAAATGCTTTATCTCTTTTAGAACCTGATATTTTAACGACTCCTCTTGTTAGAGCCTGGCCGCTTGAAAAGGTTTTAAACATACCTCACAAAGTTTTTTTGAAATGTGAAAACTTACAAGTTACCAATAGCTTTAAAGCGAGAGGCGCTTTTTGTGCTTTAAGCTTATGCAAGGATGCTTGTAATGGTGTTGTAACAAGATCTTCAGGTAACTTTGGTTATGCGCTTGCTTTTGCTGCGTTTCATAAGCAAATTCCCTGTGATATTGTTGTGTCAGATAAAATTTCCTCAATAAAAAAAAATAAAATTTCTAGCCTTTGTCCTAATGTACATGTTGCCTATTCGAGAAAAGAAGAAGAAAAGCTAGCTAAACAGATTTCAGAAAAAGAAAATAAGGTATGGCTCTCACCTTTTAACCATGAAGATGTAGTTTTAGGGCAGTCTACACTAGGTTATGAAGTTTATACCCAGTTACCATCAATCAAACATTTTATTGGTCCTATTGGTGGCGGTGGGCTTATGGGAGGGTCTTCTCTTGCTTTAAAGTCTTTAAACTTAAGTATAGAAACTATTGGTTTAGAACCAGATAAAGCAAATGATTACTTCCTATCAAGAAAAGAAGGAAAAAAGGTAGAATTAGACCATATTGAAACAATTTGTGAAGGGTTAAGAGCGCCTTCTGTAGGGGATATTACCTATCCTCTTTTAGAAAAATATCTTGATTTAGTTGAAACAGCTTCTGATGATCAGATAAAAAAAGCTTTATGGCTTCTTTTTACTCATATGGGAATCATCGTAGAGCCATCTGGGGCTATTGGCATTACTTCTTTATTTAAAAAGAAAAAGTGGCAAGGAGATATTGTAGTTGTTCTTTCTGGAGCAAATGTAGATTTAGATCAATTTTTAATTTGGATAAAAGATGAAAGAAATAGAAGTTAAAGTTAAAACTCGTGCAAGTGTTAAAGATGTTTGGAGTGCTTGGAGAAAAAAACATCGCCAAGAGCATGGAAAAGGATCTTTCAAACAAGGGTTTGTTGGAAAGTCTCAGTTTGGTGGAAAAGCAGCTTTTTTTGAAGTTTCTAATATTGAAGAAAACAAAAGCTTTACTATTTTATGGAAAGCATTTTTTGTGAAGTTATTTTTTACTCATACTGCAGAACCTGCAACTAAAGGAACAGAATTAACCTATAAAGCGCAGTTTAAAGGTATTTTTGCACCGCTAGTTTATTGGAGGGTTGGTAAAAAGTTACGCCAACAGATGGAAGACTCTATGCATCAGTTTGTGTATGCTTTAGAGAACAAGATTCCTTTCCGGTAAACGCCTTTTTCTTAATAAGGTCATAGATTCCCATTCCTTGGCCTACCATACTTGAAATATCATTTGGTTGTGAGGGTAGTATTAAAGTTGTAGACTCTTTTGCAAGCCCTTTAAAGGCCTCTATATATTCTTTAGCAACTCTAAATGCTAAAGCTTTTTCACCTGATTCAGATTGAATAACATTAGCTATTGTATCAATAGCCTCTGATGTAGAATCAGCAACTTGTCTAATGGTTTCTGCTTGAGCTTTTGCTTTGTTTAGTTTTTCAATAAGTTCAGCTTCAGACTCTAAGATTCTTCTTTGCCTTGCTGCATCAGCATAGTTAAGCTCTGCATTTTTCTTACCTTCAGAGATATTAGTTTCAGCTTGACGGATACCTTCAGACTCTAAGATTTTCGCTCTTTTTTGTCTTTCTGCAGTCATCTGCAGTTCCATAGCTTTTTTTATATCATGAGGTATATTGATATCTTTAATTTCATATCTTAAACAAACAATTCCCCAGCTTGTACAAGCTTGGTTAATCGCTGCTGATACTTGTGCGTTTAAAGATTCTCTCTCTTCAAATGTTTTATCTAACGTTAGTTTCCCTATTTCAGAACGCATTGTTGTTTGCACAAGCTGTGTAATTGCGTAATGAGGGTTTTTAACTCCGTATGATGCTTTGATGGGATCTGTAATTTTTACATATAAGATCCCATCGAGTTTAACACTCACATTGTCGTTTGTAAAAGCCATCTGTTCTTGAACATCGATGGCTTCTTCTTTTAAAGAGTGTCTATAGGCTATTTTGTCCATAAAAGGAATAATCCAATTTAGCCCTGGGTTTAACACTCTATGAAATTTACCAAATCTTTCTACAATCCACTCTTGTTGATGGGGAACGATATAGTTACCCTTAAAAAAAGCAATAGTTAAAAATAAAGCAAAAAAAAGAAGGATAAACAACTTGCACCTCGTCTATGATTGAAGACTCTTTACATTTACAGCTTCTGGGCCTTTCTTCCCTTCAGCTTCTTCGTACTCAACTACTTCATCATTAGATATGTTTTGCTCGAGATTGTCAATGTTTGATTTATGGAAAAATAGATCTTTCTCCCCACCGTCTGGCTTGATAAATCCATAACCTTTCTCAGGGTCATACCACTTTACTTTTCCTTTTTCTTTCGACATAGCTTGTCTCCAATTGTATCATTAATAGTAATGTCAGGTTTTAAATAAATACTTGACATTTACTATTTTACATGCTAAACTATTTAAAACAACCTTAAAAAAGAGATAAAATGAGTAATAACGTAAATATTAGCCAACTTTTGGACTTTTCAGCCTTAGATCTGCCTGAAAACCAGGATAAATCACTCAATAAGTCTATTATAAGCTCTATTGGAAAAGATACACCTTTAATGCCTAGAACGCAGTTTAACTCTCCAAAAAAGAGAAATGTAAAAGCTATATTACCAAAAACAACTACACCCCATAATAAGAAGCTTAAAAGCCTTCCTCCTCCTATGCCAGCGCCTAGACTGTCTCCAATTCCTGTAGATTTAAGCGGTCTTTTAGCCCTAGATGCCTTTGCATTATCTCCTTCTGTAGCTCAATTACAAAAAGCAGTTCCTCCAACACCAGCAAAAAACCCAAAAAAAACAAGTTTAAGCCCTAATAACTCAAATAAATTATCTGCTTCTAACATTGATTCTATCCCAGCATTTTCACTAAATAGCCAAAAAAGAGTTCCTTTTGCACCAATGAAAAAAAGAAAGAAATCATATTCAAGTTCCTCGGCAGAAGTATTTTATCCAAAAATTCCAATTCAGGCTAAAAAAATAGCAAATGGGGATTTTTTCGATGTTTTTATGTTAAATAGGTATGTTTTCAAAGTTCCTTTAAAACGAAATTGGCATATAGAATTTTCTAATAATCAAAGAGAAAAGCATCTTCTAAATGCTTATAACCAGCAAAAGAGACTAAATTCTCAAGGTTTAAGTGTGATTCCTATTGTTAACAACCCAATTAAAGATAAATTTATAAAAGAGCCTTTTTTAAAGGAAGAATTAAAAATTACTGATCTTACTAAGCCATCTATACAAGCGCAGCTAGCAACTTTTATCGCTCACGCAGTTAGCAAGCAGACAAACAAAAAAGGTGAAACCTTTTATGAGCTTTTAGATCTAAAGTTAGATAACTTTAGATTTATAAGTCCTGGTAAACTAGTTTTATGCGATTTTTGGGAACAACAAGAACATACAAATAATTTTGAAGAAGCTGAATTCCATGTGAGAAATTTTTTAAGGAAAGTTTTACGACTTGTCGATGATAAAGATCACAGTATTTTGAAAAATCTAATTTCAAAAATTGAAGACGAAGGGATAAAAAGGCGTTTGTTTTCAATTGCTATTGCTTAAAAAATTGCATTATTTAAGTATCCAAGTATTTTTTGATCCAAGGATGCTAGACCTTCCTTGGATTTCTATCTCATAAAATTTCTAAGATCTAAAAGTTGATTTTGTCATACAAGAATTTAAATTCTTTGGTTTGAAATAAAAACTTATCCTTATCATAATCCTCACCTTTAGCTAATAAGCTCTAAAATAGTTAAATTGAACGTGAAGAATTTGTGCGCTTTTGCTATAATTGCTTAGATGAATGTATGAAAAAAGGGTCAAAATGAAACTTGTGATTAACGACAGTGAAAAATTTAATAGAAGAGCTAATACATCTTCAAATAATTTTATTGCTTATGATCAAAAAGGGCTAACATTTGAATGTGACTCATTTTTCTTAGAATTGCATAAATGGACAGAAGGATCCACTAATCCTACAATCCATTATTTAAAGCAGCTAGAAGATAAAGAAATGCTATTAGAGCAGCTTCTTTAATTTGGTGCGTTATACTCTTGGTTGTTTTTCATCTTTATCCATGTTTCCCAAGAGCAAGCTCTTTTCCAGTTTTGCCAACTATTTCGATATTCTAAGTATTCGTCTTCGTTTACCCAGTGTAAAGAACCATGCATACCTACCTTATCTGGAAATCGAATGCCATCTAGGTGATCAATTTCATGTTGAACAATTCTAGCAGTATACCCTGAAAATGCTCGCTCTATTTTTTCACCATTTCTATCATAAGCTTTTACTTGAACATAAGAAGGTCTATAAACAACCCCTGAAACATGAGGATCAACAGAATAACAACCCTCTCTTCCTGCTTTTAAGTCCTTTGAGATACAAGTGATTTCAGGGTTTATAAATACCTCTAGCTTTCCCCATTGTCTTTCTTCAAGAGAAACTCCCGTATCAACAATAATGATTCTTTTGTTAATACCTATTTGAGGGGCCGCAAGCCCAACTAGACCTTTGTTTTCAGGATCTCCCCGTTCTCCAGACGATATTTGAAACATAAGGTCTATAACAGACTGGATGTCATCAGAAAGAATTTGATCGATATCAACCTCTTCAGATCTTTCTTGAAGGCTTTGGCAACCTGGATGGGTAAAAGGGGAGCTGTATAGGTGCGTAACCATAGTAAGTACTAGGAATGTAAATTTATACATATTATTCTATCCTTAATTATGAAACTTTTTTCAAGATATTAAAGCATGTAATAATGCTTGCAAGTAGAACACCTTTTCTACAAATGTTAGATCTTTCTTTTTGTTAATGGGATATTGATAAACTTGCCTTTCTGAGCCATGTCTAATCTCTTCTTTAGTAAGATTTAATTTTAGCTTTTCTGAACTTTTCCATGAATCTGGGTTATGAGATTTTAAACTTTCAGATTCAAAAGATAATTTTATACGATGAATTAGTTTGCTATATGCAATAGAAATTGAACTTGTGGATGGCATAGATTTTTCTCAAATGTGATTACGAAAATCTATCAGCATATCTAAATTTCAGCAATACAAAAAAAACTTCTTAGCTTAGAGCTAAGAAGCTTTTAACTGCCCAGGAGAGGACTCGAACCACCACACCTCGCGGCACCAGAACCTAAATCTGGTGTGTCTACCAATTTCACCACCTGGGCTTTTCTAATGAGATTTAGTATAGAGATTTTCTCCCATAGAGTCAAGGCGGATTTATCTTTGCAACAAATAAAGCTTTAGATATGAGAAAGTAGAAGGGGACATAGACATGAAAACACTTATATTAAGCTTATTTTTGACAGTAGGCCTATTAGCTGAATGTGAGAATAAAGAGATGGTTGTCTTTCAAATTTTAAACGGACAGCTACAACAGATCCAAAAAATAGATGAGAATATTGAGGTTGATAAGTCTGTTGGGAAAATTAGCTTTATTGTTGAAAGAGAAAATATACTAACCAAAATGCAAGACACAATTTACGAAGATATTTTAGCTAAGAAATTAAGTTCAAAAGATCCCCGGGTTCAAGATAAATTGTTAAGTATATTAAAGCTTGTAGAACTGATTAATGAGATGAAAAAAAGCGTGGATTCATCTTTAATTGGAAGTTTTGAAAGTGAACTCGATAATCTAAAGCTTTTGCTAAATCCGCAAGGGGTTTGTCCAAAAATGAAAAAACGCCCTCGCAAGTATAATATTGAAAAGTATCTTTAGTTTTGTTCGTATATAGGACAAACTTCAAAGTCTGTTTTTCTTACAGTAAACAATAGCTCAGCTATTTTTTCCCACGGAGCACTTTTATCAATGTGGAGCAAGATTTTAGTTTGAGATTTGTCTTTTGGGATTAATCCCATATTATACTGTCTATAGATCTCTTCTTTAATTTTCTCTTTATCATTCATTGGATGAGAAGATACTTCTGTAATCCACTTATAGTGGCCAGAATCTGTAATACCAATATTGATAAAGTGTTCTTCTGCCTGTTGGCTTAAAGGTTGTTTATTTGACTCTTTTTCATGTTTTACTAGATCTATTTTAGTATCTAGCAAGGATGATCTTGAGATTGCAAGAGTTGCAAATAAGGCAAGCATCAAGAAAAGAAAGTCAATCATTGGTGCAAAGTTAAATTGCGTAGATTTTTGATCTTCAGGAATTAAGTCCATTGCTTACCCCTTTGCTTTTACCGTTCTTTTTCTTTCTGTTGTTTTCTTCTGTAATGCAGTGATCTGCTCTTTTGCATTATTTTCAGGAAGAATAATTAACCTTGCTAGCGAAAGAGCTTCTTTTTCTACTAGTGTAGCAAGTCTTGATAAACGATATTTTAATGTTGTTGAAAAGATCATAGATGCAATGGCAACTAAAAGACCAAATACTGTAGTACCAACTGCAATACCAAGACCATCAAATAAGGCATTGATACTTTCTACTGAACGATTTATGTCATAAAAAGCATAAAACATGCCCATTACAGTTCCAAGTAGTCCAAGCATAGGAGCGATCATAACAATATCATTTAATACAGTAAGTCTTTGCCAGAAAGGGGAGCTCGCTCTTCTTCCTTCAGATTTCATAGAGTCAATCATCACTTGTGGGCCAAGATTTTTTGTAAGAAAAGCAGCTGTCATCATTTTTGCTAAAAGATTATTTTCTCTAGCCGAGATTTCTAATGCTTTGTCTTCATCTTTTTGAAAAAGATGGTGTCTTAAAGTTTTAGAAAACTCTTTAGGCATAAAGTTTTTTTCCTTAAATGTTAATAGACTTACTACCCATAAGGTTAAAGCGTAAACAGACATTGCAAATAGCAGAGTAAAAATAATCGGAGCTGAAAAGTAGATTTCTTTTAAGTCTAAAGAAGAGGTAGTTGTCTCTGTTTGGATTTCTACTGGCTTGGAAGATGTAACAGGTTTTTCTTCGAAAAACTGAACCTCACTTTCATTAGTCATTACAGATGACTCATCTCTTATATATGGATTTTTTTCTTGTAATGGCATTTTTTCAATCGCCATTAAAGAAATTATTGGTAAACACAAACAAACAATCAATTTTTTCATTTATAAAACTCCTATAAACAAGGCCTATTTTGGCTATAATTCAACGGTATCCTATTAAGGATTAAAAGTCAGTATACAAAAAATCTCATCGATTCTAATTAGTTTTCTGCTATAATTTCACCTATGAAGAAAGAAACAGATTTAAAAATTCCTTGTACATGGAAAACACGTTTTCCAGTGTTTATAGAAAAACTTTTATATGTTCCTGAATACTATGAGAAGCATGAAAGTTTTTCTGATGAAGCTTTTTCTACATTTCTAACAGAAAAAGATACCCTTATTGTTGAGTATTGTAGTGGAAATGGTCAGTGGATTATTGAAAGAGCTTTGAAAAATCCTAATAAAAATTTTATAGCCGTAGAGAAAAAATTTGATCGAGCTAGAAAGATTTGGAAGAAGATCCATAACTATAACTTAGACAATCTTATTGTTGTTCTAGGTTGTGGTGAAGATTTTTCTAGTTGGTACTTACCAGAACATTGTGTTGATGAAGTATTTGTCAATTTCCCAGATCCTTGGCCAAAAGAAAAACATGCAAAAAATAGAATATTAAAAAGACCGTTTATTGACCAGTTAAAACCTTTACTTAAAACTGATGGAAAGGTGTTTATCTCTTCAGATCACAAAGGGTATATAGACCAAACAATTTCACTGTTTTTAGAAGATCTAGCATGGAAAAGTCCATTTACTTGTCCTTATTATGTAACAGATCTTAAGGACTATGGAACATCATTTTTTGATTCTCTATTTAGAGAAAAAGATCTAGAAATCTATTATTTACAATTTGACAAGCAAAATGTTTAGCAAAACCTTACTATCGTTTATCAAAAACGACAAACCTTTCTATCCAATAATTTCAGATACTCAAGAGTCTAATACAACAATCATAAATTTAGATTGTTCTATGGGCTCAAATCTTGATTGGAAAGTTGAAGAAACAGATAAAGTAATTTTATGGAATTTAGATTTTGATTTCCAAAATCTAAAATTCCCTTTAGAACACAAGCTACAGTTTGAATCACTAAAACTTGCAGTAGAGACTTTCACGAAGACGATATATCCTAAATATAAAGAGCAAACTCTTGGAGTTTCCTTTTACCAAGGCAGTGTAGATGTGTTTTCACAATTTGAAAACAACCCAGATATCTTTGTTGACTATCTAAGGTTATTTTTCTCAAGTTTAGAAGATCAGGTGATGCCATTTTTAGTTTTTGATGCTGAAGAACTTTCCGATCCAGTTAAGTTTTGTCGCACATTTCGAAAAGAAAGGTTTGAATATTTTTCTCTTGTTTTCAAAAACCATCCATTAAAAACTCTCTTCACATTTACTGATCAACATCAAGTATCTTCAATAGGATATATTGGTTCAAATATCTCAAAAACTTACAGCACACCTGCTTTGGGTCTCGTGTTTCCACCTGAAAATAAAATTGATGACACGGTTGTTCATTCGTTACAACAAGCGTTTGATTATCTTTCTGATAAACCATTTCGTCTTGTTTACGAAACGCACCTTATTGAAGAGATTGATTGTTTAGATACATTGATTACTCTTGAAAATGGTCTTTCTGTAATGGGAAAACGTCAAATTCAAGGGTTTTTGGCTGCTGGTGGTCAAGTTATTGATTCTAAGGAATTAAAGGTATTTTCGGGGTAGAGGGATTTGAACCCCCGACCTACTGGTCCCAAACCAGTCGCGCTAGCCAAGCTGCGCTATACCCCGTAAATGAATGCTCCAGCATACCTGAGGAGCCTATTTTAGTTCAACCCATCATTTTAGACTATTTTTCAAGAATTAGAATTTTTAACCCATTGACCTTCAATATTATAAAATTAAATTTTAACTTTACTTTTATTCAGTTTTATTATATAATACTTTCTAAGGACAACTAAAAGGATATAAAATGTCAGTTAATAATATAATAGGCTTTATTAGTAATACAGCTACTAATCTAATTCCTAAGCTGCCAAAACTCTCTAGAGTTATAGATGTTGCTCAAACAGCAATTATAGCTGCAGCTTCAGCTTATTTAGCTTGGGAATATTATAACAACATGATGGCCGAGGATGACTCGGATCAAGAAGTTGAACAGCCTATACAAGCTACAAACATAGAGTACCAGGAGAATCAAAAGGATGTTTCTTCATCTCAAGAATTAACCTTACCTGAGCTAGTTAATCTGATAAAAATGAAAGTAAAATTTCAAAAGTTAAAGTTAATAAAGCGACAAGATTTAATCGATTTTTTGATTAACTCTAAAACTGCATTGGAAAAGTTAATAGATAACAATCAGGTTCAAAAAGTATTAAGCAAGCCTGAAGAGCAATTGAATAAGGAAGACATAGAACTTTGTTTTGCAGCTAACTTGCTTCATGAAATTAAGTACAAAATAGATTGTCAAAAAAAACTTTTAAAGCTGGATGCAAGTAAAGAGGTTTTTATTGTGCCTGAGGATAATAATAGTTTCAACCAAGCTTTGGCTAGGGCGCAAAAAGTAAATAGCGAGATAGAAAATAATACAGATCAATTACAAGTAAAAAAAACAAGGAAACTTAAATCATGTTTAAAAAAAACTAACAGTTCAGAACCCAAAAAATCAGTGAAGCTTATACACGAGCGAATAAGACTTGCTGAGTATGTTATAGGATCGGAACCTCATAAGTTTGAGGTAATTACTAAGGGTTCGGATAAAGCTGTACAATTTGCCGAAAATAAGCGTGCAAAAGCATCCTTACCTAGAAGAAAAAAGATTAAAAAATTAAAAAATAAAAGTAAACCAACATTTAGACGAAATAAGGCAATGAGTCAACTCATAAAAGAGCTAAGTTTGAGGTAATTACTAAGGGTTCGGATAAAGCTGTACAATTTGCCGAAAATAAGCATGCAAAAGCATCCTTACCTAGAAGAAAAAAGATTAAAAAATTAAAAAATAAAAGTAAACCAACATTTAGACGAAATAAGGCAATGAGTCAACTCAGAAAACAGCAGAAACCTAGAAAAAAAGCCGATCTAAGTCATTTGTATCAATAAGATTTTCTTGCTCCTGTTTTTTTAATGTGTAACACTACAAAAAAACAGGAGTCTTTTTATGTCATCATTTACATCGCTACCAAGCTTTCAAAGATTAAAAGCATTAAGTAGTAACCCTATCAATCTTTCAGATGAAAGTATCTTCACAAAAGAAAGGCTAGAATCTATGCAAAAAAGAGGCGGTCAGTTTTCTTATTTTTATGGTGCTGAAAGGGTAAGTGATGAAGTAATGCATAGTTTGTTTTCTCTTGCTAAAGAAGCAAAGGCATTAGAAAAAATGAAAGACATGCAAAATGGAGAAGTGATCAATCTTATTGAGGGGCATGAGTCTGAAGAAAGAATGGTTCTACACACTGCAATGAGAGATTTTTTTAAGGATAAAAATCAATCTAAGCCTGCAAGGGAAGCTGCAGATTTTGCGCATGGAGAGATAGAAAAGTTAAAAGCTTTTTTGCATGACATAGGTGATAAATATACTGATATTGTTCAAGTTGGTATCGGAGGGTCTGACCTTGGACCTAGAGCAATTTATCATGCATTAGAAGCTTATAGTATTTTAGGTAGAAGAGCTCATTTTATTTCAAATGTAGATCCAGATGATGCGGTAGCTGTCATTGGAAAATTAGATCTCAAAAAGACTCTTTTTGTCATTGTTTCAAAATCAGGGGGAACTTTAGAAACACTAACGAATGAAAGCTTGGTTAGAGAGTTTTTAAAGAAAAAAGGCCTTAATTCAAAAGAGCATATTTTATCAGTCACAGGCAAAGACTCACCAATGGATGACCCTCAAAAGTATTTTAGATCTTTTTATATGCAAGATTATGTGGGAGGGAGATACTCAGCAACTTCTATGGTTGGATGTGTTTTACTAGGTTTTTGTTTAGGTATGGATCATCTAATGGACTTTTTAAAAGGGGCATCAGAAATGGATAAACATGCTTTTTCTACAGAAGAAGAAAGTAATTTACCATTACTTGCAGCTCTTTTAGGTATATGGAATAGAAATTTTCTCAACCTTCCTACAACGGCGATTATACCTTACAGTCAAGGATTGCATAGATTTACTGCACATTTACAACAATGTGATATGGAATCAAACGGTAAGCAAATAGATAAAAGAGGAAAGTTTGTTCAGTTTGAAACAGGACCCATAATTTGGGGGGAGCCAGGGACAAATGGTCAACACTCTTTTTATCAGTTAATCCATCAAGGAACAACAACTATTGCCCTAGAGTTTATTGGGTTTAAAGAAACTCAATATAAAAAGGATTTAGAGGTGAAGGAAACAACTTCACAGGAAAAATTACTTTCAAACTTATTTGCTCAGTCTATAGCTTTAGCAATGGGTCAAAAAAGTGATAATCCAAACAAGACCTTTTTAGGTAATAGGCCAAATAGCGTTTTATTAGCCCGTAGATTAGACCCAAAGACTATGGGAGCTCTTTTGTCCTATTATGAACATAAAGTTGCGTTCCAGGGCTTTATATGGAATGTTAACTCTTTTGATCAAGAAGGGGTTCAACTAGGAAAAGTATTAGCAAATAAGATACTAGATCAGTTTGCAAAAGAAAGAACGGGTAAAAAAGTAGAATCCTTTGCTCAGGCAGAAGTATATTTAGATGCTTTAAAAAAGCTTTAAGCTAGGCTTATAGTTCCATTTTCTATTAGGAATCTTTTTCCTTCTTCTAGGGTTGGATTAGGGTCAGGAAGAGAGATAAACACTTGGTCAAGATCTTTAAGGACTTTTTGTAAGGTACTTTGCCTTTGTGGGTCAAAGTGGGTGATCATATCATCTATACAGAATAAGATATTGTCATGTTGTCCTTTTAGTTTTTGGTATTCTGCAAGCCTTAAAGCAAGAATACAGGCTCTTTTTTGCCCTTCAGAGGCAAAAGTACGTGCGGACTTACTATCAATAATAAAAGAAAAGTCATCTCTATGAGGGCCATTTAGTGTATTTCCTAAGATAAATTCTTTGTCTCTATTTTTTTCTAAAGCTTCAAGTAAGTTTGTCACAGAGGGTAAATAGTCAATGTGAAGATCTTTATCTATAAGAAAAGCTTTTGCATATTCACAAAAAAGTGGTTTTAACTCGCTAACAATCTTTTTTCTTTTGTCTATGATCAAAGAGGCAAACTGATCCATTTTTTCTTCAAAGCAGTCGATTGTCTCTACTGTCTTTTTCTTTAAAAGGCAGTCTCTTTGTTTTTTTGCTTGGTGGTAGTAAACAAGCTCTTTTAGGTATTTTTTATCCTGTTGGGATAGATGTAAATCAAAAAGCTTTCTTCTTAAAGAAGGAGCGCCTGTAATTAAATTTAGATCATAGGGTGTATGAATTACAGAGGGGTAAAGGCCTATAAGAGGAGAAAAAGTTGAATAGGAGTCTTTGTTTATCTGTAAGTTTTTCTTGGTTTTATCAAAGTAGAGTTTGACTGTGTCTTCGATACCATCTTTTTCAAAGATAGCTTCAAGGTAGAAAAAGTCTTTATCATGACCTATGCACTCAGAAAGGTTGAAAGTTCTGTGTGACCTTCCTGTTGTGACTAAGCTGATAGCTTCTATAAGATTGGTTTTTCCTTGAGCATTTTCACCGAAGAAGGTGTTTTTCTTCGGTGAAAATAGTATAGATTGTTCTGAGTAATTACGAAAATTACGTAAGAGCAGAGTTTTCAACACTTTCTTGTTCTACCTCTGTTGCAGGTTGTGCTTCTTGCAAGTGCATTGGCATAATCACAAAAACAGAGTTTTTAGAATCAGTGATCAGTCCAGGGTTGTATGGATCACTTAATGAAAGTTGGATGGTCTCATCTGAGCAATGTCTTAAGATATCTTGGAAATAGAAAGGGTTAAAGGCAATTTCTAGTGTTGTACCAGTAAAGTCTACAGGCATATCTACCTTTCCTTCACCAATTTCACTACTTACAGCGCTAAGATGTAATTTTCCTTGCTCAAAGTAAAAGCGTACAGAATTATTATCATCTGAAGTAAATAGAGAAACTTGTCTAAGCAAGATCATAAGCTCTTCTCTATGGATTGGCACAGTTACCGAGATATTTTGTGGTATCACTTTTTCTACCTGGGGGTATTGTCCTGATAAAAGCTTTGACATAACGGTAAGAGATCCTTGCTCTAAGGAAACTTTATCGTTCATAAGAGACACTGTTGCATTTGCTTCAGCTTGGTCATCTAATACTTTGATCATCTCTTCTACAGCTTTTAGCGGAATAATGTAAGAGCCTTCAAATGCAGCATCAATGTCTACTTCAGTAAAGACTTTAGAAAGTCTTTTACCATCTGTAGCTAAAAATGTGGCTTTTTGATTTTCAATCTTGAGCAGTACTCCATTTAAAACAAAACGATTGTCCTCTCTTGCAGCTGAAAAAGAAGAAGAAGATAGCATCTTCTTTAGCGTTGCAGGAGGAAGAGTAAATTGTGGGCAGTGGTTTAAATCTGGAAGATTCGGGAATTCAGACTTTAACATGCAGTTTAGTCTAAATACTGCTGATCCTGCAGTAATTTCAGCCATCTCGTTAGAAAGAGAAGAGATTTTTACTTGTGGAGAAGTTAATTCACGAATCAGTTGAAAAAATCTTCTAGCAGGTAGCGCAATAGCTCCTTCTTCTAATACCTTAGCTTCTGAATAATAGCGTATGCTTACCGTTAGGTCAGTTGCGCTTAAGATCAATTGATCGTCAGTAGCTTCCATTAAGATGTGAGATAAGATCGGAATAGCTGGTTTATTGGAAACAATACTTAAGATTTTTCCGATAAGAGTTGTTAGTTCTTGTTTGGATATAACAATTTTCATCCGAAACCCTACCTTTTGGTTTGTTCAATTAGTTAAAGACCCTTCTAAAACAGGTCTCTCAGCTAGAAAATAACCTACTTATAAGTCTAACGCAAGAAATTTAATGATCTCCTTTCAAGATTTTTTGAATTTCTCGCTTATGTTCCTTGGCTTTTAAGGATTCACGCTTCTCAAATAGCTTTTTTCCTTTAGCTGAGGCAAGCTTTAGCTTGATCCTACCCTTCCTTAAATAAATCGAAAGGGGAATTAAAGTAACCCCTTTTTCTTGAACTTGGCGAAAAAGTTTGTTGATCTCACTTCTGTGAAGGAGAAGTTTTCTCTCTCTTCTTTCAGGGTGATTGTGTATATTTCCATGGGAATAGTGAGAAATATGACAGTTTTTTAAGACCATTTCTCCTTTGATAATCTGTATATAAGAATCTTTTAATGATCCTGCATGCTCACGTAAGGATTTAACCTCTGTTCCCAGAAGAGACATACCAGCTTCATATGTGTCTAATATTTCATAGTCATGGTAAGCCTTCCTGTTAGAAACAAGCTCATTATCTGAAGATTTTTTTGCCATGGTTGTTAGTTTTCAAAAAAAGATTTCCCAAATTCGGTAAGACAAAAACAAGGTTGATTGTCTATCATACCTACATCTACTATAGACGCTTCGTAGTTTACTTCAAATATAAGAGCCGATAAAAGTCTTTTTTCCTCTTCTTTTACTTCCAATCTACGGTAGTCCCAGCTTTTTCCTTTTTTCTCAAGAATAATAGGGGCTTGATCAGAAAATGGGTTGATCACACCTTTTATAAAATCGTCAAATAACACCCAATCGCAATTTACCGCCTGTCCTAATGTTTTTTCAGCTTCCCTTAGGTATTTGTGTAAAACTTCCCATTCGTCTTCTGAGAGGCTAAAAGGACGATTTAAACGATGTTTGTAAACAAACATTGCTTTGTCTTTATTGTCATATGATAAGAATTCTTTGGCATAATCGGTTAGAACAAGATTGCTATCTTCAACTGCAGCAAGTTTTAGTAGGCAAATCTTATCCGTGATTTCTTTCATCTCTTCTTTTGAGTAGTTGAAAAGAGCTTTTCCCATAGACGCTATTTCAGGGTGATCTGGGCTAATTGGAGATTTTTCAATTCTTTCTAAAAGTTTACTCATAGCCTCAACAAAACAAAAGGGACCTTTTCCTTTTTGTTTTACCTGACTTTGATCAATTGAATGGAGCTCTGTTTTCTTTAAAAACATTAAGTAATCTCTCCACTCATAGAAAGGTGAGATTACCTGTACCCAACTATCTTTTTCTTTTCTGTAGCTAGAGCAAAGGCAAAAGCAAAACTCTAAATAGAGAATTAACTCTTCAAAAGCTTCTTTAGAAAGTTCTAACTGCTCTTTTAGGCTGTTAGCTTCTAGAGTATAGTCATCGCTCTTGTAGACTAGTTCAATCGCACGAGCGTAGATAGGATCCATTTCTTTAATGTCTTTAAGATGTCTTCTATATACTTGAGGTGTTTGAAGGAATTTTTCAATAATTGAATCAAAAATATTATTTGAAGTTCTTGGAATGACATACCAACTTGGAAGAAATTGAATAGGAACGACTTTCAAAAGCTTTTGGGCAAATTCCATATCAGGTTTAAAGTCATTGTCAAATCTAGTAATTTGAAATTCAAAATATTTTCTCATTTCCTTGTCTATAAGGAGAGTGTCGCCATCCTTTGTAAAAAGACCTGTTTTACTAAGTTTTTCAATAGAAGGTAAGATATCTTCTTTTGAAAGCTCTAAGCAACTTGATAATCTTTCAAGAGGGATTTTTGTAGAGCTGTAGAGAATCTCTTCCAAAACCTCTAAATCTAAAGAGGTAAGCTCGGATAAAAGCAGTCTATTTACTATATCTTGTTGATAGTCATAGTCAGCAAGTTGAATTTTTAATTTGTGATTTAGCTGTGCGTCTTTCATTAGAAAAAAATCCTTCCAATAGAATCTTTTGATACTTATGTCCTTACGGATAGAAAAACTATAAAGGAGTCTATCTATTTGTATCAAGTAGGTTCACTAGAAGAAGATGTTTTTTTTAATTTCTTGAAGAAGTTTAATCTTTTAATTAGCTCTTTTTCAAAGCCTCTATCATTAGGTTTATAGAATTCTTTTTCTTCTAAACCTTCTGGGAAAAAGTCCTGACCTGAAAAAGCAAAAGGTAGGTCGTGATCATAAAGATATCCCTTGCCATGACCCAGCTTTTCCGAGATTTTTCCAACAGGATTGATTAGATGTAAGGGGGCTTGTAAATGATTTGTATTTTTTGCTACTTCTTGAGCTTTTTTAAAAGCTATGTAGGTTTTATTACTTTTAGGAGCTAAAGCTAGGTAGATGACTGCTTGACAGATAGCCAGCTCACCTTCAGGAGATCCGAGCTTTTGGTAACTATCATATGCATTTAATGCATAAGTTAGTGCGTTAGGGTCTGCCAAACCGATATCTTCTGTTGCCATGC
>Ga0180436_10002063_pt1 | contig 19273 bp, 20 predicted proteins | sample SS_ome_2_FD_132434 | JGI IMG/M metagenome (GOLD analysis project Ga0180436, IMG submission 132434) | Hypersaline lake sediment archaeal communities from the Salton Sea, California, USA - SS_3_S_2 metaG | ecosystem: Environmental > Aquatic > Non-marine Saline and Alkaline > Hypersaline >...
CTGATATTACTCGTATGAACCCGATCAACACTGAAATGTGTATGAAATACCTTGATAATGGTAAAATGATCAACAAGATGGGTGTAGATGTAGAGAGCGTTGAGCCAGGTACAGAAAGAGCGATCAAAGTTAACTTTACTGATGGTTCAACTGGTGAGTATGACAGAGCTGTTTATGCACTTGGTGGTACAACACCTAAAGATATCCTTGTTAACTCTGGTGTTCAAACTGGTGAATGGGATGTTCCTGTATATAACGAAGCTACATTCGAAACAAATGTTGAAGGTCTTTACACTATCGGTGATGTTGTAACGGATCAAGGTAGTATCGCACTTGCATTCAACCACGCAGGTGACGCAGTAAAAGATATCGCATCTAAATTGAAGTAAAACTTCTATACTGTGCTCTTTTTAGAGCATGGTATACTTTATCCCCCTATTCATAGAATACCCATTCCATAAAAGAATAAATCACAACAAAACATTAAAAAATAAAGTATTGAAAATAAGTATGAGAGTGTGCAGACTCAAGTAAACATACTTGGTCTACCTAATAGAACAGAGGGTTTTACGCCTCTTCAGAAGCTGGTTCGTCAGCCTCTTCTTTTGAAGCTTCTAATGCCTCTTTACGTGCTTTAGCATCTTCTGGACTCGATTTTTTAACTACTACGGTCCAATCTACTTCATTGAATTTCAGTGAATTCATAAGCTCATGTCCTGTCTCTTTGATCACATCTGCAGACTTTTGGATAGAAGAGTAATCTCCTACCTCAAACATAAAGATCCCTACTTCATCTACTTTCAGCCCCTGATCAATAAGTTCAACCATTCTGTCATAAAAATCGTCTTTTAAGTGTCTTAAATCATATCTTTTCATGGGTTCTCCTTATCTATCAACTTCACCGAATACGATGTTGGTAGTACCAATGATCGTAACGACGTCTGCAATATATGTTCCTACTAGAAGCTCTTGAAGCAATCCTGTATGGAAGAAACTAGGTGCTCTACACTTCAATCTGTAGGCATATGGTTCACCCTCTGATTTGATATAGAATCCAAGTTCACCTTTTGGTGATTCAGTCGGTACATAAACCTCACCCTTAGGTGGTCTCATACCTTGGGTCACTAATACAAAGTGCTGCATCAATGCATAGTTTTGTGTCATGATCTCTTCTTTTGGCGCTGAGATATATTGAGGTGCATGTGCCATAAGCTGTGGTTCTGTCTCTGCATACATTGGAATAAGCTGTCTGATAATACGTGTTGACTGTTTCATCTCTTCCATATACATTCTAAAACGACCATATGAGTCACATCTTTCACTTACAGGAATGTCAAAATCAAGCTCTGAGTACAACTCATACGGCTCTTCTTTTCTGATATCATACTTCACACCAGAACCTCTTAGCATAGGCCCTGTACAACCCCATGAAAGTGCATCTTCAGCAGAGATAACCCCTACATCTTCCAGACGCATTTTCCAAATACGGTTTTCATTCAGCAATGCCCCATAGGTATGTTCTACTTCATGGTCTACTTTATCACAGAACGCAGCGGCATTCTCTAACCAACCTTCAGGCAGATCAAGAGGTACACCACCGATACGAACAGAAGAGTGTGTCAATCTTGCTCCACAATAATCTTCCATAAGGTCCATTGCAAATTCACGTTCACGAAACGCATAAAGGAATACTGACATCGCACCGACATCCAATGCATGTGTTGCAACAAAGAACAAGTGTGAGATCACACGGTTAAGTTCAAGCAGCATCGTTCTGATCACTTGTGCACGTCTTGGTGCTTCTATCCCAAGAAGCTTCTCTACAGCCAATGCATACGCATAGTTGTTTGCAGTTGACGCAATATAGTCAAGTCTGTCTGTTGTAGGCAAGAACTCATTATATGTCATATTCTCTGCCATCTTTTCGATACCTCTGTGAAGGTAGCCGATATCCGGATAGGCTTTTACAACCTGCTCTCCATCCAATTCGAGAACCAGTCTTAATTGACCGTGTGCAGAAGGGTGTTGAGGACCAAAGTTGATAACCATTGTGTTATCATCACGCTCAAAATTGAGGTTTTCAAAAAATGGCGTTAATTTATTAGATACTTGCATTGGCTCCCCTATCTTCTCTTGTCTAACTGTTTAGACTCTTTTTTGTTATAGTCAACCAAGAATGTTTCACTATATTCAACTGCCTGCTCTGTTTCACCTTCAGAGATATCTGCACCGAATGGTACTTCATACCCTACTCTTGCAAAACGTTTTGTGTCATATCTGTCAATGTGCGCAGGATCTCTATTCTCTGGACCGATAATATCTCTATACTCTTTTCCAAAGATCTTATCTACTTCATACCATGACGCGAACTCATCTCCGTGTAACGGATATGTTTTAAGCAATGGATGTCCTTCCCAGTCATCAGGCATAATGATACGCTTTAGGAATGGATGGTTATTTACCTTGATCCCGAACATATCGAACATTTCACGCTCTGCAAAGTTCGCAGACTTGAAAAGAGAGGTAACACTCTCGATCGCTTCACCCTCTTTGATACGGCATACTACTCTTACTCTTTTAGCTTCATTGACATTCAAAAGTTGATAAAAAAGCTCGAACTCTCCATCCTGTGCCAAGTAATCTACTGCACTCTGCTCAGAACATTGCGTATATCCGCATTTCTCTTTAAGTGTTTTAAGCACAGCCACGTTATTCGCTGCATCGATATGCACAACAAGTTGTCCTATCTCTACATATGACTCATTTGCCTGCTTACCCAATGCTTTAACGACAGAAGCGAAATGTGCATCTGCTACTTCTTCTCTAGGTACACGCGGTGCAACCCAAAATCTGTCTGTATAGTAAGCTTTTCCTTGAACATTGTCTTTTGGTACATATTTTCTCATTAGATCAACCTCGCTCTTTTACCACTTTGTGTCGTAAGATCCTGCTTAGTGTTCTTCTTCATATCTGCAGACTCTTGACGTATCTTCTTTTGAAGCATCATCAATGCATACTGAAGTGTCTCTGGACGCGGTGCACATCCTGGAAGATAGATATCTACAGGGATGATACGATCCACACCTTGCACTGTTGCATAGGTGTTGAACATCCCACCCGTGTTCGCACATGAACCCATCGAGATCACCCACTTAGGCTCCGTCATTTGATCATACAGTCTTCTAGCGAACTCAGAGTGTTTCTTTGAGAGTGTTCCTGCCAGGATCATTACGTCTGATTGTCTTGGGGACGCTCTAAAGATCGTTCCCATTCTATCGAAGTCATATCTTGATGCCCCAGTTGCCATCATTTCGATCGCACAGCATGCGAGTCCATAGGTAAGCGGCCAAAGTGAGTTTGAACGCCCCCAGTTTACGAGTTTATCTACCGAAGTCAATGCTATCGGTAATCCAGCAGAACTGGCATAATTTACTTGATGTTGTGCCATTCAAGTGCTCCTTTTTTCCATGCGTATACAAATCCGACCGTAAGTAATAATATAAATAGTACCATCTCCGCGAAACCAAACCATCCAAGTAGTTTAAAATCGATCGCCCAAGGGAACATAAAGATAATCTCTACATCAAACAAGATAAACAATAGTGCTATTAGATAAAACTGAGTTGAAATCGTGTTCGGCTGTTTTGTTACCTCCGGTCCACACTCATAGATAGTTAATTTAAGCTTTTCTGTATCAAGCCTTGATAACTTTCTACTAACAAAACGTGCAGCCCATAACGTTGCTGGAAATGCAACAGCTGTCAATGCGAATAGAACAAATACACCAAAATATGGATGTTCTGTAATTACATGAGTCATATTAATCCCTTTATTTTCATACATTCTATTGAAATTGAGCGATGCTCATTTTCAACTCTCCGCACCTAAATACGCCTTGACGCAAGTATTTGCTTGCCGTACGGAGAATCCTCAGAATATTACTTTTATACTAGCTAAAAGATGGTTAAATTAATTTGGGGTCTTCATTCTTTAGGTAATTAGTTTTTACTGTGTAACTAGATGTAACTATCAGAATACAAAGAAAATACAGATACAATATCAATCTAAATTATTATACCTATAAGGAACAATAAAGTGGATTTTATCAAAAAATACACCAATGTACTCTATTGGATAGCGATGGCCGGCCTGGTTTTTTGGTTTGCCTACTCAAAGGGATGGATATTAGCTAATTTTCAATCTATCGATGCAAAACAGGCCATACATCTACTTGAGAATGATGACAATGTCACCCTGCTGGATGTAAGAACGATCCCAGAGTTTAAGAGCGGACATCTCAGGGGAGCGACACTGATCCCTGTACAGGCACTGGACAAAAATCTAGGTATGCTCAAACAGGATAAAGATAAAAAGATCATTGTCTACTGCAGGACAGGAAGCAGAAGTGTCTCTGCCTCCAGAATTTTGGAGAAAAATGGCTTTACGCCACTCAATGTTAAAGGTGGGATCATTCAACTTATAGGGGCAAATGTCGAACTGGTGAAGTAATCTTTTTGCTCACACCTTGAAGCCCATGCTCTTTGTGCTTTCAAAACTGGAACCAAGCTCTTTTTCGATCTCTTCAAGAAAATCCTGGTTTCCAAATACGCTCTCTTCACGCACGGCTACTTTATAGGCTGTATTCTTTATGATAAGGTTGATCTGTCCACCTGTTAATTCGTGTTTAGCAAGTTCTGCCATATCAAACCCCTCTTCATAATCTGCATTCTCAGGAAGCATGAACTGCCAAAGTCTGAGGCGCTGCTTTTTACCCGGTTTTTTAAATTCGATCTTATAGTTGAATCTTCTTGAAAAAGCTTTATCGATGTTTCCAAGAAGGTTGGTCGTAGCGATAAGCACCCCTTCAAATCTTTCGATCTGTTCAAGAAAAATGTTTTGCATCTGGTTATGCATCTTATCCGCAGAACTTCCTGTACCTTCACTCCTTGCACCCAAGAACTGATCTGCTTCATTGAGGAGCAAGATAGGGTCTACTTTCGCTTTTTTGCTTAACTCTTTGAACTCATCAAAGATCCTCCGTACATTCTTTTCACTCTCACCCACATACATAGAGAGGATCTTAGAACAGTCAAAGGAGAGTACAGGACGTTTCAGTGTCTTAGCTAAACTGACAGCGGTCATCGTTTTACCTGTACCTGCTGCACCATAGAAAATAATACGCGCATCGATCCCTTTACGTTTATCTTTGATGCCCCACTCTTTGAGTTTTTTGAAGACCTCTTTATCCACCTGCTTTACAACATTTTGCAAAGTCTCTCTTGTCTTAGGATGAAGTACCACATCATCCAAGGTCGTCGTAGGTTTCAGATACTCAAACAGCTCCTGCTCCTGTACCAGTGCATCCAACTTCAATTTGGTGACCTTTTTACTTTTCTTGGGATGAATTATTCGCTGCATCACCTCTTCTTGAAGATAAAAAGAGCGACTCACCCCGCCGAACATATTGAGAATCTCTTCATAATCGATGATGTCATCATTGATCAACTTGGCACCATCTTCAAGCAAGGCACGGTTTTTGATCTTCTCATACTCGTCAAAGCTGATCAGTTCGATCAGGGTATTCATATCTCTGAACTGCCCTTCTCCACCGCTGTATTCCTCTTTTAGCAGCGCCAAAAAGATACGTTTCTCTTTCTCATCCAACTCTTTTTCTTTAAAGAACTCCTCTACAACGATAGGTGTTTCAGTCATTTTTACACGCTCTTCTATGCGCTTGGTAAGCAGTGTCAATTTATTTTTGAGACGTCCTATGCTCAAAGAATTGTCTGCAAAACCTTGCTTAAACGTAGCGATCTTGTGTAAAAGGGACACCATATCGAACTGGTCTTGCAGATACTCAAGGTGATCCGTATATGGTTTTACCTCAGGCAAAAATATCTCCAGAGAGCCCTCTTCAAGCAGACGCAATAGTGAGATACTTGGTGTCACAGATGTGCTCAAAAGCTCAAGCTTAGAAGCTTCATGGGCTTTGACCTGCCCAAAACTCACTTGGATCATCCAGCCTAGATCCAGAAGATTTTTCACCAGCCCAAGCTTATCGAGATACTGATATCCCTCTGAAGAAAAGTTGTCTTGCAGTATCTCTAACACAGATATCTCTTCTAACCCTGCTACATAACGTTTACAGATATACTGTACCAAAACCGCTTCGTCCTTGGTACATTTTAAATGTTCAAAAATAGATGTTTTGGTCACATCCTTCGTTTCAATAAAGTCAATAAGGTGTTTCAATAAATGTTCCTAGTAGTTGAAAATAGTCTGAGTATAACAAATCTTTGCTATACTTTGACTAATAAATTGGCTGGGTAAAGGGGTATAAAATACAATATGTCGTTATTTAAAAATCTTTTTTATAAACCTTTTTCTACTGAATTGACCATCACTTCGAGCAATGGTTTCCATCTTAGACCTGTTGCACAATTCTCCTCTTTAGCCAAATCATTTTCCTGCCAGATCACAGCCACTTTCAATGGTAGAACCGTTGATACGAAAAGTGTCAATACCCTGCTTTCACTCTCGTTGGATAAAGGTGACACTTTTACACTCACTACACAGGGTAAAAAGGCGGAAGAGGCACTCCAACAACTTCAAGTTCTCTTTGAAACACTGATGAAGGATGACAAAGAGACAGGAAAGATAGAAAAAGTTTCTTCTCATTATGATGGAGAGCTCATCGAGGGGGAGATCATCTCTAAAGGTATTGCTGTCGCTAGCACCTATCGATACAAAACTGAAGAGATACAGCATGAAAGCAGTATGGACTTTAGTGATGCACTTGTAGAAAGTGTAGAGGATCTTCAAAAACTCTTTGACGATCACAAAGAGAATGAAAACGCCACTATCTACCTGGCACAAAAAGAGCTTCTCTCTTCTCTAGGGAAAAATTGTCAAACACTAGAAGAGCTTGAAAGCCTGGTCAAAGCGGAGTCCCAAAAACTTTTGGGCACAAAACTTGAAGCCAAAAGAAGTGATTATCTCGACATTTTGCAGCGTGTCAAAACACATTTGGGGCTTGAGATACAGGTCACTTTTCCCAAGACACATTTCATCCTCTTATGCAATGATCTTCTCCCTAGTGAGATCGAACATCTTCAGCACACAAACGTATCAGGGGTCATACTAAAAGAGACTTCCATCAACTCCCATACCGCTATACTACTCCGTTCTGCAGGGATCTGCTCTCTTATTGCAGATAGTGATACTATCCCTGAAAGTAAAAGAGTTATACTCGATACCCATGCCGGTGTGGTCGTTCAAACTCCCACAGACAGTGATCTTCAAAAAGCAACAGATCAATTGGAAAAAGATCTCAAACAAAAAGAGGTCAGTGCAGAAAAACGTTTTGAACCAGCATATACACACAATGGCAAAAAGATCCATGTCTTTGCCAATGTTGCAGACATCAACAGTGCAAGAATAGCAAAAGAAGAAGGTGCTGAGGGTATAGGCCTCTTGCGTTCAGAGTTTCTATTTAAAACAGAGAAACCTTCCTTGGGAACACAGCAAAATGCCTACACAGAGATCTTTGATCTTTTTGAAGAAGTCACTGTGCGCACACTTGATGTAGGAGGGGACAAAGCGCTCCCTTACATAGAGCTGCCTGAAGAGAATAACCCTTTTTTAGGCATACGCGGAGTACGCCTCTTCCAAACCCATCCGAAACTCTTGGAAGAGCAGCTGCATGCGATCTTTCTAGCGGCAAAGAACAGACCTATCAAAGTTATGTTCCCTATGGTAAGCAGTGTGGATGAGTTCATCCAAGCAAAAACTTTTGCCCAAAAAGTGGCCCAAAAATATCAGATCGATATTTCAAATCTTCTCTTTGGTATTATGATAGAAGTACCCTCTGTCCTTTTCCTTATTGAAGCATTTAATGAAGTCGTAGATTTTTACTCCATAGGGACCAATGACCTTACCCAATACCTCTTTGCTATAGAGAGAACACACCCTTCACTTAAAACAGATGAACTCTCACCAGCAGTATTCAGTGCCATTCAAATGATCCTTTCTAATGCAACGAAACCTGTAAGTATCTGTGGTGAACTTGCTTCTAACGAGGATGCTATTTCAAAACTTATATACTTGGGGATTGAAAACGTCAGTGTTTCACCCAAAATGATCGCACACACAAAGGAAACGATACGACATGCTTAATTTACTACAAAAGATCGGTAAGGCGTTAATGACACCTATTGCAGTACTTCCTGTGGCTGCACTTCTTCTTCGTCTTGGGTTTGGTGATATCTTTGATGGTCAAATAGCTCTTATTATGAAAAGTGCAGGAGAAACGATCTTCTCTCATCTTGACCTGCTCTTTGGTATAGGTATCGCCTATGGATTGGCTAAAAATAATGATGGTGCCGCAGCGCTCTCTGGGGCCATCGGTGTACTTGTCGCCAAATCTGTCTATCTCAGTATAGACAAAGATGTCAACATGGGTGTCTTTGTCGGTATCATTGTCGGTGTACTTGCAGGAACTCTCTACAACCGTTTTCATGACATCAAACTTCCGGAGTTCCTAGGCTTCTTTGGCGGGAAACGTTTTGTTCCTATTATCACAGCGGTCTCAGCTCTTGGTGTTGGTGTACTCGCAGGATATTTTTGGCATTTTGCTCAGGATGGTATCGATGCATTTTCAAATGCCATCATTGGGTTGAATGAGATAGGCACATTTATCTATGGTACACTCAATCGTCTGCTCATCCCTTTAGGACTACACCATATACTCAATTCGGTATTTTGGTTCCAACTGGGAGAATATGCCTATCTAAAAGATGGTGTAGAGGTGGTAGCCAATGGTGACCTGCATCGTTTCTTTGCCGGTGATAAGACAGCCGGTGTCTATATGTCAGGCTTTTATCTGATCATGATGTTCGGTCTGCCTGCAATGGCCTATGCCATCTATCTTAATACCCCTAAAAGTTCTCGTAAAAAAGTAGGTGCTATCTTGGCAGGTGTGGCATTCACCTCTTTCCTCACAGGTATTACAGAACCTTTGGAGTTCCTCTTTTTATTTGTAGCGCCACTGCTTTTTGTGCTACATGCTCTCCTTACCGGACTTGCCCTCGCTATAGCCCAAATGTTGGATATCCATGCCGGGTTTGGTTTTTCCGCAGGCTTCATCGACTACGTGATCAACTACAAACTGGCTACCAATCCTCTACTCATACTTCCTTTGGGTGCACTGTTCGCCTTTATCTATTTTGTGGCGAGTTACTACACGATCAGACTCTTCAAACTAAAGATATTTGATGAGAACAGTGAAGAGAAGGAGTCGAGTCAAAATGAAGAGGCCATGGCATTTATAGAGGCTTTAGGAGGTGTAGAGAACATTACACATACTGATGCTTGTATCACGAGACTCCGAATGTCTGTGCATGACAGCAGTACGCTTTTGGAGGAAACATTCATTGCCCTGGGGGCAAAGGGTGTGATCAAACCAGATAAAAGATCTATACAGATCGTGTTGGGCACGAGAGCTGAAAGCGTAGCAGAGAAGATCAAAGAGGCTTTAGGCTAAACCTCCATCCTTTCCAGTGATATCTTTGAGGATATGATAGGCATGATTGATCGCTTTGACGATCGAACCACCGCTTTTATAGACGATATCTCCTGCAACATAGAGTCCTTTGACACTCGTCTCATAGCTCTCACTTGTTACAGGAAGATCATGTTCGTCCACTTCCATGCCTGACTTTCTGAAAAAGTCTATCGGTGCTGTACCGCCTAATGCGTAGATCACCCTGTCATAGATCGTATGATAACCGTTGGTGTAATTGACCTTGACTTTCCCTTCTTCATTTTCTATGGATTCGATATCCGTGCTGTATCTTACACGCAGTTTTTCTTCCTGGTCATAGCGTTCGATCGCCTCTATATTGATATCATTCACCCTGCTGAAACGCTCTTTACGATAGGAGAGGGTGACATCATTCAGACAGCACATTTCGATCGCATACTCCACAGCTGAGTCACCGCCGCCTACGACCAGTATCTTCTCTTGACCTGGGGCATCATACGGGTTGAAGTTCACCATTTTTTTGATCGTAGGAGGGATCTTATAATCAGGTTTATTGGGTTTACCCATCTTTCCTATAGCTACAATGACATTTGGTGCCAAAAAAGTACCTTTGGGCGTCACAACCGAGAAAGTTCCTACATCTTCTTTGATGACCCTATCCACTTCACACTCAAAGATCGCATCTATCCCTTCGCTATCAAGCAGCGATTCAAAGTGATCCAGAGTACTCTCTTTGGTACCATCAAAGAATTCAACATTCCCTTCAAACTCAATATTCTGTCCCTGCCAGTTTCTGTCTACTCTTTTGGCATCTTTGTAGTATTGTCTGATGGTCTGTGAGTGGTTGTCACCCTTTTCGATAAGCAGTATCTTCTTCACTCCAAAGAACGAAGCCTCTATCGCTGAAGCGATCCCCCCTGGTCCACCACCGACGATAATAAGATCATATTGATTTTCCATATTTGTACCTCTTCTTGGTGATATAGATCGGTTATATTATTTCTCGTTGTCTTTTTTTTGATCTTTGTCTTTCTTTGGCATCTTCAGTACGATAAAGAATGCAGCCAGTACCAAAGCATAGATAAAATAGTGTGATATTTCGTAATTTTGTGGCATTAGTTCACCTCCATGATCATATCTTGATTCTTAACAATATTTAATCGTTTATCAATACTTTTTACATCACTTACATCAGAGATGATGATAGGCGTGATGATGTCTTTCGCGTGCTCTCTAACATAGGGAAGATCCACACGGATGATCGGATCTCCAGCTTTGACCTCATCACCCTCACTTACGACTCTCTCAAACCCTTTTCCTTCAAGTTTCACAGTATCTAACCCAATATGTACGATCACCTCTAGATCTTTTGGGCTTTTGATAGTATATGCATGGTTTGTTGGGAAGATCTTGGTCACTTTGCCCGCTATAGGCGCGGTAAAGATATCTGACATAGGGATAAGTGCTACACCATCACCCACAAGCTTTTTTGAAAAGACTTCATCATCTACACTCTCAAGTGCAACTATTTGCCCATCTGCAGGAGCATTTATTTCTCTTACTTTACGTTTTAAAAATCCAAACATACATTACCTTTTATACTTTACTTCACCATGAACTATAGTTGATATGATACTGAACTTTTCATCAAATATGACTATATCTGCATCATATCCCTCTTTGAGTTCACCTTTCTTGATACCAAGTTTGCTTGCAGGTATCTTTGTAACACTATTGAGAACCTCTATCCTGCTCATCGAAGTATGTTGATGCATATTGGCCAAAGCTTCATTCATTTTCAGTACAGACCCTGCCAATGTACCATCTTCCAAAATGGCCTTACCATCACCAACCTCCACTCTTCGACCCCCAAGATCATATGTACCGCATTTCATACATCCTGCTCTCATCGCATCAGTGATGAGTATCAGTTTATCTTTCTTGATCTTCTGTGCCAATTCAAGTGCAGAAGGATGCGTATGTACAAGATCTGCAATGATATCACAGGTCACATCCGAGTCAAACACTGCACCTATGATACCGGGCTTTCTATGGTGATAAGCATTCATAGCATTAAAGAGATGGGTTGCGTGTGAGACACCCCAGGTAAAACTTTCCTGTGTCTCTTCATAGCTTGCATCTGAATGACCGATACTTAAGATGATATGTGGGAATTCTTTTGTCAATTGCTTTATAAAATATTCACTTCCCTCAATTTCAGGGGCTAAAGTGATCATCTTTACTTCTTGCATATAGTTCTCTATCAAAGAGGTATTTGCTTTTTGTACATACGCTTTATCTTGTGCCCCATGTTTAGAGGCATTGATAAAAGGTCCTTCAAGATGGATACCCAATATATGGGCACCAGTCACCTTGTTGGCATGCAGTTGAATATTTTGTAAAGCATTGTCAATATCTTGGCTTGACATGGTCATCGTTGTAGCTAAAAAAGAGGTGGTTCCTGTTTGAGGTAGAGTTACAGAGATGGTTGCAAGTGCATCCGGTGTGGCATCCATCACATCCGCTCCGCCATTGCCATGAATATGAAGGTCAATGAACCCTGCAGTAACATACGCACCATGAGCATCTATGATCTCAATCCCACTCATATCCACATTATCGGCTATCTCAACAATGTGCTGATCAAATAGAAGTACTTTCCCTTCGATGAACTCATTATCTAAAAGTATCTTTGCGTTTATGATAGCTTTCATGTTACTGCTCTACCTGTCTAGATATTGTAGTGTATAGGGATTCGAAGCGAAAATAACAGATATCTGTTGTTTTTTTGTCACCCCTCTTCCCTTAGATTCTCTTTGAGTACACGTTTAAGTACTTTACCTGTTGCATTCTTTGGTAAAGCTGGGATCACATGGACCTGTCTTGGTATTTTGTAGTTTGCCAGCTGCTCTTTCATATATTTCTTCAAACCTGTTTCATCAAGCGCTTCCACGTCTTCCTCAAGCTCGATATAGACAACTGGCACTTCCCCGCTTTTTTCATCCATAATACCTATGACTGCAGAAGAAGCTACACCTTTAAATGCATCTATGGTCTCCTCTATCTCACGAGGATAGATATTGATACCTTTTGAGATGATAAGGTCTTTCTTTCTGTCTACGATGAAGATGAACCCTTCATCATCCATATACCCTACATCCCCTGTCAGTAACCATCCATTGATGATCGTCTCTTCTGTGGCGGTAGGCCGATTGAGATACCCTTGCATCACATTATCACCTTTGACGATGATATCACCAATGGCACCGCGATCAACTTCGTTGAGATCTCCATCTACGATCTTGACTTCATAGCCTTCAAGCGCAGTTCCGACAGAACCTGGCTTCTGTTTTTTAAAGGTGTTCATACTCACAGCTGGACTCGCCTCACTCAGTCCATACCCCTCAAGTAGCGTTGCTCTTTTAAACTTCTTTGCCATAGCGTCCAATGTTTTTGGCTGTAATGCAGCTGCACCGGAAATAAACGCGCGTATACTGTTGAACCACATAAAATACCAAGGAAGTTTTGCTTTGGCCAAAGCATTATACACATCCGGTATCCCAAAGAAGAGTGTGACACGTTTTAGCAATGTCTGCTTAAAGATATTTGCAAAAGGTTTGAGTGATTTGATGATCACGATACTCATTCCCACATACATTGGAAGCATGATCGCTATTGTAAACGTAAAAGAGTGGAACATTGGTAAAAATACGATCCCCCTATCTCTAGGTTTGACCTTAATGGTCTTCTGACCTGAACGGGCATTTGAGAAGATATTTTTATGGCTCAACATCGCACCTTTAGGTTTACCAGTGGTTCCAGAAGTATAAATGAGCACAGCAGTATCTTCCAATGCTGTAGGCGTATGTTCTACAGAAGACTCTGTCTTGAGTGCGTCATCAAAAGAGTAGTGCTGTTCCCCCTGGGCACTCATTTCATCTTCCCATAAGATAAATTGACATAGACTGCTTGCTTTAGAACTATTGACAACTTTCTGATGTACCTCAGATGCGATAAGTACAGAAGAACCGCTATCCTCTAAAATGTAGGTCAGTTCATCCTCTTTCAAAAAAGTATTGATAGGGACGACGATAGCACCTAACTTTGACGCTGCAAAGATACTATAGACGAATTCTGGAGAGTTGCGTAGAAAAAAAGCGACCTTATCACCTTTTTTGACACCTTTTGATGCAAGAAATGCGGCAAGTCTATCTGCCGCATCCAGTATCTCTGCATAGGTGATCTTATCATCATCCACAAAAAGCGCTACTTTTTTACCACGCTTTTTAGCTTGGAAGGTTATAAGCTCATAAAAGTTATTAAACTTGTAGTCCATCCTAGTACTCGTACGACATACCTATCGTTGTCAAGAATGCGCCACCTTCAGTAAATGTACCACCATTTGCAAGAATAATATTGTGCGCTACACCTGAAGGTACAGTACGTGCTTCTTTGCTGTCATATAAGAATGCAGCACCCCATGAAAGATTGTCTGTCTGCTGATATCTGAATCCCATTGAGAAGATCTTTGCATCACTGTCTGGAAGTTCAAATCCTATAGTCTCTATTGGTACTGGCGTTTCGTCGATCGCAAATCCCATCATTGCTGTGATCTTGTTATCCATTTCCAAAGTTGCACCTATTCTATAAGTATTGGTATCTTCCCAATCTTTTGCAGTTATTGGAAGTGGTGTTCCCACGAATTCCAATGTTTCATATGCTGACCAGTATGTTCTCTCATAATTAAATTCAAGTGTGAATTTATTTTCCCATGTTTTAGAAACAGCTAGAACCAATGCTGCAGGTAATGGAACTGTTACACTGGCATCCATATCCATGCCATTGATATTTGCTGTACCTTCTTCTTCTAGTTCTATTTCTGATCTATATGTTACAGCAATGTTGATATCATCTGTAGGTTTATAGGTTAGTGCCAGGTTATACCCAAACTCGAATGTATCACCTTCCATATCCACTACAAGTGGCATACCTATACCTGTTGCATCATTTTTTACAACACCTTCACTATAGATAAATCTTAACCCGGCACCCACAGAGAGATCCTCTGATATTTTATATGATGCTGAAGGGTTAAGCTCTACTACCTTCAATGTAAACTCTTCTGCAAATGCTTTTTGATATGGTGTTTCCCATCTTTTAGTCAAACCGCCTGGCGCAACCATACTCACACCCCATCTAAAGTCTCCCATTGCCGGTGCAATATAGTGAAAAAATGGTATTGGTATATCTTCCGTCTCAGACTTTCCTGAAAATGGGTCCATCAATGTATAAACATTTGAAGGTAAGTGTGCAAGTGTCAGACCACCTTCCACATAACTTCTTTCAGTCTCCATAAAAGCCATATTTGCAGGGTTATGATAATTCGTATCTGCCCCACTGGTATGTGCTACATATGCGGCACTCAATGCCATCGAATTAAGTGATTGCTCTGGAATTTTATATCCACCTGCTACGACTACTGAACATGCCACTGCACTTAGTGCTAAACCTTTAACTAATTTTCCCATTTCTATACTCCCTTGTTTTTATTTAATCTTCTATCAAAGCGTAAAGTGCTCTGATCTCCTCTGCCCAGATCGACTCATCAATTGTTTCCAAGACAAGTGGTATGTCATCCATACGCGAGTCGTTCATAATAAATCTGAAGGCATCCCATCCTATCTCACCCTGACCTAAAGAGTGATGTCTATCTACCCTCGATCCCAAAGGTGGTTTGGAATCATTGATATGCATACCCATAAGGTATTCTCTTCCTACAATGCTATCAAAACTGTTCCATGTCTCATCATAAGCCTCACGCGTACGGATGTCATACCCTGCAGTGAACATATGACAAGTATCGATACAGACACCAACACGGCTTTTATTTTCCACTTTATCTATGATATGCGCTAAATGTTCAAATTTATATCCGAGATTGGAACCCTGCCCTGCTGTATTTTCAATGACAAGTTTTACATCTGAACCTGCTGTTGCTTCTATGGCACGGTTCAGAGATTCAGCGATCACATCCAAACACCCCAGTTCTGCCTGCATCAATTTATCAATATACTCCGGATCTTTTTTAGGTATCTTCACAAGATGTGAACCTGGATGAAAGTTAAGTCTGTCAAGGCCCAATATACGGCAACGTTCAAGTTCATCAACGAATGCATCCCTTGACTTCTCAAGCTTCTCCACTTCAGGATGTCCGAGGTTTATGAGATATGAGTCATGCGGTAAGATATGTTTAGGGAGGATACCAGATGCTTCAAGATTCTTATGGAATGCATCAATGGTCTTTGTCTCCAAAGGTTTTGCCACCCATTGTCTTTGATTTTTCGTAAAAAGTGCAAATGCTTTCGCCCCTATAGCCATCGCATTTAATGGTGCATTGTCTACACCTCCACTTGCACTGACATGTGCCCCGACAAATTTTGTCATCTTCAACCTCAATATTGTTTTTTGACTTTTATAAGTATTGCATTGATTGTATCACGGAAAATAATCTGGTTATTTAAAACACTGTAATCGATGTTATATTTCTCTTTTTTTACTATTTTTTGTGTAAACCCGTTACCCTCTGCTTCTAAACCTTTCTTGTTAAAAATAGGCTTTCCTCTAAAAATATGCTCCAGTATATCCTCCGGATACATACTGCTCAACACCTGTTTATTGAAGGCAGGTTTACTCATACACTCCAACACGCTCATACAAACAAAATTCTCAGAGACTTCTAATGACATCAATGCCTGACCACTGCTATAGATCTCTACTTTGATCTCTTCTTGATTCTCATAGATAAAGCCCATGTCAGCATACTTGAACGTTGGTGTTTTAAACATGATAAATGCAGAATTTTGTTCTACATACTCTTTAGGAGCACAAGCAGCGAAAAGAAAGCTTGCCATTATAAGCAAAAGTGTTCTTTTTTGTTTCATCTATTTTTTTCCTTATTTTTAAATAAATTATACCCTATTTTAAGAGATTTTTAAGGGCCCGGTCTATATAATGCCATCCACAAGTTACAGATGGCCCCATCGTCTAGCGGTTAGGATCCATGGTTTTCATCCATGTTACCGGAGTTCGAGTCTCCGTGGGGTCACCATTTAAACTTGTAAAACATTAATAATTTTTGGCCCCATCGTCTAGCGGTTAGGATCCATGGTTTTCATCCATGTTACCGGAGTTCGAGTCTCCGTGGGGTCACCATTTAGTATTTTACTACATGATCTTAATTTTATACAAACCCCATATGAATAATTAAAAGTGAGTCTTTATATGTTACGTTTACTTTATATTTCCCTACTGCTCATACTGCCATTACAAACGATCGCATCAACAACTTATACAGTCCGCATCGCAGTTTATAATAGTGCAGAAGCTTTACAACATGAAATCGATAAACTCTCTCCCGCATTAAGGAAAACCATTGAGGTCAAGAAAAGAGGGAATCAGCATGTTGCCTCTTCTATCAATACAGATAAAAAAGAGACGCTGCAAAAACTTTTACCTTCTTATCAAAAGATCTTTCCTGATGCGTTTATTTCAAGCGAAGAGATACCAGATATTAAAACACCTGAAACCAATTCAGTAAAGCCTGAAGAGGCAAACACAACAGCTCCTCAAATAGAGCAAAAAAACTCAGAGGTTCCAGAACCAGTAGAGGAAGCACCACAAACGACAGAAATAAAAAAAGTACTTCCCCAAGTTAAACCAAAACCCATATACAACCCTTTCAGTCGCAAGGTAACTGAACCCACAAAAAAGAATCTCTCTTTATATCAAAGAGTGCATCAAAAAACACTGTACCTTTGTGCTTATGGACCTGAAGAGTGGTCACCCAATGTATTGATACATGTAGCGTTTTTTGACAAAAAAGTGATCTATACACCTATTCAGGGAGATGTCTCTTCTAAGAGAGAAAAATACAAAGTGGTAAAAGATAAACTCTATATCTCCCGTCAAGGTGAGTTTGATCCGGATATGTACAGCACAATTGAAAAGAAAACTGAGGATTATTATCTCATCTCCACTTGGATCAAAAAGCAAAAAATAACCAGTATCCGCTACTATTTTGACCTTCAGAAAGCTGAAGAGTATGTGAAGACCCTTAGATAAGAAGATTTTCACATATATGAAGCATTAATTAAAGGAAAGGTAACTCATGCTACCCTCTCCTCTTTAACTTGATGATTAGCTATATGACTATGGACAAGTCTCCTCCAATGAAGGAAGTTCATCACAAGTGCTATAGTTATCATATGTTTGTCCATTTAGATATACATCTACACTTTCATCAGAATTAAATACTATTTCTATATCTGAACCATTTCCAAGTATAGAAATTTCACCTGAAATAGGACAATAACCCGGCATGACAAGTGCTTGCGTTGTTTTTACTTCAACCCATGCTCCTATACAATTTGTTTTCACAAAACCATTGAATGAAAAGTTGTCACCAGTTATTGATGCTGTGTAATCTTTCAGATCCATTCTATTAATACCATCTGTCGAGTAACCAGTGATTGTTAGACTTAAGTCAGTACTGTTTTCATTAAAATGCATGCTTGCGTTTTCATAATAAACAATGATCTCATGCATTTGTATCTTAAGGTTTATGAATTCAGCCGTATAGTTTGAACCATCGATTGTTAAGATCATTGTTCCATCTATTGTTCCATCAGGTTCGACACATTCATTAAAAGTAACTGTTCCTCCAGTTATTTCATCGCCGTCAGCGGTAATTGATCCTCCACCTGAGCACGCTATTGTCTCAGTTGCAGCTATATCTGGTGAAAAACCAGTAGAAAGTGTTTTAGCATATTTTGTCATAATGGAATTGCTTTTTGCAACAGAAGAAGTAGTAGTGGATAAAACTGGAATATCTTCAATATCAACAGCACTTGATATTGACCCTATGGCTGATGCCACAACTGCATCAGCATTTTGTTCAGTAATCGTTACAAGTTCAACAGAAGTATCACTATCACTACTTCCTCCACCTCCACATGCACTTAGAAAAAAAGTAACTGCCCCAGCAAACAAAATTGTTTTCAATTGTCTCATTTTAATCTCCTTAAATATTAGTATTAAAAAGTGTATCATTAATTATGTAATATTTGCGTCATATTTAAATGTAACCTGTAGAAGAGAAATTATAGATATTGAAGCGCTATGACTCTAAAGATATCCAGTTCTCTGCGGGGAGATATCCGTATCATTAGATACAAGAAACTATTTATGTACAGTTCTTACTTAACTGGACTCACGAATTTACTTTAGGTGTCTCTGGTATCTTTGGCGGGATTGGTGCTGATAATGGTACCGGTGGTGTCGGCGGTGTCGGCGGTGTCGGCACTACACTTTGTATATGAGATTCATTGGCAACTGATTTTATTCCCTCACTCTTTCCATACATCGCCATATATACAATACCTGCACCAAGAAGCAAGCTCATTAGTAAAAATGTCTTTGTTTTTTTCATATCTAATCCTTATATATTTTATAATTGTACCGAATATATACTGTAGTTATCACATCAAATTTTTATGCTCCATCAAGAGAGCATCATAAAAAATAACATTTCTGCTAAAATTAAAGTCATTTAACGAATGCAGGTGTGATGATGAAAAGAATGATGATTTTAAGTGGTGCAGGACTCTCTGCCCAGAGCGGTATACGTACCTTTAGAGACCATGACGGACTTTGGGAAAACCATGATGTGATGAA
>Ga0180436_10002064_pt1 | contig 19272 bp, 18 predicted proteins | sample SS_ome_2_FD_132434 | JGI IMG/M metagenome (GOLD analysis project Ga0180436, IMG submission 132434) | Hypersaline lake sediment archaeal communities from the Salton Sea, California, USA - SS_3_S_2 metaG | ecosystem: Environmental > Aquatic > Non-marine Saline and Alkaline > Hypersaline >...
GCTGACCGGAAGGATGGGGGAGATCCATCCCGCCTTCCTGATCCCGGTATGGGCGCTGCTCGCGTGGTTCGCCGCGGTCCCTTGGTCTGGGCTGCGTGGCTGGGCAATGCTGGCCACGGCCCTCCCCGTGGTGGTAGACTGGGTCGTCCTGGCCTGTCTGCCGGTCGCCCACAGATCGTGGGGCCCAGTAGCCCCGCCTCTGGCCGGTCTGACCGTGGTCCACTGCGCCGTTGTAGCGACAGCAGGATTGGTCTCCCGGAGTCCTGGTGCGGTCGTGGTCGCCTCGGTGATCAACCTGGGGGTGACGGTGACGGCGTGGTACGCGACTTGGCTAGAGCCCTTCCTCATCCAGGTGACCCGGGAGTCCTTCGGTCTACACGAGCCGGACGGGCCAGCGATCGCACGCGTGCTGCACATCACGGACATTCACTTCGAGGGACACTCTCCTCGCGAGAACCAACTGGTCGAGTTGGCTAGAGACCTGGCCCCGGACGCGATTGTGCTCACTGGAGACTACCTCAATCTCTCATCTGTCTACGATCCTGAAGCCCAACAGGGCGTCCGCCAGGTGCTCTCTCAGCTGACCGCACCCGACGGGGTCTACGCGGTGACTGGGAGTCCAGTGGTCGATATAGCGGACACAGTTCCCGCCATTTTCGACGGTCTACCAATCCGGTGGCTCCAGGATGACGTGGTGGAGGTCGACCTCGGGGGCCGGAGGGTGCAGCTGGTGGGTCTTCGCAACACGTATGCGGAATCTCGCGACGCAGCCGCACTCCGAGCCCTCACTGCGAACTTGGACAAGAAGGCCACCCGCGTCCTGCTCCACCACACGCCGGACCTGGCGCCCCTGGCCGCCGAGCTGGGCATCGACCTTTACCTGTGTGGGCACACCCACGGCGGCCAGATTCGGCTGCCCATCTTCGGCGCGATTGCCACCAGTTCCCGGTGGGGCAAGCGCTTCGAGCAGGGCCGATACCAGGTCGGTGAGATGGTGCTCTACGTGTGTCGCGGCCTGGGACTCGAAGGGTTGGGCGCACCGAGGGCACGCTTTCTTGCCCCGCCCGAGATCGTGCTGTGGGAGATAGGCGTCCCTCAGTCAGGTCCAGATTGACGGAATCCGCTTCCGCGGTACAATGGGGGCAGGCGCGTTGTCCAGAGCCTGAGGTAGCCAGATGGTCGCGGCGTGCCTGCCTAGTGCCGGCGCGCGGAGGAAAGTCCGGACTCCACAGGGTACGATGCCGGGTAACCCCCGGGCGGGGCGACCCGCGGATAGGGCCACAGAAACAGACCGCCCGCACGCATCGAGTTCTATGAGCGCGTACGTGCGTGGCAAGGGTGAAAAGGTGGTGTAAGAGACCACCGGCGTGCCGGGTAACCGGTGCGGCCAGGCAACCCCCATCGGGAGCAAGGCCAAGCAGAAGGTCGGGTCTTCGGACCGGAGCGCGACCCGCGCTCAGTCTCGCAAGAGAGCGGCCTTCGGGTAGGCTGCACGAAGGGTCGGGTGACCGGCCCTCCAGACAGATGACCATCGGGGCGGCTGCATGTACTGTGTCGGCCGGCCAACAGAATCCGGCTTATCGGCCACCTCAGGCTCCTCGGAGACTCTCTGCCATTCCTCCAGAGATTGCGATCCCCGTGTTATGTGGTATGATTGCGCGGTATGCCCGGGACGGGCTTTCTGCCTGCAGCGCTTGGCGGCAGGCAAACCCATGGAAAGGAGAAGATACCGTCTTGGAAACGCGAAACTATGAGTTGATGTTCATTGTCAGTCCTGAGCTCGGCGAGGAGGCCTTGGAGGCTGTCCTAGATCGAGTGCAACGCTACCTTGAGACCGCTGAGGCCCAGGTAGTCAGCCGCAAGGGCTGGGGACTTCGTCGACTGGCCTACACCTTGAAGGGCCAGCGTGAGGGCAGGTACTACCTCGTCCTCTTCACCGCAGCAACCTCCGTGATCAACGAACTGGACCGCAATCTACGACTCATCGAAGGCGTCCTCCGTCATATGATCACACGCATGGAGACCGAGATGCCGGAGCCCTCAGTGGAAGCGCCGGTTGAGGCTGCACCTGAGCCGACCCCGGAGCCCGTCGAGGAGACGCCGGTCGAGGCAGAGGCTGAAGAGCCGGCGCCGACTGAAGAGAGCACAGAAGACAGCGAGTAGCTGGTGGATCGGCCTTGGCCGAGACCAACGGTGCTGTCACCCAGAATCCAGGCAACCATCCAATGACACGCGGACTGAACAAGGTGATGGTGATTGGTCACCTCGGACGCGACCCGGAGATGCGTTTCACCTCCGGTGGGCGTCCGGTAGCAACCTTCAGCGTTGCCACTGCGCGAGGATGGACCAATAGCGATGGAGAATACCAAGAAGAGACCGAGTGGTTCCACGTTGTGACCTGGGGCGGACTTGCCGAGCTCTGCAAGAAGCGGCTGCGCAAGGGGTCACAGGTCTACGTGGAGGGTCGTCTGCAGACCCGCTGCTGGGAAGGTCCCGACAGCGAGCGACACTACAGAACCGAACTGGTTGCCCAGGAAGTCATCTTCCTGAACGACCACGAAGGTCCTGCACAGAGCTCAGCCCACACATCGCGTGGAACTGGGACTGACTAGACGAGAGCAGAGAGAGCACAAGGAGACTAGCAGAGTGAGTAACTACCGCAGTAACCGACGCCGGGGCTTCAGCCGGCGGAAGAAAGTTTGCCAGTTCTGTACAGAGAACATCCCGCACATCGACTACAAGGATGTGTCGCTCCTGCAGCGGTACGTCAGTGGACGTGGCAAGATCCGTCCCGCGCGCCAGACAGGCACATGCGCGAGACATCAGCGGCGTCTGGCTGCCGCCATCAAGCGCGCCCGCCAGATAGCATTGCTGCCGTTCGTTTCCGAACTAGATCGCTAGCACAGGCCAAGACACAGACACCGGGCATAGGGAGACCTATGCCCGGTGGTCGTGTAGAGCAGGACAGAGACCAGAGAAATGAGCAAGAGACCTACATCAGACCGGCAACTGACACGCAGACAGCTGGCTCGCCACGAGCGTGATGCACGGAAACAACAGATCATCACGTGGATCGCTGCCTCTGTGGGCGTGGTGGTCGTGGGCATACTGGCCTATGGCGCGATCAGCGAGATCGCCGGCGCGCGCAGACCCGTCGCCACGGTGGGCAACACGGCCATCCTCGCCAAGGACTTCCGAGCGCGTCAGTCCTACGAACGGTGGATGACCGAGCTGGAAATCTACCAGTATCAGACCTACCTTGCCCAGCTGAACCAGACACCGCCGGAGACCGAGACAGGTGAGGACGGCACTGAGACTGTCATCGATGATGGCACCGATTCCCTGATCCAACAGCTGCAGTTCACGCTGACCTCGCTGGAGCAACAACTCTCGCCGGACTTCACGAATCTGTTCGCCGGCCAGGTGCTCGATGCGATGATCGAGGAGGAGCTGATTCGGACGGAGTCAGAGCTCCGCGGCATCGATGCCTCCGATGATGAGCTGCAGATGGGCATCGAGCGTACGCTCGGCTATGACCGTGACGCAGCAGCCGCAGCGCTTGCGGCCGGCGAGACTACCACGGACACCACCGCGACTGTTCCCGACCAGCCCACATTCGATGAGCTCTGGGAACAGTTCGAGACCAACGTGCTCAAAGTGACCCGCTTCCCCGACAAGCAGTTCCGCGCGATGATCACAGCCCAAGTGCTGGCGGAGAAGCTGAGCCTGGCACTCAACGCCGACGCAGAGACCATCCAGGACCAGGTTGAGCTTACGGTGTTCACCGTCGAGACCGACGAACAGGGACAGGACCTGCGGGCCAGAATCAACGACGGGGGTGAGGATCCCGCTCTCATCATCGAGGAGTTCACGCAAGACGAGAACACCGTGACCTACGGTTACGAACTTCCGTGGCTGCCTCAGGCCTACCTCGCTTCGCAGTTCGGGCAAGACGTTCAGAAGGCCGCGTTCAACACCGCGGTTGGGCGCGCCTCACAACCCGTAGCTGGCACCGGCGATCAGGTCTTCGTGGTCTACGTGACGGGACACGAGGAGCGTGAGCTGAGCCCTGACCTGCTGGCCCAACTGGGGCAGGAAGCCTATGATCAATGGCTCGACGCGCAGAAGGACGAGATGGTAGAGTACCAGGACTGGGAAGCGGCGATCGTCACCGAATAGGTGGCGTCGCCGCATCGCACCAACGCAGACGGGCCCTTCTGACGAAGGGCCCGTCTGCGTTTTGGCGAACGATCGGCGCGTGGATCAGACGCGCCGTCGCGCCTCGATCACGTTGGGTATCTGCTCTATCTTGGCCAGCACCCAGGACAACGTTTTGAGATCGGGCACGTCCAGCGTCATATAGACCGGCAGTATATGGTAGCGGTCGCGCTTGCCGGTGCTGACCGAAGCCATATTGATCTTGCGGTCAGCCAGGATGCCCGAAATGTCGTGAATCAGTCCCGAACGATCATAGGCAGTCACAGTGACCTGAACCGCGAAGGTGCGCTCTTCCGTGCCCCAGTTCACCTCGATCAGCCGCTCCTGGTCACTCGATGTCATGTTGAGCACGTTGGGACAGTCACGCCGGTGGATTGTCACGCCACGACCACGCGTCACGTAGCCGATGATGTCTTCGCCAGGAAGGGGGCTACAGCACTGCGCCAGGTTCGTGAGCAGCCCGCCGGCACCACGAATCTGGATGTCCGCGGTCTCGATCTCTGGCGCCGGCGGCATCACCACTTCCTCGGGCCACTCCTCGGCGTCAATCTCGCGCTCGCGGACGTACTGCTCTAGTCTGCTCACGACGGCGTCGCTGCTGACATCGCCTATGCCGAGGGCGGCCAGGAACTCGTCCACGGTGTTGAGGCGTTTCTTGAAGAGCTCGAAGACTTCCTTCTCTGAGAGGGTCAGGGAAAGGCGCTTGAGGACCTTCTCGAGCATCTCCTGGCCACGCGCGATGTTTTCCTCACGTCCCTGGCGCCTGAACCAGTGCCGGATCTTCTGTCGGGCTCGGTTGGTCTTGACGTACCCCAGGTCCTCATTGAGCCAGTCTCGGCTCGGGCCACCTTTGCGGCCGGTGATGATGCGCACCTGGTCACCCGTCTGCAGCTGGTAGTCGAGGTTTGTCCAGCGGCCATTCACCCGCGCGCCACGACACCCATGGCCTACCTCAGTGTGCACGTAGTAAGCGAAGTCGAGCGGCGTTGCCCCGGTAGGCAGATCAACCACCTTACCCTTGGGCGTGAAGGCGAATACGCGGTCTTGGAAGACATCTAGCCTGATTGAGTCAACAAAGTCGCGAGCGTCCTTCGTCTCGCTCGTCAACTCCTTGACACTCTGCTGAATCGACGAGATTTGCTCCATGAGCTGGGAATTTGCCCGGACGCCGCGCTCCTTATAGCGCCAGTGGGCTGCGTAGCCGTACTCTGCAAAGTAGTCCATCTCGCGCGTGCGGATTTGGATCTCCAGCGACGAGCCATCGTCACCGATGACAGCGGTGTGCAAGCTCTGGTAGCCGTTCGACTTGGGGTGAGCGATATAGTCGTCGAACTCGCCAGGCACCGGCGTCCACAGACTATGCGCGATGCCGAGCACCTGGTAGCACTGAGGTTCCGTATCCACGGTCACCCGCAGCCCCTCAACGTCATAGATTTGGGCGAAGGGTACGTTCTTGCGCCGCATCTTGTGGTAGATGCTGAAGATGTGCTTGGGCCGCCCCTTGATATCGGCGCGCACGCCCCCGGTGCTCAGGGCGTCACGCAGCTGCTGAGCGTGCATCTGTACGCGCTCCTGGCGCAGTTCCCTGCGCGTCGCCAGGAGATCGGCCAGCTCATAGTACGTCTTGGGGTTCAGGTAACGGAAGGATAGGTCTTCCAGCTCGGCCTTCCAGACCCATATGCCCAGGCGGTTCGCCAGCGGCGCAAAGATCTGCAGCGTCTCGCGCGCCATCCGTATCTGGCTGTCTGGGAAGAGGTACTCAAGGGTTCGCATGTTGTGGAGACGGTCGGCCAGCTTGATGAAGATGACGTGTAGGTCGTCATTGGCCATCGCCATCAGCAACTTGCGCAGGCTCTCCATCTCCTGGAGATTGCGCTCGCGCGCGGTATCTTCCTTGACGCGCTTCTCCACACGCTCCAGCTTCGTGACACCTTCGACCAGCACCAGGACCGATTCGCCGAACTCCTGGCGAATCTCCTCACGAGTGACGTCACAGTCCTCGAGCACATCATGCAACAAGCCAGCGGCGATCACCGCTGGCTCGAAACTCAGCTCTGCGAGTATGTGTGCGACATTGAGGGGATGAATGATGTACGGCTCGCCCGACTTGCGGACCTGCCCCTCGTGGGCACGCTCCGCAAACGCATAGGCACGACGGATCAGCCCGCGCGCTTCCGTCGCAGCAAAGCCGCCTGGCAACTCCGCCAGTATCTCACCGATCCGCTCCGCCAACGCCCTCTCCTCCCCCCCGGTGGCTACATTATCGCGACGGGAAGGGGGAAGTCAAGGATGCGCGATCTTCGTGAGCCAGCATTGCTGCCGAAAGGGTACGGTGCGCCAGTTGATGAAGTCACCGATACGGAGGCGTGGCCGCAGCTGGAGCCACGGTCTTGAGAAGCAACATCAGAACTTACGCCGGATGCAGAACCGGCACCAGAACGCAGACGGCGAAGGGCGGAGTGAATTATGACGTGAACCTCAGACGTTGGGGGGTCTCCGACCACTCAGGAGCCGGAGCCCATTGGTCTGGCCGTCAGCGGGCCAGCACAGCCTGTCTCGAGTCTGATCACCGGTGCCCCAAAGGTGCGAGCTAGCATCGACTACGGAAGGGTCACCACAATCTCACCCAACCCCACTGTCTCGCCGGCAACCACATCAACAAGCAGACTGCCTCCATCGCCATCATCTATGAGGAAAGAAATGTCGGGTGTGAAAAGGACGACGCCGTAGGAGCCAGGGGCGACCTCCGGAAGTACGAACTGGCCATCAGTACCAGGCACTGCACTAGGAGCAGTATCGCGATGGAGAGAGACAATGGGAAGTCCGCTGTCCATTTCCTTGAGCACCCCAAGATAGACCGCGCCCTCCGCCGGCGCTTCACCAGTCTGTTGATCCACGATCGATCCCCAGACTACGCCAGCCTCGGTAGACGGCGTTGGCAGAACGTAGAACAACTCCTCCGAGGGACCAGGCGCAGGCGGGTCGACTGGCTCGCCGACCGGCGACACCACGGTCGGCAGTACCGAAGCTGTCGGCATGGGCGCCTCAGTACACCCACTGAGGCAGAAAGAGACTGCAGACAGGGCCAGCAGCAACAGGAAAACACGCAACTTTGGCATTCGGTCTCTCCCTAGACGACAGATCGCTCGGGGCCACCGAGCATCGGCACACGGCCCCGGCCGATCTGGAAATGGTACATTAGCACCAGAATGTACACTAGCCTCAGGCGAACTCGCGTCTGTCCCCAGCGAGCTAGTGGATATAGATAGCGCACCAAGCTCGGTCGCATCCAGGGTCCAGAGCCAAGCCATAGCCAAAGCTTGGAGATGCCCCGAACCCCGGTTTTGGCCACGAACAGGTCATAGGCGCGCCCCCTCGTCACCATTCGACGACACGCGGACTCCAGACTCATGGGATGCATATGGTGGGCCTCGGCTCCGGGCACAAAGACAAGTCTAAGACCGTTGCGGGCGAGTCGGAAACCAAGTTCGGCGTCCTCATACGCTGGATACTCGAAGTCCTCATCGAACAGCCCGTGCTCCAGCAGAAACTCGCGTTTGAGCGACAGGTTGTTGGTGTAGAAGAACGAGGGATCCGGATCTCGCTCTCCACTAAGCAACGAGCCGTACCGGAAGTTCCAGATCTTCCACCACCTGACGAAGGGTGTCTGCGCCAGGTCGGGGGCCAGATCCGCCAGTCCCAGGACAGCCACGTTCTCATCCAGGTAGGTCTCCGTGTGAGCGCGCAGATGCGCCTGTAGGAAACCCGGAAGAGGCAAGATGTCATCACCTATGAACAGCACAACCGGGGCTCGCGCAGCGGCGATCCCCAGGTTGCGGGCTGCAGCCGGGCCACTCGGCGGTTGGCGGATACACCTCAACCAATCGCCTCGCGGACCCAAGTTCAGGAACCGGCGCAACTCCGCGCGGACCGGCACCCTTGACCCATCGTCAACGACCACGACCTCCAGGGCATCGCCGAGGATGCTGCTCTGAAGCTGGAGTTCGTCGAGAGTCCGAGTGAGCTGTTCACTCCGGTCGCGTGTGGGGATGACGACGGTGATCTGCGGAGTTTTCACCACAACATGCCCAACCTGTGGCGCAGATACCACCACGGGGAGACGACATAGCGTGAGACGGGGTCATGGCGCATCGACGCACCCAGGAAGCAAGTGTGGGTGCAATCACAAACATGGCTGGCGGCCACAACAGTCTCATCGCGAAGCGCCTCCTGCCCCCAGGCAGCCGCGAAGTCAAAGCCGTAATCCTGCAACGAGATGCGTCGATCACGCAGCTCGCAGACCCTGAGGCCACCGTCATAGTCGACGACACCGATGCCCTCTCCAGCTACACAGGGGAAGTCCCAGCGACGATCACGCCCGTGCGCCGCCAACTGGTGACGGTACTTATTGACCAGGTTGCCCATGTCGGAGACATACCGCAGGTACCCCAACACGCTCCCCCGACTGCGACGCCCCTCTCGTCGGAGGTAGGCATCTTGGATGTGCAAGAGACGCCTGTACAGGACCGAGAGGTCTGCAGCCGGCAGAGCCTTGAGTCGCACGTCCGGCGGATCGCCACGGACAAGCTCGAAGAAGTGCCCATCAGCTAGCCCCTCAGACGCGACATACTCAGCAAATGGCAGTACGCCCCGCAGGTTGGCAGCCGATATCACGGTGTTAATGAACACCCGAAGATTGGAGTATCCAGCGGCCAGGTCCTGCAAGCCGGCCAGTGTCTCCAGGGCCCGCTCGTAGTCCCCAGGAATACCCCGGATTGGGTCGTTGACCGGGGCGAAGCCCTCGATCGACACATTGAACGTGACTCGTAGCTGGCTGTCTAGGGCTGCGATCGCCCGCGCAGCTTCCACTGTTCGACGCGGCAGCAGGCCATTGACTGGCACCCCTACGGTCGCGATATGGGCGTGCCGGAGGAAGAGCTCGACGATCTGAACCAGGTCATCGCGCAGTGTCGGCTCGCCGCCCGAGAGCAGCAGCGTCCGGAAGCTGGGCATCGAGCGAGCCAGGCTCTCGACCTGTGAAAGCGGTAGTCCATCGCGGTCGGGACCAAGGTTCTTCCAGTTGAAGCAATGCGTGCACCTTGAGTTGCACCGACCGGTCACGAAGAAGATGAGCATATCAAGCCCATGTGACTTGCGACTTCGGCGTACGCGGTGTCTTGTTCGTGCCGGCATGTACACCATCCAGTGAGGTTTTCTCAGACAGCACAAGTCAGTCGGAACTCACGTTCCGACTGACTTGTCGAGATGCTTACTAAGTGCTAGGGCGCAGGGCAGGTGTAGTTGACACCCACGAAGTTGGATGCTACGCCCTTGTCAGCACGGGAGTTGGCCACGTTGATCAACAGCGGCTGCCCATTGGTGCTCTTGACATCGACCGCGCCATAGAAGCCCAGATCTGTTGTCGCATCACTGGGCATGTAGACCGACTTTGGCGAGCCCGCCGGAATCGAGATGGTCTGCGTCGCATCGGAAGCGCTCACCGTCGAGCTGAAGTAGTTGATCACCACAGTCGCTTCCTGATCGCCCAAGTTGAGGATATTGATGCCCGTCTTCCAGCTTGTGCGGTTGTGAGCAATCGGAAGGCTGACACACGCTGTTGCGTCAGTGCGCTGAGAGCCTTCGTACGCAACGCCCTCGGCCCCGGAACTCCGGTAGCGCTGCGAGGCGACCACGACCGCAATGTCCGCGTCGCTGGAGGTTATCTCGGCTGAACCGTACATACCGTCCGGGATGCCGGTGTGCGATGGCGAGTAGAAGGAGCCCATCGCACCACCATCCAGGACCATCGAGTAGGTCCAGGGACCGCCCGTGATGTTCTTGTTGGAGTTGGTGTACGTCACAGTAACAGTCGTCTGGAGAGCGCCCTTGTTGAGGACATTGATGCCCGTCGTCCACAGGTTGTAGTTCTTGTACACAAGCGGCGTCACCAGCGACTGGCCCTGCTGGTCCGCGCCAAAGGCACGGTACTCCGTCTCAACAACATTGACCTTGCCAGTCCCCGGGTTGCGGATCGACTGAGCCACACCGGCAAGTGGGGCTGAGCCCGATACCACCGCAGAACCGTACGGGCCAAAGGCCGCAAACGCAGCATCCGAGATATCGAAGACCTTTGAGGCATAGGCCGGTATCGACTCGGAAACACTCGCATCGGCCGTAGTCTCTCCACGAGTATACAAGTCCACAGTCACGGTCTGGGCAGAGTCCGAAGCATTCTGGATGATCAGCTTGGAGTTCCACTTGCCCGACGTGTGATCGCGGTACACGAGCGGGAAGCTCAAAGTGTCCTCAGGCTGTGAAGTACCGAGGTACATATCGGCGCCGCCCAAGTCGTAGTTGGCCTGGGATGCCACTGCCGCTACTTGGACGTCTGACATCACCACGGCTGAGAACTGGCCCGACGGCAATGACTCGCTGGGCAGGTAGAAGTTGACCCCACCCCAGGCGTCGATCGTGTCGCTCAGCGTGCCAATTGTAGCACCGGCAGAGTCATAAAACTCGACCACAAGAGTCCCGGCACTCGCCGAGATATTCTGGACGTCCACGCCCGTATTCCAGACGCCCTGCGCAAACGTCGGGACTGCTACAGCCGCAACGGCGGCCAACACCAGGAAGAAAACCAAACCTGCCCTGCGCTTCATACGTCTCCTCCTATAGATGAACGAGCCTCCAGCCAAACGGCCCTCGGCAACCTATACCTCTATGCTACTGGTTGAATGGCTCCTGTCCATAACCCCTTCGTAGTAGCCCGGCAAACAGGTGGTCACTCGCCTAAGTCAGCCTGGGCGGGGCTTGTGGCGCGCCTACATAAAGCCAGTGTCTGACCGGAGGTTAGCCCTAGTGCAGAGCTACCGGCTGCCCCTCCCCCCTTGAGGCCGGTCGCCCGGGAGCTGCAGTCGTAGGCTCCGGCCACCTAGCCCTATCGGATCGGCGAGCACGGCCACAACCACGATGTAGGTCAGACTGCCCAAAACAGCCCGGATGGGCCACTGGAGCTGCTGCGAGGCCAACAAAACACAGACCATCACAGTGACGGCACCAACGACGCTCGGCAGGCTGCCGATTGGCGCAGCCCGTGGGAGTGCCCGACGCCAGACGTGGATCTCGACCATCAGGAAGTAGACGACCGAAGACAAAGCACGCGCAGCGGCAGCGCCGACGGCACCGTGCCTCGGTACTAGGAAGAGGCTGCAAAGCAGGTTGAGGATTATACTCCCACCGAGGAAGGCCGCTAGAGCCGCCTGTTGCTCAGTCGCTACCAGCAGGCGTGTACCTGACTGGTAGAGGAAGTTGGCCAGCAGATGGCCAAGGAGCACGTTAAGTGTGATTATCGCTATGCTCGTGACGTCAGGGTACACTAGCCTCAGGATGGGACCCGAGAAGAATTGCCCACCGACGGCGATGGGGAACGCCAGCAGAGCCGATGCAAGCCAGCCAGTGCGATATATCCGGCGAAGATCGGCTTCCGATGTGGCGGATCCCCGCGACATGGCTGGGTAGATCGCCTGCCGCAGAGACTGCGGCAGCAGCAACAGTACCTGAAGAGGCACTCGCGCTGCCCCGTACCACCCAACGGCCTCGATCGACGACCTTCGCGAGAGAACCAAGACGTTCAGATCGGCGTCAAGGCTCGCAAGCCCGATGACCAGGAAGAAGGGCAGGGACCTCCTCACGAGGGACAGCCCATACGCCAAGGTGACTGTCGGATCCCCGCGAGGGGCGCCCTGCCGTGCCGACCACCAGCCCGCCAAACCCAACTGTGCCAACGACCCAGCTGTCGCAGCGACAACCGATATCCTCACTATGTCCACTAGGGGCGCGCCGTTGCGGATGGCAACGAGGCCCCCGGTCAGCTGCAGCACTGCAGTGAGGCCAGTCGCAGCAGCCACGTAGACCATGCGTTGATTGGCCGCGAACACCGCAGACACGACTGCCGAGAGGCTCAGGGGAAGAACAGACAGTCCCTGAAGTCGAATCACCTGGCGGATGGCGGCCCCATAGCCCATGCGCGGCAGAACCAGACCCACCAGTGCAGCATAGGATACCAAGGCCAGCAGCGCACGCACCACAGCCGCATTGAGCAGGTACTTCCGCGTCTTCTCCGGATCGATGGCAACCTCACGGAGGACCAGTTCATCCAGGCCGAACGAGCTGAGAAGCACCAGGACAGTCGAATACGACACCGAAAGCGTATACGCCCCGGCGATGTTCGGTCCATAGCGTCGCACGAGCAGTATGGCCAGCAGCGTGGATGTTGCCTTCGGTGCAAGCCGAGAGACCGCAGCCAAGGCCGCCTCGCGGACAAGTAGACGTCGATGGATCACGGGAGGCGAGACTCGCGCCAGCCGTCGTAGAGGCCCTGCCATTGCTTTGCGGCCAGGTCCAGACGTCCGCGAACGAGATGAACGACAGTCTTCTTCACGCTGCTGCCCAGTCGATACGCCACGGTGACCAGTTTCTTCCAGCCGGTAGTATGCTCCAGGAAGAAGATCGCGCTCCCTCGCGCCATATGGTAAGTTTGAAAGGGGGAATCGGCACCGGAGGTCATAGCACCGTGGTGCCACATACGCGCCGCCGGCACGACCATCAGTCGATGGCCGCGAGACCGGATCCGAAGGCAGAGGTCCAAGTCCTCGTAGTAGAAGAAGTAGCGCTCGCTGAACCCACCGATGTCGCACGCCAATCGTGTGGGCAGAAGCATCGCACAGCCAAGCAGGTAGTCAACTATGTAGGGATCCGGCGGCACTGAGTCCTCATCCTCGCCACGGAGCCCGCCGCGCATGTGCAGGTGGGTGGGATGGCACGAAAATCCGGCCGACCAGACGCGCCCTGGGTCGCTTGCAGAGTAGATCGCGGGCGCAACAGCACCGACGCCAGGGACGGCTTCTTCTACGAGAGGTTCTAGGATGCCCGGTGACACGGTGATGTCGTTGTTGACAAGGAATACGTAGTCCGCGCCCCAGTCACAGGCGACACGAATGCCCACGTTCATACCGGCCGCAAACCCAAGGTTCGAGTCATTCATCACAAGACGAACCTCGGGGAATTCCTGGGGGATTGCGGAGCGTGTCTCGTCTCCGGATGCGTTGTCGACCACCAGTGTCCGGACATTGGGATAGCTCATTCGTTCGAGAGAGCCCAATGCCTTCCGAGTAAGTGAGTAGTGATTGTGGGTCAACATCACCACGCAGACAAGCGGGACTGGATTCACGGCGGAGCCTGTGTTGGATCGAAGTGACGGCTCGCTCCCCACCACCAGGCAGCTCTCGTCGCCACAACTGCAGGGAATGTATGCACATACTGCAGCAGCCGCGGGTTGCGCGCGAATAGCCGAAGAGAAACGACGAAGGAGACGACAGGAGTTGCGGCGCACTGAATAACGGGACAGCCATCCAGTGGGGGCGCGGTGGCCAGATCGCTGTACTGCCGCCTGACCCAGGAATTATACTTCCCGGAGACGTACCATCTGCGGACCAGGGCGCGAAGAGAGCAAACGCTGGGCAGATGGGTAACAACGGCGTCCGGTGCGAACTGGAGATTGTAGCCGTGCCGGCGCATCCTAAGCGACCACTCGGTGTCTTGCCCACGGTCGAGCCTCTCGTCCATTAGGCCGACACGCTCAACCACTTCTCGGGCGCAGCACAAGTTGAGAGTGCCGAGGTTCGGTCTTGTTCCCGGCCGCGAAGTCACATGGAAATCGTGGAACATCGCCACATTGTAGCAGAGCTGCCAGTAAGGACGTGCCGGGAACGCGACCCCGCCGCCGACGACATTCGCTCCCAGCCGCAGAGCAGAGAGAAGTCGCTCGAGCCAGCGCCGATCGGCGACGCAGTCGGCATCAATGAAGGCCAGGATCTCTCCAGTGGATTCCAGGATGCCGAGGTTCCGCGCGACTGGTGCCGTGACGGGTCTGCACGTATCGAGGAAACGCACGCATCCGTCAGAGCTCGCAACCCCTTCGGCACCACGACCGACGACGAAGATCTCTCGGATGGCAGTTCGTGCGCTCTGAGATAGCAGCGATCGCACGGTGTCAGCGACCCCAGGTGAGTACAGGCTGGGCACCACAATGGACACATTCGCCGTCATATCAGAAGGATCACCTAGCCCACTACGACAGGATCGCCCGCCAGACGAATCGCGTCCTCAACAGCCGTCGCCAGGTCGCGCCAGCTTTGATCAGCCAGCACGGGATGGCTCCGCCTCCGAGAGGGCGGCGAGCCTCCGCTACTGACCATTGCCCGGGCCAGCACGCACGGACTAGACGACTCAACCAGCCGCACGCCTGAATCCGACTTCGCGAGCTCGACTAGCCCCCCCATCCGGGTTGCCAGCACTGGAACTCCCAAGCCACGCGCGGTCTGCACGACCGCGCTGCCCGTGACGCGCCGATAGGGAGCCACCACTACATCTGCTGCCGACATATACGTGACTAGGTCCTGGTCTGGTACATAGCGGTCGTCGATGCGTACGCTGCCGCACAGACCCAAGTCCTGGATGAGTTTCTCGTACCTGATACGGGGTTCCCAGAACTCCCCCGCTACGAGCAAGACTGCCTCGGGCAGCTCCTGCCGAACGTGGACAAAGGCAGCGATGAGATCGTCCAGACCCTTGTAAGGTCTGACTATTCCAAAGAACAGGAACACTCGGGCAGCCTGCGACAGACCAAGGTCCTCCCTGGCAGCCTGTCTGGGCCGCAGCGCGGTGTGCCGTGACCCAAGGCTGAAGACGGGCAGTCCCTGAACGGTCACCGTCGCGTGTGGGTTAGCCTCGAGCAGGCGTTGCCGCTCCTGCTCCGAGTGGACCAAACACGCATCACCGGTCCGGAGCACGACTCGAGACAGTAGTATCGATACGCGACCGGCCTCGTGTGGGTACACGTTGTGACAGATGAAGATGGTGGGAATCGGCCGAGTCAGTCTATTCAGCAGTAGGAAGAGAAGCCAGACTGGCGCCCAGAAGGCTGACCACCACTGGAGCACCATTGCGTCGGGCGCGTATCTCCGGATCCTGACAAAGGTGGCCACCCACGTCCCGGGGCGCAGCGAGTCAATCCAGTAGTTCGCATGGGGTAGGCAGTCGCCGTCGGCCCCCGGCACACGATCAGTCCTGCCGGGATACAGTACTCGAGGGTACTGGCGTCGGAATGATACCAGCAGGACCTCGTGGCCCTGAGCCTCGAGGGCATCACACAGCTGTTCCGTGTACTGGGCAATCCCGCCGCGGAACGGATACACAGGACCGACGAGCGCTAGCCTCAAGATGGGTCCCTGGAACCCGGGAGGGCACGCTGCTCGAGCCGGCGCAGCCTGTACAGCGCTTCCTCAAGGATCTTGCGGTTGAAGCCAACCAGGTCCGCCACTAGGCCAATCAGCCACACCTGTAGGCCCACGATCGTCAGCATTGCTGTCAGTATCAGGGACTGCACGTGGCCAGATCCCTCGCCACGTGCGTAGTAGAACAGATACCTGGCACCCAGGGCAACGCCAGGAACGATCAAGGCTAGGCCTAGAGCAGCAAACACCCGCAGAGGTCGGTACATGGTGTATGTGCGCAGGATGGTTGCCGCAGAGTTGACCAGGTATTCTGGGATGCTCCGCATCAACCTAGACTGTCGTGTTCGTGGGTTAACCTCAATTGGAACATACTTGACCGCCATTCTCCTGGCGCCCGCCTGGATCAGCGACTCCAATGTGTACGAATACTGACTCAGGATGATCGTCCTGAGCGCCGCCTCCCGACTGAGCGCGCGGAATCCACTGGTAGCATCGGGGGTATCAACGCCCGATGCCAGTTTGACGACCCAACTACCCAGCCTCTGCAACTGCTGCTTGGCTGGTGAGAACTCGGCGACCTGCGTCACGCGCCGGTCGCCCACCACGACATCCGCCTCTCCCGATACGATGGGAGACACCAAGCGGTCTATGTCAGACCCCCGGTACTGATTGTCTCCGTCCGTGTTCACGATGATATCTGCGCCTCGCGCCAGGGACTCCTCCAGTCCCTTCACGAAGGCCGACGCCAATCCCGCGTTTCTCCGGATCTGGACGATGTGCTCAACGCCCAGCTCGCGCGCCACTGCGGCTGTTCGGTCGCGGCTCCCATCATCAACTACAAGCACCTCTATGGAGTCCACTCCCTCAACACGATCTGGTAGATCGGCCAAAGTGCTCGGCAGTGTCTTCTCTTCGTTGTAGCAGGGTATCTGGATAATCAGCTTCGTCATCGTGGTCTCACACAGCCTTCTCCGACAGAGTGGGGTAGGTGGAAGGACTCGGTCCAGCATCGAGCCAGAGCGATTCTACCACCCCGGATGCCGGAGTCCAGAGCCCGTGGGCGCCGAGACCAGACCGTTGGACGGCCGTGGCTGCTGCAGTGTCGGCGGACCAGATGTGCCGAGCCGCCCGTCGCGCAGTGCTCCGACAGGTCAGCAGCGTATGCAGAAGCAGCACCATCGAAGTGGCAGGCTAGTGGAACACGCACCCCTGCAACGACTAGGGCGCAACGCGGAGGACCGACAGATCATAGTCACTGCCCGGGATAGTAGCCACTAGAGGGAACTCGCCAAAGAGCCCTTTGTACTGCTGGATCTCTGCCCCGTAAGTGTCCGGGTCAGCATAGTAGCGGCCGTAGAACCCTTCACTTAGGAACAGGTAGTCAAAACCCTCCTGCACATACCACTCCAGAGGGTGGTCGATCGCGGACTTGACGCCGTAGACCCGGAAAGCGTCCCGTGACAGGAATGGACCGTATGACTCCACCGCGATCTTGCTTCCCGCGGCGAGGTTGGCGTTGGCCCATGTGGCGCCGCGCTCTCGAGAGGTCGGCCTCTGGAGCCACACACCAGCACGCAGGGTGTTCGCCAACAGGACTCCGGCGCAGACGGCCACCAACCATCGACCCAGCCACCGCATCGCGCGGCAACCAACGGCGTGTCGGCTCGCGCGACACCGATGCAGTACGTGGACAAGAGCAGCAGCAGAGAAGATGCACAAGAACGGCACGAGGGGCAGGAATGTACGGTCATTCCGAACGACGAAGCTGGAGATGAAGCCAAAGTAAATCACAGGGAACGCCGCGACGACCTGTGTGGTTCTGTCTCTGGCGAGCAGGCCGCGCAGAATCCACACGACGGCCAGTACGAAGACAGGGCCCTCAAGACGCCAGGCGTAGTTGACGTACCACTTCAGTGCCTGCCCCTCCATACCTGGATGGCCGGTGGAGTAGTGCTTCAGCTCATACACGGTGTCAGCCAGGAACTGGGGATGATCGAGCACAGCAAAGGGCGTCAGAACAGCGAAGACTACCGGCACCATCGCGAGCCCCAAAACAAGACGACCGTGTGAACCATGCCTCCCGCTCCTAAGAAGATGGGCAAGCACTGGAACTACCAGAACGATCGCTCCCGGGTACTTGAACGAAACGGCCAGACCGCACATTGATCCAGCTACCGCATAATCCACAAGTCTACCGCGCTGGTAGAGCTTGTAGGACGCCCACGCGACTGCCACCACGGATGCTGTCAGGAAGACGTTTACAGTGATGTAGCGGCTGTTCGCAACATGCGTAGGCGAGATGGCTAGGAGGAGCGCCGATAGGAGAGAGACATCCTGTCTGACAAGAACAGCGCGAGACAGCCGGTAGGTCAGGTAGACACCGACAACGCCGAACCCAACTGTGAGCAGGCGAGCCATAACTACTGGTCCCGGCGTCATCTCGCCCACGCCCATAGTCAGCACTTGTGGAGCCGGCACGTCTGAGGGATCAGTGAACGACCCTACGACCTTCCCGACCCAATAGTACGGGACATAGAGAAGAGCATTCAGATAGATGAATAGCGTGGGCTTCTTGAAGTAGTGGGGGTTGAGGTCTCCGGTGACGAACATCTGCCGCGCCATCGAAATCTTGTTTGGCTCGTCCGGGTGGAGGAGGTACGGCAGACCAAAGTCGACCCCCCAGACCCTGACAAGGGCCGCTACCAGAAGCACCAGGGCGAGACACAAGCGCGGGTTCATCCGGTGCCCACGCCTCCCAGCCGCATCGACCGAATGCAGGGAAGCCGGAGTCAGGGAGCCCACGCTAGCGTTGCCCGCGCTCTCATATGCCGTACGCCCCCCTCACCAGCCACCACGACATCCGACACCAAACCCAGAAACAACCCGTGCTCGACGATGCCGGCCCTGCCGGCCAACGCACGGTCCAGCCTCACCGGGTCAGCGATCGGGCCAAAGTCGCAGTCGAGGATCAGGTTCCCTTGGTCAGTCACGAAGGGATCCCCTCCAGCAACAGGCCGCACGCGTGCCTCTGCCCCCAGGGACGCCAGAAACCCCGCCTGTGACTCCCAACCGAACGGCACAACCTCCACTGGCACCGCCCACGCACTGCCCAGCACCGGCGACAGCTTCCCTTCGTCCACCACGATGATCTCTCGGCGCGTCGCCTGTGCCACGATCTTCTCCCGCAGCAGCGCCCCGCCCCCACCCTTGATCACGTTGCACGCTGGATCCACCTCGTCGGCCCCGTCGATCGTCACGTCAATCACAGGATGCTGCGCCAAGGTCGTCAGAGGAATACCCAATTCAGTGGCGTCGCGCTCCACCTGCTTCGAGCAAGCCACAGCCACAACGTCGTCGAGCTCCCCCGACCGCAGCAGGGCCGCGATCCTACGGAGAGCCCAGATGGCCGTGCTGCCGTGTCCCAGCCCAACGACCATGCCTGATGCGACGAACCGCGCCGCATGCTCGCCGGCCTTCTTCTTGAGCGCTTCTTGTGTGCTCACGCCGAATAGCCTCTCCTAAGACGCGCCTCTTGCGGTCACCGATCCACGGAGCCGCGCGATCCCCCTAGACACCGGAGGCAGCCGCAAGACGAGCAGCACGCCAAGCGCCACGATGAACTGCCGAGCCTCCCAGGGCGACTTCTTCACCCACACGATGTGCCACACGTCCAGGACTGCAGCCGCATAGATGCCCCGCTGAACCCAGCGCCAGGACCGTCCCATTCGCCGCTGCAGGCTCGGCCACGAGGTTACCCCCA
>Ga0180436_10002065_pt1 | contig 19271 bp, 14 predicted proteins | sample SS_ome_2_FD_132434 | JGI IMG/M metagenome (GOLD analysis project Ga0180436, IMG submission 132434) | Hypersaline lake sediment archaeal communities from the Salton Sea, California, USA - SS_3_S_2 metaG | ecosystem: Environmental > Aquatic > Non-marine Saline and Alkaline > Hypersaline >...
GAGCCCGCGGGCAAGGGCGGCGGCCCGGTCGGCCCCGCCGCGTTCGGCCACCAGATGCGCGGCCATGAACGTGTCGCCCGCGCCGGTGATCTGCCGTGCCTCCACCGCGGGCGGCCGGCCGGTCACCAATACGCCGCCCGTCATGCCGTCAGCGGCCAACCCGGCCCCGTCGGTGACCAGCACGCGCCGTGCGCCGGCCGCGAGCAGCGCCTCGGCGGCCTCCGGAGCGCTGCGGCAAGGCCGGCCCGACAGGATCGCCGCCTCTTCCAGATTGACGTAAAGCGTTGCGCCCGGATGCGACAACAGCGGCGTCAGGCGGTCCGCCTTGCCGGGCGAGGCCGGCGCCACCCGCAGATCGGCCTGCGCAAAGAGCGGCGAGGCCGCGATATCGGCCACCAGCGCGGCGGTCAGGTTGCCATCCAGCGCGACGGGCCCCGGCCAGGGCGACGCGGCGCTGCCCAGCCGCCCGTCGGACAGCGGCGCGAGGATCGCGGCCCCCGCCTGTTCCAGCGAATGTGCGTCGGCGATTGCCGCGATCAGCCCGCCCGCGGCCTCGACCGCCATGTAGCGGTCGGTGGGCAGGTCCGCGGGCCGGTGGACATGATCGGTGACAAGGCCCAACGCGGCGCATTGGGCCAGCAGATCCTCGCCCTCGGCATCCCGTCCGATCGCGGTCAGCAGCGCCGGACGCAAACCCAGCCGCGCCAGCACCGTCGCGATGTTCATCGCCACCCCGCCGGGCACCCGCGTGATCCGACCCGGCCGGTCGGCCCCCATCGGCATCGGATGCGCGGAACGGCCGATGATGTCCCAAAGGACGGAACCGATGCACAGGATGTCGGGCGCGCGCGTCATGGCGTCTGATTGCCAAGTGCGGCATTCCGCGTCCAGCGTGAAATCGCGCTTGATCACCGCCGCGCGCGGGCGCAGCGTTGGCCGGTCAAGGAGTGCCCGACATGAGTGCGCCCTATCCCGGCCTGCCGAAGGCCAGCATCGCCTTTCTGTCCGATCTGGCCCTGCACAATGACCGGGACTGGATGGCCCGGCATCGCGACGCCTATGAACGCGACTGGAAACAGGCCGGGCTGGCGCTGTGCCGCGCCCTGGTGGCGCCGGCGGCCGATATCGGGCTGGTCGTCGCGCCCAGGGTCGATGGCAGCCTGCGGCGGCTGCACCGCGACACGCGGTTTTCGAACGACAAGCGCCCCTTCCAGACCGAGATGCACCTGATCCTGTCGGCGGGCGAACCGGTGGGCAAGCGGCCCGGCGTGCATCTGGTGCTGGGCCCCCTGGGAATGAGCTATGGCGTCGGCGAATGGCGCCTGGCGCCCGACCGGCTGAAGGCCTACCGCGCGGCCCTTCTGGACGAGCGGCGGCGCGCCCCGCTTCTGCGGCACATCGCGGCGGCCGAGGACATGGGCTGCCGGTTCGGCGCGCCCGATCTGGCCGGAATGCCGCGCAACATCGCGGCGGAAGGCGACTGGACCCATCTTCTGCGCCGCAAGAGCTTTGTCCTGCGGCGGCACGATCCGCTTCCGATCCCCGACGCCGTCTTTTCCCGGGCCGCGCCCGATGCGCTGATCGGCGTCGCGGCGGCGATGGCACCGGTCGCCCACTGGTTGGCCGCGCTGCCCTGAACGGCGTGGCCCTTGCCGCAGCGCGGCGCCACGGGGCTTGCAATCCTGCCGGAACCGCGCTAGACGCGCGCCACTTCACAGGCGGGGCCTGGGCCCGCGGGGGAGACATCCCCGCAGGGTCCGCCGGTTGGGAGAGATCCCTGATGCCCCGCCGAGGCGCGAAACCGGAAAGGAAACTGACATGGCGCTTCCCGAATTCAATCTGCGTCAGCTCTTGGAAGCTGGCGTGCATTTCGGTCACCAGACCCAGCGCTGGAACCCGCGGATGGGCGAGTTCATCTACGGGGCCCGCAACGGCATCCACATCATCGACCTCACGCAGACCGTCCCGATGCTGGACGCCGCGCTGAACGTGATCCGCGAAACGGTGGCCAAGGGCGGCCGCATCCTGTTCGTCGGCACCAAGCGCCAGGCGCAGCGCCCGGTCGCCGAGGCGGCCGAGAAATGCGCCCAGTACTACATGAACCACCGCTGGCTGGGCGGCACGCTGACCAACTGGAAGACCGTGTCGCAGTCGATCCAGCGGCTGAAGCAGATCGACGAGACGATGTCGCAGGGCGCCGAGGGGCTGACCAAGAAGGAACGCCTGGGCATGGAACGCGAACAGGCGAAGCTGACCGCCTCGCTGGGCGGCATCCGCGAGATGGGCGGCCTGCCGGACCTGCTGTTCGTCATCGATGTCAACAAGGAAGACCTGGCCATCGCCGAGGCGAAGAAACTGGGCATCCCGGTGGTCGCCGTCGTCGACACCAACTGCTCGCCCGATGGCGTGGATTACATCATTCCGGGCAACGATGACGCCGCGCGCGCCATCGCGCTTTACTGCGACCTCGTCTCGCGCGCAGCGCTGGACGGCATGACCGCGCAGATGGGCGCCGCCGGCGTCGATCTTGGCGCGCTGGAAGCGGGCGTCGAGGAAGAGGCCCTGGCCGAGTCCGGCCAAGAGGCCTGAGCCCACGTCACGGAACCGTCACCGGGCGGGGATAAGCCCCGCCCGATACCTTTTGTCGAACTGAGGAGAGCCCCAGATGGCGATCACCGCACAGATGGTGAAGGAACTGCGCGAACAGACCGGCGCGGGCATGATGGACGCCAAGAAGGCGCTGACCGAAAACGACGGCGACATGCAGGCCGCCGTCGACTGGCTGCGCACCAAGGGCCTGGCCAAGGCGGCCAAGAAATCCGGCCGCGTCGCGGCCGAAGGCCTGGTGGGCGTGGCCGTTTCGGGCGGCACCGGCGTGGCCGTCGAAGTGAACTCGGAAACCGATTTCGTCGCCAAGAACGACGAATTCCAGGCGATGGTGCGGGCGATCACCGAGGCCGCGCTGAAGGTTGACGATGTCGAGGCGCTGAACGCGGCCCCGATCGACGGCAAGCCGGTATCCGAAGTCCTGACCGACGCCGTCGCCAAGATCGGCGAGAACATGACGCTGCGCCGGATGGTCAAGCTGGAGGGCGATACCGTCGTCTCCTACATCCACAACGCGGCTGCCGACGGCATGGGCAAGATCGGCGTCCTGGTCGCGCTGAAGGGTGACAATGCGGCCTTTGGCCGGCAGGTCGCCATGCATGTCGCCGCGACCTCGCCCGCCTCGCTGGGCGAGGCCGATCTCGACCCGGCGCTTCTGGAACGTGAAAAGACGGTCCTGACCGAGCAGGCGCGGGAATCGGGCAAGCCCGAGGCGGTGATCGAGAAGATGATCGTCGGCCGCATGAAGAAGTTCCTCGAGGAAGTCACGCTGCTTGGCCAGAAATTCGTGATCAACCCCGATGTGTCGGTGGAAGAGGCCGCCAAGGAAGCCGGCGTCGAGATCACCGGTTTCGCCCGCGTCGCCGTCGGCGAGGGGATCGAGAAGAAGGAAGAGGATTTCGCCGCCGAGGTCGCCAAGACCCTGGGCGCCTGATCGCGTCATCCCTTCGACATGCGCGGCGCGGGGCCCTTGGGGTTCCGCGCCGTTTTCGTTTGCAGTCCGGCCGATCTTTCTGCGAAAGATCGCAATGGTCTGGCAGGGGGATTTCATGCATCGGAATGCGGATGTTCTGGTCATCGGCGGCGCGGTGACGGGCGCCTCGGTCGCGTTCTGGCTGACCCGGATGGACCCGTCCTGCCGGGTCGTGGTGGTGGAACCAGACCCAAGCTATGCCAGGGCGGCGACCGCGCTGTCGGTGGCGTCGATCCGGTCGCAATTCTCCAACCCGGTGAACGTGCAGATGAGCCGGTTCGGAATTGATTTCATACGAGATTTCGCTGATTGCGTGGGGCAGGCGGGCGCCGTGCCCGACCTTGGCCTGGTGGAAAACGGCTATCTGTTCCTGGCCGGAACCGAGGCCGGGGCGGCGACGGCGCGCGACCTGGCCGAGATGCAGCGCGGGCTGGGCGCCGGGACCGAAGTGCTGCAGCGCGCGGAGCTGGAAGCGCGGTATCCCTGGATGGCGCTGGATGACGTCGTGGCGGGCAGTTTCGGGCCGCGCGACGAGGGCTGGTTCGACAACATGGGCCTGTTGAACGGGTTTCGGAACGCCGCGCGGGCGGCGGGGGCCGAGTTTCTGACCGACCGGGTCACCGGCCTCGATCACGGGCAGGGCCGTGTTCGGGCCGCAAGCCTTGCCTCTGGTGCGCGGATCGCGGCCGGCGAGGTGGTCTGCTGCGCCGGAACGCGCGCGCCCGACATTCTTCGCATGCTTGGTGAAGATTGGCCCGTCGAGGCCCGGAAGCGCAGTGTTTTTCTGATCGACGCGCCGAATGCGCGGCATCCGGATGCGCCGCTTGTGATCGATCATCGCGGCGTCTATCTGCGGCCCGAGCAGGACCGCTGGATCACCGCGACCGTCCCGGTGGAGGACGGGCCCTGCGAGATCGACGATTTCGAGCCCGACCTGCATCTGTTCGAGGACCGGATCTGGCCATTGCTTTATGCCCGTGCGCCGGGTTTCGACGCGGTCAAGGTGATCCGCGCCTGGGCAGGGCATTACGATTTCAACCGGCTGGACCAGAACGCGATCCTGGGCCGGCATCCGGGCTGGGCCAATTTCCTTGTGGCGTCAGGGTTTTCCGGTCACGGATTGCAGCAGGCGCCGGCGGTGGGGCGTGGCCTGGCCGAACTGATCCTGACCGGCGGGTGGCAAAGCCTCGACCTGTCGCCCTTGGGCGTGGAGCGGGTGCTGGAAGGGCGCCCCGTTCCGGAACGCGGGATCGTCTGAGCGGCGCATGGGGGGCTTTGCCCCCCGCCGTCTGCGACGGCGCCCCCCAGGATATTTCGGGACCGAAAATTCCGGCGGTCAGGCGCCATTTCCGTTGCGAGCAAGGTCGCGGCGCCCGGCGGCGAGGGTGCGGCAGGTCAGATCCGGCGCCAGCGCGCGCATCGCGTCGAATTGCGTCAGGTAGACCCCGCCGGTGAGATCGTGCAGGAAATGGCTGCGTTTCAGCCGGTCCATCACCGGCCCCTTGACCTCGGACAGGTGAAGGGCAAGCCCGCCATCTGCAAGGCGGTGATTGATCGCCTCCAGGCTTTCCAGCGCCGAGGCATCGACATCGTTGACCGCCGAACACATCAGCACGACATGCCGCAGGTTCGGATTGGCGCCGACCTGTTCCTGCACCGTATCCTCGAGAAAGCGGGCATTCGGGAAATAGAGGCTTTCGTCGATCCGGATCGTCACCACCTCGGGTGCGGTGACCACCGCATGGCGGTCGATATTGCGGAAATGCTCGGTCCCCGGAACCTGGCCCACGATGGCCACATGCGGCCGCGAGGTCCGGTAGAGATGCAGGAAGAGCGAGAGCGCCACGCCCGCGACGATCCCGGCCTCGACACCGGCCGAGAGGGTGACGAGGATCGTCGCGGCCATCGCCGCCGCGTCGGGGCGGGAAACGGCCCAGGTACGGCGGAAGGCCCCCAGATCGACCAGCGACAGCACCGCCACGATGATCGTGGCCGCCAGCGTGGCCTTGGGCAGGAAGAACAGAAGCGGCGTCAGAAACAGCGTGGCAAGCGCCATGCCGATGGCGGTGAAGGCCCCGGCGGCCGGGGTTTCGGCGCCCGCGTCGAAATTCACCACTGACCGCGCGAAGCCGCCGGTCACCGGGAAACCGCCCGAGAGCGCCGAGCCGAGATTGGCGCCGCCAAGCGCGATCAGTTCCTGATCCGGGTCGATCCGTTGACGCCGCTTGGCGGCCAGGGTCTGGGCGACCGAAACGGTTTCGACATAGCCGACGATCGAGATCAGCAGGGCCGGAACCGCGATCTGGTACCACAGCGCAAGATCGAAGGGCGGCAGGGCCGGGCGGGGCAGGCCCTGCGGAACCTCGCCCACGATCGCCACGCCGGCCCGGTCGAGGCCGAAGACCCAGGTCAGCAACACCGTCACGGCCACGGCCACCACCGGCGCGGTCCGTGAAAGAAGGCCCGCGCGATGCGGCGGCACGCCGCGCGCGGCCAGAAACCGCTTGAGCCCGCCGCGCGACCAGAACAGGAAGCCGGTCGCACCTGCGCCGATCAGCAGGGTGGGCAGGTTCACCGCATCCAGCTGCGCCCAAAGGCTTGCCAGCAATTCCAGCAGGTTGTGGCCCGATGCCGGGACGCCGAGAATGTGCTTGAGCTGGCTGGCGGCGATGATCAGGCCCGAAGCCGTGATGAAGCCCGAAATCACCGGATGGCTGAGGAAGGCCGCCAGAAAGCCAAGCCGCAGGAACCCCATCACCAGCAGCATCAGCCCCGACAGGAAGGCAAGCGCGATGGCCGCGCCCAGATATTCCGGTGTTCCCTGGGCGGCCAGTTCGCCCACGGCGGCAGCGGTCATCAGGCTGGCCACCGCGACGGGGCCGACGGCCAGGGCGCGGGCGGTGCCGAACACGGCGTAGACCAGGAGGGGGGCGATCGACGCGTAAAGCCCGACCTCTGCCGGCAGGCCGGCCAGCAGCGCATAGGCCAGCGATTGCGGGATCAGCATGATCGTGACGATCACCGCAGCGATCAGGTCGTTCGTCAGCGTGTCGCGGGTATAAGTGCGGCTCCAGTCGAGGATCGGGAAATACTGCCGCATATTGCCTTGCCTTCTTCGTGAAACGGGGCGGCCCGCGGGGCCGCCCCAGGCACCGGCCGGACGGCCGGCGGGGAGAAAGGGTAGGAACCCCTGTCAGAGACCGTTCACGGGCACCTTGAGATAGGTCTGGCCGTTGTCCTCGGCCGGCGGCATCTGGCCGGCGCGCATGTTGACCTGCAGGGACGGGATGATCAGCCGCGGCATCGCCAGCGTCGCGTCGCGTTCCTCGCGCATGCGGACGAAATCCTCCATCGGCTTGCCCTCGCCGACATGGACGTTGAGCGCCTTCTGTTCGCCCACCGTGGTTTCCCAGGCATAGGTATCACGGCCCGGGGCCTTGTAGTCGTGGCCCACGAAGACGCGGGTTTCATCGGGCAGGGCCAGGATCTTCTGGATCGACTGATAAAGCGTCTGGGCCGAACCGCCGGGGAAGTCGCAACGCGCCGTGCCGAAATCGGGCATGAACAGCGTATCGCCGACGAAGGCGGCATCCTCGATCACGTAGGTCAGGCAGGCGGGGGTGTGGCCCGGCGTGTGCAGGACACGGCCCTTGAGGCCGCCCACGGTGAACGTGTCGCCCTCGACGAACAGCTTGTCGAACTGGCTGCCGTCGCGCTGGAACTCGGTCCCTTCGTTGAAGACCTTGCCGAACGTGTCCTGCACCACGGTGATCTTTTCACCGATGCCGATCTTGCCGCCGACGCGCTGCTGGATATAGGGCGCGGCAGACAGATGGTCGGCATGGACATGGGTTTCGAGGATCCATTCGACATCAAGCCCCTCGGCCTTGACATATGCGATGACCTCGTCGGCCGAGCGAGTGTCGGTCCGGCCCGATGCGTAGTCGAAATCGAGGACAGAATCGATGATCGCTGTCGCGGTGCTGTCGGGGTCTTTCACCACATAGGTGATGGTGAAGGTCGCCTCGTCGAAGAAGGCCTTGACCACGGGGTTTTTCAGGTTGGCGGCCTGGGCTGTCTCGGCGTTCATGGGAATCCCTCCGGTGTCGTTGCTGACCATCATATAGGGCAACACCAACACATATCAAGATTTGAATATATCAGGAGAGCAGTTCGGCGACGAGTGCGGGCAGATCGTGGAAGCAGTCGAACCGGCGCGTGTGAGAGAGCGATACGACCGGCCCCTTGCGATAGCCCTCGGTGAACAGAATAAAGGGAATCCGTGCCGCTTCGGCGGTGGCTGCGTCAACCTCGCTGTCGCCGACATAGAGTGCGGGCGCCCCGCCGACCGCCCGTACGGCCGCCAGAAGCGGCGCGGGATCGGGTTTGCGCTGCGGCAGGGTGTCGCCACAGATCAGCGTCTCGAACGCGTCGAGAAGCCCGACATGGGCCATCACCGCCCGTGTCGGGCCGGTGGGCTTGTTGGTGCACAGCGCCAGCCGGTGACCGGCCGCCTGCAGCGCCGCGACGGCTTCGGGGACGCCGGGATAGGGCAGGGTGCTGTCGATCGCATCGTCGTAGCGGTCGAGGAAGACCTTCAGCACCTTGGCGTGCAGCGCCCCGTCGCCGCCGGCCCCGCGCAGCGCCAGCGCCTGGGTCACGAAGGCCGCCGCGCCATGGCCGATGCAGGCGCGGGTTTCCTCAAGCGTCATCGGTGCCAGGCCCGCTGCGGCCAGCGCGTCGGACCCGACGATGCGGATATCGGGCGCGCTGTCGATCAGCGTGCCGTCGAGGTCGAAGACGATCGCCGCCATGTCAGGCGGCCTTCCACTTGATCGAACAGCCCATGCTGGGCACCTGGTCCTGCGGCCCGTGCCCGGTTTCGGCGACCTGTTTCATCGCCTCGTAAAGATCGCGGCGAATGTCGGGGGCGGCCGGCTTCTTGCCCGAGGCATCAAGCCGCCCGCGATATTGCAGCCCGCCACCGGCATCGAAGCCGAAGAAATCGGGCGTGCAGACCGCGCCATAGGCCCGCGCCACGTCCTGGCTTTCGTCATAGAGATAGGGAAAGGGCAGGCCATGTGCCCGCGCCTCGGCCACCATGTTCTCGAAACTGTCGGCCGGATGGGAAACGGCGTCGTTCGAACTGATGGCGGCCACGCCGATCCCCAGTGCCTGAAGATCGCGCGCATCGCGCACGATCCGGTCCATCACCGCCTGCACGTAGGGGCAATGATTGCAGATGAACATGATCAGCGTGCCCTTCGGGCCCGCGATGTCCGACAGGCGCCAGTCGCGCCCGTCGGTGCCGGGCAGGGTGAAATCCGGCGCCTGCCAGCCGAAATCGCAGACCGGCGTGTGCGTGGCCATCACTCCCACTCCATCTCGGCGAAGACGACGCCCGCGTTCTTGGTGGCCAGTTCCTCGAACGTGTCGAGATGCGCATAGGGGCTTTGATCGACGTAATAGGCCTCTGTCAGGTCGCCGCCTGCATCCAGGTGTTCGCCGATCTTGCCGCGCAGATAGACCAGGTAATCCCGCGTGTAACGTTCCACCTGCGCGAGGTTCGTCGGGTGGCCGTGGCCGGGGATGACATAGGTCGGCTGCATCGGCGCGAAGGCGGTTTCCCAGGTCTCGATCCAGCAGGAGGTGCAGGTGCCTTCGAAGATCGGCGGCATCCGTTCGTGGAAGGCCATGTCGCCGGCGATCATCATCGACCATTGCGGAATCCAGACCTGCGTGTCGCCGGGGCTGTGGGCCGGGCCGAGGTTAAGCACCTCGATCGTCACATCGCCCATCTCGACGACATGCCGATCCTCGAACGTTTCGGTCGGGCCCATCGGTTCGGTGCCCTCGGCATTCTCGCGCGCGTAGGTCTTGAGCGCCTGCAGGGCCTGGCCCGCATCGTGTTCGAATTCCTCGGCAGCATCGACATGGGCAAGGACCGGCACCCCTTGTTCGATCCAGTAATTGTTGCCCAGCATCGCGTGGCCTTGCCCGTTCTCGTTGATGACAAGCTTGACGGGCTGTTCGGTCACCGCGCGAATTTCATCGTGCAACGCCTTGGCCAACAGATAGGATGCGCCGGAATTGATCACCACCACACCGTCGCCCGTGACGACGAAGGACAGGTTGTTGTTGTGGCCCGCATTCTCGTAGGTGGGCGGCGCGGTGGCGCCGATCGCCGAATAGACATGCGGGATCACCTCGACCGGCTTCGAATAAAGCACCGATTGCGGATACTGATCCGGAATATCCTCGGAGGCGAGGGCAGGGGCGGCGAGGGCCAGAAGGGCGATCAGGCTGCGCATCATGCATCCTCCACGAAACGGAAGGCCGGGCCGGCGCGCTCGACCCGCCCGATACCGCCGCCTGGCAGGTGGAAGCCCACCAGCGTCAGGTCGTCGGCCACGATCCGGTCGAGAAGCGCCACGCGGCTGTCGGCCGCCATGTCCGGGTCCTGGTCGGAACCCGAAGCCCAGTCGGGCCTTTCGAAGGCGACGTGATGGTTGCCGATCGCGTCACCGCCGATCAGAACCTTGCCACCGACCAGATAGGACATGTGGCCGGGGGTATGCCCATAAGTGGCGACGGCGGAAATTCCCGTAAGGATTTCAGCGGCATCCTCGAAAAGATTGATGTTGTCTTCCAGCATTTCCAGGCGCCGCGCCGCGCCGACGGCGAAGGATTGCCGCTCGGCGCCGATCGTGTCGATCGTGGCCGGGTCTGTCCAGTAATCCCATTCCGCACGTCCGATATGGTAGGAGGCATCGTAGAACATCGGGTCGCCGAAATCGTCCAGCAGGCCCCAAAGGTGATCGGGATGCGCGTGGGTGAAGATGACATGGGTAATGTCATCGGGCGAAATACCGGCGGCATCCATCGCCTCCGTCAGCATGCCGGCGCTTGGCATGAAATCCGGGCCGGCACCGACGTCGAACAGCACATTGTTGGTGCCGTCGCGATAAAGCGTGACGTTGCAGGGCGGTTCCAGCCGTTCCGTCGACAGACCGTAGCGAGAGACGATTTCGGACATCTCGTCCTGCGGCATGCCGCCCAGGATGAAATCGCCGGGCAAGACCAGGTTGCCGTCCGAAAGGGTCGTCAGGCTGGCACCGCCACCAAGGTCGAGCGAGGTGGAGGCCCAGCCACGAACCGGCAGGCCGGCACCAAGCGCCGCGGCGCCCGAAGCCGCCAGCAGGGTTCTGCGCGTAATCTTCATGTCCGTTCTCCCATCAGACATTCGTCGAAGCGAATATGTCTGAGGGGGACCGGAGGGGCAACCCCGTGCGCGGTCGGGATTCTGCCGGATGCTTAATTTACATAATACTGATTATCGGACTAAACCATGCGCCCATCATGTGATGACGTCAGGCCCCGCCCGACCTGTCAGCGCCTTGATCCGCAGCAACTCGTCCGCGGCAGCGATAATGTCTGCCAGCGCTTCCTGCGTCTCGTCCTCCAGACCGTCCGGCCCAGGAACATACCGTTCCAGGTAAAGGCGCAGCGTCGCACCCTGGGTGCCTGTACCGGATTTGCGCAGGATGATGCGCGCACCATCGCCGAACACCACGCGAAGGCCCTGGCCCGGCGTCACCTCGCCCGAGACCGGATCCGTGTAGGCGAAATCGTCCGCCGTGGCGATCACCCGGCCACGGACCACCTGCCCCGGGAGGTCCATCAGGCGCGCGCGCAGGCCCGCCACCACATCTTCGGCGGCCTCCGGTGTCACGGCCTCGTAATCGTGGCGCGAGTAGTAGTTGCGGCCATGGTGCCGCCAATGGTCGGCCATGATCTCGGCCACGCTTTCGCGCCGTGCGGCCAGTATGTTCAGCCACATCAGGACGGCCCATAACCCGTCCTTTTCGCGCACATGGTCCGAACCGGTGCCAAAGCTTTCCTCGCCGCACAATGTTGCGCGTTTTGCATCAAGCAGTTGCGCAAAGAACTTCCAGCCTGTCGGGGTCTCGTGGCATTCGATCCCGGCGGCTTCCGCAACCCGGTCCAGCGCGGCCGAGGTCGGCATCGACCGCGCCACGCCGGCCAACCCGCCTGCATAGGCCGGTACCAGGGCGGCATTGGCCGCCAGAACCGCGATGGAATCCGACGGGCTGACATAGATGCCACGGCCAAGGATCATGTTGCGGTCGCCATCGCCGTCCGAGGCCGCGCCGAAATCCGGCCCGTCGGGCGCCATCATCCGTGCCATCAGTTCCTCGGCCCAGGTCGGGTTCGGGTCGGGATGGGTGCCGCCGAAATCCGGCAAGGGCGTGGCCCGGATCACGCTGCCCGCCGGAGCGCCAAGGCGGGTTTCCAGGATCTCGGCCGCATAGGGCCCGGTGACCGCGTTCATCGCGTCGAAACACAGTTCAAAGCTGCCCTGAAGAAGGTCGCGGATGGCCTTGAAATCGAACAATTGCTCCATCAGATCGGCATAATCCGCCACGGGGTCGACGATCTCGACTGTCATGTCGCCCAGAGCCTGCGTGCCGATGTCGGTCAGATCGACCGGCCCGGCCGCAAGGATCCGGTAGCCCGACAATGCCCGCGAGGCCGCGAAGATGGCCCCGGTTACGGATTCCGGCGCCGGCCCGCCATTGGCGGTGTTGAACTTGACCCCGAAATCGCCGTCCACGCCGCCCGGATTGTGGCTGGCGGACAGGATGATCCCGCCATCGGCCGCGCGCTTGCGGATGAGGTGAGAGGCCGCGGGCGTCGACAGAAGCGCCCCCTGCCCGACGATCACGCGCGATGCGCCATTGGCTGCGGCCATCCGCAGGATCACTTGCGCGGCCTCGGGCGTGAACGCACGGCCATCGCCGCCCAACACGAAGGTCTTGCCCGAAGCCCCGCCTGTCGCGTCGAAAATTGCCTGTACGAAGCATTCCAGATAATGCGGCACCTGAAAGGCGCGCGTCGTCTTTCTCAGGCCCGATGTGCCGGGTTTCTGGTCATCGAACGGCGTGACCGCAACGTTCTCGATTGTCACCGCGCTTCCTCCTCGCCTTCCGCATATAGCCGCACGGACTGGGCCGCCATCGGCGCCCCGCCCGTTCGGCCGGCGCTGTCGAACAGGCAACGCCAATCGCCTTCGGGGGGCACGATAACGGTCTCGTCGCCGGCATTGAAGATCGCGTAAAGGCCGCCCGCCCCGCCCGGCCCGTCGGCGGCGGCGTGTACCTGCATGCCAAGGCAGCGAAACCCCGGATCGTGCCAATCCCGGCCGGTCACCTCGGCCCCGTCCGCGCGGCGCCAGACAAGATCGCGCCGCCCGTCTTCGCCCGGCTGGCCATGCAGGAAAACCGGCTGGCGCAGCAATTCCTGCGCCCGTCGCAAGCCCGACAGCCGTGCCACGAAATCGATCAGCCCGTCATCGGCCGCGCCCCAATCCAGCCAGCCGGTCTGGTTGTCCTGCGCATAGGCGTTGTTGTTGCCGCCCTGGCTGTTGCCGAATTCGTCACCCGCGCACAGCATCGGCGTACCCTGCGACAGAAACAGCGTGGCCAGCATCGCGCGGACCCGCGCCACCCGCGCGGACAACACGCCGGCATCCTCTGTCGGGCCTTCGTGGCCCAGATTGTCCGCCACCTCGCCGGAATGGCCGTCGCGATTGCCCTCGCCATTCGCGTGATTTCGTTTTTGCTTATAACTAACGGCGTCTTGCAGGGTGAAGCCATCATGGGATGCGAGGTAGTTCACACCGGCCCATGGTGCACGAAGCCCATGGTCGAACAGTTCGGCCGACCCGGCCAGCCGTCGCGCAAGTTCGGCCGCCTGCCCGTCGCCGCGCCAGAACCGGCGGACCCCGTCGCGATACATGTCGTTCCATTCCGCGACCGGGCGCGGAAACCGGCCCAGCCGATAGCCCGCCGGGCCAAGATCCCACGGCTCCACGATCAGTTTCAGCGGCGCCAGAACCGGATCCTGCCGCAGCGCCCGCAAGAACCCGCCATTGGCGTAGAAGCCCGCATCCTCGCGCGCCAGCGTCACACCCAGGTCGAAGCGGAACCCGTCCACCCGGTATTCCACCGCCCAGTGCCGCAGGCTGTCCATGACCAGCCGCAGCGCCATCGTGTGGGTCAGGTCCAGTGTATTGCCGGTACCGGCAAAATTGACGTAGCCGCCTTGGGCGTCCAACCGGTAGTAGCCGGCATTGTCGATACCGCGCAGCGACAGGGTGGGCCCGGTATCGCCGCCCTCGCCGGTATGGTTGAAGACGACATCAAGAAGGACCTCGATCCCTTCCCGGTGAAGGGTTTGCACCATTGTCTTGAACTCGTGCCGCAGGTCGCCCTGCCCCCATCGCGGCATCAGGGCCATCGGCCCCACGGTCTGATACCCCCACCAGTTGCGCAGGCCGCGTTCCAGCAAGAACGCCTCGTCGGCATAGGCGGCGATGGGCATCAGCTCCAGGGCCGTGATCCCCAGTCGCCGGTAATGCGCCAGCATCGCGGGTGCCACAAGGCCTAGCGGGCGGCCCCGCAACTGTTCAGGCACGTCGGGGTGACCCAGTGTCAGGCCGCGCGGATGCGCCTCATAGATGAATGTTTTTGCCCAGGGGGTTGCGGGGCGTTCATCATCTTGCCAGTCGAAATCGTCCTGGGCGGTCACAACCCCCTTCGGTACAAAGGCCGCGGTGTCGCGCCCGTCCGGGGCATCACCCGGCGGGCCTGCGAACAGCGCGGGATCGTGCCGCACCTCGCCCGACCATTCCCTGGCCCAGGGGTCGATCAGCAGCTTGGCGGGGTCGAAGCGGTGGCCGGCCTCGGGCGCCCAGGGGCCGTGCACCCGATAGCCGTAAAGCGTACCCGGCCCCGCGCCCGAAACCTCGCCATGCCAGTATTCGCCGTCTCGTCCGGGAAGATCGGCGCGAAAAATTTCCTTTTCTGTTGAGGAGTCAAAAAGACAAAGCTCAACCCGTGTCGCATGGACCGAAGGCAACACGAAACGCACGCCACCGGGCAAGAGCGTCGGACCCGGCGCACCGGGCCGGCCTTTCCGCATCTGCAAGGTCATGCCAACAGCCGGGCGTAAAGGGACGCATAGGCTTCGGCCGGTCGGGTCCAGCCGAAATCGGCCTTCATGCCGTTTCGGCGCAGCGCCGCCCATGTCCTGGGCTCGGCATAAAAACGCAACAGCCGGCGCAACGCCTGTTCCAGGCCCAGCGCATCGACCGGGCGAAAGACGATGCCCGTCGCCGCCCCGGCCAGAAGCGCCGCTGGATTGGCGTCGATCACCGTGTCGGCCAGCCCGCCGGTGCCGGCCACCACGGGCACGGTTCCATAACGCAGACCGTACATCTGCGTCAGCCCGCAAGGCTCGAAGCGCGACGGCACCAGCACCGCGTCGCCACCGGCGAACATCCGGTGGCTCAATGCCTCGTCATAGCCGATCCTGACCGCGACCTGGCCGGGATACCGCGCCGCGAGGTCCTGCAACGCCACCTCCAGCGTGGCCTCGCCGCTGCCCAGCACGGCCAGGCATCCGCCCCCGTCGAGGAACGGCCCGATCGCTTGCGGCAACAGGTCGACGCCTTTCTGCCAGGTCAGGCGGCTGACCAGAACGGCCAGCGGACCATGGCGATCGGCAAGGCCGAATTCCTTCAGCAAAGTCGTACGGTTGTCGGACTTGCCTGAGATCCTGCGCGAGGAATACCTGGTGATGTCCGGGTCCGTTTCCGGGTTCCACAGATCCGCATCGACACCATTCAGGATGCCGTACATGTCGGCGGACCTTCCGGCGATGACACCTTCCAGGCCCATGCCGAATTCCGGGCGCATGAGTTCGGCGGCGTAGGTCGGGCTGACGGTGGTGATCGCGTCGGCGGCGACCAGCCCGGCCTTCAGCGCCGAGATGTTTCCCCAATATTCCACCCCGTCGGGCTGGAAGACCCCGGGCGGCAGCCGAAGGATCGCCAATTTCCAAGGCGGTGCAATGCCCTGGAAGGCAATGTTGTGTATCGTGACAAGGCTTTTCACCGGTGTTTCGCCGCCGTATCGCAGGTAGGCGGGGGCCAGGCCCGCCTGCCAGTCATGCGCATGCAGGATGTCGGGCTTCCAGCCCTCGTCGGTGCCCGACCGGGCGATTTCGGCCGCGACCCAGGACAACGCGGCGAAGCGTTCGGCATTGTCGGCGTGGTCGGTCCCGTCCCGTCCGTAGGGGCCGCCGGCGCGATCGTATAGATGCGGCGCGTCGAGAAGCAGCAGGTCCAGCCCCGCCGCCCGCCCGGAAAGTAGCCGCGCCGGCCCGCCGAACAGATCCTCATCCGACCAGACGGGTTTCGCCCCCGCAAGCCGGTCGGCCAGCCCGCGATAGGCGGGCAGCAACACGCGCATCCGCCAGCCCTGCCCCGCCAGCGCCGGCGGCAGCGCGGCCACGACATCGGCCAGGCCACCGGTCTTGACCAGGCCGAAACATTCCGAGGCGACGGACAGAACCTTGCCGGACACGTGCTATCCCTTCGCCGCCGCGCGCGCTTCGATCATCTTGCGGGTGATCAGAACGTCCCCGCCCTCGGTCCGGCGGAACCAGCGGGCATCCTCTTCGGCATTCTCGCCCACCACGAGGCCTTCGGGAATCTCGACGCCCCGGTCGATCACGCAATTGCGCAGCCGCGCGCGCCGGTTGACCGTGACATGAGGCAGCGCCACGACATGATCGAGGCTGGCGAAGGAATGCGTCCGGCACCCCGTGAACAGAAGCGTGTTGCGCACCTCCGACCCCGACACGATGCAATCGCCCGCCACCAGCGAGGAAATGGCCGAGCCGCGCCGGCGTTCCTCGTCATGGATGAACTTGGCGGGCGGCACGATCTCGGCATAGGTCCAGATCGGCCATTCGTTGTCGTAGAGGTCTAGCTTGGGCACGAAATCGGTCAGGTCGATATTGGCCTGCCAGAACGCGTCGATCGTGCCCACGTCGCGCCAATAGGGTTCGGTTTCCAACCCCGAAGTGATGCAGCTTTCCGCGAAACGGTGGGCCATTGCCTTGCCGTTCTTCACGATGTCGGGAATCAGGTCATTGCCGAAATCGTGGCTGGAATTCGGGTCGGCCGCGTCGCGGATCAGCAGGTCGCGCAGGAAGGCCCAGTCGAAGACATAAATTCCCATCGAGGCCAGCGTATGATCGGGGTCGCCGGGGATGCCCGGCGGATCTTTCGGTTTTTCCAGAAAATCCGTGATCCGCCCCTGCGCATCCACCGCCATGACGCCGAAGGCCTGCGCCTCGGCCCGCTTCACGGTCAGGCAGCCAATGGTCACGTCGGCGCCGGTATCGACATGCTGGCGCAGCATGATCTCGTAATCCATCTTGTAGACGTGATCGCCGGCAAGGATCACCACGTATTTGATGCCGTAGCTGTCGACGATGTCGATGTTCTGGGTCACGGCATCGGCGGTGCCCAGATACCACTTGTTCTCGCTCACCCGCTGGCTGGCGGGCAGGATGTCGAGATATTCGTTTCGCTCGGCCCGGAAGAAGTTCCAGCCGCGCTGGCAATGCCGGATCAGCGAATGCGCCTTGTACTGGGTGGCGATGGCCAGCTTGCGGATGCCGGAATTGACCGCGTTCGACAGTGCGAAATCGATGATCCGGGTCTTGCCGCCGAAATATACGGCCGGTTTGGCGCGCGTGTCCGTCAGTTCCTTGAGCCGGCTGCCGCGCCCGCCTGCCAGGACGAAGGCCATCGCCTGCGACGACAGCCGGGTGATCGGTCTGGGTTTCATCGCCCCTCCCCCGTGGCGGTTTGCGGACCCTCGGGCATGAACATCACCACGGACAATGGCGGCAGCATGACAAGCGCCGATTGCGCCTGGCCGTGCCAGGGCTCCGCTTGGGTGGTGATGCCGCCCAGATTGCCCCGATCCGATCCGCCATAGGCGGCGGAATCGGTGTTCAACACTTCGCGCCAGCGCCCCGGCGCGGGCAGGCCCAGCCGCGTATCGGGCCGCGCGACGGGCGTGAAATTTGCGACGACGACCACGGGCGGGTCCTCCGCCGCACCCTGCCGGACCCAGGAAAAGACCGAGCGGTCGGCATCGTCGGCATCCAGCCAGCGGAATCCCTCGGGCCGCATGTCGCCCCGATGCAGGCCGGGCAGGTCGCGATACAGGCGGTTGAGATCGCGCACCAGCGCCTGCACCCCTTCATGGGAAGGGTCGCGCAACAGGTGCCAGTCCAGGCTGGCATCGTGGTTCCATTCCCGTTCCTGCCCCCATTCCTGGCCCATGAACAGAAGCTTCTTGCCCGGCTGGCCCCACATGAAACCCAGATAGGCCCGCAGGTTGGCGAATTTTTCCCACCGGCTGCCGGGCATTCGGGACAGCAGCGTTCCCTTGCCATGCACGACCTCGTCATGGCTGATCGGCAGGATGAAATTCTCGGTCCCGGCATAGGTGATGCCGAAGGTCATCTGGTTGTGGTGGTATTTCCGGTGGATCGGGTCATGGCGGATGTAATCCAGCGTGTCGTTCATCCAGCCCATGTTCCACTTGTAACCGAAGCCGAGACCCCCGGCATGGACGGGCCTGGTCACGCTGGGAAACGCCGTGCTTTCCTCGGCCGCAGTCAGGATGCCGGGACATTCGCCATAGGCGAGGCTGTTCATCTGCCGCAGGAAATCGATCGCCTCGTAATTCTCGCGCCCGCCATGGACATTGGGCACCCAATCCCCGGCCTCGCGCGAATAGTCGCGGTAGAGCATCGAGGCCACGGCATCCACCCGCAGCCCGTCGACATGATATTCCTTGAGCCAGTAAAGCGCGTTGGCGATCAGGTAATTGACCACTTCACGCCGCCCGTAATTGTAGATCAGCGTGTTCCAGTCGCGATGCACCCCTTCGCGCGGATCGGCATGTTCGTAAAGCGCGGTGCCGTCGAACCGGGCCAAACCATGCGCGTCGGTCGGGAAATGTCCGGGCACCCAGTCGAGGATCACGCCCAGCCCGGCGCGATGCGCCGCATCGACGAATTCCGCGAATTCCTGCGCCGTGCCGTGCCGGATCGTCGGCGCGAACAGGCCGATCGGCTGGTAGCCCCAGGACCCGTCGAACGGATGTTCGGTGATCGGCAGAAGTTCGATATGCGTGAAGCCCATGCCCACCGCATAGGGCACGAGGTCACGGGCCAGTTCGGTGTAGGACAGGTAGCGCCCGCCCTCTTCCGGCACCCGTCGCCACGATCCCAGATGCACCTCGTAGATCGAGATCGGGGAAGCGACGTCGGAATGCGCCGCGCGGCGTTCCATCCACTCATCGTCCTGCCAGCCGTCCCAGCCCGCGCGCCGGACGACGGATGCGGTGGCCGGCGGATGTTCGGCACCGAACCCCACGGGATCGGCCCGAAGCGGGCCGACATGACCGTCGGCGCCCAGGATTTCGTATTTGTAGGCCGTCCCCTCGCCCAGCCCGGGGAGGAAGATTTCCCAAACGCCGGTGGCGCCGCGCGGCCGCATCGGATGCACCAGCCCGTTCCACAGGTTGAAATCGCCCACGACCGAGACGCGCCGCGCATTGGGGGCCCAGACGGCGAAATGCACGCCGCGTTGCCCTTCATGCGTGATTTCGTGCGCGCCAAGCGCCTGCCAGATGCGGCGATGCGTGCCTTCGCCCAGAAGATATTCGTCCATCTCGCCCAGTACGGGGCCGTGGCGATAGGGATCGTCCCAGTCCCAGGTGGTGCCGTCCGCGGCCTC